>OJQU01000067.1_pt1 | contig 76539 bp, 56 predicted proteins | sample 1598981 | NCBI WGS metagenome assembly OJQU01 (sample SAMN03922514, study PRJEB24848) | human gut metagenome | isolation source: stool sample | host: Homo sapiens | place: Germany | collected 2010-02 | reverse complement strand
AGGTTACTTTGATCAAGACATCTCATGCGATGCATGATGATAATTTTGAATATTTACAAACGCATCATGGAGAAATGACTTTGAATGAGTTTGGAAAAGTATCTACCGCATACATTTACCGAGTTACGAGAGATGTGAAGGAGCTGCAAGACGCTGAAATCATAATTGTATATATTCAGACGAATTTTCATGAACAATTAATAGAGAGGATAGCGCCGTATTTACAAAAAGATCAAATTCTTTTGATTAATCCTGGCTATCTGTCTACTGCATACGTGCTTAAATATTGTCAAGATAAACCGATTATCGTAGCAGAAGCTCAAAGCTCTTTTATTGATGGTCGTATTATGGAACCAGGACAATTTAAAGTAGGTTTTCGTAATGTAAGGAATCCGATAGGGATTTATCCTTCGTCAAGAAAGGAAGAAGCGATAGAAAAGTTAGATAAATTGCAAGAACGATTTGTTTATCTAGATTCTGTGATAGAGGCAGCTCTCCATAACCCTAATTTGGTTGTACATACCGTGGGATCTGTTATGAGCATACCGCGTATTGAGAAATCTCATGGTGATTTTTGCATGTATCATGAAGCATATACGAGAGATAATCCTGCTACATGGAGAATCTTAGAAGCGATGGATGAGGAAAAGATGAATGTTTTGGAGAGACTAGGTTTTTCAAGGCTGAGTTATGTGGAAGCTTGTAAATACCGGAATTCTCTGGATGATAATAAAAATGCGAAAGAGGTTTTCTTGGACTATGCGGAGATGGATACACGTGCGAAGGGGCCAACAAAAGTAGATTCTAGATATATATCGGAAGATGTACCTCAAGGATTGGTGATGTTAGAGGCTTTAGGCAAGTCGCTTAGTGTTGCAACTCCTCTTGTTTCGAGTTTGATAGAAATAGCAAGTGCTGCTTTGGGACGTGACCTTCGTATGGAAGGGAGGACTCCGGAGAAGTTAGGTAAGGAAAATATTCAAAAAATACTGATGGACTGCTAATCTGGAGAGAAATTGTGAAAGAAAGTATTTTGCAGAAATTTATTCGCTTATATCGCGATATTGATAGTGAGGTTCTTCCTAATGCGAATATTTTAGAACGAGTCAGAATAGTTTTTGATTTTTTGTGGGAAAAAGTAAGATATGACATAGAATTGATAGATTATATTCAGTATCGTTTTTATTTTAAAAAGCGAATTGAGAGGAATCAATTTATTACTCATGGTAAGTTGCTGAGAATTATTAAAACATGTAATGATCCGAATTCGAGAATGTTTTTTGATCAGAAACCATTGTTTAATCAAGAGTTTAAAGATTATTTAGGTCGAGATTGGCTTGATACAAAGGTTTGCTCAAAAGAAATGTTCTTTTCTTTCTGTAAAAGAAATCCTATACTTTTCTGTAAATCTCCTGATGGCATGTTCGGAAGGGGAATTGATATTGTTCATTCGGCAGACATAAGCAATTTGGACCTTTTCTATGATACATGTAAGAAAGATAAGATATTATTAGAAGAAGTGCTGGAGCAAGATGGCGAATTGGCAGCATTTAATGATAGTGCAGTGAATACTATTCGTGTTGTAACACTGATTTGTGCGGATGACTCGGTCCGGATTATGGCTGCAGTTTTACGGTTAAGTAGAAAGGGTAAATTTGCCGATAATTTCCATCATGATGGGATTGCCTCGCTAATAGACATAGAAACTGGTATTGTTAATACAACAGGAATGGACCGTAAATGGAATCGGTATACAGTGCACCCGGATTCAAGAAAAACTATTGCAGGATTCCAGATTCCTAAATGGACTAACATTGTAGATACGGTAAAGAACGCAGCAAGAGTTCATCCGGAAGTCAGATACGTAGGATGGGATGTAACGATAAAAAGCAGTGGAGAAATTGTTCTGATAGAAGGAAATCCGGGAGCAGATCCTGATGTGACACAAATTGAGGATCAGATTGGGAAATGGCCATTATATGAGCCTTTGTTACGTGAAATAGAGAAGTGTAAAGAATGATTTGAGCCTATCATGAATAAAATTACTTTTATTGGAGATATTACCTGTGATAGACCCTTGCTGAATGCTGCATATGATAGGAATGCAGGTAGTTATGACTTCTTCCCTGTTTTTGGAAAAGTTGAAAATTTGTTTGTGGACTCTGATTATGTGGTAGGCAATTTTGAGACTGTATGTGCGGGTGGTAAAAATGGATTCCAAAATCAGTACATGTTATGTAACTCTCCAGATGAATTGATTCAAGCAATGGTGAGGGGGGGCATCAATTGTGTTACGACGGCTAATAATCACTGTTTAGACCAAGGGATTGAGGGGCTTGTTCGTACAATAGACGAGTTGGATAAAAATAAAGTTTTACACACTGGCACTTTTACAAATGAAGATGCTTCAAAACGTATTTTGTATTTATATTTAAACGATGTTGTAGTGGCATTAATATCGAATACTTATTCGACTAATGCTTCAAATACGGGAGTTGTCCTGAATGATCAAAATGATTTTCATGTGAATTTGCTTAGGAAGCAAAGTGAATTTATTCTTGCTGGTAAGAGAGAATGGGCTAAAAGATTTTTGTTCAAACTTATTGGTGCAAGGTATAGGAGAATTATAAATAGATTTGTGGCAAGACTGAAGTTGAGGCAGGGAAAAGTCTTTTTAAAGCCAAGGGTTGATACTGTTGTGGATGATGATACGGATAATAAATATTTAAGGTTACTGGTGGAAGACTTGAAAGTCGCAAGAGATAATGCTGATTTTGTGATTGTTTGTTCGCATATTGGAGGGCAATTTAATGAGATTCCAGGTGAATATAGTAAGTTCATTGGTGACTTTGTCTTAGAACATGGTGCTGATATGTTAATCGGGAATCATCCGCATGTTATTCAGAAAGTTAAAAGAGAAAATGGAAAAATCGTAGCTTATTCTTTAGGCAGTTTTAATCAATCTCCGAGTGCTGATTATATAATTCATGACGCCTTGCCTGAATATTCAATGGCTTTTCATGTTTATTTTTCAAAGGATCAAGACTTTGTGAATATAGATAGGATGACGTTCTCTATTTTTAAAGCGGTTGAGGATTCAAAGAAGATGATAGTTGTTTATCCTATAGATAAATTATATGATGAATTGGGAGAGGGTGAGCGTATCCAATTGGAGGAGGATGTGAAGATGGTTTATAAAAGAATCACGGGGCAGCCTATTCTTAAGAATGTAATACAGAATGAATATATATTTTAGGTGATGCGATGAAAGATTACTATAAAATAAGTTTTACAGGAGATATAATGTGTGAACGTCCCTTATTGAAAGCTTCGAAATGTGATAAAATATATGATTTTGATTTTGTTTTTCATGGGGTGAAAGATAAATTATTAGAATCAGATCTTGTTGTGGGTAATTTAGAAACTGTATTCGCTGGGGAGGAGGCTGGATACACGAATGATGTGTATTCTTTTAATACTCCGGATAGTTTTGTGTGTTCGATGAAGAGAGCGGGAATAAGTTATGTAAGTACGGCCAATAATCATTGTCTTGATCGTGGAATCGAAGGACTAATCAGAACATTAGATCTATTAGATAAATGTGGAATAAAGCATTTTGGAACTTATAGGAACAAAGAAGAAAGAACTCCGTATGAACTATTGAGGATAGCCGATAAGAAGATTGCCCTTATGGCTTATACGTATGGAACAAATGTTGCTGAAAATGGGATTGTTTTTAAAGAAGAAGATTTTTATGTTAATCTTCTGAAATCTCAGAAGTATGAATGGATGAAATTTGAAAAGACATTAAATACACCTGGTATTCGTAGTAAACTCTCTCGCTACATACGGAGAGTGACAACGTTAGAGCAACGAATGCGAATCAAAAAGAAACTTGGAATGTTGAAAAATACTCCTAAATCGGATGATTTGGTAGATGGTGATATCTATCCTAGGTATTTAGAACGTCTTAAATCTGATATAGAGAAAGCGAAAAGTGAAACTGACTATGTTTTTGTTTGTTTGCATTCTGGCGGTCTATTTAATGTTGAGGTGGGGAAATATACAGAACATATCGTGAATTTAATAGTTCGTGCAGGGGCGGATGTTATAGTGGGTAATCATCCACATGTCGTTCAAAAATGGGAGGATAAAGGTTGTTTGATTGCTTATTCATTGGGTAATTTCAGCATATCTCTTAGTTCTCTCTATTTAGTAAGGGAAAATTTACCAGAGTATTCGGTATTGTTGCATTTTTATTTTGATAAAGAAGATATGTCACTCTATAAAGTGACATTTTCTATATTAAAGATTGTAGAATCTGGAAGTGGAAATTTAAGTATATATCCTATTAATGTGTTGTATGATAAGTGCGTTGCCATTAGTGAACGGGATTTGTTGGTGAGAGATTGTACGAAAATATACAATACCTTTACCGGTAAGAAGGAGAAGGTAATAGATATATTGGATGAGTATACATGTTTTAAAAGAAATTAAGGGTACATTATGAAAATTTGTTTTTTTGCGCATTATAGCATTACTAATAGTGATGGGGCAACTCTTTCAATGTATAATATCATTGATGAAATGTTACGTCGAAGAATAGAAGTTGCCGTAGTTCTAGCTAATACGAGAAACTTAGAAAATAAGATTGCGGAAGGTAAGATCAAATTCATAGTTGCTCCTTTATATGGCATGAGGATGGATTTGAATAGGAAGACTCCAATGACACAAATGAAATTTTTTGTGAAAAGTATCTGTAATTCTATACATAAAAGAAAAATAGAAAAGGTACTTAAATCGGAAAATATTGACATTATTCATATAAATGGACTAGATAGTGGTATTGGTGCCGAAATCGCACAAAAATTGAAGATTCCGTATGTCTGGCATATTCGCCAATTCATGGAGGCAGATTTGGGAAAGAAGTTGTTTCGTGAAAGGTCTATATACCGATTGGTTTCAAGGGCTTCTTCTGTTATTGCAATATCAAAAGACGTACAGACTAAATTTGAACCTCTTTTAGGACGCAAAATGGATCTTGTATATAATGGAGTTCCTGTTGAAAAATATAAACTTGAGGATATGCCGAGATTTGAAACTCCGATAACTCGAATTCTCTTAGCGGGGAGGATCTCCATCCAAAAGGGTCAAATGGATGCTATTAAGGCTGTGGAATTATTAATACAGCGTGGTATTGATAATGTTTTGCTAACTTTAGTTGGGCAGGGAGAAACTAAGGAATATTTAGAATATGTGAAGTCGTATGTAAAGAAACATGGACTTGAACAAAGGGTTTGTATCCTAGAGCATCTGGACGATCTGAGAGAATTGCGAAGACAATGTGATATAGGCTTGACATGTTCGAAAAAAGAGGCTTTTGGACGAGTTACTGTAGAAAATATGTTGGCTAAAATGCTTGTCATTGGGGCTAATACAGGTGGAACTATGGAGATTATCAATGATGGTTATAATGGTTTGTTGTATGAGGAAGGTAGTCCAGAAAGTTTGGCAGAGCGTATTGAATATGTTATGTTGCATAAAGATAATGTACAACAGATGATAGAACAAGGGTTTGCTTGTGCTATAGAAGATTATTCAATAAATAGAGTTGTAATGCAAATATTAACTTTGTATAAGTCTATTGATAAGCGTTTTACTGTTTAATATAAAGCTAGAATGTTGCTGCCAATAATAATTGTCGTTTTTTCTGTTATAGGAGGTGTGTTTTTCTGGAGAAAAAAGAAGAATTTGTGGAATCCTGTTTCTGTATTCTTGTTTGAGTGGGCATTGGTTGTTTATTTGTCTTCCTTACGATTGTATAATCTTATAGATATTAGTTCGAAAGCATATATTTTTGTATTAATTGGAGTTATTTCTTTTTTTATAGGTTCTTTGTTTGGGGATAACTTGCGACTTGGTAAAAAAAGAATAGGCAGAGTCTATGAAATCAACTATACTCGAATGAATATAGCATCGATAGTTATAATTGTGTTCAGTTTATTTCGAATATTATTTATTATTAAGTTATTGTCGGGCGGTTTTTCTTGGTGGGAGATTCGATTGATGTCTACTTCAGGAGAAGGAGGTATAGGCACTTTAAAAGGTGGAAACGTATCGGTGTTTCTTCATGATTGTATAATTGCTCCATTAATGTATTTGATTGTTCCTACTCTATTTGCAGAACTTTTAGTTGGTGCTAGAAATAAGAAGTTTATACTTCTTTCTCTAATTGCAATGACATGTTATTCTATATCTACTGTCTCAAGAGCAGTATGGGCTTTCTCAGTTTTGTATATATTGTTTATTGTTTTGTTGTATAGGAAAAAGTATAGTTTGCCAAAGAAAGTAAAACGAATGATGAAATATGGCATTTTTATTATTATCTTTCTTTGTGTTATAATATATAGGATTACCTTGATGCGAAATGTGGAAGCTGATATTCTTACAAATATGTATGCGTATATAACTGGATGCATGCCATTGTTAACTCTTCATTTGAATGAAGTGACTTCGTCTATAAGGACTTATGGTGCTATGTCATTGTATGGCTTTTTATATCCTGTATTTTTTGTTCTTAATTATTTGCATCTGCTTCCCTATCCTGATGCTTTTATGGATGCTCAATATGTTAAAAATTCATTGGAGACTTTTATGCCTTTGTCTCCTGATATTACAATGAATGCGTATGTAACATTATTCTATTATTTTTATATTGATTTTGGGTATTTAGGGATTATTATAGGGGCTTTTGCTTTTGGATATTTATGTATGAAGTCTTATAAATATTTGAAAAGTACAGGTGATATAAGAAGTCTTGTTCTTTATTTGATATTGATACAATTTATAGTGTTTTCTGTTGCTCGAATATATACAGGACTTTCAACTAGGGCTTTGTCTATAGTTTGGCTTTTGTTTGTGTTTAAGTCTATTGGTAATAAATATACTTTGAATAATAAATAAAATTTGGCATTGGACTGTGCTGGATTTTATTTGTTATTCGAAGAAAGTAACTCATTGCAATATTATGCAAAATGATGGATTGATTGCAAAAAATACTTTATTTCTATATATTAGAATGTTTTTTAGTATGGCTATTGGCTTGTATACAAGTCGTATAGTCATTAATGCGCTAGGTTTTTCAGATTATGGATTATATAATCTTGTTGGGGGGATTGTTGTTATGCTTTCATTCTTTAATGTTGGTATGCTTGCGGCTTCACAGCGGTTTATGTCCTATGAATTAGGACTGGGTGACGTGTCTAGTCTGAAAAGAGTATTTTGTACATCGATAGTGATACATAATGTTATTGCGTTGGTTATTTTTTTATTTGCAGAATCTTTAGGGCTTTGGTTTGTAAATACATATTTAAATATTCCTGATTCTAGGATGTATGCGGCTAATTGGGTATATCAGTGCTCAATACTGACATTTATTATATCAATAGTAAGTGTTCCTTATAATAGTTGTATAATCGCTCATGAACATTTTCGAGTTTATGCCTATGTTACATTGATTGAAGTGTTAATAAAATTATTTATAGCGTATGTTCTGTTAATTGTTGATGCTGATAAGTTAATTTTGTATTCAAGCCTGATCCTTTGTCTGCAAATCTGTCTTCGGTTTGTGTATATAATGTATTGTAGGCATAAGTTTGAAGAATGTCTGTATAGATTTGTTTTTGATAAAAAAGTATTTCATAGGATGTTCTCTTATGCTGTGTGGAGTGCTGTTGCTAATATTGGTTTTACGTTTAGAGATCAAGGTTTAAATGTTATTCTGAATCTTTTTTTTGGTACAACAATGAATGCTGCACGTGGAATAGCTATGCAGGTAGGAACATTGGTTAATAGCTTTTCAAAAAATTTTATTTTGGCTGTAAATCCTCAAATAACAAAACAATATGCTGCTGGAAATTATATGGAGAGTCGGAATCTTGTGTATTTGGGTGCAAGAATAGCCTTTTATTTATTATCTTTAATGACAATACCTTTGTTGATAAATGTTGATTATGTGTTGAAGTTGTGGCTTTCTGATGTTCCTGAATACACTTCTTTGTTTTTATGTCTTGTTTTGCTGTCTGCTCTGTTGTATGCAATGTCTCAGAGTGTGACAATTGCCATTCAGGCAACTGGGAATATTAAGTGGTTTCAAATATTGATTTGTACGCTTTTATTGTCTGAATTGCCTGTTGCCTATTTTATACTAAAATTAGGTGCACCTCCTTATTATGTTATGTTACCAACTTTGATTAGTAATTTTTTTGCGGTTTTTTTACGGTTTTATCTTCTGAAAAGGATGATGTGTGAATTTAGTTGTCGGTATTATTTTGTGAATATAGTTTTTCGGTGTTTGCTTGTTTATATATTGTGTTTTCTCCTGTCATATTATGTGTCAACTTTGTTTTATAATGATTTTATAGGGTTTATTTGTAAATCAATTTTATCTATATTGATAACTTCTTTTGTTATTTTGATAGGAGGGATATCCAAAAGTGAAAGAGCCTCTTTAATTAATAAATTGAAGAATAAATTAAAGTCAAAGTCGTATGTTTGAATTTTTAATTGATTTGAAATCATTTATTCGTAGCATTCTTTTTTGTTTTAGGTATTTGCCTTTGTCGTTAGCAGTTAAAGTTCCAATTAAATTGGGGAAGAATGTAAAAGTTGAAAAGCTTCGTAGAGGGCAATTGAAATTTAATAAAGTATTTGGCCGTTATCAAATTATATTGGGTGATTTTGGAAGTCCAGCCCTTCAATGTTTTGATACAACGTTGTACGTAGATGATGGTGCTAGTATTATATTCAATGGCTTTGCTATCATTGCAGAAGGAACTTCTATTAGAGCAGATTATTTAAGTGTTATAGAATTTGGAGATAATTTTTACTGTAATAAAAATTGCTATTTTAGGAGCTCTAATAGAATTAAATTTGGAGATAATAATTTATTAGGTTGGAATATTACAATGAATACAACCGATGGTCATTCTGTTTATATAAATGGAGTATTGAAACAAAATTCTGGTCCTATATTAATTGGTGATAATGTTTGGGTTTCTAGTTTTTGTGTCCTAGGTAAAGGTGTTGAAATAGCTGATGGGTGTGTAATATCACAAGGGTCTATTGTTACAAAAAAAATCTCCTCTTGCCATACATTAGTGGGTGGTGTACCTGCCAAGGTTATTTCATATAACGTGGATTGGAAGAGGTGATGGTGAATGTAGTTTTAAAAATAATATTTCTTTTTAATAATTATTTGATATGAAACAGTTTAAAATAGCTGTGGCTGGTACTGGCTACGTCGGTTTATCAATCGCCACTTTGTTGTCACAGCGTCATGAGGTGGTTGCCGTGGATATTATTTCGGAGAAAGTAGATTTGATCAATAATAAAAAATCACCTATTCAAGATGATTACATAGAAGAGTATCTGGCTAATCATAAATTGAATTTGAAAGCTACGCTAGATGCGGAAATGGCTTATAAAGATGCTGATTTTGTAGTGATAGCGGCTCCGACAAATTATGATAGTCAACGAAATTTTTTTGATACATCCGCAGTCGAGGCTGTGATAGAACAGGTTCTTCGTTGTAATCCAAATGCATTTATGGTCATTAAAAGTACGATACCGGTTGGCTATACGGTTTCTGTACGTGAGAGGTTTAATACGAGGCATATTCTTTTTAGCCCAGAGTTTTTGCGGGAATCTAAGGCCTTGTATGATAATTTGTATCCAAGCCGGATCATTGTGGGTACGGATTTGTCTGATCCGGACTTGGTGGATGCAGCTCATATCTTTGCTGGGTTATTGCAAGAAGGTGCTATAAAGGAAAATATAGATACCTTGTTTATGGGGTTGACAGAAGCGGAAGCTGTAAAATTATTTGCGAATACATATCTCGCACTACGTGTCTCTTATTTTAATGAGTTGGATACGTATGCGGAAATGAAGGGGCTGGATACTCAATCGATAATAAATGGTGTGTGCTTAGATCCTCGTATCGGAAATCATTATAATAATCCCTCTTTTGGCTATGGAGGTTATTGTTTACCGAAAGATACAAAACAATTACTCGCTAATTATGCGGATGTACCCGAAAATTTGATAGAAGCGATTGTGGAAAGTAACCGGACTAGGAAAGATTTTATAGCGGATCAAGTACTTCGTATGGCGGGCTATTATGCTTATGGTAAGGAAAATGAATGGAGTCGTGTGCGAGAACATCCTGTCACAATTGGGGTGTATCGATTGACAATGAAGTCAAATTCGGATAATTTTAGACAGTCTTCTATTCAAGGAATAATGAAACGGGTGAAAGCAAAAGGAGCTACTGTAATTGTTTATGAACCTGCATTGTCGGGTAATACTACATTTTTTGGTTCAGAAGTCGTTAATGATTTGAATCTCTTTAAAGAACGTAGTGCGGCTATTATAGCTAATCGATATGATACGGAATTGGATGACGTGAAAAATAGGGTATATACACGAGACGTATATAGAAGGGATTAATCTAAATTGAAGGGTATATGGCTACTTTTCGATCACTGAAGGGTATGCCAGTAAGTACTCAAAATGTTTCTTGTATGTCCTACAATCATTTCTACAGTTTCATACCATTGAGCTTACTCGTTAGATGATATTCTCCTTAAAAACACTCATCCAACATATCGTATTCCAATCTCTGCTTCTGCTCATGTTTATTGAAGGTTATATCCGTTTGGAAGAATTTTATTGCGATGGCACTTCTATTTAGGTGGATGCCAACAAGCATAAGGTTGTCTGGAAGAAGAACTCTTCCCGCTATCTTGAAGGGGTGAAAGTACAGATTGGTTCTATGCAGCTTGAAATAGACACCTTATCAAAGAGGAGAACGAGCGGTATAGTGAGGATAATTTGGAAATCCTTGGCAAGGCTGATTCTACCCAGAAAACCGTATACGGCAGTCCATATCCCAGCTAAATTCCATCATCAACAAGGAGGAGAGAAGCCCGAAAAGTAAAAAGTCCCGTACTGCTTCCCGCTTGGAAAATGAACTGGAAGAGGCTGACTTACGCAAAAGAATCCATGAAGGACAAGCGGAAATCTGTGGTGACCGTGGAGAATACAGCAAAATAGATTCTCTGGTTCCCTCTCCCCCTTACGCGGACCAAAGAATGCCGGGAGATCTCCGTCCCGTCTATAACAGCCAGGTCGGTTCTGAAAAACAGTATATTACGGGAGTCAGTGTCCATCAGAATTCTAACGATGGGAGCTGTTTTAAGAATCACATGGAGCAAATCATATCTCTACTGCTGGATAAACCGCAAAAGGGCATAGTAGACACAATTTTTGGTACGGAAGAAATTTATGAATTCTTGAATGGGCGGAAGATAGAGGCTTTGCTGAAATATCCTTCATATGATAAGGAGTAAATCAAAGTATTTAGAGACAATCCTTTCCATAAAGAAAAAAATGCCCTATGATGGAGAGAATGACAGCTTCTTATGCCTCAACAATAAACACTTGATTCATGCGGGGTGAAATGACAGTTGTAAATAATAATGGATTTACTTCTACCTTGCGAAACTACGAGTGCCGGGATTGTTCCAGATGTCCGTTAGCTGATCAATGAGGAAATAAACGGCAATAGGGGAGCAATAGAACGATACTGTTAAATCAAAAACTGGAGGAATACACGCTACAAATACGACGGCGGCTATTGACGGATGAAGGAAAAAAGCTAATGAATAATCGATCACATGGTATTGAAACATGTTTTGGAGACATAAAACAAAATATGCTGTTCCGCAGAGTACACCTAAGGGGACTACAAAGGGTAGAAGCCGAATACATTATCATCGCAATAGCCCATAATTTAAGAAAAGTGGATGGTGTTACCGGAAAGGAGGTTACCTGAAGAGGCTATAGAAAAGAAACAATGACCTTGTACAATAAAAGTTTCCATAAACAGGTAGGAAATGGAGACTCTTTATATTGTATACAACTTTAAAATAGGGTAAATATATGAAGGGGGGCTTTTTAGTCCCCCATACTATTGACGATATGAACATTGAGCGTATCATCAGGTCTTTACCGTAAACAGAAAAAATCTTTGTTTTATAGCAGTGAAGAGGGAATGGGTGTAGCCGCTACATAACTTGCCGTAATAGGAATTACAAAGATGCATAGTCTTGAAGTCAGGAGCTATCTGGTACATGTCTTCCGTGAAATTATGAATGGAAATAAAGACTGTTCAATGTACGCTCCTAAGGCGTTTCTAATATAAAAAACAATTGTAAATGTTGAAGTTAAGATTCTTGATGATGGTAAGTCGCTGATATTTAATAAGAAAAAGTGATAGTGATTATGCGCTATTTAATATGGTAGTTATGAAGTTAACTAGATTTTTTCAATGGTGCTTTTCTCAAAAAGCATTGCCTTATTGGTGTATTTTGCTACTGGATTGCGCGACTGTAATCCTGTCTGTTTTTATTGTTCTTGCACTGAACTATGGAATTTTATATGTAGTATCTAATGCCTCTTCATTGGTTAGCACACTTCTTGTATATCTATTGTGTTATGTTATTGGATTTAAGATGTTTCACACATATTCGGGAGTGTTTCGATATTCTTCTTTTGTTGATTTACAACGTGCAGGGTTTGCAGTCATGTTGGGGTTAGTTTTAATAATAATTGCTAGGATGATATTCTCCGACAAAGCAATACTGACAACTATGCAAATAACCGATGTTGTTTTGTCCGCATTCCTCTCCATCATGCTTTTGTGGGCACTCCGTATAATAATAAAATATCTGTATGATTCCAATTACTATCAGGAGCAACCAGAACGCGTCTTTATTTACGGAGTCAAGCAAGGAGGTATCGGATTGGCAAAAAATATACGGAATCAAGATCCGGCCAAATATATTCTTGCAGGATTTGTATCTGAGGCATCAGATATTCGATATAAATCTCTACTGGGAGTGTCTGTTTATGCCAATGATAAGAATTTAGTTTCTGAGATGAAGAAAAAGCATGCAAACATACTCTTTGTTTCACCATTGAAAAATGAAATTCTTCGTAATAATTTAGAAATGGTGAATCGTCTTATTGAAAACAGAATAAAGATTTTCATCGTTCCGGAGGTTCAAGAGTGGGATGGGAAAAGTGAGTTTAATCATACGCAACTAAAAGAAATTGAGATTGAAGATTTATTGCCTCGAGAGAAAATAGAAGTGGATATGGAATCCATAGGGCGCGTGTTACAGGGAAAGAAAATTTTGATTACAGGAGCGGCTGGCAGTATAGGCAGCGAAATGGTTCGTCAAGTAGCTATCTATAACCCATCGGAGTTGATATTGATAGATCAAGCTGAAACGCCCCTGCATGATATAAGATTAATGATAAAACGTTGCTATCCAGATGTTCTTGCTTATACACTGATTGGCGACATCGCTAATCAATTTCGCATGGAAGATATATTTAGACAACACTGTCCGGATTACGTATTTCATGCAGCTGCATATAAGCATGTCCCAATGATGGAGGATAATCCACAAGAGGGTATACAGAATAATGTAAATGGCACCCGGATCGTGGCAGACCTTTCCGTAAAATATGGGGTGAAGAAATTTGTCATGATTTCAACAGATAAGGCTGTTAATCCGACAAATGTAATGGGATGTTCGAAACGTATCTGTGAAATTTATGTTCAAAGTCTTGATAAGGCCATCAAGGATGGAAAGGTGAATGGGGATACGGAATTTATTACTACCCGTTTCGGAAATGTACTGGGATCAAATGGTTCTGTAATCCCCCTATTTAAGGAACAAATCAAGAATGGCGGTCCTGTCACCGTAACCGATCCGAATATAGTCCGTTTCTTTATGTTGATTCCAGAAGCCTGTAAACTTGTATTGGAGGCCGGAACTAAAGGACACGGAGGTGAAATTTTTGTCTTTGATATGGGTAAAGCAGTAAAAATTGTAGATTTGGCTAGACGGATGATTCAATTGAGTGGAGTAGATATAGATATTAAGTTCACCGGGTTACGTGATGGAGAAAAATTGTACGAAGAAGTATTGAATAATAAAGAAACTACATTGCCGACATTCCATCCTAAAATTAAAATAGCCAAAGTGAGGATGTATGATTATGTGAGTGTTTGCAAATCAATTGAAGAATTGGTAGAACACAGCTATGAAAATGATGATATGCAAATTGTAAAAATAATGAAGAATATAGTCCCTGAATTCAAGAGCCAACATTCAAAATATGAGGTTCTGGATCTGTGTTGATGTGGCGTTCGACGGAGTTCGGTTTGATTATAGGCAGAGGTGATATAGTTACTATCAAGAAAGAGGTAAAGCATGCTGTTAGGGACGTATCGAATTTGGCTTTCATCTTGGGCGCGTGAATGTAGAACAGGGATTGAAGTTATTCACAAGTAAGTTGATAAATGCTTCCTTTAATTATTTTTGAATGAAATTCTGTTGGAAGTTCAGTTACAGTTTTTAAGCGATTCTAATGATTCATGTTTTGATTTGTTTGATTGGCTTGCTAAGAATCTATGCTATGTACAAATCTGACAAAAAATGGAGGGATTATTCAAGACTGGGTGGTGAACCGAATTATGAGTTTGGAAACTCTTCATCATACTGAGTTTTGTTTTGCTTCGTGAAAACTCCTAGTTTTGCTACGTAATTATAACGTGTAAGCACTCTTATCAAACTTACGTAATTTAAATGAAATATGTATCTTTGTACGGAAGACAAAAATATTGCAATGGACAATTTCTAGTAATTTGATAGTAACTCTTTTAGATTTTTCCCTTGTCTTTTTATAATACGGCGACTAAGTAATTATATGGTAAGCCATTCTCTGGGATTAATTTGAGATGCTTTGCATGATGTTAACAATGAGCAGATAACAGCGGTGTTTTCTGTTGCCTTATGATTAGCGCAAAAAAAAAGTTTTTCCTGGATAAAGCAATTTGACAATAATATTAATAAGGAGATTGTGCTTGGAAGAATTTCTAAAGAAACGGGAATGTATAGATTTAAGTCCGACAGCTATAGAAAAGTTGATTAATGGATTTTTGTGTAGCCGCTGTCCGAATTTTCGGGTAGCGGCCTTTGTATAAAGTAGTCTCCATGTTTTTGGGGTAATTGGATGAAATTCCCTATGGATTTTTGGGCAATGCGCAAAAAAAACACTATTTTTCACAGGAAAAGAATCTGTTATGATAACAAGAGGTAGTTATAAAGAGAGAATTCTGAAAATTTGTCTGAATGCAGAATTAAATGGCTTGTTACTGCTTGATGAATTTCAGTTTATACAGGGAATTTCTACTATGTTGAAACTGTTGACTGATAAATTTGGTAATTTGCGTATTCTTTGTTCCGGTAGTTCAAGTCTGGATATCCTTCAAAATATCGAAGAATCTTTGATGGAACGGGTACGTGTGATAGAAGTTCTTTCACTCTCATTAGGCTTATCCTTCGTTGATTAATTTTGCTGATGATGAAAAATTAAGTTACGTTATGTATCTGGCGCCGGATGTATTAGTGAATGGAATAGGAAAATGAATGAACGTATAAGTCGTTGTTCTATATGTGTTTATAACTTTTCTCAGAAAAACCGTCGCTGACATGCTTTTTTCTTCTTCTCATTTGAGATTTTATCCTCACCTTTGTATCGTTGATCAACACAACGAGTGAATTAAAACAGAATTTAAATCTCTAAATGAAAAAAGTATGAGTGTAATTTTTAGAACGGTGGAGAGACCGTCCGACCCTCGGGTTGAGAATTCTCCCAAAAAGTATTTTCCGCAGTTAATAACTTTAGGACAGACTGTAGATTTGGCATTTATTGCGCAGAAGATGCAGGATCGTTCTTCACTCTCTATTGGTGATATCAAGAGTACCATGCAGAACTTTGTGGAGAAATTGAAAGAGCAGTTGTTGGAAGGTAAGACAGTGAATATTGCCGGGTTGGGTGTGTTTTTGCTGGCTGCTAAGTCGAAAGGAGAGGAAAAGGCAGAAGATGTGACTGCCAAGAGCGTGGACAGCGTTCGCATATTCTTTCAAGCCAATAAAGAGTTGAAGATAACCAAGACTGCTACGCGTGCCGGTGAAAAGTTGGATCTGGTCAGTTTGGACGATTATCTGAAAGGTCTATCAAACGTTCCTGCGGGAGGCGGCTCGGACGGTGGATCGGGAGATAACTCGGGCGATGGAGGACTGGATGAGAATCCACTCGGATAAGGAGAGCTGAAAAGTAAAAGTTGAGAATGAAAATCAAAAGAATCGCTATGAAGAAAACGAATTGGAAGGTGATTTTTAAAGTGATTATTGCCGTTGCTACTGCCATCGCAGGTGTGATTGGAGGGCAGGCTATGACATTTTAAGTATAGTTGATAGACGAAGAGAAGCCGTTATCCGAGAAGTTGAAGTTCGGATAGCGGCTCTTTTTTATCTAACATCCGCTCCCCACATCAATTTATTGCGAAGCGTATCAAAGAAAACATGATTGAAGCGTTTGATTACCTTAATGCTGTAATCGGCCCGTGAGATTCGCAGACGGGTTGTTTCTTTGCAGGATTCACTACGACCGTCGATGGCAACCAGGAAACTGTGGCTACGGCTTTCTACGTCAAGAGTGATTTCCCAATCATCACAAATAACGATAGGTCGGACATTCAGACTATGCGGAGCCACCGGAGTGATAGCAATTGTTTTGCTATGAGGCACGATAACCGGACCACCGACACTCAACGAATAAGCCGTGGAACCGGTAGGGGTGGATACCACCAACCCGTCAGCCTGATAAGTGGTGAGATGGGCACCGTTGATAGCAGTATGAATGCTGATCATTGAAGAACTATCGCGTTTCAATACAGCAATTTCATTGAGTGCATAAGGCGATTCCATCAATTTTTTGTCATCACAATGTAATTGCAACACGCTACGTTCTTCCACCTTGTAGTGGTTATTATAAATCTCGTCGAAAGTCTCTTCCATCTCTTCCGGAGAAATGTCTGCCAGGAAACCGAGGCGGCCGGTATTGATGCCCAGAATGGGGATATTCTTTTTGCCTACCCGACTGGCTGCTTTCAGGAATGTGCCGTCGCCCCCGATACTGATGACCATATCTGCTGTAAAATCGTCTCCGTCAAAGAGTTCGGCGGAAGCGATAGTCATGTGCAGGTCGGAAGTCAGGAAGTTATAGAACTCCCTGCAAATGCAAAGCTGGGCATTACGCCGCTCCAACAAGCGGAATAAAGTTTCCGCATGTGTTGATTTTTTTGCTTGGTAAGTATTTCCAAATATGGCAAATTTCATCGTCTGTACTTTCTTAATGAAATGCAAATATGGTGTTTTTTTCTCAGAACGCTGCCAATGTATCGCTATTATTTGTACATTTGCGGCAAACTATGATCCGAATTATGACTAGATTAAGTGTAAACATAAACAAGATTGCGACGTTGCGTAATGCGCGTGGAGGGGATGTCCCTAATGTGGTGAAAGTAGCACTGGATTGTGAAAGCTTTGGTGCGGAAGGAATTACCGTACATCCACGCCCTGATGAACGTCATATACGCCAGAGGGATGTGTATGATCTTCGCCCGTTGCTTCGTACTGAATTTAATATCGAAGGATATCCTGCCCCCGAATTTATTGATCTGGTATTGAAAGTGAAGCCGCATCAGGTGACTCTGGTTCCGGATAGTCCGACTCAGCTGACTTCTAATGCAGGCTGGGATACCAAGCAGAATCTGGAATTTCTGACCGAAGTACTCGAAACATTTAATGATGCAGGCATCCGTACTTCCGTATTTGTATCGGCGGATGCGGAGATGATAGAGTATGCTGCCAAAGCTGGTGCCGACCGGGTGGAACTCTATACCGAACCCTATGCGACCGCTTATCCGCAGAATAAGGAAGCCGCCGTTGCTCCTTTTGTAGAAGCCGCCAAAGTGGCACGTAGTCTGGGTCTGGGTCTGAATGCCGGACATGACCTGAGTTTGGTGAATCTGAATTATTTATATCAAAACATTCCATGGATGGATGAAGTCTCTATCGGACACTCGCTGATAAGCGATGCTCTGTATCTGGGATTGGAACGTACCATTCAGGAATATAAAAACTGTCTTCGTTGATGAATGCAATGTTGTTATTAGCCCAAGTGGCTCCGGCGCTGACCGATTCTATTGCGGGCGCCAATCCGGTATTAACTCCGGTAGCTGGTCCTGAAGAGATGAACTTATGGAGCATGGCTGTCAAAGGTGGTTGGATTATGATCGTTCTTGGATTGCTGTCCATTCTTTGTTTCTACATCTTGTTCGAACGCAACTATGTGATCAGAAAGGCCGGCAAAGAGGACCCGATGTTCATGGATAAGATAAAGGATTATATCCTGGATGGAGAAATAAAAGCCGCCATAGCTTATTGCCGCAGCGTAAATACTCCGGCTGCCCGTATGATTGAAAAAGGTATCAGCCGTTTGGGACGTCCGGTGAATGATGTGCAGGCTGCGATTGAGAATGTGGGAAACATTGAGGTAGCGAAACTGGAAAAAGGATTGACGATTATGGCAACCATCTCCGGAGGTGCGCCGATGATTGGTTTCCTCGGTACGGTGACCGGTATGGTGCGTGCTTTCTACGAAATGGCCAATGCAGGTAACAACATCGATATCACATTGCTTTCGGGCGGTATCTACGAGGCTATGATCACTACGGTAGGTGGTTTGATCGTGGGTATTATTGCGATGTTTGCCTATAACTACCTCGTGACTCTGGTAGACGGTGTGGTGAATAAGATGGAGGCTAAAACCATGGCATTCATGGACCTCTTGAATGAACCCGCATAATCAATTAATAACTAATAATTAAAAATTAAAGCGTGCTACAACGTAGAGCTAAAATATCGCCCAATTTCAGTATGGCATCCATGACGGACGTCATCTTTCTGTTGCTGATCTTTTTTATGATCACGTCTACGGTTGTTTCGCCGAACGCTATTAAAGTGTTGCTTCCGCAGGGAAAACAGCAGACGTCGGCTAAGCCCTTGACGCGAGTGATTATCGATAAGGACCTGAATTTTTACGCGGCGTTTGGAAATGATAAGGAGCAGGCGATTTCTTTGGAAGAATTGACTCCTTTCCTGCAATCGTGCGCTGCGAAAGAACCGGAAATGTATGTGGCGCTTTATGCTGATGAAGCTGTGCCTTACCGGGAAATCGTGAAAGTGCTGAATATTGCCAATGAGAATAAGTTCAAGATGGTGCTGGCTACACGCCCGCCTGAAGGGAAATAAATGTACGATGGGTAAATTGTACATTGTAAATGGTTAAATAGTAAATGGCAATGGTGGATCCGAAGAAGAAAGGCAAATATATAGGAATGGTAGGTGCGCTGCTGGTACATGTAGCGTTCATTCTCCTGTTGATACTGGTTGGCTTCGCTTTGCCGGAGCAGCAGGATGAAGACGGTATGCCGGTAATGCTGGGTGAAGTGCCCAATGCATTTGGAAGTGCTGATCCCTCTTTGGTGAAAGTGGATGTGATGCCTGAGACCGTTGCCCCTAAAGTACAGGAGACGGTAGAGCAGGAGATGCTTACCCAAGAGGATGAAGAAACCGTTGCTATCAAGCCCAAGGCGGAGCCTAAAAAGGAAGAAGTAAAGAAGAAGCCGGAAAAACCGGAGAAGACGGAAGCCGAGAAAGCGGAAGAAGCCCGGAAGTTAGCGGAAGCTAAAGCCGAACGGGAACGCAGGGAGGCGGAAGAGGCTGCCCGTAAGAGAGTGGCAGGTGCTTTCGGAAAAGGAGCACAAATGGGAAGCAAAGGTACGACTGAGGGAACAGGTATCCAGGGAAGTCCCACCGGAAATGCGCCGGAAGGTGCGTCGAGCGGAACGGGAGGTTACGGAACTTTTGACCTCGGCGGGCGTTCTATAGGACAAGGTGGTTTGCCGCGTCCGGCATATAATGTGCAGGATGAAGGGATTGTGGTGGTTTCTATTACTGTAAATCCGGCAGGACATGTTATTGCTACCAGTATTGACCGGAAGACCAATACTATAAATTCTGCCTTGCGGAAGGCGGCTGAAGATGCTGCTAAGAAAGCGCGTTTCAATGCTGTAAGCGGTTTGAATAACCAGACAGGAACGATAACATATTACTTTAAACTAAAATAATAAGGAGAACAATTATGGGTACAGTTTATGTTTTTTTTGCAGACGGATTTGAAGAAGTGGAAGCTTTCACCTCTGTGGATGTAATGAGACGTGCAGGGCTGAACGTGGAAATGATAACGGTGACTCCCGATGAGATAGTAACAGGTGCACATGATGTACCGGTGCTTTGCGATAAGAATGTAGTGAACTGTGATTTCTATGACGCAGATTTAGTTCTTTTACCCGGTGGAATGCCCGGAGCAGCTACTTTGGAGAAGTGCCCGGAACTTCGGAAACTGGTCTTGGATTTTGCTGAAAAGAATAAACCGATTGCTGCCATTTGTGCCGCTCCTATGATATTGGGTAAGCTTGGCTTGCTGAAAGGCCGCAAGGCAACTTGCTATCCCGGCTTCGAGCAATACCTGGAAGGTGCTGAATGTACAGGTGCTCCGGTGGAAAGAGACGGTAATATCATTACCGGAAAAGGACCGGGTGCTGCGATGGAATTTGCTCTGACGGTTGTAGATATGATGCTCGGAAAAGAGAAGGTACAGGAATTGAAAGAGGCAATGTGCGTCATCTAACTTTCATTTTTAATTTTTAATTGATGGAGTATGCTCTGATAGTTGCCGGTGGTAAAGGGTTGCGCATGGGAGGCGAACTTCCCAAACAGTTTCTGCCTATAGGTGGAAAACCTGTTTTGATGCGTACTTTGGAAGCCTTTTATGCCTACAATCCGGAGATACATATAATATTAGTGCTCCCGCATAGCCAGCAGTCTTATTGGACAGAGCTATGTGCGGAGCATTCTTTTTCTTTGCCGCATACAGTGGCGGACGGAGGTGAAACCCGCTTCCATTCGGTAAAGAATGGATTGGCTTATGTTACTACTCCGGGATTGGTTGGTGTTCATGATGGGGTACGTCCGTTTGTTTCCCGGGAAGTCATAGCCCGTTGTTATGAATTGGCTGCCGAAAAAAAGGCGGTGATTCCCGTGATAGATGTGGTAGAGACTGTACGCCATCTTAAAGGAGAAGAAAGCGTGACCGTCAGCCGGGATGAGTATAAATTGGTACAGACTCCCCAGGTGTTTGATGCCGATTTACTGAAACAGGCCTATGAACAACCTTATACTTCTTTCTTTACGGACGACGCTTCGGTAGTGGAAGCGATGGGAGTATCTGTATACCTTGCGGCAGGTAATCGGGAAAACATTAAAATTACGACTCCCTTTGATTTGAAAATAGCCGCTGCTTTGTTGGATTCATGTTTGATTTAGCTTCTCGTGACATAAAATACCTGTCGGGTGTAGGGCCGCAACGTGCCTCAGTACTCAATAAGGAATTGAATATCTATTCCCTTCACGACTTATTGTATTATTTCCCCTATAAATATGTAGACCGTAGCCGTATCTATTATATCCATGAGATAGACGGTACGATGCCTTATATCCAGCTAAAAGGTGAAATCCTGGGCTTTGAGACGATTGGAGAAGGTAGGCAGCGTCGTCTGATTGCCCATTTCTCGGATGGTACGGGGATTGTGGATTTAGTCTGGTTTCAGGGAATTAAATTTCTCGTCGGTAAGTATAAGGTACATCAGGAATATATTGTATTTGGTAAACCCAGCGTCTTCAACGGACGGATTAACATTGCTCATCCGGATATCGATAATGCTTCGGAACTGAAGCTCTCGACAATGGGATTGCAGCCTTATTATAATACAACGGAGAAAATGAAACGGAGTTCCCTCAATTCTCATGCAATAGAGAAGATGATGAACGCCGTAGTGCAGCAACTCCGCGAACCGCTGCCCGAAACGCTTTCTCCCGCTATATTGACAGAACATCATTTGATGCCGCTGACGGAAGCTTTGATGAATATTCATTTTCCGGCAAATCCGGAATTGCTTCGTAAAGCGCAATATCGCTTGAAGTTTGAAGAACTTTTTTATGTACAGTTGAATATTCTCCGCTATGCCAAAGACAGGCAACGGAAATATCGTGGATATGTATTTGAAACGGTAGGAGAGATATTCAATACTTTCTATGCCAAGAATCTGCCTTTCGAACTGACAGGTGCCCAGAAGCGTGTACTGAAAGAAATACGCCGGGATGTGGGGAGCGGTAAGCAAATGAACCGTCTGTTGCAGGGGGATGTAGGTAGTGGAAAAACGTTGGTGGCACTGATGAGTATGCTGATAGCGTTGGATAACGGTTACCAGGCTTGTATGATGGCGCCTACCGAGATTCTGGCTAACCAGCATTTTGAAACAATCCGCGAGTTGTTGTACGGAATGGATATACGTGTGGAATTGCTAACCGGTTCTGTGAAAGGAAAAAAGCGGGAAGCCATTCTCACCGGTCTGTTGACAGGAGATGTACGAATACTGATCGGTACGCATGCCGTGATAGAAGATACCGTGAATTTCTCTTCACTGGGGCTGGTCGTGATAGATGAACAACACCGTTTCGGTGTGGCACAACGCGCACGTTTATGGACTAAGAATGCACAGCCCCCCCATGTGCTAGTCATGACAGCTACCCCTATTCCGCGTACGCTGGCCATGACATTATACGGTGATCTCGATGTTTCCGTCATTGATGAACTGCCGCCGGGACGTAAACCTATTGTGACCATTCATAAATATGATGCGCACCGTGTAAGCTTGTACCAATCCGTCCATAGGCAGATTGCAGAGGGCAGACAGGTATATATTGTATATCCTTTGATTAAGGAAAGTGAGAAAATCGATTTGAAGAACCTGGAAGAAGGCTACCTTCATATTTGTGAGGAATTTCCGGATTGTAAAGTCTGCAAAGTGCATGGCAAGATGAAAGCAGCTGAGAAGGATGCGCAGATGCAGCTTTTTGTTTCGGGCGAAGCACAGATAATGGTAGCGACTACTGTGATTGAAGTAGGCGTAAATGTACCGAATGCTTCCGTGATGATTATTGAGAATGCAGAGCGCTTCGGTTTGTCACAGCTCCATCAGTTGCGTGGTCGTGTAGGTCGTGGAGCAGAACAGTCTTATTGTATTTTAGTGACCGGATACAAGTTGGTTGAGGAAACCCGCAAGCGCCTGGAAATTATGGTACGGACAAATGACGGCTTTGAAATAGCTGAAGCCGATCTGAAGCTACGAGGTCCCGGTGATTTGGAAGGCACACAGCAAAGTGGTATTGCCTTCGACCTGAAAATTGCCGATATAGCACGTGACGGACAGCTACTGCAATATGTGCGCAATGTTGCTGAAGAAGTGGTGGATGCTGATCCTACCGGTATTCGTCCGGAGAATGAAATCCTGTGGCGCCAGCTAAAGGCACTTCGGAAAACTAACGTTAACTGGGCTTCCATTAGTTGAATAACGGTTAAACATACACTTTATTTGCATTTTTATGTTGTAAAACATATAAGTCCTTATCTTGCCGATATACAGGGAGTTAGGAGGTGATTTAATATGTACCTTTTAGTCCCTTACCGAAAAAATAGTTAAGAACAGCCTTTTCATTTAGAGAAGAAATACTACCTTTGGGAGAATTTTTTAAAAGAATGACGAAACGGAATGAATTTCAATTGCATTAAAACGATCCTAATAGCTGCGACGGCAATGGTCAGCCTGAATTCTTTTTCTCAGGATTTGATTGCCCGACAAGCCCCCATCGACAGGAAACTAAAGAGCGTTGACTCGTTGGCTTTACAGAAACAGATACGTGCTGAACAATCTGCTTATCCAGGTCTAAGTCTATATCCGACTTGGAACAATGAGTATGTACAAGCTTATGGCGATGCTATCGTTCCTGAAAGCTATAAAGTGGACCTGACAGGTTTCTGTATGCCTACCACGCATACGAAGATTACCGATGTATTCGGTTATCGTCCCAGAAGACGCAGAATGCACTATGGCTTGGATGTTAAAGTATTCATCGGTGATACGATTCGAGCTGCTTTCGATGGTAAAGTACGCGTAGTAAAGAATCAGGGACGCCGTGGCTATGGTAAGTATATCGTTATTCGTCATGACAATGGACTGGAAACTGTTTACGGACACTTGTCCAAACAGATCGTAGAAATTAATCAATTGGTTAAAGCCGGAGAACCTATCGCTTTAGGTGGTAATACGGGACGTTCTACCGGTTCGCATCTTCACTTTGAAACCCGTTTCCTGGGAATTCCCATCGACCCCGCTTTAATGTTCGACTTTGAAAAGCAAGACGTTGTTGCTGATCATTATACTTTCACTAAGACCAAGACTTCAAAAGGAACTGCTCGCAGCATGGCTTCCGGTGAAGGTTTGTTCTATAAAGTGAAGAGTGGCGATACATTGTCTAAGATTGCATCCCGTCAGGGAGTATCTATTGACAAGCTCTGTCAGTTGAATCGCATTACACGGAAAACAATCTTACGTCCGGGACAGGTATTACGTTGTTCGTAAGATATCAATAAACCCATAAAGAAGAGGGCACTTTAATATAATTTAGAGTGCCCTCTTTTCTTTTTTCTTTAATTATTCCTACCTTTGCAACCAATTTGTAAGGAAATGAAAGATACCAAACAACAATTTGAGCATGTCATTGCCATCTGTCGTGATTTGTTCTCCAAGAAACTACATGATTACGGTCCGGCATGGCGTATTCTCCGTCCGGCTTCCGTGACTGACCAGATATTCATTAAAGTCAATCGTATCAGGAGTATTGAAACCAAAGGAGTGACGTTGGTGGACGAAGGAATACGTTCCGAGTTCATTGCGATAGTCAACTATGGCATTATCGGATTGATACAGCTGGAACTGGGATATGCGGAATCAGCCGATATCACGAATGAAGAAGCAATGGCGTTGTATGACAAATATGCTAAAACTTCATTGGATCTGATGCTTGCTAAGAATCATGATTACGATGAGGCATGGCGCAGCATGCGTGTCAGTTCATACACTGATCTGATATTGATGAAAATCTACCGTACGAAACAGATTGAAAGCCTGTCAGGACAGACTTTGGTCTCGGAAGGAGTGGATGCTAATTATATGGACATGATTAATTATTCCGTATTCGGTTTGATTAAGATTGAATTTGGAGACTAAACAGAAACATATAATCTGGAAGAGCTGGGTGAATGTTTGCCGTTTTTTATTGGCGGCGGTATTCATCTTTTCCGGCTTTGTGAAGGCAGTCGATCCGTTAGGCTCTTTTTATAAGATTCAGGATTATCTGACGGCTTTCGGAATGGCCGCGTGGTTTCCTACATATTTGCAACTACTGTTTGCCATCGTATTGTCGGCGTTGGAATTCTCCGTGGGAGTATTCCTGTTCTTCGGTATACGGCGGCGGTTTGCTACGACTCTGGCATTGTTGCTGATGATCGTGATGACACCGCTGACACTGTATCTGGCGTTAGCGAATCCGGTGTCCGATTGCGGTTGTTTCGGTGATGCATGGGTGTTGACAAATTGGGAAACGTTCGGCAAGAATGTAGTCTTGTTTATTGCAGCCGTATCTGTCTTCAAAGGTGGAAAACAAATCATCCGCTTTATTACGGCAAAGATGGCATGGATGGTTTCTATGTATACATTCTTTTTTGTGTTTGTGCTTTCATTCTATTGCCTGGACAATCTGCCTATTCTGGATTTCCGTCCTTACAAGATCGGAAAGAATATCAAAGAAGGCATGGAAATACCCGAAGGAGCAAAACCCAGTGTGTTTGAGAGCAAGTTCATTCTGGAGAAAGACGGAAAAAAGCAGGAATTTACACTGGATAATTACCCGGATAGCACATGGACGTTTGTTGAAACACGTACGGTGTTGAAGGAAAAAGGATACGAGCCTCCGATTCACGACTTCTCTATTGTAAGTCTGGAAACCGGAGAGGATCTGACCGATAGCATTTTATCAGATAAGGGATATACATTCCTGTTAGTAGCTCATCGTATTGAAAATGCTGACGATAGCAATATAGACCTTATTAACGAGATCTATGATTATAGTGTGGAACATGGTTACGGCTTTTATGCCCTGACTTCTTCGCCGGAGGAACAAATAGAGTTGTGGCGTGACAAGACCGGTGCAGAATATCCTTTCTGCCAGATGGACGACATCACTTTGAAGACCATTATTCGTTCCAATCCCGGACTGATGCTGATAAAGGATGGTGTCATTCTGAATAAGTGGAGTGATAACAGCTTGCCGGATGAATACGTGCTGACGGATAGTCTGGATAAACTGGAACTCGGTCAGCAGAAACAAGAAAGTGATTTGCGTACGATTGGTTACGTTCTTTTGTGGTTTATTATTCCGTTGCTGATGGTTATTGGCGTGGATATCCTGGTTGTGAAGCGCAGGGAAAGGAAGAGAGCGAAAAATAAAGTGATTAGCGATGGAGTGATGAGTGATAAGCAAGAGCTTCCTCAGCCATAAACCACAAATTATAAATCAAAAATATATTAACCCTTTTAATAAATAAAAAACAAAATGAGAAAAAACATTGTTGCAGGAAACTGGAAAATGAACAAAACCCTTCAGGAGGGTATTGCTCTTGCAAAAGAACTGAATGAAGTATTGGCTAACGAAAAGCCTAACTGTGATGTAATCATCTGTACTCCTTTTATCCACCTGGCATCGGTTACTCCGTTGGTAGACCCTGCTAAGATTGGCGTAGGTGCTGAAAACTGTGCTGATAAAGAATCAGGTGCTTACACTGGTGAAGTTTCAGCTGCTATGGTTGCTTCTACAGGTGCTAAATATGTAATCCTGGGTCACTCAGAACGTCGTGCTTACTATGGCGAAACAGTTGCCATCCTGGAAGAAAAAGTTAAATTGGCTTTGGCTAACGGCCTGACTCCGATCTTCTGTATCGGTGAAGTGCTGGAAGAACGCGAAGCTAACAAGCAGAATGAAGTAGTTGCTGCTCAGTTGGCTTCTGTATTCTCTCTGTCTGCTGAAGATTTCTCTAAGATCGTATTGGCTTACGAACCGGTTTGGGCTATCGGTACAGGTAAAACTGCTACTCCCGACCAAGCTCAGGAAATCCACGCTTTCATCCGTTCATTAGTTGCTGACAAGTACGGTAAGGAAGTTGCTGACAACTGTTCTATCCTTTACGGTGGTAGCGCTAAACCGTCTAACGCTAAGGAATTGTTCGCTAATCCTGATGTTGATGGCGGCTTGATCGGTGGTGCAGCTCTGAAGGTAGCAGACTTCAAAGGTATCATTGATGCTTTTAATTAATAGATAATGGAAGATTGATAATTGATAACCGGTGAAGTGCCGGTTGTCGGTTATCAGTCTCTATAATCATATTATCAATCGTCTATTATTATATTATTCATTATGAAGAAGCTTGGTTTACTTTTAATTGCATGCTTTGCTTTCGCCGCTTTTGCTTCGGCGCAGAATAACATTGTGAGGAGTTTGGAACGCAATGTGCCGGGACAGGGTAAGGTAACCATCCATCAGGATGCCCGCATCGAGGCCTTGATAGGTCAGGAATATATCCCCAACGGAACGGAGAACAGAGTGCTTAAAAGTCAGGGTTTCCGTGTACAGGTGTATGCCGGAAACAATACCAGTAGAGCCAAGAACGAAGCTCACGCTGTGGGCTCACGAATCAAAGAATATTTCCCGGAACTTTCTGTTTATACCTCTTTCAACTCTCCCCGCTGGCTGTGCCGTGTAGGAGACTTCCGCAGTATTGAAGAAGCGGATGCCATGATGCGCCAGTTGCGTGCTACAGGCGTATTCAAAGAAGTTTCTATTGTGAAAGAGCAGATAAACATCCCCTTATAAAAACTTACTCATGTTAGGAAAAGAAGAAATTGTATCTCCTGCACTGGATGAACTGAAAGAACACTATCAGCGTATTATAACTTTATTGGGCGAAGATGCCGAACGCGAAGGACTACTGAAAACCCCCGAACGTGTAGCAAAGGCTATGCTGAGTTTGACAAAAGGCTATTTCATGGACCCGCACGAAGTGCTCCGCTCTGCCAAGTTCAAGGAAGAATACAGTCAGATGGTGATTGTGAAAGACATTGATTTCTTCTCACTTTGCGAACACCACATGCTTCCGTTCTACGGAAAAGCACACGTGGCTTATATCCCCAACGGTTACATTACAGGGCTGAGCAAAATTGCCCGTGTAGTGGATATCTTCTCCCATCGCCTTCAGGTGCAGGAACGCATGACGCTCCAGATTAAAGAATGCATCCAGGAAACACTGAACCCTCTGGGTGTAATGGTGGTTGTGGAAGCCAAGCACATGTGTATGCAGATGCGTGGGGTTGAAAAGCAAAATTCCATAACGACCACTTCCGATTTTACAGGTGCTTTCAATCAGGCAAAGACTCGTGAAGAGTTTATGAACCTCATTCGCCAGAATTCATTTACATAACAGTCCCGTACGTTATTTCATGAAAGGAAATTATCGTTCTCATTAGGAGTAAGGTGATTTAACCGAGTACAACTCTGTCTCCTAATCGTTTGGCCATAATACTTTTGATCTCACGCAGTTCTGAGTAGCGTTTCATGATAGAGGTGCATTGTTCTTCATCATTGGCTACGGCAGGGTCTTGCAAGGCATACATCATGTGTTTCATTTCTTCACTGATGATGGCGAACTTGAAATTAATCATGAGCGTAGGCACCAATTCAAATAGGCGTTCCTCGTCGGTCACTAACCTTTGGGCTTTGGAGTGATACTTACTCAGTTGGTAGCGGTCGGCAATCAACTCTGTACTTAGCTTACTGATAATTGGGTCGGGATGTGCCAGGAAATACCGTTCTGCGGTGAATCCTTCATTATGTATATGCTCTGCCGCTTCTGTCAACATCTGCCTGTGCAGCGGGTTGTGGAAAGCCAGTTCATCCTCCTTCAAGTCATTGACTATGTATTCCGTTACCGTAATGGGAATTTCTTTCCCTTCCTCATCGGGAACGTTGCACAATATTTTCTCTCCGTAGCGTACTACCATTTGCAGGATAAGGCGCTCGTATTTGTAGAATTCCTGTCCTTCTTTTCCCTCCTGTGGGATATAAGATACGTATTCGGCAGCTTCCGGTGGAAGCGGTGTACCACCGTCAGGCATTTCTCCATCCATGGGATAAGGAGGCATGTCTTCAGGGTAGGGTGGTTGCATTCCGTCGGGAAGCGGTGCTTGTGCAGCGTCGCGGGCTGCATTATTCTTTCTTGTTTCCCGGTTTCTTTGTTCCGCCTGCTTCTCAGCCTGCGTTTCGCGTCGTTTGGCAACTTCCGAAACCAGCAGTTTGTCTTCTATACGAAGCAGTTGGCTGCATTCTTTAATATATACATCACGGACAATTGCTTCAGGAATAATAGATATACTTTGTACAAGATTACCGATTAATTCAGCACGCTTGATAGGATCTTTTCCTGCATCTTCCAGTAGAAGATTGGTTTTGAAACGTATAAAGTCAGTTTCATTATCTTGTATGAATTTCTGGAATTCCGTAGCGTTGTGCTTGCGTGCGAAGGAGTCCGGGTCTTCCCCGTCGGGAAGCAGGCAAACTTTGATATTCATTCCTTCTTCCAGCAGCATGTCGATACCACGGAGAGAAGCCTTGATACCTGCTACGTCACCGTCATAGAGTACCGTAATGTTATTGGTGAAGCGGTGAATGAGCTTAATTTGTCCCGGAGTCAGTGCCGTACCCGAAGAAGCTACCACATTCTCCACACCTGACTGGTGCATGGAAATAACGTCCGTGTATCCTTCCACCAGGAAGCAACGGTCTTGTTTCACAATCGCTTGTTTGGCAAAATAAATGCCATACAGCTCACTACTCTTATGATAGATTTCCGATTCGGGAGAATTGACATATTTAACTTTGACTCCCTTCGTCGCACTGCTAAGCACGCGCCCGCCGAAAGCGACCACCTTACCGGAAAGTGTGTGCACTGGAAAAATAACACGTCCCCAAAAGCGGTCACGCAAGCGGTGATCGTCCGTTTCGTAACAAAGCCCTGTCTTGACAAGGTATTCTTTCTTGAATCCCTTCTTTATGGCTTCCTGAGCCATGGCATCGTGACTCTCGGTGCAATAGCCTAACTGGAACTTTTCGATGATATCATCCCGGAAACCACGATTGCGAAAGTATGCCATACCAATGCTACGTCCGTCCACATGGTTTTTAAGTATATTTTGGAAGTAATCACGTGCAAAGTTATTCACGATGAACAGACTTTCACGTTCGCTCTGCATCAGCTTCTCTTCGCTGGACAGTTCGCGCTCCTTGATTTCGATACCGTATTTCTTTGCCAGATATTTCAGAGCTTCGGGGTAACTCATCTGCTCGTGCTCCATAATGAAGTGCACCGCATTGCCACCCTTACCGCAGGAAAAGCATTTGCACAACCCTTTGGAAGGCGATACGTAGAAAGATGGCGTCTTGTCATCATGGAACGGACACAAGCCTACATAATTCACACCTCGCTTGCGCAACGTAACGAAGTCCGATACAATGTCTACAATCTGTGCGGCATCCAGAATTCTGTCTATGGTAGGTTGGTCTATCATTGGATAATTGTTTTTGCGAATGCAAAGATACTAAAATGATAGCGAATCGCAACTCTTGGATTTCTTATGTAGTGTGAAAGGAAGGAATACTGGGGAGGAATATTATTATTTTTATCTGGGGACAAACTATCCCCAGATAAAAACAATAGCGGAAACGAGCCAAAGAACTCATTAATTGCTGATGGAATTCTGATCTATTTTATCTTTTCCCTAATTTTCGTCAGATACAGCTTCATCCCTTCCGCATCCTTCGTACTGATAATTTCCAGCAAATTTTTTAGCTCCAGACGAATATTTTCCACTTGCGAGGGAGTGCGCGGATTAAAGAGAATTTCCTGAAGCAAGTAATCATCCTCACTCAGCAAACCCTTGGCAATAGCCATATGCTTCTTGAACGTAGTACCCGGAGCCTCCTGATGTTTCATCACCGCTGCAAAAACAAACGTAGAGACAAAAGGAATAGACAGAGAATAAGCTACCGTCTCATCATGCTCGTCGAAAGTATATTCGAAGATATTGAGGCGGAGCGTCTGGTAAAGGTCCTTGAAGAAAATTTTTCCCAGGTGGTCACCTTCACTGATGATGATAGCATTCTCGCTGCTCAGATTGCTGAGGCTGGCAAACGTAGGGCCAAACATCGGATGCGACGATACATAACGAAAGCCACTTTCCTCATAGAATTTCTTCAATCCCGTCTTCACCGAGGCGATATCACTGATGATACAATCCTTGGGCAGTACAGGCAGCACCTTGCGGAATGCGTCCAGCGTATATCTCACCGTGGCGGCATTGATTACCAACTCCGGTTCGAAGTCCTTTATCTCTTCCAACGTGGTGAAACGATACGTGTTATAGACAAAACGCAACTGGTGCGGATTCACGTCGAACACTGCCGTTTCATGTTGGAAACTTAGAATATCTGTAAAGAAAGAGCCCATCTTGCCGGCTCCGAGTATTAAAATACGCATAAATTTAGTGTTTAGGTATTAATGATTAGTGATAAGTGAAAGATAGCGTAGCCATTAATCACTTATCACCAGTCGCTAATCACTTGTTTATAATTTCCATTTGTTGCCTCACACTTTCCTCGTGTATCAACTCAAATACCTTCTTGATAAATTCCGAATCCACGCCCAGAAGCACACCTTGAGAACCGCGTTTGTCCAGAATTTCATTGTAACGTCCCGTTTGCAGAATCGTCATATCGTGTTCTTTCTTGAAGGTACCGATTTCACGTGCCACACGCATACGCTTGGCAAGTTCCTGCATCAGGTTGTTGTCGCATTCGTCAATCTGCTTGCGTAGTTCGCTGAGGTTTTCTGTGGTCTGGGTCTCTTTACGGATGACGAGTAGGTTCAGGATGTAATCCAGTACGTCCGGAGTCACTTGCTGCGAAGCATCGCTCCATGCACAGTCGGGGTTGCAGTGGCTTTCGATAATCAGACCGTTGAAACCGAGGTCCATAGCCTGCTGGCAAAGCGGTGCGATGAGTTCGCGCTTACCACCGATGTGGCTGGGATCGCAGATGATCGGCAGGTTCGGGATGCGACGACGCAACTCGATGGGGATATGCCATTGCGGCAGATTGCGGTACAACTTCTTGTCGTAACTGCTGAAACCGCGGTGGATGGCTGCCAGACGTTTCAGACCGGCATTGTTGATACGTTCCAGGGCACCGATCCAGAGTTCCAGATCCGGGTTTACCGGGTTCTTCACAAACACAGGAATATCCACACCCTTCAGTGCATCGGCAATTTCCTGCATGGCAAACGGGTTGGCAGTGGTGCGTGCGCCAATCCAAAGGATATCGATACCTGCTTTCAGACACTCGTATACATGCTTTGAGGTGGCTACTTCGGTAGAAACGTACATTCCGGTTTCTTTCTTCACCTCTTTCAGCCATGCCAGACCGTCTACGCCTACACCTTCGAAACCACCCGGTTTGGTACGCGGTTTCCAGATTCCGGCACGGAATATCTTCATTCCCTTTTCGGCCAGTTGCTTGGCAGTGCACATTACTTGTTCTTCTGTTTCGGCGCTGCAAGGACCTGCAATTACCATAGGACGTTTGTCCTCAATACCCGGCAGCAAAATCGATTCTAATTCAAGTTCCATATTCTTTTATTTTTGTTCAATTATATTTTTATTGTATATATATTTCTTAGTGTCTTCTGAACCCTCTGTAACCCCCGTCGATAAAGCCTTTCGAACGTGTTAATAAATACAGGCCTCGTTTTTTAAAAACGTTGCCCTTATTCTTTAAAAACGTCGGGCACGTTTTTTAAAACGGTGAGTGGCTTGTGTAACAGAAGCTCTTTTTTGTAAAAATATTACTTCATCTCCCTGATACGCTTCAATGCCTCCTCCAATTTATGGTCTTTGCAGCAAAGCGAGATGCGGATATACCGTTTTCCGTTACTTCCGAAGATAAATCCAGGTGTGATAAATACGCGTGCGTTATGCAACACCTTTTCAGTCAGTTCTTCCACGTCGGCGCAGCTATCGGGAATTTTTCCCCAGAGGAACATACCTACCTGTTTTTCATCGTATGTACATCCCAGTGCATGCATGATTTCCCCTGCCAGATGGCGGCGGTTGCGGTAGTTCTTGTTATTTCCGTCGTACCATTCCTGTTCGGCTTCCAAGGCGTTGGCGGCTGCCAGTTGCATGGCGCGGAACATACCGCTGTCGATGTTGCTCTTCACTTTCAGGATCCATTGCACAAAGTCGGCGTTGCTTGCCAGCATACCGATACGCCAGCCCGGCATATTGTGGCTCTTGCTCATAGAGTTGAACTCGATGCAACACTTTTTGGCGCCCGGCACACTGAGGATGCTGAGGGGGTGGTCGTTCAGGATGAAGCTGTACGGGTTATCGTTTACAATCACGATGTCCTTGCGGCGTGCAAAGTCCACCAGTTTTGCATAAAGTTCCGGGGTGGCGTTAGTTCCGGTCGGCATGTTTGGGTAGTTGGTCCACATCAGCTTTACGCGGCTCATGTCCATCTTTTCCAGTTCGTCGAAGTCGGGCATCCAGCCGTTTTCCTCTTTCAGGTTGTAGTTGATGACTTCCGCGCCCAGTATCTTGCTCAATGAGGTATAAGTGGGGTAGCCCGGATTGGGAACCAATACTTGTTCGCCCGGATTGACGAAGGCCAGTGTGACGTGCAGGATACCTTCTTTCGAGCCGATGAGCGGCTGTATCTCAGTATTAGGATTCAGCTCCACGCCGTACCATTTCTTATACCAGGCGGCAAAGCTGCGGCGAAGTTCGGGGATGCCGACATAAGGCATATAACCGTGTCCGTCAGGATTTTGTGCTTCGCGGCACAGGGTCTGTATGGTTGCTTCCGAGGGAGGCATGTCGGGGCTGCCGATTCCGAGGCTGATTACGTCTTTTCCTTCGGCATTCATTTGTGCCACCTCTTTCAACTTCTTGGAGAAGTAGTACTCGCTCACGCTGGCCAACCGGTCGGCGGGCTTGATCTTAGATGTTTGATTTTCCGTCTGCATATTCGCCTAATATTTTAAGTTCTTTGGTTAGCGGTGTGATGGCCGCGATGGATTGTTTATATCTCAGTAGGTTGTCGAAAACAACGTCTACGTAAAATTGGTATTCCCATTCCCGCCCGATGATGGGCAGTGACTGTATTTTGGTCAGGTTGATGCTGTAGAACGAAAGAATGGACAGTACTTGCGAGAGGCTCCCTTCCGTGTGGGGCAGTGTGAATACCATGCTTGCCTTGTTGGTTTCCGGGTGTGGATGGCGGCGTATTTCGTCTACTTGCCAGGGATCGGCAACTACCAGAAAACGGGTGAAGTTGTGCTTGTTTGTTTCGATGCCTTCCTGCAACACCTTCATGCCGTAACGCTCGGCAGCGGCCTTGGAACAGATGGCGGCGTGTCCTTTCAGGTTCTCCCGCTTGATGATTTCGGCGCTGAGGGCGGTGTCTTCCGCTTCCACTACTTTCATTTTCGGGTGTTGGGCAAGGAACTCGCGGCATTGCATCAGTGCGATGGGGTGGGAGTTGACTTCCGTCAGATCGTTCCAGTCCTCATCGGGCAGGCAGACAAAGCTGTGTGAAATGCGTAGTTTGTATTCGCCTATGATTTGTGTTCCGCTCTGCCGCAGCAACTCGTTGTTGTGCAACAGGCTACCTGCAATGGTATTCTCTATTGCCAACATTCCTATGGTCTTGCTGTCCTTCTTCACAGTTGCAAACACGTCCTCAAAAGTAGCGCAACAGATTAACTCTATTTCTTCTCCTTCGAAGTACTTGTGTGCGGCAATGTCGTGATACGACCCTAATGTTCCTTGAATGGCTATTCTTTTCATACTGTTTCTTTAAAATAAAAAATCCCGCTTCCATACAATGGAGCGGGATTAAGTATATTACTTTAGTTCTCTATTCAGTTCTTAAGCATCACTGTCACTTGACACATACAAACTCCCGCTCTACTTTCTGGCTAAAGTAAAAGTAAAAAAAGAAGTAATATGTATAAGTAAACAAATTCATACTTTCGTTTTCTTTTTGTTTTTAATTTCGTGGCAAAAGTAATACTTTTCTCTTATATGCAAGCAAAAAATGATATTTTTTTTATTTCTTCTTCAAAATTAGCTTTCAGACGAGTGCTTCCGGTTGTCTTTTTCTGCCGGAAATCCATCAATCGTCGTGCATGATTCCCTTGATTTGCTCCCATTTGTTCACGGCATCGTTGGACTGTGCTTTTCCCGGAGTGCTCCGGCCTTCGCGGATGTACTTTTGCAACAGGTCTTTCAGTTCGCTGACTATTTCGGGATGTTCTTGATAGACATTTTTGCTTTCGGTGGGATCGTCTTTCATATTATAGAGTTGAATCGGTGGGAGCTGGGCAATGGCTTCCTTGTCCACACCCGGTTTGGGGTAGCTCCAACCGCCGGAACTGGGGGAACACAACAGTTTCCAGTCTCCTTTACGGATGGCAAACTCTCCGCGGATGGAGTGGTGCACGGTGGCTTCACGGATGGTTGGCATGTGGTGCGGATTCCGGATGAGGGGAAGAATGTTGTAGCTGTCTTCCGCTTCGTTATCTTTCAGGGTATAATGGTTGAGGGCGGCAAAAGAGGCGTAGAAGTCGTTGAGGCAGACGGTTTGCGCACAGGTGCCTCGACCTGCACCGTTGACCCATTCCACGATGGTGGGTACGCGGTGACCGCCGTCGAAGAGATCGGCTTTCATGCCTCGCCAGATGTAGTTGGCATGATGCCCTTTAGCGGCCATCTCAGGGATACCTCCGGCGGGAGAGCAACCGTTGTCGGTGGTGAAAACTACGATGGTATTGGAGTCTATGCCGTTGCGTCGCAGGGCTTCGCGCACTTGTCCCACTACATTGTCCACCATCAGGACGAAGTCGCCGTAATCACCCAGTCCGGTTTTTCCTTTGAAGGCTTCGGCGGGCAGGATGGGGGTATGCGGGGCGGGCAGGGGCAGATAGAGGAAGAAGGGGCGTTCGTCTTGTGCGTGGCGGTTGATATAGTCTACTGCGCGGTGGGTCAGGTTGGGCAGACAGTCCTGGTGGTTGAAGTCGTTGCCTATGGCGCCTGCACGCCAGAAGCCCGGTTTCTTTCCTGCGGGTACGGTGCCTATTTGCGTGGTGGTGGGCTGGCGGTTTTCTATATATACATAGGGAGCCATGTCGAGGGAGCCGCAGAAGCCGTAGAAGTAGTCGAAGCCTAAGTCGGCAGGACCGTTGGTGATGGGTTTAGAGTAGTCCACGTCTTCGTCGTTGAGGGCGTTGGCGTCGGGTTTCTCATGTCCCGGTTTCGTGCCCCAGTTCCAGCCCAAATGCCATTTGCCAATGCAGGCGGTGGTATATCCATTTGCTTTCAGCATGGATGCCATGGTACTGCGGGTGGAGGGGATGATAGGGTGGGAGTAGCCATAGAGTACACCGCTTTTGAGGCTGGAACGCCAGTTGTAGCGCCCTGTGAGGATGCCGTAGCGGGTGGGGGTGCTGACGGCTGAACAGGAATGAGCATCGGTGAACATTACGCCGTTGGCGGCCATCTGGTCGATGTGGCGGGTTTGGATATGCGAGTCTTTGTTGTAGGCGGAGACATCTCCATAGCCCATGTCGTCGGCGAGGATGAAAATGATGTTCGGCTTTTGCTGAGATGCTGACTTTGCTTGTTCTGCGGTTTGTGCAGACACATGCTGTCCAAGGCAGAAGGGAACGGATAATAATCCGAGATAGGTGAGGTTTTTCATGATATGATGTTTTGGGTTGATTTCACTTGGTTATTATGTACAAAATTAGCTGTTAGATGGAAAGGGCTTTATTAGTTCTGTCTCAAAAGTTTGAGATATTGTTGCAAATGCAGAGTGGTTATTACGAATTTAAACAAGGGAAGAATTCTGTTAATGTATTATTCTTTTTCTGATCCCATAAAAAAGCATTCTTCCTTTTGGCTATTCCCTGCAATTCATCTATCTTTGCATTAGCCGAAGAGAAATGCGGCGTGTTGAAGCTATTTTTGACAAGGAGAAAACTGGTAATTTTATTTAAGTCAAGAAACAGAACTTCAATAAAGATGTTTCACGCAGACCATATAGGGTCGGGCGTGCAAGCGTATTTATTGGTTCTGTGGGTATACCAGTACCTCTCCTTGGATAAATATGAACTATACGTCCGACTTCTTTTTGTATAAGGGGGATGAGGGCGATTTTAAATATTTAAAATCCAAAGAAGACATGAATACCCCGAAGGATGAGATGATAACAGAGGCTCTCCACTGCATGATAGAACAGAGGAAACACGAGATATGGGAAGTGCTCTACCCATTAAGTATAAAATATGGTTTTACGCTCGACTCCGACTATGCCAGCATCAAGCTGGAACCTCCCTGTAAAGACTTTCCAGAAGAAAAATGCGGATGTAAAATACCGTTGGATTCCGTGTACAGTGCCTTTGTGAAAGGTGATTTTCTTTATGTGATGTGCCGCGGGAAAGTGTATTTTATCCTCGATCTGGAAAGTGGTTTGTGGAGGCTGTATTTGCCGATGCACCGACCTCCAAGGCTGAAAGTACTGTGGTGGAGGATTCAAGAGACAACAAGGGATTTGGTGTGGTTGGTGAGACATTGGAAGGACTGAAATAATTCACGACATAGTCACACCTCTTCTACTCGTGCCAACTCCCAGCCGGAGAACTGCATCACGATGCAATGCAGCGTTGTCCCTTGGCACATCAACTGTACCTTAGGGCTTTCGGCATAGCGGTGAATTTGTGCTATGGCATCCTCCCACTGGGCTTCGCCTTTGGCGTCATAGTCCTTGACAGGAAGATATTTTAACTCCAGAATGTAGCTGTGTTCCACTTCGGGATAGCGTTGTAGGTCAGGCATCAGGAACAAATCACAAAAGCCGTGGTTCAACTCTACTTCGGGCGCAGTAAGATAATAGGAATTGATGCTGAGATAGGCTTGGAAGAAGCCCTGAATGTTACGCTCGCCTTCAATCAGACTGCGTACGGAGGAATTCTCTTTGTAATCGTAGGCAATCTTCTCCATGGCAGGACGCCAGTCACCATCGAAGGCCATGTTATCGTACAGGTTCTTCAGGTCGTTCAGGCTGATGCGCTCCTTATTCTGATATTGCTCCAGCATATAATCGTAGTATTGTTTACGTACATTATTATTAGGGATGCCCAGAATAAGACGGTCGCCACGGGTACCGATGATGGTAAGCATACCGTAGTAGAACAGTAGGCTGGTGAACAGTTCCGGGTTAACTAGGTCCTTGGCGGGAAAGGAGAGGGCTAAGTCTGCTACAATCTGTCCTTCTTCCGCGATACGGCGGATGACGCCTTTACGGTCACCGTCCAGATGGTCGAGGTTGAGGAGTTTTTTCATCTTGCTGTAGTCCGTGCGGGTATTGGGATCAATCATCTGCTTGGGAGAGTATCCCAAGTCTATTTTCTGTCTCAGATAATAAAGCACCATGTCGCAGTTGAACATCTTCGGGTCACGGTTCAGGCTCTCTTCAGAGAAGCAATAATTGTCATACCACGGCTTTATCTCAGTTATCATTTCGTCGATGTCACCCTTTAGTTGTTCGCAATCCTTGTAATATTGGAACATCTGGCGTACATCCGTCTCAGAGAATCCCAGCATGGTGTTGAATTGCTGTTTGGTACTAATGTTCCAGCCAATATTGAAGCCGCTTGTCAGGTCGTCCAGTGTGACGGGGCTGACGCCCATCATAAGGATGCGGTCGAAAGTACCCTTGAACTTTTTGAAAGCATTACGGTAAAAACCGTCGGCATGGGTGAGGGTGTGATAAACGTTTTCGCCATGCTCGTTCAGTACCACATTGGTGAAGTTGTCGTACTCATCGACGATAAGATAGAGGGGATAGTTGCGTAGGTGGGCTTCTCCCAGTATCACTTGCAGCTTGGCCTCGAAGGTGGGAGCTGCTTCGAACTGAGCCCGGATGTGATCGGAATAGAAGTCATGGTATTTGTTCATAAAGATGTTCAGCTCTCCGGTGCAGTAAATCTGAAAATTCACTTCCAATTGTTCCCTGCTACCTCCTACCCGTGAGAAGTCGAACGACATAATCTGGAATGTACCTTGCAGGCGGGTGGGATGACTACCTATCCAAAGGTTGCCGAAAAGATGTTCGAAATCATCCTTTCGGGCAATGTCGTAGTATGCACCCATCATGCTTAGGAAGATACTCTTGCCGAAGCGCCGGGGACGGATGAGGAACAAGTTACTGGGCTGATCCTCCAACAAAGGCAGGTACATCGTCTTGTCCACATAATACTGGTTCTGTTCAATGACATCCACAAAGTTGGACACACCGTAAGGTATTCGTTTAACTTCTTCCATATACATCATAATTGTCGGGATAAATGCAACAACACTACAAAGATAGGAAAAGTTCCTGGAAATCGGGGAGCGGGTATGCCGGATTTTTCCGGTCTTATAAAAGAATACGGGGTCAGGAGCTTTCCCTGTCTATCAGTAACTCTTTAGTTTTTCCTGTATATCGGCAGCTCTTTCCCTAACTCCGTATGAACCACCTCGAAATTGACAAAGCCATTCACGGACTCCGGTTCTAACAGCGTTACAGCAAGGTTCGCATTCTTCTGTGAAAGACGAATGATGAAATAACCTGCCGGGAAGCTCTTCTTTTCTTTTATCATCCGTGTAGATACTGTAACCGGATAAATCTTTTCCCATTCTTTGGTAGCTTTCTTGTATCCGGTAACCATATACTTCTCTACGGTGGCAGTGAAGGGTTTTCCTATCTCTTCTACCTCTATTCCTAAAGCCCGCAATTTCTCTGCTTGCATCCGGCAGGTATCCGGCAGAATATATGCTTTGGGACGTTTGCGTACTAACTCAGCTTTCAGTTGAAGCGCATCGAAAGTAGGCAGAGGCTCCGTAAAGCGTTCGTTCTTGGCAAGGTCAATAAAAGTAACGGGAAGCTCTGTCCGTGCAGATTGAAAAGTGACGGATATATCATTCTTTCCGCTGCAAGTCTCTTTCGCTGCCTTTCGTATCCCGCTTCTTACTTCTTTTGAATGAAGAGCCGCTGTTTCTAAAAGACTGCGGGATACCAGAAAACCACATTCTGCACGACGGGCAAAACACGCTCTTCCCAATCCTATTCCACGGATTTCTATGAATAGAGATACTGCATTGGTGAGTCCCTGAAACGTGGAACTGGATTGCGGACTCTTAGCATCTTTCATTGCATACAAACTATCATTCCTGACACTGGGTGTAAAGTAAAAGCCTGAATGATAACCGTTAGCCTCCAATGCCTTCTCTGCTTCTTCACGGAATAAGCCGTTGGAAAGTGTACGTATTCCGGCAGGGATGTTCAAATGCCCGCTGGGTAGGAAAAGGACATCGGCGGCCGTAGCTGCTTTAGTACCCCTCAGCAATTCAAACTCCTTGCGGAAAGGATTGAATTCGTGAATGTCCAGCGCTATTTCGGGGTTCCATTCCTTGTACGCTTTTTTAAGAAGAAGAGTCACCGGATCGGCAAGTTTACTTTGATCCCGGTTCAAATCATACCCACTGCCCGATTTACGGATTTGCATGGCATAACCATCCGTATTGGCTACGGGAACAAGCGCAAGAGAAACCTTTTTCAATAGTTCGGCACCTTCAGGTGTATTCAGTAAATAATCGGCAAGCATACAGGCTGCTTCCGGCCCGGCAGGTTCGTTGCCGTGCAGTCCTGCTTGTATCCAGACTCTTATTTTCTTTTTCTCGTTGGGAGTTCCGAAATAGAGCACGGGGATATCCCTGCCCTGTGGAGTCTTTCCTATATCGGACAACGTAACCTTATCGGGATGTCTGTCGGCTAAATCCTTCAAATACCTGTTTATCTCGAACAAGGAAGCCAGACCTTCTTCAAGCGGCTTGCCGAGGGTGGGAGTGGAATATTGCTGCTCCGGTTCGGGATAGAAACGGCGGGTTACCTTTTCCAGCTGCACCGTGGGCTGGATATTCCAGAGAGAAGGGTTGCTGAATACGGTTTCTTGTGCAATGCGTTGCAGATAGAGTGCTTCCTCTTCGGGCAGTCCGGCATAATAAGTACCTGTATAGGGTTTCTGAAAAAATACGCTACAGAATACATTGGCGACAAGATAAGAACCCTGTCGGGAAGGGTGGCTGTGATCGTTGTTGTAAAGCGTGATGCTTGGATTTTCCGTGCGGACACGCTTCCAGGCGATGCCGACGGGGGCACACCAGGCATTCAGTTGTGCGGTCATCTCCAAATAACTTTCAGCCAGTCGTTGTTGCATTTCGGCATACGTGTCGATGTCGTGTCCCCAGGTCATGTAGAAGACGGTTTTTCCTTTCGGATTGTAGAGGCGGCGCAGGCTGTCGAGGGAGTGGGCGGGCTTGTACACATTCTCCCGTACCCATTCCTTTTCGCGGGCAGGCGCTTTACTTTGGTCTTGCAGGATGACGAAATCCCAGTTTCCTTCACGAATGGCATCCAGGGTTTCAGGGTTGGCGGCATGTTTCTTCAATGTCCAGCCGCCGTGTTCCACTAATTTTATAGAAAGCTTGTGACCGGTGGAGGCGGCAAGGGCTTGCACTTGTCGGACTAAACGGTTGTATTGTGTGTAGCTGTTACCTATGAACAGCGCGCGGAGAGAGTCTCCCAACATGACAGGAACAGCACGTCTACCCATTCCGGTGGAGTGGTGTCCGATGCCTTGTTCTTCTATTTTCTGCCAGTTGCAAGGCCAGTTGTGTTCGGCTGCTATCCGGTGGAGGTATTGGTAGAACTGATTGCCGCGCTCGTAACGGTTGCATCCCTGTGCTTCGGCTTCGGGAGTCTTCCTTAAATATGATTCGCGGATGGTGTCTCCCGTAGCCAGTTGGAGGATAATCGGTTTGGCAAGATACTTCCTGATTGTTTCGGGAGTAACATATGGAATGTTGCGTACTCCGTAGGGAAAATCTTGCGAAGCATCGGGGAAAGTGTACCATCCCGGACTGCCGATAACGGCTTTCTCCACATACGGGCTGTCATGGAAAAGCATGAAACGTTGCACAAACTGACCTCCGGCTGAGTGGCCGTAAATCATATATCCTTTCCGTTCACTACCTGAAGATTGGTGGACGTACTCAAAGATTTTATCAACCAGTGCCGGAGTTCGCTTTTCAGCCGGACGTATCGTATGATCCTTGTCATCCATGACACCGATTTCCTGATAATCGGGTAAAGGAAACCTCTCCAAATCGAAGTGGGGAATGAAGACCATGAATTTATGCTTCTCTGCCTCCTGCTTCCAGGCTTTGAGTAGATAAGTGTAACCGCGGTCGGCACCTTCGAAGACAAAAACAATGGGCATACGGTGCACATCGCCCGAAGCCGGAATGTAGTAGTGCACATCTACCGGACGGTCGGAAAAGGGGGGATAGTCTTTGTAGGTGAACTTGCCTTCACCTACGGGAATCACGGAGGCGGCACGGAGTCCGGCGGCCAGAAAGACAATAGCAAGAAGTAGAATTAATCTTTTCATTCTTCATACCTCCCTTTTTTAATGACTTCCTTGTCTTTTAGGACGAGTTTGCCGCGTGCTATGACGTGCGTCAGTTGAAGTTCGGAATCGAGGAAACAAAGGTCGGCATCGAAACCGGCGGCTATTCTGCCTTTGGTGCGCAGTTTGAGGTTGCGTGCCGGATTGCTGGTGATAAGGGTCAGCGCCTGTTCCAGAGGCAGGAGACTTTCTTTTACGAGCAATCTCATCTCCTGCAAGTTGAGGTGCAGGGGGGCGGGGCGATAGGTCGTTTCTCCTGTTTCGGGATTGGTGCGGCGCACTCCGCCACGGCCGTCACTGGAGAAGGTGATGCGGTCGAGGGGCGCGTGGGCTTCGAGGGCTTTCATGACGCAGCGGTGGGGAGCGTCGAATTTGGTTCCTCCGGTGGAGAAATCTACCATGCCACCCATACAGGCAAATTCTACGGCTTGCCGGAATAAGGCTTCCGTGCGTATCAGGTGGGTGGGCGAGAGGTAGGAAATCAGCGTGGGATACTTGCGGGCGATATCCAGCAACGGGGCGATACCGTCGGGCAAGGCTCCCAGATGAATATGCAGGATACCTCCTTTGCCGGAAGTGAAACCGCCGAGGCGTACCTGGTTGATGAGGCGCAGTATCTCCAGTTCGGTGGGGAAAGCGCTGCGGTCGTCACTCATGGCGAGTTTGCAACCGATCACTTTGTCGATGAAGATGAGATCGTCGGCTACACAAGACATCAGTGTTTTGGGAGGCAATCCGTAGAAACTGGTAAGCATGTAGGCACTGAGGCCGTCGTCTTCCAGGGCTTTGGTTTTGGCGTAAAGGGTGGTCAGTTCTTTTACGAAACCGTCCGTGCCGAGTAGCCCTACCACGGTGGTGGTTCCACAAGCCACCAGTTCGCTCATGGAGACGTCGGGGACTAAGGAAGCATAGCCGGTTTGTCCGCCGCCACCGGTGATGTGGACGTGCTGGTCGATAAAGCCGGGGGTGACGGTACACCCGCCGGCGTCTATGGTATTCAACGGAATACCGATCAATTCTATTTTCCGGTCTATGAGGGCTATTTTGTCATCTGCCAGTAGAACGTCGTTCATGCCGAGATGCTCCGGAGAGTATAAGTTTGCATTTTTAATGAGTGTGAACATGATTCGGAGTTGTTTTATAGTGTTATGAAATGATAAGCTATCAGGAACAGGATGCTGCCTATAAGGGGCAGGGTGTTTCTCTTTGCCAGTTCAATGGGCGATACACCCGCCACACCGGCAATGGCGACAATGATTCCCGCTATGGGAGATGCGGCACGCCCCATGCTGGCGGATAACTGCAAGGGAAGCACGAGGGAATAGGCAGGCATACCCAACTGTCCGGCAATTCCGGGCAGCAACGGGCCGAACGAGAAGAAAGCCGCGTTTCCGCTTCCCATCAGCATGGCCGCACAGAAGATTATCAGGGCGAAGACTGCTGCGATGGCAATGCCGGAAAGTCCTATATGCGTGGAGTAATCTACCAGTGAGTCGATGAAGCCGAGGCTAATCAGTCCTTTGGAGAATATCTCGGAGGCAACAATCAGTGTCACGACACTTCCGAAGACATTTCCCATCCCTTTCCAGAAGCTGGAGAAGGCGTCAAAGGTTTTCCGTATATTGCGTGTGTGGCAACATACGAATACGAGTGAGATGAAGAGGGAAAATAGCATGGCGGTCGTTGTATTGAGCGTTATGGGAGGCTGGAACAGGCCCACATAGGGCGAAAATACAATGAGAAGCGCAAGCGGAAGTATGGGGAGCAAGGCGAATATCAATGGAATATCCGGTTTGGCAGAGGTCTGCGGGACTTCTGCTGTTTCGCTATTTTCCGTACTCTGCCTGACGGCTTCTTTTTTATCGAAATACCTATTGTTGAAGTAAAACAGGGTCATGACTACCAAGGTGGTAGGGATAACCAATGGGAGTTGGTGGGTAATGAAATAAGCTACGTTGGTCTGCTCGATAAGTTCGGCGGCAAGGGCTGTGTTTGCCGAGCCGGGACCCTGGTCGAACAGCGTTGCGGCGGCAATGACGGATAATGCGGTGAGGCGGCTTACTCCCAATCCGATGAGGACGGGGTAAACGGAGGCGACAAGCAAGAGTCCTAATCCGGCTGCCGAGGGGGTAGTGATAAAGAGCAATTGGCCAATGGGAATGGTGACGGTAGCTGCCAGGTAGGGATAACGGCGAAAGAAACCCAACGGTTTCATGGAGATGTGCACCAGGGCATTGGTGGCTTTTATGTGATTCATAAAGGCTACATAGCCGCCGATGGTCATAATCATCAGTCCTGCGCGGGACAGGTTGCCGATGAATGTTTCTTCCACCACTTTCACCAAATCGAAAACAACGCTGCCGGTGGATTTATCCGGAATGATGGGTTGGACATTGAGAATGAGGGCGAATGTCAACATTACAAGTCCGGCCAGCATCAAAACTCCTTGCGGGTTCAGTTTCCGGTAGAGGTAAATAGCGGTGACGGTGGTCACCAATATACAGAGGAGGAAGGCTACGACTGACATAATCTGATTGGTTCTGGATTATAAATTGTTTTTTGGGGAGTGATCGGGGATGGGACAGGAATGCATTAAATGAAGTGTCTCAATTCTCCTCCTCTCAAAAGGAGGAGAATTGGGATAGCACTATTTAATCATTGTTCTACTGTCTTATAAGTACCCTGGATTGTTCTCCAACTGGCGACCTGTATTGGAATCAATGAACTCTTGCGGAATCGGGAACAACACAGGCGTATCATACGAATTCATGCCTCGTGCATCGCGTCCTGCAATCTCATTCAATTGTCGCATACGACGTTTGAAGTAATTGTTCACATCACGTTCATCTCCACCTTTCTCCTGACTTACGCGAATCAGGGTGTGGCGGCGTTCTTCTTCGGAAAGAAGTTCACGGCTACGTTCGTCCAGAATGAAATCTACGCCTCCTGCGGTGAGTTCAGCTTCTGTGATGCTGACTGCATTGGAACGATTGCGCACCTTGTTAATCCATTTGATGGCTTCACCTGCCTGGTTGTTTTTCAGCAAGGCTTCCGCATAAAGCAAGTACGTGTCGGCGAGGCGGAGATAAACAATATCCTGATAACATCCATCCTTGTCACCATTTGCCAGCAACGGTGCCACGTAATCCCATTTGCGGGTAGTGGGCCAGTTATACTTCTTGATGGTTGTCTTATTATCATCCAGCATAGCGGCGGTTACAGTGGTGTCTACCACCATCTTACCGTTGTTAAGGAATTCCGTAATCTTGCCATCGGCACCCTTCTCATTAATAGTCCATACCACTGCATAATCGGATACACGGTCGTCCTGAGTTCCCTGATCTTTATAGTTGTAGAGACGGAAAGCACCTCTTGAAGGCACGCAACGTCCGGCACCTTTACCACCGTTGTTTATCCAGAACACCTGAGGCCAAGTGGCTGCACCGCTTGTATAGTCGGGATCGTACTTGTTGCTCTTGTTGATGACGCCGTCGTTGGAGTAATAGTTCTTATATGTACTCTTCATATAAACCTCGGCTGTACCGAAAGCACTGTTTTCCGGTTCCGTGTTGACAAAAGCGTATAAAACCTCCGTGTTTCCGTCCGCATACATCGGTGTGCGGAATACGTCGATGAATGGACAGCCCGGATTGGCGGAGTTCTTGCCGAAACGGTTAGTTATCAAACTGTATTCAGAACCTTCTGCCAGTGGCTTCAAAACTTCGACTGCCTTGGAGGGCTGGTCCATTGCCAGATATAGTTCACCCAGATAATGGCGTGCCATGGCTCCTGAAATCTTGCTGTTGTTTTCTTCACGCAACGGTAAATTGTTCATGGCGAAAGCAAAGTCCTGTTCCATGACTTCACGGATGGATTCTACGGAGTTGCGCTCCCAGTCGTTACGGTAGTTCATACCTGTAATTTCTTCGGTGGACAAAGGTACGGCACCGAATGAATACGTCAGATGACGGTAAGCCCATGCGCGGAAGAAGCGGGCCTGTGCGATGATCTTATTCTTGTGGGCGGCAGCTTCGGTTTCGGTTCCTTTCCAGTCGATGCCACTGCCTTCGGCACGTGAAATCACCATGTTTGCCGTGTTGATGATGCGGTAACACCATTGGAAGATGTTCTGGAATATCTGCAAGTCCGTCTGGTTGATTTGAGACGGATAGTACATGTATTTAAAGTCGCTGTGTGAGTTATTACTCCATGAATTGTCCACACCGCAACCCCATGCAGAATGCAGAACGAGCGGCAGACCGCCACCGAGTGCATCGGCACGGCGGTATTCGTTACGCATCATTCCGTAGAGGCTGGTTACCATGGATTGGAACCCGCTGTAATCTACTAACAGATTTTCAGGGTAGAGTGAAGCACGCGGATCTTCTTCCAGGAAGCTGGATTCATTGCATCCGGTCATGCAGAGCACGAGTAGTGCTATCAGTGTATATTTTAGCTTTTTCATACTGTTTCTCTTTGTTTTAGCGGTTTATAAATCAAGTTTCAGACCGAATGTGAATGAACGTACCTGCGGAGTGGACTGTTGGTCGCTGATAAATTCCGGGTCGAGGCCGGTCCAGCTTGTCCAGGTTGCCAGGTTCTTGATGTTCATATATACTTCGAGGCGGTTCAGGGAAATCTTCTTTAACCAACGCTGGGGAACACGGTAGGCCAGCGTGACATCCTGCACACGGAGGAAGTCGGTCTTTTCGTAGAAACCTGCGCTCATCGGGTTTACAGAAGTATCCAGTGAGTTCTTCGGGTACTTGTTGGTAGGGTTCTCCGGTGTCCAGAAGTCTACCATGAGGCGGTTCTGGCGATAGGAGTTGTGAGATACGTCGTAAAGCCAGTTGTTGGCTGTCTGTCCCAGTTGGGCATTGAGGAATACGCTCAGACTGACATTCTTGTAGCGGAAAGTATTCGTCATACCCATTGTTACTTTAGGGATTGCCGAGCCGATGATTTCCTTGTCTGCCGGGGTGATGTCGTTCACACCGTCCTTGTCATGATACTTCATATATCCGGGGATGGAGTAGCGATAGTTCGGATCTTGCTGTCCGTTCGGATTAGACGGGTCGGTGATCTGCCAGATACCAATGAAGCGGTAGTCGTAGTTCACGCTGATGGGCTGGCCGATGAACCATCTGGAACCAATGTCATCCATGGGGTTGCCGTTGGCATCGTAGAGACCTACATTCACGATCTTTGTCTTGTAGTGCGACAGGTTGAAGGTAGTGGACCAGTCGAAATCTTTTTTGGCAATGTTGTTGGTAGTAATCTGCAACTCTAAACCGCGGTTCTTGGTCTCACCGATATTCTCGGTAATGTTTCCCGTACCGTTGATGGTGGGGATGGAGCGGTTCAGCAACAGGTCGCTTGTCTTCGACCAGTACATGTCGAATGTTCCCTGGATACGTCCGTTCCACAGTTGGAAGTCGATACCGGTGTTGATGGATTGTGTAGTTTCCCATCCCAGCGAAGGAGAAGCCAGCTTGGAAGGATAGAAACCGTAATTGGGGGTATGGTCGTCTTTCAGGTAATTGAAGGTGGAAAGGTCGGGCAATGTAGTGTAGGCGCCTACCGCTTCGTTACCGTTCTTACCCCATGACAAGCGATATTTCAGGTTACTCACCACTTTTGCCAACGGGCTTGCCTGGAAGAAATGTTCATTGGAAATGTTCCAGCCGATAGCCATGGAGGGGAATACACCGAACTTGGATTGGCTGCCGAATGCGGAGTAACCGTCACGGCGTGCAGTCAGTGTCAACAAGTAACGGCTGTCGTATGAGTAGTTCAGACGTGCCATCTGAGAGATATGGTTTTGCTTGGTATAGCTGGAACTGCCGGACATGGTGGCGGCTTTGGAAATCTGGTAATAGTACATCACGTCGTTCGGAAAGTCTTTGCCTTCCATTCCGTTGCCTTCTTTCTCGTAGCTCTGTGCAGAATACAGGCCGGTGAAGAAGATGCGGTGCTTGCCGAATTCACGGGTATAAGTGATGATGTTTTCCAGAATCCACTCTTGTGAATGCCAGTCGTCGGTGTTCAGAATACCGTTGGAGCGTGCGCCGTAGTAAGTATCCATTCCCTGGTACTGTTTCCAACTACTGTTCTGGTACGTATAGCCGGTATTGAGCTTATAGCTGAGTCCGGGGACGAACGGCAACTTTATTTCTACCACGTTGTTGGTGATGACTTTAGAGCGTATGTCGTTGCTCTTGTTGTTGAGGCTACTTAAGGGGTTTACAGAGAAAGCTTCGCTGGAATCTTCCCAGGCGGCGGAACGGATGTTGCCTTCTTCGTCATAAGCTTCTGCCAGGGGATTCATGCGGAATGCTCTGGAGAAAGAAGCACTGCTGCCACTTCGGTCGTAGCGTCCCAACTGAGTGCTGGTAGAGAACTTAAACCAGGAAGTGAACTCCTGATCGAGGTTGAAGCGGATGTTGTAGCGTTTGAATTGGTTGCCTACGGCAGTACCTTTCACATCGGTATAGTTCAGTGAGACAAAATAGTTGGTCTTATTGACGCCACCCCGGAAAGAGATATTGTGCTGCTGCTTGAAACCGGTGCGAGTTGCCAGGTCCAGCCAGTCGGTATCCATGCCGGCTTCGTGCATACGCAATTCTGTGGCGGTCATAGATCCCATCCACGGTTCGGGATTGCTTTCAGTGGGCGGGGTGGTATTGGCATCTTTCAATGCTTCCGTCTTATACTTCCAGAATTCAGCTCCATTCATGAGGTTGGGGAAGTTGATGGGATTGTCAATGGTGATGTAGGTGTCGTAGGATACGGTCAGTTTGCCTTTTTCACCTCTCTTGGAGCTGATGAGGATGACACCGTTCGAACCGCGGGCACCATAGATGGCAGCCGAAGAAGCATCTTTTAATACTTCAATGGATTCGATGTCGTTCGGATTGATTTCGGACCAGGGACCATCAAAGGGAATACCGTCCAGAATAACCAGTGGTTTGTTGTCTGCCGTGATGGAGTTCTCGCCGCGGATGCGGGTCTTGGTGGAAGAACCTTCCGCATTGGTTCCGGTCACTGAGATATTCAGGCCCGGTACAGCACCTTGCAAAGATTGGATGATGTTGGTCTGCGGGCGATTCTCCAGTGTTTTGGTATTTACGGAAGCAACTGCACCCGTCATATCCGACTTGCGCTGCACGCCATAACCTACCACTACTACCTCATCCAGCATCTTAGTGTCTTCCTTCAGGATAATGCTGACGGGTTTCGTACCGTTGACTTTCACATCCTGGTTCAGATAGCCGATAAAAGAGATTTCAAGAGTGGCGCCATTCTGTACATTCGCCAATGAAAAGTCTCCTTCTACATTGGTGACACTTCCTGTACCAGTGCCTTTCACAATGACATTAGCTCCGATGATGGGTTCTCCTTTTTCATCTTTCACGTTTCCGGTAACAGTGACTTGCTGTTGTGCAAATGCATTTACCGAAATGAACAGTAACAAAGCGCAGCAGGCAAGAATGAGTCTGCATGAGCGTTTTTCTTTTCTTTTGTTCTTCATGATTCGTTTAATAGTTAACATAAGTTTTTAGTTTGGATCTCTGTGGCAAAGGTATGCGCAATAAGGGTTACTTACTCTGCGAGGTAAACAGGCGAAGTAAACTGTTAAAACTGATAAGTGTTTGATTATTAGTGATGTTTTCTGAAAATGAGAGGCTAGGAAGTAAACTCTTTGAGTGGAATCGGTAGTAGAGAGCAGGGCTTACGCTTTGTATTTTCCGAGCTTTTTCACTGCATTTATAAAATCTTCTTTCGGGATAATGGATTTATTCCGGGTGCGAAGCCGGTTGTTATAAACCGTTTGTGCGGAACAATGGAGGAAGTCCGCTATCTTCACGCTGTCTGTGATGCCGAGTCTTATCAAGGCATGTATGCGCAGTTCGGTATTAAGTAGTTCGCCTTCTTTCAGTTCGATGCGCTCTTCGGGTAGCAGTAAGGCGTTGAAGTCATCTACAAAATCGGGATAGAGATGCAGGAAGATGGTATCGAAATTCTGGTAGAACTCTTTCAGTTCGTTGGAGGCTGTTGCGGAAGAGTCCGTTATTGCTTTTACATCTTCTATCTGGCCTACTTTCAGTTTCCGGTTGATGTTCTTGCGAAACTCTTCCAGCTTGCTGATGTAGGTGGAACAGATGTTGAATACATAGCCGATATATTCTTCTTTTACGTAATTAGATTCCCGCAACTGGTCGTTGACTTCCTGTAATTGCGTATTCAAGTCTTTCAGCTGCATGTTTACTTCTTCTAGGCGTTGATGTGCTGTAGAGAGGGCATCCATATTGACGGACAACTTCTGGTTTGTACTGTCTAACTTCAAGTTGGCTTCTTTTAGCCGACGCATTTGCTTGCGGATGAACAGGAGGGCGCCGATCAGTACGAGGAATAAGAAACTGACGGCAATCAGGGAGGCTTGAAGGCGCTTTTGCTGTGTGCGGCTCTGTTCCTGGTATGCTTTGTAGATTTGGTTTTGCAAATGAGACATTTTGACTATTCGTACCCGGTTGTGGAAAAGCATGGCTTTTTGGGAACAATAGAGGATGTAGTTATAGGCGCGGTCTATTTCTCCATGCTTAAATAGGTATTCCGCTATTTCCTGCAAAGAGCCGATATCTCCGTTGACAGACCGGATGTCTGCCATAGCCGAAAGAATGAGGTTCTCCAGATATTTGCTCTCGTTGTTTTCACTCCGGTAAATGGCGGAGAGATTATAGGTAGCTATGGAATACTTGCGGCTGTCGTTAGACAATGTTTGCTTGTTTTCCTCAAATGCCTGTTTGACGGGTTCTATTTCCGGGGTTCCCAGGTAGAGCCATGCCCGGCAGTTCCAGTAGCGCAATTCGTCGGGAGTGGCTGTGAGGTATACCGAGTCTCGGAAAGTCTTTTGGAGATTATTGTAATGTTCCGACAGTTGGGAGTTCTCACTGGAGTAATCCCGCAGGCGGGAATAGAGTGTACATAACCTGCCAAAATACTCGGAACGGAGATTTTGGGGTAATTCTTCCGGTTGAATATCACTGACGGCTTTTAAGGCTTCGGTCAGTAGCCCGGAGGAGGTGAGGACAAATGATTGTTCGAGCAAAGAGACCACTTCCCAGGTACGGTTGTTGGTCTGTTGTGCCAGTTGTATGTTCTTGTTGATATAATGCAGGGCGGAATCCGCATCATAAACCCGATACTCCAAATAGACCATTCTATTCATGGCATAGAGTTCCTTTACATCTTTGACCCGGCTATACTGCATTTTCAATTGCTTGATGCGCTCCTCTTTTACTCTGACAAATAGATCCTGCTGTTCCAGCAGGCTATCTAAAGAGTGAAGCAATTTCCTGTTTTCTTCTAAAGCATGTTTAGAAGTGTCCGCACAGACGTAGGCAGGAAAAAGAAGGCATACAATGAGTATAAAGAGGCCGCTTTTCATGGCACTACAATCCTAAAACGTCCGTTTGTCTTGGCTGATTATCGTATTGTCCGCTGATTCCTTGGATTTCTTTGGGGTTCAACTCCAATCCTTTCTTCATATCTTCTGCAGAGCCTGCCGTGTCACCATTCAGCAACTTGGCGCGACCGCGTTCATGATAGGCTTGTGCGAAATTAGGGTTCAGTTCGATGGCTTCGTCAAAGAGTGCGATAGCTTCGGGATACTTCTTCTGGACGATATAAAGTTGTCCCAGGCAAAGAAAAGCCTGTTCGTTGAATGGATTCAATTCTGTTACATAGCGATAATCGGTTTCGGCTTCTTCCTGCTGTCCCGCTGCTTCTTTCACTTTACCGCGGAGTAGTAATGCAGCTTCTTCATCGGGATCTTGGGAGAGTATAGCGTCGATATCTTCGGTAGCTTCCTTGTATTGCTGCATCTTGATTAAGGCTTCGGCACGCAGCAGGCGGGCTTCGGTGAAGTCGTCTTTCAGTACAATGGCTTTGGTGAGATGGGCGATGCTCATGATACCGTCGTCCATACCTTGCTTGGCTCTGCCCAGAAGATAGTGTGCCATGGCATTTCCTTCTTCTATTTCAATAGCTTTTTGTGCGGCGTCTGCCATTGCCTGATAGTCTTCTTGCAGGTAGCATACGTTGGCAAGGGTGAGGAAAGTGGAGGTGTGGTCCGGTTCCTGTTTTGCCATGCGTTCCAGCAGTTCATGTGCTTCGCTGAGGGCATTGGTTTGAATGTAAACCTGGCTCAGATAGCTCATGGTTTCAAAGTCTTCCTGAAGGGCGAGGGCTTCTGTGAAGCATTTGATTGCATAATCGGGACGCCCCATGCGTTGTGCACGCATGCCGTCATACTTGAATATCTCGAAGTTCTTTTGATCGTTTTTCTGTTTTTCAGTTTCCGGTTTCTCTTGTTTGCCGGAGAAGAAAGATTTAAAGAATCCCATAATCTGTATTTCTTAGGTGTTTTGTTTTTATTCTTTTTGCAAACTTACATAAAAATCTTGTTTCCATACCAAGAACTCCGTCTAAAAAGAAAAAACATCCGTGTTATTATTGATGGTATCATTTAAAATTTGTTCTTTTGCGATACATTTACCAATTATATTAATTAATCATCGTTTCTAAATTAAAAACACAAGAATGAAAAAGATTTTCATGAAGTGGGCCTTCTTTATGTCATGTATGGCCGTGACAATGCCTGCAATGGCTCAGTTTAATGTAAAAGCACTGAAAGGTGCGGCTAAAGCTGTTAAAGCTGTTACTCTGACTGATGCTCAGATGGCAGAATATGTAAAAGAGTATATCGACTGGATGGATACACATAATCAGGTATGTGCCGACGATAATGAGTATACAATTCGTCTGAAAAAGCTGACTGAAGGCTTGACGGATGTAGAGGGAATTCCTTTGAACTTCAAAGTTTATTATGTGATAGATGTCAATGCATTTGCTTGTGCTGACGGTAGTGTGCGCATTTTCTCGTCTTTGATGGATATCATGACGGATGATGAATTGCTGGGTGTAATCGGACATGAAGTAGGTCACGTGGCACACAAGGACTCTAAGAATGGGTTTCGTACGGCATTGCTGACTTCAGCTTTGAAGGATGGTATTTCTTCACAAGGTGGTACGGCAGCTAAGTTGTCTGATTCTCAGTTGGGTGATCTGGGTGAGGCTCTGGTAAACTCTACATACTCACAGAAGCAGGAGAGAAGTGCTGATGACTATGGATATGAATTCCTGAAAAGTCATGGTAAGAATCCCTGGGCAATGGCTTTATCTTTCCAAAAGCTGAAGAAATTGCAGGAAGAAGCCGGTGCACAGAAAAGTAGTAAGCTGAATCAATTGTTCTCTACTCATCCTGATTTGGATGCCCGTATCCAGCGTATGGAAGAACGTGCTACCAGCGAAGGTATTGAGAAGCCGGCAGTAACGGAATAATTCTTATTGATATAATAAGGAGAAGGGCGTGCATTCACTGTACGCCCTTTCTTATGCCTTCAGGCTTATGATGCCGTTCTCCGCTTTCAGAACTTCATCTTCCAGCAATTCGCGGATGCATTGAGAGATGATTTCTTTATCTGCTTCTATCTGTGAGGCAATATCGGCAGGTGTCAGAGGTTGTTTGCAAAGCAATTCTTTAATTTCTTCTTTTATTTGTTGGGAGGAAAGCTCGGGAGTCTCGGCACGGTGGCTGAGGCAGACATCGCATATTCCACAGTTATGTTCATTCTTCTCTCCGAAATAGCGTAGAAGCATACGGCTGCGGCAAACGGTTTCGGTCGTTACATAATCTACCATTGCCTGAATGCGGGCTTCATAACGTTCCTTACGCTCCTCGTATATACTGCGGAAAATTTGCAGATGTTGCCTGTCTACGCGTTCGCGTGTGTATATGATATAAGGTGTCTTTTTATGTGGAATATAGTCGATGACACGCATCTTGGATAGACGTATCAGCAAGTCGTACACCCGTTGTCGCGTTAATCCGCTACGTACTGCAAGTGAATTCTCGTTGATAAAGGTGTAATCCGTGAATACTCCGGTGTAAGAGCGCAGAACGATTTGAATAAGTTTGTCCATGTCCTCTCCCAGTTCGCGTAATTTATACAGTTCATCACGGCGGACGGTGAAGTAAAGACGGGAGGCATTGTCCTGTTCGTCGGTATATTCCAGATATCCTGCTTGCGTCAGAATCTTCAATGCACTGTCGGCAGGTACAGGGAAGTATTTGAACTTCCGGCAAAAGTCTTCCAGATTGAACTCTCTGACACATCCCAAACCGTCTCCCATTGCCATCTGGTAATAATATTGCAGATGTTCATACACCTGTTTGATGTAGTCTTTCTCCGGAAAGGTGTCCGGGATACGTTTATGAAGGGTGACTTTGTCCGATTTGGCATAGAGTATTACAGCATACGCTTTGTTGCCGTCACGTCCTGCACGTCCTGCTTCCTGGAAATAAGCTTCGGGAGAGTCTGGCAAATCGAGGTGGATTACGATACGTACATCGGGTTTGTCGATACCCATGCCGAAAGCATTGGTGGCAACCATTACACGGCTTTCTCCTGCCTGCCAGCGATGCTGACGTATATCCTTTGTGGCATCATCCAGACCGGCATGGTAGAAGTCGGCGGTAATCTCTTCGTTAATTAAAAGTTCGGTGATTTCTTTGGTTCGCCGACGATTGCGTACGTAAATAATGGCGCTACCCGGCATACGGCGTAGGATGTGAAGAAGTTCTCCGGTCTTATTTTCTGTTTTGCGGACTATGTAGGCAAGGTTCTTCCGTTCAAAACTCATGCGGAAAACATTTTCCTGCCGGAAGCACAGCCGCGCCTGGATGTCCTTCACGACTTCCGGAGTAGCGGTTGCAGTCAGTGCCAGCACAGGGACACCGGGTAGGAGATCACGTATTTCGGCTATCTTCAGATAGGCAGGACGGAAATCATATCCCCATTGTGAAATGCAATGGCTTTCGTCAACGGTTATCATGCTGACGTTCATTTTCCGTAGCTTGGTGCGGAAGATTTCCGTATCCAACCGTTCGGGCGATATATACAGGAATTTATAATTGCCGAAAATACAGTTTTCCAGTGTGATGATAATCTCTTGCCGGGACATTCCGGAGTAGATGGCAAGTGCTTTGATTCCTCTTTTTTTCAAGTTCTGTACTTGGTCTTTCATCAGAGAAATCAGGGGAGTAATAACTATGCAAAGCCCCTCTTTGGCAAGTGCAGGCACCTGAAATGTGATGGACTTTCCGCCGCCCGTAGGCATCAGCCCCAGGGTGTCTTTGCCTTCGCCTATGCTATTGATGATATCTTCCTGTATGCCCCGGAAGTTATCATATCCCCAGTACTCTTTGAGAATTTGAGAGTAGGGAGTTGAAGGTTGGGAGTTGAGCTGCGCAGTCATAATACGAAGAATTGGAAGTTGAGAGTTGAGTTATGTAACATAACTCAACTCTCAACTTCCAATTTATTAATTAGGTTGAATATCCTCTATCTGCAACTGTACCTCGCCCCGTTTATGGGTATTCTCTTCAATAGTGTAGCAGATATCAAACGAACGCTTGGTTTTGATGAAACGTACATGCGAACTTTGTCCGAAGGCGATGCCGTTCATTACATTATTCGATTTGTTGTCTACCAGTTCCAGCTTGATATGCTCCTGATCACGCCCCACTACTTTACTGGTACCGTAATCATAGACATTATGTGTACAGAATATCGGTTTCGGATTATCCGGACCATAAGGATTGAATTTCTTCAGGTCATTAAAGAATTTCGGAGAAATATCCCTGAAATCTATCTCTGCATCGATATTTATGACCGCACTTGTCTGTTCCGGTAGTATGTTCTGTGAAACGAATTCCTCGAAGCGTTTGGTAAAGGCGGGAACATTCTCCACTTTCATCGAAAGACCGGCTGCATAGGTATGACCACCGAAATTTTCCAGCAGATCACGGCAATATTCAATCGCCTTATACACGTCAAAGCCGGATACGGAACGGGCGGAACCTGTTGCCATATCGTCCGTACGGGTCAGCACTACTGCGGGGCGATAATAAATTTCCGTCAGGCGGGAGGCAACAATACCGATAACACCTTTGTGCCAATCTTCGTTGTATAACACGATAGAACGGCGTTCAGCGAGTCCTTCCAGATCAGCTACAATCTGGTTGGCTTCCTCGGTCATGGTCTTATCGAGATCTTTCCGGGTTTCGTTGTATTGATTGATTTGATTGGCTTTTTCCAAAGCTATGGAGAAATCCTTCTCAGTCAGCAGGTCGACGGCTTCTTTTCCGTTCTGAATACGTCCGGAGGCATTGATGCGCGGGCCTATCTTGAACACGATGTCGCTGACGGTAATATCCTTTTCAGTCAATCCGCATACGTCGATAATCGCTTTTAAACCTACGCTGGGATTACTGTTCAACTGTTTCAATCCGTGGAAAGCAAGTATCCGGTTTTCTCCCATGATGGGAACAATGTCCGAAGCGATACTTACGGCAACCAAGTCGAGCAGTGGAATGAGGTGATGGAACTCGATGCCATTACTGATGGCAAATGCCTGCATGAATTTGAAGCCTACGCCGCAACCGGAAAGGTGCTCGTAAGGATACGTATTATCTAAACGCTTGGCGTTCAGGATAGCGGCGGCAGGTGGAAGTACATCGTCGGGCACATGGTGGTCGCAGATGATAAAGTCAATGCCTTTTTCTTTGGCATAGGTTATCTCCTCTACAGCTTTGATGCCGCAATCCAGTACGATAATCAATCCTACACCGGTTTCTGCGGCATAGTCTACCCCTTTGGTAGATACCCCGTAACCTTCGTTGTAGCGGTCGGGGATGTAATAGTCAATGTTCGAATAGAACTGTTGAATAAACTTGTAGACCAGTGCCACTGCGGTAGTGCCGTCTACATCATAATCACCATAAATCAGAATACGCTCTTTCTTTCCCATTGCCTTATTAAGGCGCTCCACGGCCACATCCATGTCTTTCATCAGGAATGGGTCGTGCAAGTCGGGCAACTGCGGGCGGAAAAACTTCTTGGCATCCTGTGCCTTCGTTATTCCCCGCTGCACCAATAATCCGCCAAGAATCGGGCTAATCCCTAATTCTTGGGCCAACTTTTGGCTTGTCTCTGCCTGTTCGGGTGTAATGGGTTGATAATTCCATTTGTGAGTCATTTTATATATTGTTTTTTCCTTTTTTCAGTCTCGTGGTTGGAAGAGGTTTCGTTTCTCTCGGGAAAAGCCTGTATTTTTCCAACAAGGCGTAAAAGTACGAAAAAGTATGGAAACAGAGGAAGGTTATGCGGAAAAACTTTGCGCAAAACTTTTTCATGCGAGCATGAAAGTTCTACATTCGATTTGTATTATCTTTGTTTCCCAAAAAAACTTTGAACGTGATATGTTGACATTCATCTCTTGTGCCAAAACGATGACGGCACGCACATCTGTAGGAGTCCCTGAAATAACTGTTCCGTACTTTCAGGCGGAAGCAGTACAGAATGCCTTGGATATGGGGCAATTTTCAGCTGCTGACCTGGAACGTCTGTTACGTATAAATTCCAAGATTGCCGCTGAGAATTATCTGCGCTATCAGGATTTCTTTTCGGAGGCAAATTCTGCAATGCCCGCTATCTGTGCCTATACCGGTGCGGTGTTCAAACGTATAGTACCGAGAGATTTTTCCGAAGATGATTTTCGTTACGCTCAAGAACACATGCGCATCACTTCCTTTCTGTACGGACTGCTTCGTCCGTTGGACGGGATAAAGCCTTATCGTATGGAAGGAGATATACGCCTGCCCGAAAGGGGAGGGATGACTATGTTTGATTACTGGAAACCTTTGCTGACGGATTATTTTATAGCGGATATCAAACGTCAGGGTGGCATACTCGTTAATCTTGCCAGTGGTGAGATGAGAGATCTGTTCGATTGGAAGCGAGTAGAAGAAGAAGTCCGTGTCATTACTCCCGAATTCCAGGTATGGAAAGGCGGGCAGCTAAAGACAATTGTGATATATGCCAAGATGTGCCGCGGAGAAATGCTACGCTATATTATTAAAAATCGCATTGAAAATCCCGAAGACTTGAAAGCGTTTACGTGGGAGGGCTTCGCATACGATGAAGGACGCAGTACGGATGAACATTTGCAATTTACGCTGGTGTGACCAGCGAAGGTAGTTATGATTGCAGAAACTCCATGTATTCTTCGTAGCTGATATATCTTCCTCCCATCGATTTCAGATGGGGAGTTTCGAACTGGCAGTCTATCAGTACTCCGCCATGCTCTCCGAAGAATTGTGCCAAGTGGATGAGGGCTAACTTGGATGCACTGGGAACCAGTGAAAACATACTTTCACCGAAAAAGCAGCGCCCCAAGGTGACTCCATAGAGTCCGCCTACTAATTGTTCCCCTTCCCATATTTCCACGCTGGCGGCAAAGCCCTGTTCATGTAGAAGTGTGTAAGCCTCTATCATCTCCGGACCGAGCCAGGCGCCTTCCATATCCATCCTCAGTTCTCCGCACTTACGGATGACTTCATCGAAAGCCTGATTGATAGTGACATCGTACTTCCCTTTGTTTATGAGCGTCCGCATGGAGTGGGAGATATGGATTTCGTCGGGGAAAATGACGAAGCGTTCCAGCGGGCACCACCATTGTATCATTCCCTCCTGAAAAGTGTACCAGGGGAATATCCCGTTGGAGTAAGCCAGGATGAGGCGGTCGGTCGACAGGTCACCGCCTACTGCCAGCAATCCGTCCGGATCGCCGTAGTGCGGATCGGGAAATGTAATTTCGTCAGTTAGTGCAAAGACCATAGTATCACTTTGTTGAAAGTTGTAAGACTAATTGATCTTTGTCTACCTGTATGCAAGTTTTACCACCGGATTTTAAGGAACCGAATAAGATTTCGCGCATCAGGAGTGGTTTCAGATGAGAAGCTATCACACGATCCATTTCGCGGGCACCATATTCGGGCAGGAATCCATGTTGCAATAACCAGTTGCGGGCTTCCGGGCTCAGTTCCATCTCTATCTGGCGTGCGGCAAGCTTGCTGCTCAGTTCCCCAAGCTTCTTGTCGAGGATCAGTGAGGCCATTTCCCGACTCATATCGTGGAAAACGACAGTAGCGGACAGACGGTTGATAAACTCCGGCTTGAAGGTCTTCTTGACCTGTTTCAACATGGCTTCCCCGGCTGTAATCTGACTGCTGAATCCGATAGATGCCTGACGGGCAAATTGTGCACCGGCATTTGAAGTCATGATAAGTACAACGTGGCGGCAGTCGGCTTTTCGTCCCTTATTATCCGTAAGAACAGCATAGTCCATTACTTGTAGCAGAATATTGAATACATCGGGATGGGCTTTCTCAATTTCATCAAGTAGGAGTACGCAGTTGGGAGTTTTGCGAATGGCATCGGTTAATAAACCACCGTCTTCATAGCCTACATATCCGGCGGGTGAACCGATTAATTTGGCTACGGTATGCTTTTCGGTATATTCGCTCATATCGAAACGTTGCAGGGAAATACCCAGTTCGGAGGCCAGCACTTTGGCTACTTCGGTTTTACCTACTCCGGTAGGACCGACGAAGAGCAGGCTTGCCAGCGGTTTGTTTTCATCCAGCAGTCCGGCTTTGGACATTTGTACGGCTTCCACCACTTGGCGCACTGCCTCTTCCTGGCCGTAAATTTTGGCACTGATACGTGCATGCAAAGTTTCCAGTGAGGTGGTATCTTCTTCTTTCATGGCGAGTGCATCTACTTTGCAGATACGGGCGAGTACATCGGTTATCAATGTCTTGTCTACAATTTGCTCTCCGGAAGATATAGGGTGAATTTCGCGGTAAGCTCCTGCTTCATCCACCAGGTCGATAGCCTTGTCGGGTAGAAAACGGTCGCTGATATAGCGGACACTCGCTTTGACGGCGTAAGGGATTACATCAGGTTGATAGGTTACTCCATGAAATTCTTCATATTTTTTTTTCAGTCCTTCTACAATATGGATGGTTTCCTCAATGCTTGGTTCAAGTATATCTATTTGTTGGAAGCGACGCACCAATCCCTTGCTGCGGGCAAAGTAACGGTTGTATTCCTCGTAAGTAGTAGAGCCGATGAAACGGATGTCTCCGCTTTCCAGATAGGGTTTCAGCATGTTGGATGCATCCATGGAACCGTCTCCTGTACGTCCGGCACCTATCAGATTGTGTATCTCGTCGATATAGATGATGGCACGTCCTTCATTACGAACACCTTCCATAATGGTTTTCAGGCGTTTTTCAAAGTCACCCCGGTATTGCGTACCTGCCAGTAGAGTACCTAAATCCAGTTCATAGATACGGCAGTCGAGGAGTCGTTCGGGGACCTCACGTGCTTCAATGCGGGCAGCGAGCCCGTAAGCGAGGGAGGTTTTGCCAACGCCCGGTTCGCCTACATGCAACGGATTGTTTTTCTCTTTGCGACAGAGCACCTGAATGGTTCGTTCCAGTTCAGCTTCCCGTCCGATGAGTGGATTGTGGTCTTGCAGACAGTCATTCAGACAAGTTACAAAGTTTCGCCAGGGTTCGCTTTTTTCCTGTGGAGAGGTTTGCAGATCGTCTTCTTCCTCCACTTCTTCATATCGGGAGATGAGTTGGCTGATAAATTCGGGTAGATCTTCTTCAAGAGCTTCTTTCAGGATATGGCATGCCCAGGAGTCCTTGAGCTGGAGCATGCTTTGCACTAGATGAGGGACGTTCAATGCTTCAGCACTTGAATAGTCTATCATCAGATAGGCATGTTGTATCAGTTCGTTGAGCTGGGTTGAAACTTCCAGTTCATAATCCATGTCTGCGGGAACGCTTTCCAGTTCTTCCGTGAAATAATTCTCTAAAGAGAAAGCAAGTTCCTGGGTATCACAGAAACACATATTTAAAGCATTGGCAAAGGGATTCTGTTCCAGAAATGCACTCAGCAAATGCTCAGGTGTGATAAATTCATGGCGATAAGATATTGCCTTTTTTTGTGCATAGGTGAATGCGCTGTTCACATGCACTGTATTTTGTATATCCATAATCTTCTCCTAATTCTTATTCTTCTTCCGGCGCAACGGTGAGCCGGAGTGGAAAATTCTCTTCGCGTGCCATACGGGTGGCTTTCTGTACTTTCGATTGTGCAATGTCGTATGTATAGATGCCTACCACTACCGATTGACTCTTGTGTACCTGTAACATCAGCGTTTCTGCTTCTGCTGCCGATTTAAAGAATATGGTAGTAAGTATCTTGACGACAAACTCCATCGTGGTGAAGTCATCGTTATAGATGATCACCTTGAAGTGTTGCGGTTCGCGCAGGTCTGTACGTTCCTTTTCTTTGAAAGATGATTGTTGCTGTTCCATAATGGGGACAAATTTATGAAAAAAGAGGCAGATTTGTCTGTTATGGAGTCAGTAAAAACATATCGGATTTGATCTGGTTAAGAGAATACACTATATTGGGAATGATTTGCAAAATGACAAAATGTAAATTCTAACGCCTTAGAATCTTTCCTTTTCGTACCAATTACTATGGTGGACGAAAAGATGCAGAGAATGTTTGATGGGGTGATACGAAATGGTAGTAATTGATGAGGAAATGAGATTTTAAGATTATAGAATCCTTAAATGGAAGATGTTTTGGAATCTGTTTCCCGGATATTCTTTATAAATGTTACTTTTTCTTGGTGGTCGTTTCTCTTCGAAATAGAATAAATATCATGTGTTTTTTAGAAGGGTGACGCCCTTTGTGAGTGATGGCGTCACCCTTTAGTTATTATGGTGTCACCTTTTGGAGCAAAGGGTGTAGCCTTGGCAAATGAGACTTACTTTTTTAGGGAAGAAAGACCGTGCGATTGGTCTGAATAGATGGTCGGTTTAGGATAAATGAACCATCTGTTTGCTCTGGATAGATGATGTAAATCTTCAAAACAGTGGTTGTAATATTCTGGAAGCGTAGCTTTGATCGAAGTGTCTGTTAGCAATAATGAGGAAAATGGATTTTTTGTCTTGCAAAATATGATATAAGGTATCAGTTTGAAAAGATGATTTAGAATGTGTTCGCTTCTTACCTGGATTGTATCTGAGATGTAGTTGCTCCGTACATTCTTCACTGAAAAGTACTTCTGAACGAAGAAGTACCGGAGAAGGTACGGAGCAACTACATCTCGGGTATATTCCAGACCCGAATTTGCTTGCTTATCTTTCAGCTTCTATCGTGTAGGTGAAGCTGTCTGCCCGATAGTATCCGATATTGTATTCAATAGGCACTTGGTTGATATCGTAAACGAATCTTTTCCTTATTAAGATAGGATCACTTGACTTTATATCCAGTTTTTCCGCAATGAATTCTCCTGCCAGGCGTGCGGATACTTCCTCTTTACTGGTTTTCACAATAATGTTATATTTATTTTCGAGTACTCCGTAAAGAGGTTGGGTGAAATCCTCATCACCGGTTAACGGTATATTCGGATTGAAATAGGAGATAAATGAAACAAACGGATATTCTTTATTACCCCGTACCCTTTCCAGCACCATACATTTGGTTCCTTTTTCCGGGTCTATATTGAAGAAGGTGCATATTTCTTCAGATGGTTTCTTGAAACTGACGTGGAGTTCGAAATTCTTAATTTCAATACCCAGCATTTTCATTTCTTGTGAGAAACTTAGCCAATTTTTCACTCCGCCAATGATACCTTTGCGCACAACTTTTGTACCATGACCTTTTTTTCTGACCAGCAGTCCTTCAAATACGAGCTTGTTGATAGCTTGACGGAGAGTGTTCCTGGATATATTCAATTGTTCAGACAATAGAACTTCATTTGGAAGTAGCTTTCCGTTCTTGTACTCCTCTGATTCAATGAGCTTTCTAAGTACTTCTTCTGCTTGAATATGAAGAGGTTTCTCCGAATTGGGGTCTAACTTTATGGGCATAATTGTTTTCTTTATTTTTTTGATGCTACAAAGATAATTCTTTTTTTTCTTAAAAAAATACCCGTAGATTCTTTTATTTTATTTTTAAAGAGTATATATTTGCACAAAATACATATATGTTCATACATATAGATAAAATAAAGTATATATAATTATGAGAAAAGTGAATTACGACAGATTTCCTTCTACTAAGATTACGGGAACAATTCTTCAGGGATGGGATGCTGTTCATACATTGCTGGTGGAGTGTTTCAAGGTTAAGAAAGTTGTGGCTGTTGATTTCTATGCGGGTGTGCGTGAGGAAGAAGTTGCGGGTGAGTTGGAGTTGTTGTCTCCTACCTTATTTATTAATACGCGCAATTTGATGAAGCCACAGGATGAGATTAAAGCGATGACAGAGCGTTTCATGACGGATGATGTTCTTTTTGGCTATGTAACGAACCTAACCTTGAATGATTATTTTGATGCGGAAAAGCTGGAACAGGCTAGAAAGCAAGTGGCGGATGCAACCGGAAGAGTAATTATTGTAGGGTCAGGCGCTGCTATGGTGGCTCCGGCTGAGGCTACGGTGGTTTATGTGGATATGGCTCGCTGGGAGATACAACAGCGTTTTCGAGTACATGAAGTGAAGGCTTTAGGAGTGGATAATCGTGAAGATGCTGTATCTTTGCAATATAAGAGAGGCTATTTCAACGATTGGAGAATACTTGATAGGTATAAAGAAAGTTTGTTCGGCAGGGTAGACTTCTGGCTGGATACTCATATTGCCAATGAACCGAGGTTGATTGATAAGGAAACTTTTTTCAAGGGTATAGAAGAAACGATTAAGAATCCTTTCCGTGTGGTTCCTTTCTTTGATCCGGCTCCTTGGGGTGGACAATGGATGAAAGAGGTGTGCGGGCTGAATCCTGAAAAGGAGAATTATGGTTGGTGTTTCGATTGTGTTCCCGAGGAAAACAGTCTTTATTTTGAAGTGAACGGTGTACGCTTTGAATTGCCGTCGGTGGATTTGGTGTTGTTGAAATCGAGAGAATTGCTGGGTGAACCGGTAGAGGCACGTTTTGGTAAGGATTTCCCAATTCGTTTTGATTTTCTGGATACGGTGGGCGGAGGAAACTTGAGCGTGCAGGTGCATCCTACTACACAGTTTATTCGTGAGAACTTTGGCATGTACTATACTCAGGATGAAAGTTACTATTTGTTGGATGCCAAAGAAGGTGCTTCGGTTTATCTGGGTTTGAAGACTGGTATAGATAAAAATGAAATGATTCATGATCTACGCGAAGCGCAGAAGGGAGAAGTTGTGTTCGATACGGAGAGGTATGTGAACAGGTTGCCGGCTAAAAAACACGACCATTATCTGATTCCCGGTGGAACAGTACACTGTTCGGGTTCTGAAGCGCTGGTACTGGAAATTAGTTCAACTCCGAACTTGTTCACTTTTAAACTTTGGGATTGGCAGCGTTTGGGACTGGATGGAAAGCCTCGTCCTATTAATGTAGAAAGGGGGAAGGATGTGATAGACTGGAAACGTGATACGGAATATGTGAATAAGCATTTGGCTAATCGCTTTACGCAAGTGGCGGAGGGTGATGGCTGGAGAGAAGAATGCACGGGACTGCACCCGAATGAGTTTATCGAGACGCATCGTCACTGGTTCTCCAAGCCTGTTACGCATCATACCAATAACAGTGTGAACGTGCTGAATTTAGTGGAAGGTGAAGAGGCTGTTATAGAAAGTCCGATAAATGCTTTCAAGCCCTTTGTAGTGCATTATGCAGAAACTTTTATTATCCCGGCAAGTGTAGGTGAATATACGATTGCTCCTTATGGTAAGTCTGTGGGGCAAGAATGTGGGACAATCAAAGCTTATGTGAGATATTGACCGGAGAGTAGTATTAATAAAATCTGATATAATATGTATAAACATGACCAACGTACGGTGATGACCTTGGATGCAGGAGGTACAAACTTTGTTTTTTCAGCTATTTGTGGAAATCAGGACATTGTAACGCCTATTTGTTATCCGGCAGTGTCGGATAATTTGGAGGAATGCCTGACTGTTCTGCATCGGGGATTTTCTCAGGTGAAGGAGCAGTTGGAAGATGCCCCGGTAGCTATTAGCTTTGCCTTTCCCGGTCCGGCAGACTATAAGAATGGTATAATAGGCGATTTGCCTAATTTTCCGGCTTTCCGTGGTGGAGTGGCTTTGGGACCTTTTCTGAAAGAGAGATTTGGAATTCCTGTATTTATTAATAATGATGGTAACCTGTTTGCCTATGGTGAAGCACTGGCAGGAATTTTACCCTCTGTCAATGAAGAACTTGAAGCTGCCGGTAATCCGAAGCGTTATAGAAATTTGCTGGGAATTACGTTGGGAACGGGCTTTGGTGCAGGCGTAGTGATTGACAACTGTTTGTTGACCGGTGATAATGGTTGCGGTGGCGATGTATGGATTATGCGTAACAAGAAATATACGGATCTGATTGCGGAAGAAAGTGTTAGCATTCGTGCAGTACGGCGTGTGTATGGGGAACTGAGTGGAGAAACTATAGAAGATCTAATGCCCAAAGACATTTATGATATAGCTGAAGGTACTCGTACAGGTAATCGGGAGGCGGCTTTGAAGAGTTTTGACGAATTGGGGGAGATGGCCGGTGCTGCCATTGTCAGTGCGCTTCATATTGTAGATGGTATGGTTGTGATAGGCGGAGGAGTGTCCGGTGCAGCGAAATATATCCTACCGGGTATGATGCGTGAAATGCGTCGTTCCGTTTCTACTTTTTCAGGAAGAGACTTCGATTGTTTGCAGATGGAGGTTTGCAATCTGATGGAGGCGGACGACCATAAGAGATTCTTAGAGAATACAAGTACTTGGGTTCAGGTGCCTTTTACCAAAAGAGAAATTCTTTATAACCATACAAAGCGTATCGGAGTAGCGATTTCAACTTTGGGAGCAAGTAAAGCGATTGCTTTAGGAGCCTATGCTTTTGCATTGCAACAGATAGACAGGAAATATAAGGGTTAGTTTGATTTTTAGAAGTAAATAAGATTGTTTCAGAGATAACAAAATAAGCCTTTTTGTGATAAGGCTTGGAAAGAATATAGAATTAGATACTTAGATTTAAAAATTCAATACTCATTATGAATAAGAAAAAACTGATATCCTTTTTTATCGTTGCCTGCTGTGCGCTATATACGATGGCTGCAAAAGTGGTATGGCAGATAGGCGCTGCGGATAATTCCGGAGCGGAATTGGCTTTAGGCCCTTCTGAGTATAAGAGTTTTCTGGCTCATGACTTTGGCTATGAAGACCGTTATTTTTTGATAGGGACTTCTGTTGATAAGACTGATTTTCCATATGTATTACCCGGGCCTGATGATACTTGGGGTGGTACGTGGGGTACTTCCGGTTGGAGAACCCATGATGCTAATATCTTATTTGGAGTTGAAAAACTGCCGAAACGTGGAGAATGGAAGTTGGTGGTGGACTTGGTAGATGCTAACCCGAACCGTTCGATTGTTAAGGTAGTGGTAAATTCAGTTGAAAAAAAAATTGAGATTAAGGGGCACGCTATGGAAGTACTGGAAGGTAACCTGCAAAATGCCAGAGAGCAAGTCTTGGAATTTCCCATTTCGGCTGCCGACTTAAAAAAAGGAGGAAACATTGTGACTGTTTCTGTACTTGAAGGTGGGTGGATTGTATTCGATCAAATTCGTTTGGAAGGTTCGGATGGACTTGTTTTGGAACAGAATAATGAATATGCTTTTCTGCGTGATGTTTCTCCCGCCGGGTACGAAATAGAATTGGACGGAGTAAATGTACAACCTTTGCTGGTTGATGTGGAACATTTATCCGGAAACCCGGAACTGAGTGTGAAACTGGATGGAACAAGGATTTTTACTGCAAAGATGGATACGGCTCGTTATGTGTTTGAAGTTCCGATGCCTGCTGTGAATAAAAAGAAAAAGAGTGAATATCAGGTCTTTGTCAATGAACAGCTATTGGAAAGAGGTACGATTTTACGCTCTCCGCAGAAATTGCAGTCTTTTGCTGATTATGTAGATACAAAGATAGGTACGGCACATTCTCGCTGGATGATTGCACCGGGGCCTTGGATGCCTTTCAGTATGGTAAAATTGAGTCCGGATAATCAGAATAAAGGTTGGCAGGCCGGTTATCAGCCTACATTTGAGACATTAGGATGCTTTAGTCATATTCATGAATGGACAATGGGGGGATTGGGTATGATGCCAACCAATGGTAAACTGTTTACGAAGGTAGGAGATCAGTTCCGTCCGGATGAAGGATACCGTTCGCGTATTGACAAGAAGACTGAAGAAGCTCCATTGGGATATTATAAAGTTTTCCTGACTGATACGGAGATTTTAGCGGAGGTGACGGCTACTGAAAGAGCAAGTTTTCAGAAATATACATTTCCTAAGGATAAGGATGGACGTGTGATGATCGATTTGCATATTCAGGCTGAATATGACTATAATCTGTTGGATGTGGATGTCAGGAAAGTGAGTGATTACAGAATTGAGGGACGTTCTCATCAGATATCCCCTCGTCCACATGTATGGAGTGATGATGCTGATCAGGAGTATGTCGTAAATTTCGTTATTGAATTTGATGCACCGATTAAAAAGGTAGGTGGCTGGAAGGATGACCAGATATTGAATGAAGCGCATATTTCCGGTAAAGATCTGAAAGATGCAGGGCTTTATGTAGAATTTGATACGCAGAAGCAGTCGGTGATTCAGGTGCGTACAGGCATTTCGTTGGTAAGTGTAGCAAATGCTTCGGAAAATCTGCAAAAGGAGATTTCAGATAAGTTCGGTTGGGATTTCGAAGCTGTTGTTCAGAATCAGAAAAACGTATGGAATGGTATACTCAATCGCTTGGATATCAGAACGAATGACCGTATGGAAAAAGTACGCTTCTATACAAATGTATACCGTGCTCTCTGCCGTAATCTGTGGAGTGACGTGAATGGAGAATGGATGTCACCTGATGAGAAAGTACGTAAATTTACGAATCCGGATCATGTGGCTCTGGGTTGTGACGCTTTCTGGAATACTTTTTGGAATCTGAATCAATTCTGGAACTTGGTAACACCGGAATGGAGCTCCAAATGGGTAAATTCTCAGTTGGCGTTGTATGATGCAAATGGATGGTTGGCAAAGGGACCTGCGGGGATGGAATATATTCCGGTGATGGTAGCTGAACATGAAATCCCTTTGATGGTATCTGCCTATCAGATGGGGATTCGCGATTATGATGCGGAAAAGGCTTTTGAAGCCATGAAAAAGATGCAGACAACTCCGGCTACACATGTAGCAGGTGGATTTGCAGGCAATCGTGATTTACTTCCTTATTTGAAGTATAAATATGTTCCTATTGAATTGGGGCGTTTTTCCAATACATTAGAGTACTCTTATGATGATTGGACTGTGGGACAGATGGCTAAGGCATTGGGTAAATATACGGAGTATGGTACGTTTAATGATCGTGGATATTGGTGGAAGAATGCTGTAAATCCGGAAAACGGCTATGCGCATATGCGTGATTCAGCCGGTAACTTTGTAGCGGACTTTGATGCTTTCCAAACCGGGCGCAATCATCACTATGTAGAAGGTAACTCCTGGCAGCTTAGCTACTTTGTACCTCAGGATGTGCCGGCTTTGATTAATATAATGGGTGAGAAGGCATTTGTTGACCGCTTGAATTGGGGCTTCGTTGTGAGCGAACCTTGGAGATATAATGCTCCGAATGATCAGTACTGGGATTATCCAGTAGTTCAGGGCAATCAGCAGTCTATGCATTTTGCTTTCTTGTTTAATTGGGCTAAAAAGCCTTGGCTGACACAGAAATGGTCTCGTTCTATCATTGATAAGTATTATGGTTATGGTGTAGCCAATGCTTATTTGGGTGATGAAGATCAGGGGCAAATGAGTGCTTGGTTTGTTATGGCCGCTTTAGGATTATTTCAGACAGACGGTGGTTGCCGCATTGATCCGATCTATGAAATAGCCAGCCCGCTTTATGAAAAAGTAGTTATTGATTTGGGTAAGCGCTATGGTCGTGGTGAGACATTTACGATTGAGGCAAAGAATGTATCCCGAAAGAATAAATATGTTCAAAGCGCTACGTTGAATGGTAAGAAGCTGGATTGTTTCTTCTTCCCAGCTTCGGAATTGTTGAAAGGTGGAGAATTGATTTTGGAGATGGGAGATAAGCCAAATGAATCATGGGGTATTTATTCGTGTCCGGTTGGTGTAAATAGATGAGGATTTAACGCGTTAATGAATTTATATCATGAAAAAACTCGGTTTATTAGTCATATGGATTAGTGTGGCTTTGGGATGCTCTACGGATACCAGGGGCACTAAAACTTTGGTGGACTATGTAGATCCGAATATTGGAACTGCGCATTGTCGCTGGTTCTTTTATACGCCGGCGGCAGTCCCATTCGGTATGGCGAAGTTGGCTCCTTCTACTGATGCGCATTTGGGAAATTCCGGTGGTTGGCAAGCGGTGGGGTATGACTTTCGTCATACCTCCATCGAAGGTTTTGCTAACTTTCATGAGTTTCAGGTAGGCGGTATTGTTTTTGCGCCGACTGTAGGTGGGTTGCAGACTGTTCCGGGTGAACTGGATGATCCGGATAGTGGTTATCGTTCGCGTTTTGATAAGAAAGATGAGATTGCGGTTCCTGGATATTATTCTGTTATTCTGAAAGATTATGGAGTAAAGGCCGAATTGACTGCCACGCAGCGGGTGGGATTCCATCGTTATACTTATCCAAAGTCGGAACAGGCGAACCTCATATTTGATATTGGTAACAAACAAGGAGAAAGCGGTGAAGTAAAAGATGCCGAAGTGCAATACTTTGATGATGGTAGAGTAGAAGGTTATGTTGTGACTTCTCCTGTATATGTGGATATTTATCAGAAAGGTGCGGATGTTCGTATGTATTTTTCGGCGGTTTTAAATAAACAACCGATAGAGGTGGGAACATTCGTGAAGGATAAGGTTGTGTCTGGTAAATATCAGGCAAAAGGGCCCGGTACCGGTCTTTATTTGACTTTCTCTACGGAAGAGCAGGAGTCGGTAGAAGTAAAAGTAGGTCTTTCATATACGTCCATAGAAAACGCTCGTTTTAATAGGGAGGTGGAAGCTAAGGACGTTACTTTTGATCAGGCAAGGAAGAATGCAACGAAAGCGTGGAATGAGTCATTGAGTAGAATCTACGTGGAAGGAGGTAAGGAGGAAGATAAAGTGAAGTTTTATACCGGACTGTTTCATGCGCTTCTGGGGCGTGGATTGGCAAGTGATGTCAATGGGTATTATCCAAGGAATGACGGTTCTGTAGGACGTATCACGCTGGATGAAAAAGGAAACCCGGTGCATCAGCATTATAATACAGATGCTATTTGGGGTGGGTTCTGGAACCTGACACAGTTATGGGCATTGGCTTATCCTGAATATTATTCTGACTGGATAAAGAGTCAGCTGCTGGTTTACCGGGATGCCGGTTGGCTGGGAGATGGAATCGCGTGTAGCAAGTATGTGTCGGGAGTAGGGACAAATTTTACAGGTCTGGCTATTGCGGCAGCTTATAACTGTGGTATTCGTGATTTTGATATACAATTGGGCTATGAGGCTGCATTGAAGAATGAGGTGGAATGGCGGGGAAGGCCTGAAGGTGCCGGAAAAATGGATGTGCGTCCGTTTGTGGAGCTCGGTTATTCTCCTTATGAGAAGCAGTTTGATATGGTGACTCGTGAGGGAGGCTCAGGTTTTGGTGCTTCGCATACTATGGAGTATAGTTTTAGTTGTTTTGCGATTGCGCAGTTTGCCAAACAGCTGGGGAGAGAGGCAGATTACGAAAGGCTTTCCCAACTTTCTAATGGCTGGAAAAAACTTTATGACAAGGAAACTCGCCTGATTCGCCCTAAAGATAGCCAGGGGCGCTTTCTAGAGGATTTTAATCCGCTTTCACCATGGAAGGGATTTCAGGAAGGTAATGCTATACAATACACATTTTATGTTCCTCATCATATAGATGAATTAATAGATTTGGTAGGGCCGGAGATTTTCAATACTCGTCTCGACAGTATTTTCATGCTTTCGCAGAAGAGTATTTTTGGTGGTGGAACGGAAGTTGATGCATTTGCCGGACTGAAAACGGTTTATAATCATGGAAATCAGCCCAATCTGCATATTTCCTGGTTGTTTAATTTTTCAGGTAAGCCCTATTTGTCTCAAAAGTGGGTACGGGCTATCTTGGATGAATTTTATGGTTTAGAAGGAATTCATGGCTATGGTTATGGCCAGGATGAGGACCAGGGGCAATTAGGTGCCTGGTATGTGATTTCTGCATTGGGGTTGTTTGATGTGAAAGGACTGACAGAGATTAATCCGAAATTTCAGATAGGTGCCCCTTTGTTTGATAAGGTGACTATTAACCTGAACAGGGAATACTATTCAGGAAAAGAGTTTGTGATTGAAGTAAAAAGACATTCTGTTGATGACTGTTATCTGCAAGATGTCTCTTTGAATGGTAAACAGCAGGAAACTGTATTGTTGCCGTTTGAGGAGGTTGTGAAAGGAGGGAGGTTAACATTGAAATTAGATAGTTTTCCTAATAAAAGACTGACTCATTAATGAATGTAGGCTAAAAAATAATGTGTTTTATATAAATAACTGTGAATATGAAAAAACAAAACTCTATATTGACAACTCTCCCGGTGCTTTTTGGTTTCTTTGTGATGGGTTTTTGTGATATTGTAGGTATTTCTTCTGACTATGTACAGCGCAGCTTTAATTGGTCGCCCGTAATGACTGGTTTTGTGCCTTCAATGGTCTTTATTTGGTTTCTTTTTTTAAGTATTCCTATTGGGAATCAGATGAATAAATGGGGACGTAAGAATACCGTGCTCATCAGTATGGGTATTACAATTATAGGTATGATTCTACCATTGTTGGCTTATGACAGTATTACTTGTATGACAGCTTATGCTTTACTGGGCATAGGAAATGCTATTTTGCAGGTTTCACTGAATCCATTGCTTAATAACGTGGTTACTAACAAGGCCTTTTTGACGAGTAGTTTAACGGCTGGACAAGTTATAAAGGCGGTTTCTTCTTTGGTTGGACCGGAGATTGTGCTCTTGGCGGTGAATTACTTCGGAGCGGATAAATGGTATTATTGTTTCCCAATACTTGGTTTTATAACATTGCTGTCGGCTGTTTGGCTTATGGCAACTCCTATTGAACGGGAGAAAAATATTGTATCAGATAAGGGACTTTCTATGGAGGATACATTTGCATTGTTGAAGGACCGAACGATCCTCTTGCTGTTTTTAGGTATATTCTTCATTGTGGGAGTAGATGTGGCAACAAATTTTATTAGCTCCAAATTGATGTCTATTCGTTTTGGGTGGGCTGATGAGCAGGTGAAGTTTGCTCCTCAGGTTTATTTTCTTAGTCGTACGGTTGGTGCATTGCTGGGGGCTTTTTTGTTAGCTCATATTGCCGAGATGAGATATTTCCGAGTTAATATTGTAGCTTGTATTGTTTCATTATTGATATTGATGGGGGTAGATAATGATGTTGTAAATCTGATATGTATAGGTGCGGTTGGCTTTTTTGCTTCGTCCGTATTTGCTATTATTTATTCGATGGCATTGCAGGCTCGTCCAGAGAAAGCAAATCAGATTTCCGGTTTAATGATTACTGCCGTTGCCGGTGGAGGGGTTGTGACTCCGGTTATTGGTTTCGCTATTGGTACTGTGGGAATAATAGGTGGAGTGACAGTTACTTTGGTTTGCGTACTGTATCTGACGTATTGTGCTTTTGGTATAAAAATACCGGCAAAAGTTTGATTAGCATACCTTATGTTGTTTATATAAGTCTCACCATTTTAATTTTTATAAGCGTCTCTTCGATAGAGGCGCTTATTTTTTGCTTGTTATTCATTGTTTTTTAAGTTTAGGTTATCAATTAAATGATTTTGCTTTGTATATTAATGTATGAACATTGATGTGGGGCGCGTAACTGCTACTTTATATAAGATAACTTTTTGGATTTATTTCTTTATAGGTATATTATGTCTGTCTTTTGTTATCAAATTGTTTTGTTTATATTGTTGATAATTAGTTGGTTGGTTCCTGTTTGTGCCTTCTTTGTTATTTTCTGATAACAGATGTATTTTGATTCTGTTATCATTTTCTTTTGAGCTTTCTTTATTTTTTAGATATAAAATCTTTGTTTTGTTTTTGCTTTTTAAATTTATTATTTATCTTTGCTGCATATATATGTATGAACATATATATAGAAACTTTGGTTTGCTGAATGAAAGTGAGTTTATGTATCCCAGGTCAAAGTGGGTATGTCTGGTAGGAATTAAATATCAAATATATTATAACTGCAGGAAAATATATGAATATCTAAAATAAAGTGTGAATTATGAATATTAACCCAAAACAGATGAAATTTTCAATAAGAAAGATTAGTATGCTTGTTGCGATAGCAACTCTTCCTGTTAGTCTTCGAGCTCAAGAGATACCTATATATAGAGATGCTTCAAAGCCGATAGAAGAACGCATTGATGATGCTTTGTCTCGTATGACTCTGGAAGAAAAAGTCGGATTGCTTCATGCTGACAGGAGCTACGGTTCGGCAGGTGTCCCAAGATTAGGCATTCCGGAAAATAATTTGTCGGATGGTCCGTCGGGATTACGGCCCGAAATGGTATGGCAAACATGGATTCATGCCGGGATGTCCAGTGATTCATGTACGGCGTTCCCCGCTCTCGTATGTCTTGCTGCAACATGGAATCCAGAGATGGGACATCTTTTCGGAAAAAGCCTTGGTGAAGAGGCTCTGTATAGAGATAAAAATATGCTTCTCGGGCCTGCTGTGAATATCTTCAGAACCCCAATGAATGGTCGCAACTTTGAATATATGGGTGAGGATCCGTATCTCACATCAAAGATGGCTGTTTCATATATTAAAGGTGTACAGGAAAACCATGTATCAGCTTGTGTAAAACATTTTGCAGTTAATAATCAGGAAACCAAGCGTACGACGATAAATACTATTGTGGATGAACGTACATTGCACGAAATCTACTTTCCGGCTTTTAAAGCTGCCGTACAGGAAGCTGGTGTGTGGGCCGTTATGGGAGCTTACAACAAATTTAATGGTCAATATTGCTGTCATAATTCTTATCTTCTAAACGATGTATTACGTGGGGAATGGGGATTCGATGGAGTAGTTGTTTCAGATTTTGGTGGTACTCATGATACTCAGGAGGCTATAGATAATGGATTAGATATGGAGTTCGGAACGGATCTTGGTTCGCTGGAGGCATTTCAGAATTACCGCCTCGGCAAGCCCTACTTAAAATTGCTGAAACAAAATGAGACAAGTGAAAAGGTCTTGAATGAAAAAGTCAGACGAGTTTTACGGATGATGTATCGGACTAATATGTCGGAAGGACGTCCATGGGGAACTCTTGCTTCGGAGGAACATGCAATGGCTGCACGCAAAATTGCTGAGGAGGGGATTGTTCTTTTGAAAAACAACAATAAAATTCTACCGGTAAATATTGGATCTTTAAATAGGATACTTGTGGTCGGTGAGAATGCTGTGAAAATGATGAGCCGGGATGGCGGATCTTCAGAAGCGAAATCAAAATATGAGGTCGTACCTCTTGAAGGGATTCGCAAATATGTTGCTGGTAGGATCGAGGTAGACTATCAACCGGGGTATTCGTCAACTGCTTCAAAATCAGTAAACGATAGTTTGCATACAGAGGCGGTGAAGGCGGCCAAAGGAGCAGATATTGTTTTGTATATAGGTGGAATGAACAAGAATCTGCATATGGATTGTGAGGGAGTGGATAGAGAATCTTATAACCTTCCATATGAACAGGATGCGTTGATAGCCGACCTGAGTGTAGTAAATCCGTCTTTAGTGGCAGTGATGGTTTGTGGAAATGCTTATGCTATGCCTTGGCATAAGAAAGTCCCGGCTATAGTTCAGGCGTGGTATGGAGGTACAGAAGCCGGTAATGCAATAGCGGATGTTTTGTTCGGTGAAGTCAATCCGTCCGGAAAATTACCTTTCTCATTTCCTGTGAAAATAGAAGATAATGCCGCTCATGCATTTAATGCATATCCGGGTGATGGTGAGACTGTGGAATATAAAGAAGGTATATTCGTGGGATACAGGTGGTTTGAGAAAGAGAAAATTAAACCCTTGTTCGCTTTCGGGCATGGACTCAGCTATACTTCATTTGATTATGGAAAAATTACACTTGATAAAAAAACTATAAAAAGTACTGACAATATAACTGTCACAATCCCGATAACTAATTCGGGAAATAGAGAGGGGGCAGAAGTTGTGCAATTGTATATTATGGATATGGAGTCATCATTACCTCGTCCGCTTAAAGAACTTAAGGGATTCAGGAAGGTGAATCTTGCTCCGGGAGAAACTGTAAAAGTGAATTTTACAATTGGAAAAGAAGCACTGAGTTTCTATACTCCTGAACGCCATGAATGGGTTGTGGAGCCGGGTAAATTTCAGATTCTTGTAGGTACTGCTTCTGATGATATTAGATCGTCTGCTACATTTCGTGTAGAACGGTAGATACTCTTATGAATATTTATCGGGATGGAAAGAATTTTAATGAGTTTAGATATTTATTATTAACTAAAAATGATGTTTAACCTTATAATAACGTATTTATGAAACTTAAAAAACATTTGTCTAACCTTTTAAAGGTTTTTATTTGCGTGGCTTTTATCGCATCAGCGATAGAGATTCATGCACAAAATGGGACTACAATGACGGT
>OJQU01000066.1_pt1 | contig 77485 bp, 50 predicted proteins | sample 1598981 | NCBI WGS metagenome assembly OJQU01 (sample SAMN03922514, study PRJEB24848) | human gut metagenome | isolation source: stool sample | host: Homo sapiens | place: Germany | collected 2010-02 | reverse complement strand
ATGGAAGCCTCCGAGTCAGTCAAATGATTCGGAGGCTTTTTTTGTGTTTATACTGGGTTTCCGACTTGGAAGGGGTGAAAATGCTATTTGAGTACTATAAATGTATATACTCAGGACAATATTGCTACATAAAGAATACCTGAAGCTTTAATTTTGTAGCAATAAAAAAACTATAAATATTATTATGAATAAACGAATAGCATTTTTGTTGTCTTTGTGCTGGGTGGTATGTTGCTCTTATGCACAAAATTCTTTTTCAAAACATGAAGTAAGACAAACAATGAGGCGTGTTGCCGACTGGCAAATTGCCCACATGAAAGAAGTTACCTATGATCCGTTGAATTGGGTAAATGCTACGTTTTATCTGGGCTTGTCTAAATGGGCATCCGTGGCGGAGCAGGAAAATCAGGATGATTTTTATTTTAAGTGGTTGCGGCGCTTGGGGGCACGCAATTATTGGCAAGTGGATAAACGGATGTATCATGCAGATGATATCTGTGTTGCACAAACATATTTGGATCTTTATCGTAAATATGGAAAAGAAGAGATGCTGATTCCTACGAAGGCCCGTACTGAATGGGTGATGGAGCATCCTTCTAAAGGATCTTTCTTATTGGATTATGGTGATGCTTCCACTTTAGAAAAATGGACATGGTGCGATGCATTATTTATGGCTCCGCCGGTTTATGCCCGTTTGTATAACATTACCGGTGATAAGAAATTTCTCCGTTTTATGGATAAGGAGTATAAAGAAACTTATGAGTTCCTTTATGATAAGGATGCCCGTTTGTTTTATAGAGACCATCGTTACTTTACTCAAAAAGAGGCCAATGGTGAGAAGGTGTTTTGGGGGAGAGGAAACGGATGGGTATTGGGTGGACTGGTCGAAATTCTTCGTGAACTTCCTGCGGAAAATAAATACAGAACTTTTTATGAGAACCTGTTTGTGGAACTGGCTACTCGTGTAGCCACCTTGCAACAGTCTGACGGCTTTTGGAGAGCCAGTATGCTGGACCCTCATTCTTATTCTTCTCCGGAAACCAGTTGTTCCGGTTTCTTTGTCTATGCTTTGGCATACGGCATCAACGAAGGATTGTTGTCGAAAGAAGAATTCCTTCCCATAGTGGAAAAGGGCTGGAAAGCTTTGGTAGGGGCAGTAGAGGAAGATGGTAAATTGGGCTATGTGCAGCCTATTGGTGCTGACCCCAAAAAAGTAACCCGTGAAATGACAGAGGTGTATGGCCCGGGTGCATTTTTGCTGGCAGGGACAGAGGTTTACCGGATGGCAAAAGACGAGATACATGGAAATAATATTTCGGCAGAACGTATTCGTGAGATAGCCGACATGTTACCGGAAAAACCGGAAGGTATCGGAGTAACTTATAAAGATCGTACTTATTGGGATAAGATGAAGAATACTCCTGAAGCTCGAAAATTAATTGAAGAGGCTCATACCAGCCTGAAGGACGGAATGCCGCCTTTTGTAGATTCGCTTTATTTGCATCTTAATAAGACCGAGATTCGTCTGCCGGGAGAGAACATGATGAATGCCCGTTATCAATATTTGTGGCGATTGGTATTGGCGGAATGTTTGGAAAATAAGCGACGGTTTATTCCGGCGATTTGTGAAGGGGTGGAAGAGCTCTGTCACCAGAAGCCTTGGTCAATTCCTGCACATGACCGTAACTTGCATAACTATCATGGAACTGATTATTATGTGGATTTGGTTGTTGCTACCGCCGGAAATACATTGGCGCAATGTATTTATTTATTGGATGACCGCTTGCCGGCCGAAACGAAAGCTTTGGCGATGTGTGCTTTCCGTGAGAAGGTGTTCCGCCCTATCTACCGTTGTTTGGAAGAAACAAAACCTTTTTATTGGTTTACTGTCACGAATAACTGGAACTCGGTGTGCTTGGCCGGCGTGACAGGAGCTGCACTTGCTTTGTTGCAGGACAAGGAAGAGCGTGCTTACTTTGTGGCTGCTGCTGAGAAGTATTATGTATATGGAATGAAGGGATATAGTGATGACGGATATTGCAGTGAGGGGGTAGGATATTATAATTATGGTTTTTGCTCGTTTATCTTGTTGCGTGAAGAAATTTGTCGTGCTACGAAAGGGAAGATTGATTTCTTCCGTACTCCTAAGTTTGCCCGTATTGCACAATATGGAAAGAAGATTCAGATCATGAATCAGGTTTGCCCTGCCTACGCCGACTGTCGTGCAGGTGTTTCACCTTCTTGGTTTATTACAAACTATTGTGATAATGTGTTGGGTACAGCTCCTTATGAAGAAAAATATGAAATACCCGGTATGGATAATCTTTCATTGCACACCATCGGCATGTTCCCCCATCAGGCTTGGAAAGTGGAAATGACTCCCGAAATACAAGAGGTATTGAAGGCCGAGGCTGATGAACTTCATTCTTGTTATGATGAAGCAGGCATTATTATTAGCCGCCCTGCTACCGGTTCGACTTGTCGTTTGGGCGTATCTGTAAAGGGAGGGCATAACGCGGAAAACCATAATCATAATGATGTGGGTTCTTATGCAGTAGTGATGGGTAGTCAGACGATGGCAGGCGATATGGGTGGACCTTTCTCTTATCCCGGTGACTATTTCAGTGGAAATGCTTATAAATATCCTATTAAAAATTCATTTGGTCATCCCGTTCCCTTTATCAACGGACAATGTCAGGTGTCGGGCAAGAAGGCTCAGGGAGTGGTGTTGAAGAAAGAACTGACTGGCGGCATAGATATCTTTCAGATTGATTATACATCTGCTTATGCTACTGCGGTACCTGAACTGGAAAAGCTGATACGTACCTTTACTTATAATCGTGCCGGAGAAGGAACGTTCGTGATTGAAGACCGTTTTGAAGCAGTGTCAGGAATTTCTTTTGAAACAGCTATTACTACTCGTGCCGACTGGAAGATGATAGGAAATAATCGTTTGGAGTTGGTGCTGGGAGGAGAAAAAATGACGGTGGATATTGAAGCTCCGGGTGTGGTAGAATTTGATTCGGAGACTGTTGAAGTGAACTCTCCTGCTTATACGCGTATCGGTATTCGTCTGAAGAAACCGTTGCAAAGCGGTAGTGTCCGGCTGATAATGTATCCTTCGCGTCCATAGTTATGTATAAAATAGTCCGTTCGGTTAATTTATGTACAAAGAACTCAAAAAAAGGGTATGCTCTAGTGAAGGGCATACCCTATTTTTGTACTGTTAAAAAGTTTACTACTAACGAATTTTAAGCTATTATTATGAAAAAAACATCGAAACGGATTTCTTTGCTTTTACGAAAGAAAGGATTCTTCATGTGCACTACATCAATGCTGTTGGCAAATGTGAGTGTATTTGCAAGTCCGGATGCAGCGAAGACATCTTTGCTGCCGGCTAAATCGGATGTGGCATCAGTGGCCATTGTTGCGCAACAAGGTAAGACTATTACCGGTGTGGTGATGGATTCACAAGAGTCTATTATCGGTGCAAATGTGATGGTAAAAGGTACGACAAACGGTACGATAACCGATTTTGAAGGAAAGTTTACCCTGAGCAATGTACCTGAAGGAGCTATTCTGCAAATCTCTTATATCGGTTATCAGAGTATGGAGATTAAAGTTGGAAATCAAACTAGCTTTACTATCAAATTGAAAGAAGACAGCCAGGCTTTGGATGAAGTAGTGGTTGTGGGGTATGGTTCGCAAAAGAAAGTGAATTTGACAGGTTCTGTGGGAACTGTTGATGCAAAAGTTTTGCAATCACGTCCCATCACTTCGTCTACCAGTGCATTGCAGGGGACTATACCTAACTTGCAGATTACGCCGAGTAGTGGTGAGCCGGGTACCGGAGCAACACTGAATGTGCGTGGTACTACTTCTATAAATGGTGGCAGCCCATTGGTATTGGTTGACGGTGTGGAAATGGATCTTGACATGATTAATCCGAATGATATTGCCAACGTTACGGTCTTGAAGGATGCGGCTGCATCTGCCATCTATGGTGTACGTGCTGCTTATGGTGTTATTTTGGTAACTACGAAAAATGCAGGTTCGGATATGAAGACTACTGTATCTTATTCCGGTAACGTGGCATTCTCTAAACCGACTGTATTGCCGGAGATGGTCGACACAAGTTGGGAACATGCCGAATTTGTAAATCGGGCAATGACAAATGCTAATTTGGATGTGATGTATAATCCGGATACAGTGGAAAAAATGAAGAATTATGCTAATGATCCGGCTAATAATCCTGAATATGAAGTGCTGAACGGTACTATGTATTATTATGGTCATTCTGATTGGACCGATTTAATGCTGAAGAAATATACTCCTTCTCATCGCCATAATATAAATATTTCGGGAGGTAATGAAAAGACTAAATTTTATACTTCTGTAGGTTATGTAAATCAATCTGGGATGTATAAAGTGGGGGAAGACAGCTATCAGCGTTTGAATACTCGTTTGTCTGTAGATAATCAAACGACTCCATGGATGAAGCTGGGGGCTAAAGTATTGTATAACTATACTACTACCGATAAGCCTCATAAATATAAAGATGATGTTTGGCAGCAGATGGTATTTTCAACTCCGACACGTATGGCTCGTCCGTGGGGAGGTGATGCACGTTATCCGGAACTTGACCAATATGCCGGTAAATATTTCGATGACCAGAATCCTATTTCTTTGTTGGAACAAGGAGGTCGTGACAAGAAGAAAGTACATGATATCTGGTTGACAGGTAGTGCGGATTTTACTTTTACGAAAGATTGGCATGCACGTGTGGATTTTACTTATAACCTGAATTACAGCCGCAGTGCCGAACATCGTAAAAAAGTGGATATGATTACCAATGCTTTTGTTGAGACGGAAGGTAATACCAATAACAACAGTTATTCGTGGGTGAACGGTAATAAAGATTATTATTCTTTCAATGCTTATACAGACTACGAACACACTTTTGCAGAAAAGCATTATGTAAAAGCCATGTTAGGTTTCAATCAGGAATTGACTAAGTATAATACAACTACTGCTACCCGTCAGAACCTTATATCTCAGGATTTACCTTCAATGAGCTTGGGTACCGGTATGCAAACTGTTAGTGAAAGCGGTTATGAATGGGCATTACGCGGCGGTTTCTTCCGTTTGAATTATATCTATAATAACCGTTATCTATTTGAAGTGAACGGCCGTTATGACGGAACTTCCCGCTTCCCGTCCGATAATCGTTTTGTATTCCTGCCTTCATTCTCGGGAGCATGGCGTGTTTCGGAAGAAGCTTTCATGGAATCTACCCGTTCTTGGTTGGATAACTTGAAGGTACGTGCTTCATACGGTATCTTGGGTAATCAGTTGTTGACGGCCAGCAGTTGGTCGGGTAACACTAAATATTATCCGTATATCCCCTTTATGGCTTCGGGTACAGCAGGAAACTGGCTGTTTGTAGACGGTGAGAAATCTTTGTATATCAATCCGGCAGGCTTGGTATCCAGCGACTTGACTTGGGAAAAAGCTTCTACCTTTAATATTGGTCTTGATTTTACAATGTTGAACCAACGTTTGGACTTCTCTTTTGACTGGTATCAGAGAACAACATCGGATATGCTTGTTAAAGTGGAATATCCTGAAGTATTGGGAACAACGGCTCCTCCTGCCAACAAAGCGGAGCTACGCACTCGCGGTTGGGAAGTATCCGTTAAATGGAATGACCGTATTGGCAATGACTTCTCTTATGATTTAGGCTTTATCCTTTCGGATTCACAGGCTGAAATTACTAAATATGAAAATCCGAGTGGAACATTAAGTGACTATTATGTAGGTCAGAAGATTGGTGAAATATGGGGATATGAAACAGAAGGTTTCTATCAGTCGGACACTGATGTGCAAAACCATGCAGACCAGTCTAAGTTAGGTGCTAACTGGGCTCCCGGTGATATCATGTATAAAGATCTGGATGGAAATAAGAAGATAAACAACGGCTCGAATACATTAGACGACCATGGTGACTTGAAAGTAATCGGTAACACTACTCCGCGTTACCAATACGGTATCACTGCTAATATGTCTTATAAGAATGTATATTTGAATGTCTTCTTCCAGGGTATCGGCAAACGTGATTTCTGGCCGAGTTCACAACCTTTCTGGCCGGTGGCAACACAGTATTATAATACTCAGAAATGGTTTGTTACGGACTCATGGTCTGAAGATAATCGTGATGCATATTTTGCACGTCCTATTGCACGCGAAACAAAGAACCAACAAAAGCAGACCAAGTATTTGCAGGATGCTTCTTACTGTCGTCTGAAGAATCTGACAGTAGGATATGACTTCCCGAAATCATGGTTGAGCTTCCTGCACGTTGCAAAGGCAGGTGTTTATTTCAGTGCTGAGAACTTGTTTGAATTCACCAATGTGAAGGGAGCTTACGACCCTGAAGCAGCAGGTAAGAATGGTACTATGGTATATCCGTTCCAGCGTACTTATTCATTCGGGTTAAACGTAACATTCTAAATTTAGTAGACAAGATGAAAAAAATAATATTAAATATAGCAGCTTTAGCGGCTGTATCATTGATGTGTGTTTCTTGTAATGACTCCTTTTTGGATAGAAATCCGACACACGACTTGAATGACAATAGCTATTGGAAGACCGAAAGTGACCTTGAAGTCTATAATAACGGTATTTACAATGAAGCCGGAAATGACAGTTATTACCGTTTTATGGTAGGACATACCCTGGGTGCATGGAATAGTAGTTATGCGGATTATTTCTGGAAGGATGTACAGACTGATAACTATGTTTCGAAGAGTAACTCAAACCATACTTCGTATACAAAGATTGCAGCCGGAAAAGAGACGGTTCCCAATGACCCGACTGCCGGAGGGTGGTATTGGACTTTGCTGCGCCGCATCAATACTTTCTTTGCTAATTATGAGAAAGTGGGAATAGCAGAAAATATCAGAAACAAGTATGCAGGTGAGGCTTATTTCTTTCGTGCATGGTTCTATTTGGATAAAGTGCAGATGTATGGTGATGTCCCTTATATCACTACTCCTTTGACTACGGATTCTGAAGAACTGTATGGGCCGCGTACTCCCCGCAAGGAAGTGATGGACCATGTTCTGGAAGATATCAATAAGGCTTGCGACTATTTGCCGGAAGACTGGGGTAATAAAGGGGTGCGTGTGACAAAAGGTGCAGCATTGGCATTAAAATCACGTATTTGCCTTTACGAAGGTACTTATAGAAAATACCATGGACTGGGTGATTATGAAAACTTCTTGCAGGAAGCTGTGAAAGCATCTGAAGCGTTGATGGCAATGAAAAAATATGAAATCTATAATACCGGAAATCCGGATAGAGACTATGCCACTTTATTTACCAGTGATGATTTGACTGATAATAAAGAAGTGATTCTGTTTAGAAAGTATGTAGCCGGTTTGTTGGGACATCGTTTGTGCGGTTATTTGGTTGCTTCGGGTAATGGTGCTACAAAGGATTTTGTAGACGACTTCCTTTGCATCGAACCGGATGGAAGTGCTAAACCTGTTGCTTTGAGTGAGACTTTTAATGATGATGAGTATGAGAATGTTTTGGATAACCGTGACCCGCGTTTGATTCAGATTGTACTTGATCCTCGCCACTCAAAAGAAATTCTGTACAATAAAGACAAGTTTATCTTCCCTCGGGTAGCGGGAATGACAGGTTGGGAATCGGCTACAGGTTATCATGTTATTAAGTATTATATTGCCGAGCAAGATATGAAAGGTTACGGTAACGAGACACATGACGCTCCATTGTTGCGCTATGCTGAAGTCTTATTGAATTTGGCAGAGGCAAAAGCTGAATTGGGAACAATTACACAGTCTGATTTAGACCGGACTGTCAATGTGATTCGTGATCGTGCCGGAATGCCTCACTTGACCCTGAATCCTGTAATGGACCCGAAATATGCGGCTGAAGGTTTGTCTGCCCTTATTATTGAAATTCGTCGTGAACGTCGTGTTGAACTGTGTTTTGAAGATACTCGCTATCAGGATTTGATGCGTTGGAAATGGGGCAAGCGTTTGGCAAATCGTGTACTGGGTATGCGTTTTGAACCGTCAGATTTTGATAATCCTCGTTTTAATCCGTCAGAAGGCAAGGCTGATCCTGAACGTGTGAAGCTGTTTGAATTGAACGGAAAACATTATATTGATGTGTTTGCCGGCACCGACTGGGAAAATCGCTCGTTTGATGAAAATAAGCATTATTATCATCCTATACCTGTTAATGTGATTGGTAAGAACAAAGAGATAACACAGAATCCGGGATGGGATTAAACAAATATCTTAATTGTTGAGGTAAAAGGTTGGATTACGGTTAGGTTTGGGGTGTGTCAAAACTAAAACGGTCTATTAAATTGTCAACTGTAGGGGGAGGGTTTGCCTGCCCGAATACACAAAGCAAGCTGTTTTCGGGCGAGCGAACCTCGCCCCTACGGGCTAAACGACAGCATTAGAACGTCTTGATACACCCCTATTTATTTTCTCCCCTATTGTCTTCTACTCCTCTTTTGCGGGTGGATTAGCATTCTTACGTACATTCAAAGGAGCAATACCATAGAATGTTTTGAAACATTTGCTGAAGTATCTGGCCGAAGAGAATCCGAGCCGGTAGGAAATTTCCGTCACATTGAGATGAGGTGCATTGTTTAATAAATGCATGGCTTCTTCCAGTTTTAACTTGAGAGTAAACTCGTTGGGAGTCAGTCCGGTTATTTCTTTTAATTTCGTATATAGTTTGCTGCGTCCCATTCCAAGCTCAGAGGCGAGAAGATTCATGTCAAACTCTGGGTTTTCAAAATTCTCTTTAATTATTTGTGTCGCTTTTTCCAATAGTTGTCGGTCGTTTATGTTAATGGTGTCCGGGGCTTCTTGTTTGTTGGCAATAGGCTGTTTAAGCCGTTCCAGCATTTGTTGCCGAGTCTTAATAAGGTTACTGCAGCGTGCTATGAGAATTTTCACATTAAAGGGCTTGGTGATATAATCGTCTGCACCGAACATATATCCTTCTATTGTATATTGTTCAGATACCTGTGCTGTGAGCAATATGACGGGGATATAAGATAGTTCGATACTGTTTTTTATTTTGTAGCATAATTCCTTACCCGACATTTCCGGCATCATCACATCGCTGATAATGAGGCTGGGATGTACCTGATATGCCATTTGTAATCCTTCCTTGCCGTTTTGGGCAATGTGTACTTCATACATGGATTCGAATATGCTCTTCAGCAAATCCAGCATTTCTTTATTATCTTCCACTATAAGGAGCACAGGTTTTCCACTGTCTGTATCCGGTACAACGGGAAGGACTTCTTCAACAGGCATTTCTGTCAGGTCGAGCGGCTTGTTGATATCTCTGCTGTCATCCGTGGTCAGGCGGGTATGCGCAATGTCTTCGGGTGAAAAATGGGAATTTCCTTTTAGCAGGTCAATAATGAATTCGCTTCCTTGTTCAGGTTCGCTTTTTACATGGATGTTTCCATGATGCAGGTCGATGATTCCTTTGGAAAGTGCTAGTCCGATTCCTGTGCCGAGCGTGAATTTGTTGGCACCATTCTCCAGTTGGTAGAAACGCTCGAATATTTTGTTGACTGCTTCTTGCGGAATGCCGGAACCATTATCCTTTATACTTATATGAGCCTGTGTGTTTGTACTGCTGATGCTCACATTGATTTTACCTCCTTTTGGGGTATATTTAAAGGCGTTTGAAATCAGATTGAATATGACTTTTTGCAGTTGTACCGGGTCAAACCATAGTTTGAGTTCCTGTTCCGGGCATTCAAACCGGTAATTGATTTGCTGGGTGGCGGCATATTCATAAAAGGACATATATATTTCCTTTATAAAAGGGACGATATCCTTATGTTCAATTTTCAGTTTCAGGTAGCCTTGTTCCTGTTTGCGGAAGTCTAAAAGTTCTGAAATGAGATCTCTCATGTGCCATGCGTTCTTATAGATATGCAATATACGATTATAGATGGTGGGAGCAAGCTTGTTTGACTGCAATAACACTTCAATCTGTCCGATAATCAGTGTGAGAGGGGTGCGGAACTCATGTGAAATGTTGGTGAAGAATCTCAGTTTGACCTGATTTAGCTCTTCTGTACGTTCTTTTTCTTTGCGCTCGAATTGGAGTGAGGTCTGAAGTTGGGTTTGTTTGGTTTTGATATAAATGATGAGGTACATGATACCAATCACACACAATATATATATCATAAATGCCCAGTAAGTGGCATAGAATGGAGGAGCGATGTAGATGTTGAGGCTGATACTGTGCGTACCTTGATGTTCGCGAACGGTTAAACGATACATGCCCGGACTGAGATTGGTGTAGGAAATAGACTGTGAATGGGTAGGAATCCAATGGTCGGAAAAGCCTTCTAATTTGTATTCATAAATGATGTCTTCGTTCAACGTATAATTGGAGGAACAAAACTCGAAGATTAGATTGTTCTGGTCGTGTGAAAGCTTGATTTCTTTTACTTGCGAGAGTGTTTGCGAGAGGATTCCGGTTTCATCATCGGGCAGTACGCGTGTGTTATGCACCCACAACTGATCAAAATAGATATGATAATTATTGTTGCTGTGGTAGAGTTGTTCTTCGAAAAAAGAAAGCATGCCGTTTACTCCGCCGATAAAGGTTTCTCCATTTTGTGCGAAATAAATGCTTGACCCCTGGCAATATCCCATTTGAAATAAATTGTATGTATGCTTGCTTTTACCGGTTTCGGGATCGAAGAGGGAGAATCCTTTGCTGTGTAGAATCAGTAGATGGCGGTAAATGGGAGATTCACAGATATAGTAGCAATAATCGCTAGGCAGCGCATTATTGCCTAATCCATATTGACAGAAGGAATCATTGTCGGGGATATATTTGAATAAGCCTGAGCCGATGGTACCAAAGTATATCTCGCCTTTGCTGTTTTCCATGATATCCACTATCCTGAATTTGCCGATGGAAGAAGAGTCTTGCGCATTGGTATAATAGCGATGGAGGCTGTTGTCCGTCATGTGGATACACAGAAGTCCTCCTTTTGAATCGGCCAGCCATAATCTTTCTTTGCTGTCAATAAGAAAGGTTTCGAATTGATAGGGACGGAAGAGAAGCTTATTGATGTCCTCATTGTGGGTGAGGGGGGAGAATGTCTCTTGCTCGGGATTGAAAAGGTAGACACCGGCTTGCGTCAGTATAATAAGCTTGTCTTTATAAGGTTGTATTTCGTTGACGATATTTCCGGCTTGTGAAGTCGGGTTGTTTTGAGAAGGAATTAGCGTACGGAACTGTTTCCGGGTAATGTCGAAGACGGCGAGACCGCCTGTATGCGTACCTATGTATAGTTTGTTTCTTTCTTTGGCATAATAGATACATTTCATATTATTATGAGCTGTTCCGGGCAGTCCATTGGCATGATAAGAGAATTTCTCAAAGGTCCGGGTAGTTCGGTTGAACAGATTCAATCCTCCTCCTTCCGTACATATCCAAAGGTTCCCCGTCCTGTCTTCTACCATCTTGCCGACAAAAGGAAAACTCAGGAAATGGTTTCCTGTTGCTCCCGAACCATAAAACCGACACGTGTTGGTATCAGGATTAAAGTAATTTACTCCACCGAAATAAGTTCCTATCCAGATTGTTCCTTGCTGGTCTTTATATAAGCAGTTGATAGAGTTATGGCTGAGTCCGTAGTCTATATTATCTTGATGCAGATGGGCGGACCATGTATCGGAATTTGGGTTATAATGGTTCAGACCATTGAAAGTTCCCACCCAAATATGTCCGTTGTTATCCTCCTGAACTGTTCTTATCTGATTATTGGATAAACGGTTGCTATCGGTGTAATGTGTTATTTCTTCCTGCGGACTGATACGGTATAGACCATCTTGCACAGTGCCGGCCCATATATTTCCTCGGCTGTCTCTGTAGATGGAAGAAACATGAGAGATGCCCGTGATGGTCTTGATTGTTTTATAATCTTTACGGGATATTAATGAAACGCCTTGCTTATGTCCCATCCAGATGTAATCCTTGTCTATAATTAGAGAGTTTCCAATACTGAATTTATTGTCCAAGGTAGCAGCGTGGTGTATTTTTCCGTCACTTTTCAGATAGTATTGCAATTCGTTCCGATACCCGAGCCATAATGTATCTTTATAGCAATACATGGTATGGGCTGCATTTGGAAGGATGCAGGTAAACTTTTCTTTTTCTATATCGAACTTTATCAAATCATAGATGGATCGGATATAGATGCTTCCGCTCTTGTCTCCGCAAATGGCGCTGATTTCATTGTGGGTAAGGCCGTTGTCGTTTTGCGAAGGACGATAGATATCTATCTTGTCGCCATTGTATCTGTTCAGTCCTTCGCTGGAACCAAACCACAATGTTCCTACTTCATCCTGATAAATGGAAAGGACGGTGATTTGCGACAAACCGTCTTTTACATTAATGTGCTTAAAGTGAATATGATTTCCATAGCAAAAGAAAACACAACAGAAAATGAGGATACAAAATACATTTATTCTCATATTAGATTTGTTTTAGGTCTTTTTAGCGAGGCAAATTTAAGTATTAATTAATCAAGATGGAAACGATAAGAAATAAAAAGCATGTAAATGCATCCAAAAGTTTGCAGAACGAAGGAGGATTCTTGATATCGTTCCACCCTGATGAAGTGTCTCGCAAATATTTTTTCTTGATGATAGAGCATAAATAAATGCGATAATTCACAAAAGATAATGGATTTCTTTATATTTGTAATCGGGATTGCCGACTATTCTTTTTCTTGTTTTTTTCTGTTGGAGAGTAATTGGTAAGCCTTAGTATTCATTACCTTATATTTTAGTTCTATGAGACACTTGCTGTTGTTTTTATTCAGTTTGCTGCCTACTTTCTTGTGGGCAGACAATATTCCGGTAGAGAAGGCTCAAGAGTTGGCTATTACCTTTTTCAAGGAGGGACATCCGCAGCGTTCCGCCTTTTCTTCTTTGCGGTTGCTTGTTACGGATGAAGCCGTGTCTGCCCGGGCAGTGGGAGAGGCTCCTGCCTATTATGTGTTCGGCTGTACCGGCAGCGAGGGCTTCGTCATTGTGGCGGGCGATGATGCGGTGATGCCTGTGTTGGGCTATTCGTTCGACAGTAGTTTTCCACAGACCGATTTGCCTGTCAACCTGAAGTTGTGGTTGCAGGGAATCAGTGAAGAGATAGCGGAGAAACGTCGTGCTCCGACGTATGGTTCGACGCAAAGCAACAGTCTGGCTCAACGCTGGACGACGGTCCGTGCCGGACAAGCGGTGGTAGAATTGGAGACGGCTAAATGGGATCAGGCCAATCCTTACAATTGGCTGTGCCCGCACATTGCCGGCAAGGAGACCTATACCGGTTGCACTGCCACCGCTACTGCTATTGTCATGCGATATCATCAGTGGCCCAAGGCGGGTAGTGGCACTTTGCCGGCTTACACTACGAGGACTCACCAGAGATATATTGCTGCACAGTCTTTAGGACATGCCTATGACTGGGACAATATGCCGCTCAGCTACGCGCAATCTTTTTCTTCGACTGCCGGAAATGCCGTAGCCACTCTGATGCGCGACTGTGCACTCATGATTTCGTCTGATTTCGGCCCGATAGGGGGGGAAGGTACAGGCGCTTATGTGACCGATGTAGTGAAAGGACTACAGACTTACATGGGATATGACAAGGACGGACGTTACATAGTGCGCAGTAATTATTCCTTTGCCGAGTGGATGCGGATAATGAAAGGCGAACTGGATGAAAGGCGTCCGGTCATTTATACCGGCGGCAGCAGTGAAGGCGCTCATGCCTTTGTGCTCGACGGTTATGACACTGAAAACTATTTCCGGGTGAACTGGGGATGGAGCGGCTGGGGAAACGGCTACTATCTCTTGTCGGCTCTCGACCCCGTTGAACAGGGAGCAGGCGCTTCCGGCGGCCACTATAATGAATATCAATCGGCACTTATCGGATTGAAGAAGGATGAAGGAGGTATAGGCGTGGAAGATTTTCGTTTCATGTGTTATACGGACGGTAAGAATTACCGGGGAATCACTTCTTCGGAAAAGGTGTTTGAAGTCAATAAGCCTTTCTCGCTGGATGTCGGTTTCCTTGGCTATTATGGTAGTCTTCCTTTTACGGGTAAAATCAGTTTGGCTCATGTCGATAAGAATGGAAATATAAAAGAAGATCTTTATTCTTTAATGGCAAGTCAATTACCTTCCGGTTCCGGCTATATGTTGCCCGGAGTACAGGTGACTATCACCCGGCCCATTACTTCCGGCGACCGTATCAGGGCTTATTGGACTCATACGCAGACAAAAAAGATAGAGTGGGTTAAAGGAAACGAGGAAGACGGCTGTGTGTGGGATTTTGTCCTGAGTGAGGAGGTAAGTTTGGAAAAGGAGACCTCACTGACCTATAACAACCGGACCCGATTGCTGACACTGCAAGTGCCTGCCGAAACCGTGGTGCAAGTGTTTGGTGCCGATGGCAGCGATTTCAGCCGGATGTGCGAGGTGCAGGAACGGCAGGTGAGCATTGACACCGGGAAACTGTCTGCCGGCACCTACCTGCTGCGTTTGCAACTGCATGACATGACCAAGGAATTGAAGTTCAAGGTGGGAGCTCCTGTGCAATAGAGGTAATAAGATTAATGATTCATAAATACCATAAAGAATATTCGTATGAAAACTTCACGATATAATATACTTCTCGTCTTGTGGGCGCTCATGTTGCTTGTGGCTTGTTCGGACAGTAGTTCTGACGAATCGGAAAAGCCGGTTGCCCCCTCCATTACGTTGGATACTGAAATTCCGCCGGTCATTGTGGCGGAAGGAGGAACGGTTGCGGTCGGTTTTAAGGCGTCAGCGGATTGGACTGCAACCAGTGACCAACCGTGGTGCATCGTGTCGCCTGCTTCGGGCAAAGCCGGCAACGTTACTGTGACCGTAAGTGCCGAAAAGAATGAGGATTACAATGAACGGAATGCGACTCTGATTTTAAGGGTTGGAACGGTGCAGAAGAAGATTACTGTGACGCAAAAACAGAACGATGCCTTGACGGTGACAGCTGACAAGATAGAGGTTGCCACCAAAGGAGGAGAAATAACGGTAGAGGTAAAGGCTAATGTGACGTTTGAATATGAGGTGGAAGAAGAGGCTGCCGGGTGGATTGTATCGGCTCGTACCGGTGCTCCTCGCGCGCTCACCACTTCGGAGGTGAAGTTCGACATATCTCCCAATGAAGAAGGCAAGAACCGTCAGGGGCGGATTGTCTTCAGCAGCGGTGCGTTGAAGAGCACGGTCACGGTCTATCAGGAGGGAGGCAGCTTATTGTTGCTTTCCAAGGAAGAATATACGGTGTCCAGCGGTGGTGGAGAGATTGTCATAGAGTTGCGTAGCAATGTGGATTATGAAATGGTGCTGCCCGATGTGGATTGGTTGACGGAAGTCAAGACCAAGGCACTTTCTTCTTATTCGCGCCGCATCACCGTGTTGCCCAACGAGGGATATGACGCACGAACGGCAGAAATATACTTCGTCAACGAACTGCAAGGAATCAGGGAAAAGGTGAATATCGTGCAGGTGCAGAAAGATGCGGTCCTTGTGGCACGGGAAGAATACGATATGCCTCAAAAAGGAGGAGTCTTGGGATTTGAACTGAATACCAATGTAGAGACTTTCGATGTGGAATGTTCGGAAACATGGATAAGGAAAGCGTTGAAAGGAAGAGGACTGATGGCTTATCCATTGAGCTTTGTCGTGGAAGCCAATCCCGAAGAGGCATCACGCTCGGCTATTATCACTATCATAGGCGGACAGGCAAAACAGCAGGTGGAGGTGGTGCAGGCAGGATTGAGTTCATTAAAACGTATCACTATTGTCCATTCCAACCGTATGTTCAGCATTCCCAGGTTCCGGGGAAGCGACTTGACCGGACTCATCAAATGGGGTGACGGGAAGTCGGAAGAGTACGCCGATGGCAGCAGCCATACTTATACTACCGATCCGCCTTATACCGTGGTGGTGGGAATGAATGGTGCGGAAGAGGTGACTTTGCATGACTTGAGCGGTGTGGAAGAAGTGGATTTTTCTAAGTTCTGATGCCATCTGTAACTTATTTCTTCGTATTGGAGGAGAATTGAATCCTGAAGGAAATGTATACCAGGATCGGGACCCAAGAGTTTATAATAATAGCTATATTGAAAATATAAAGAAGAGAATCAGAATGGCAAACTTCGGCAAAAGACTGCGGAGTTTGCCATTCTCATTAGGGAATACTGACTCTGAACACATAATGAACTGAGATTATGGCGGAAGCTAAAGATGGGAAAGAAAAGAGGAATACAGGAAATTGAATAGTGTCAATTACAATGAGGGTATAGCGTGGCACATTATACATTATAAAGTAAGTGAAGAATTTTGAACTAAATTAAAACAAATTCAATGTATTGTTATTTATTGATAGGACTTTTGTATTTTTGAAAACTTATTCATCAAGGAAAGTTTTTTGAGGATGAACTTTCTGCAGACAATAGACTATTTATGAAAATAATATTACTTAGCTTGCTCCTGTGTCTGTTTTGCTCTTGGAATGTGGCGGCACAAGGAAATGACATGAGTTGTTATCCTGAGGACACCATTGCTCATCAACTTTCAAAAAAGGAATTAAGACGCCGGAAGGTGGCCAAACGCAACATACATTATAATATATTGGGAGGACCGAGTTATACTCCTGACTTTGGTGCGTTGATAGGAGGGAGTGCTCTTGTTACATTTCGTATGAATCCGTCGGATACCTTGCAAAAACGTTCTGTATTGCCGATGGCCGTTGCGGTGATGTTCGAGGGAGGGTTGAACCTGATGGTGAAACCTCAGTTGTTTTTCAAGAATGATAAATTCCGTATTTTTGGAAAATTCACTTACAAGAATACATTGGAGAACTTTTATGGAGTCGGGTATACCACCAATAAGCATTATGAGCGCAGTGACTCTACCAGTGAATATCGTTATAGCGGTTTCCAGATTAATCCGTGGTTTTTATTCCGTTTGGGTAAAAGTAATTTCTTTGCCGGTCCTCAGATTGACTTGAGTTATGATAAAATGTCCGAGCCTGCCAAACATTTAATTAATCAGCCTGATTATAAAAGGTTGGGAGGTACCGCCAGCGGATATTCTACTTTCAATTCGGGAGTAGGATTTTTGTTGACTTACGACAGTCGGGATATTCCTGCTAATGCTTATAAAGGTATTTATCTGGATTTTCGTGGATTGATGTATCAGAAATTCTTGGGAGGAGATAATAATTTCTACCGTTTGGAGGTGGACTACCGCCAATATAAAAAGGTAGGAAATAGAAAAGTTATAGCTTGGACTGCTCAGACCAAGAATGTGTTTGGGGATGTTCCTATGAACCAATATGCTTTAAGTGGCACTCCTTTTGATCTTCGTGGATATTATATGGGGCAGTATCGTGATAAATCCTCTCATGTGGTGCTTGCCGAATATCGTCAGATGTTCAATACGGATAAAAGTACATGGGTAAAGCGTATGTTGCATCATTTGGGTTTTGTTGCTTGGGGAGGTTGTGGTTTTATGGGACCTACCATGGGTAAGATTGAAGGAGTGTTACCCAATGCCGGTGTGGGACTTCGTATCGAGGTGCAGCCGCGTATGAATGTACGTCTGGATTTCGGACGTAATTTTGCCAATGACCAAAGTTTGTTCTATTTCAATATGACAGAAGCATTTTAATGGAAGTAAACACCATGCAGACTGAATATATATTAAAAGCGATAGATGCGGCTTTAGCCGCCGGTAAGGAAATTCTGAACGTTTATAATGATCCTTCTTCTGATTTTCAGATTGAAAGGAAAGCTGATAATTCTCCACTGACTCTTGCAGACCGTAAGGCGCATGAAATCATTATGACTTATTTGCAGGAAACAGACTATCCGGTATTGAGTGAGGAAGGAAAGCATTTGCCATATGAGGTACGGGCGAAATGGGATACGCTGTGGATAGTCGATCCCTTGGATGGCACAAAGGAATTTATAAAACAGAATGGAGAGTTTACTGTCAATATTGCGTTGGTAGAGAAAGGAGTTCCTGTTTTTGGAGTGATTTATGTTCCTGTCAAAGAAACGCTTTATTGGGGTGAAGTGGTAACCGGCGCTTATAAAATGGAAGGAGTAACCGGACGTGCAGACCGTTCACTGGAAGAAATGAAGGCATCGGCATTTCGTATGCCGTGTGCCGGAACGCATGAAACTTTTGTTCTGGTCGCTTCCCGTTCCCATCTGTCGGCCGAAACGGAAGAGTATATTGAGGAAAAGCGAAAGATATATCCTCATGTGGAGTTGATATCGGTGGGCAGTTCCATCAAGATTTGCAAAGTGTGTGAGGGACTGGCCGATGAATATCCCCGTTTTGCTCCTACCATGGAGTGGGATACGGCTGCCGGGCATGCCATAGCCAAGGCATCAGGAGCAGAAATATATCAGGCGGGAAAAGAAGAACCGCTGAGGTATAACAAGCCGGACTTGCTGAATCCTTGGTTTATCGTTAAACGAAACTAATATCCGGAGTCGATGCTGACATTTGAAGTGATTATTGTATTTCTGGGGTTGATAGGGATGGTGACCGCGCTGCTTCTTGATAAGATGCGTCCCGGAATGATCTTGTTTTCTGTAACTGTATTTTTCCTTTGTTTTGGTATATTGACACCGAAAGAGATGTTGGAGGGTTTTAGCAACAAGGGAATGATTACTGTGGCGTTGCTTTTCCTGATCAGTGAAGGAGTCCGGCAATCGGGAGCATTGGGACAGTTGATAAAGAAACTTCTGCCTCAGGAGAAAACAACGGTCATGAAGGCGCAGGCACGTATGCTGCCCGTTATTTCCTTTGTTTCTGCTTTTTTGAATAATACACCGGTGGTTGTGATTTTTGCTCCTATTGTCAAACGATGGGCAGAGTCTGTCTGTATTCCGGCAACCAAATTTTTGATTCCTATCTCATACGCTACCATATTGGGTGGAATGTGCACGCTTATCGGGACTTCTACTAATTTGGTGGTGGATGGTATGATTTTGGATGCCGGATATAAGGGGTTTGGAATGTTCGAGTTGGGCAGGGTAGGCGTTTTCATTGCTTTGGCGGGTATTCTTTATTTGTTGTTTTTCTCTTCAGGATTGTTGCCTGAGGCTCGGAAGAATACGGCAGACGATGAGTATGTTGAAGCGGAGCCCTCTTCTTATCATCGTGTTGAGGCGGTGATAGGTGTACGTTTCCCGGGTATCAACAAACGGGTGGGGGATTTTAACTTTGCCCGTCATTATGGTGCCGAAGTAAAAGAAATAAAGCGAAGTGGTGTTAGTATTACCAATAATCTGTCAAGGGTGAAGTTTCATGAGGGAGATACATTGGTGTTATGGGCCGATGATTCATTTATTTCTACATGGGGGGATTCTTCTGTATTTGTATTGTTGGCTAATGGTAAAGACACCGAACCGAAAGGTGACAGGAAAAAACGTTGGTTTGCATTGACTTTGTTGGTGTTGATGATTGTGGGAGCGACAGTGGGAGAGTTACCTTTTATGGAAGAACTATTTCCCGGTGTTGAGCTTGATATGTTCTTTTTTGCGGCTGTAACGACTGTGATAATGGCGTGGACCAAACTTTTTCCGGCACGTAAATATACTAAATACATCTCGTGGGATATCTTGATAACCATTGCCTGTGCATTTGCTATCAGTCGGGCTATGGTAAATTCCGGAGCATCAGGTTTCATTGCTCATGGAATTATTGATATGAGTGATGATTATAGTCCGCATGTGTTGCTGGCTGTTTTATTTATTATCACCAATCTGTTTACTGAGTTGATAACTAATAATGCCGCTGCTGCACTGGCTTTTCCGCTTGCCCTGTCTTTGTCCGATCAGTTGGGTGTAAGTCCGACACCTTTTTTTGTTGTCATCTGTATCGCTGCATCTGCCAGCTTTTTTACTCCTATCGGTTATCAGACTAATTTGATTGTGCAGGGTATCGGAAACTATAAATTTACAGATTTTGTGCGTGTCGGTTTGCCGTTGAACATATTGACGTTTATAATTTCAGTTATTCTGATACCGATGATATGGCCTTTTTGATAAAGTAAAAGATTAAATGAAAATAGAGAATGAAAGACGAGAACATATATCCTATATTTGACCGTATGCTTTCCCGGAAGGATAAAGAAGCGCTGTTGGGACAACGGGGAGTTATGCTGTGGCTGACGGGACTTAGCGGTTCCGGTAAGAGTACTATTGCCATAGCTTTGGAACGTGAATTACATAAACGTGGTTTGCTCTGCCGTATATTGGACGGGGATAATATTCGTAGTGGCATCAATAATAATTTGGGCTTTTCGGCAGAGGATCGTGTGGAAAACATCCGTCGCATAGCCGAAATAGGCAAGTTGTTTGTCGATACGGGAATCATTACCATTGCCGCTTTCATCAGTCCCGGTAATGAGCTTCGGCAGATGGCTGCCCGTATTATCGGGATAGAGGATTTCCTGGAAATCTATGTCAGCACTCCTTTGGTAGAGTGTGAGAAACGTGATGTGAAAGGACTTTATGCCAAAGCACGTCGGGGTGAAATCAAGAACTTTACCGGAATCTCCGCCCCTTTTGAAGCTCCGGAGCATCCTGCCTTATCTTTGGATACTTCTAAGTTGAGTTTGGAAGAGTCGGTCAATACTTTGTTGGAGTTGGTGCTCCCCATTGTTGGTAAAAAAGGAGAAAAAATATAATTCATTATAAAATGGAAGAAAATTATAAATTGAGCCACTTAAGGGAACTGGAAGCTGAGTCTATCCATATCATTCGTGAAGTGGCAGCTGAATTTGAGAATCCTGTTATGCTTTATAGTATTGGTAAAGATTCGTCTGTCATGGTACGTTTGGCAGAGAAGGCTTTCTATCCGGGAAAGGTGCCTTTCCCTTTGATGCATATCGATTCTAAATGGAAATTCAGGGAAATGATAGAGTTCCGTGATCAATACGCCAAAGAACATGGATGGAATTTGATAGTGGAAAGTAATATGGAGGCTTTTAATGCCGGAGTAGGGCCTTTTACGCATGGCAGCAAAGTGCATACCGATTTAATGAAGACACAGGCGTTGCTTCACGGACTGGATAAATACAGGTTTGATGCCGCCTTTGGTGGAGCACGTCGTGATGAGGAAAAGTCACGTGCCAAAGAACGTATATTCTCTTTTCGTGACCGTTTTCATCAGTGGGACCCTAAAAACCAGCGTCCCGAGTTGTGGGATATTTATAATGCTAAGATTCATAAAGGAGAAAGTATCCGTGTGTTTCCATTAAGCAATTGGACTGAACTGGATATCTGGCAGTACATCCGTTTGGAAAATATTCCTATCGTGCCGCTTTATTTTGCCAAGGAACGTCCTGTGGTGAATATAGATGGAAATCTGATTATGGCTGATGATGACCGCTTGCCCGAAGAATATCGGGACCGTATTGAAATGAAGAAAGTGCGTTTCCGTACTTTGGGGTGTTGGCCTTTGACCGGGGCCGTAGAGAGTGATGCCGATACGATTGAGAAGATTGTAGAAGAGATGATGACCACTACCAAAAGTGAGCGTACCACCCGTGTCATTGATTTTGACCAGGATGCCAGTATGGAGCAGAAGAAACGTGAGGGATATTTTTAGAATGATAAGTAGGAATTTTAAATGAAGAAATGGGTGATGGAGAATAAATTGAATATAAAGGAGTATTTGGATAAGGATGAACAGAAAGACTTGCTACGCCTGTTGACAGCCGGTTCGGTAGACGATGGAAAGTCTACCCTGATAGGACGTCTGTTGTTTGACAGCAAGAAGTTGTACGAGGACCAGCTTGCCGCTTTGGAACGTGACAGCAAACGTGTGGGGAATGCAGGTGACCATATAGATTACGCTTTGTTGTGCGACGGGTTGAAAGCAGAGCGTGAGCAGGGTATTACGATTGATGTAGCTTACCGTTATTTTTCAACGAACAACCGTAAATTTATCATAGCCGATACTCCGGGACATGAACAATATACCCGCAATATGATTACCGGAGGTTCTACTGCCAATCTTGCCATAATCTTGGTAGATGCTCGCTTGGGTGTGATTACGCAGACCTGCCGCCATACTTTTCTGGTATCTTTATTGGGAATAAAGCATGTGGTGCTGGCGGTGAACAAGATGGACCTTGTCGGGTTTTCGGAAGAGCGTTTCAACGAAATCGTGACCGAATATAAGAAGTTTGTAGAGCCATTGGGAATCCCGGATGTGACTTGTATTCCTCTTTCGGCACTTGACGGTGACAATGTGGTGCAGAAATCTGAACGTACGCCATGGTACAAAGGTACTTCTTTATTGGAATTGCTTGAAACGGTTTCCATCGAGAATGACCATAATCTGACTGATTTCCGTTTCCCGGTTCAGTATGTATTAAGACCGAATCTGGATTTCCGCGGTTTCTGTGGAAAGATTGCTTCCGGTGTCATCCATAAAGGAGATGAGGTGATGGCTTTGCCTTCCGGCAAGAAATCTCATATCAAGAGTATTGTTACTTATGATGGTGAGTTAGAGTATGCTTTCCCGCCGCAAGCGGTGACATTGACTTTGGAGGATGAGATTGACGTGTCTCGCGGAGATATGTTGGTGCATGCCGATAATGTGCCTGTGATAGATCGTAACTTTGAAGCCATGTTGGTATGGATGGATGAGGAGGCGATGGACCTTGATAAATCTTTCTTTATCAAGCATACCACCAATACAGGACGTACCCGTATAGATAGCATTAAGTATAAAGTGGATGTGAATACGATGGAGCATCTGTCTGTTGAAAACGGTAAATTGAAAAAGGAGGATCTGCCTTTGCAATTGAATCAGATTGCCCGTGTGACATTTACTACCGCCAAGCCGCTTTTCTTTGATTCTTATCAAAAGAATAAAGCTTGCGGTTCTTTTATTCTGATTGACCCCATTACCAATAACACCAGTGCGGTGGGGATGATTATAGACAGAGTGGAAGCCAAAGATATGCTGAATGCCATGGAAGTTCCTACTTTGAATCTGGCAGCTATGGGTATTGGTGAGGAACATTATGAAGCCATAGAAAAGGTGGTGAAAGAATTGGACCGTCAAGGCATTTCAGTCAAGATAGAAAAATAACAGCGTACAATTAAAAAAAGAAAAGTAATGGGATTACTTGAATTCAACAAGCTGCCGATTAATACATTGGTAGGCGCCGATTGGAAAACGTTCAAGGCGATTACTGCGGGAAGGGAAATTGATCCGGCGTATAGAGGAAAATACCGTTTGACGAAAGCAGTATGCCGTTTGCTTTCCACCTTGGCTCCATTGCAGGAAAAGCGATACAGGAAACTGTTGGCCGACAAGCCTTTGGAACACGATCCGGTCTTTATCCTCGGACATTGGCGTAGCGGGACTACCTTTATGCATAATGTGTTCTCTTGTGACAAACATTTCGGATATAATACTACTTATCAGACGGTGTTTCCTCACCTGATGATGTGGGGACAGCCTTTTTTCAAGAAGAATATGAGTTGGCTGATGCCCGACAAGCGTCCGACGGATAATATGGAACTGGCTGTAGACTTGCCTCAGGAGGAAGAGTTTGCATTGGCCAATATGATGCCCTATACCTATTATAACTTTTGGTTCCTGCCTAAGTACCAGCAGGAATATGCTGATAAATACTTGTTGTTCAATGATATCAGTGATGAGGAATTGAAAGTGTTTGAGGATATATTCACCAAACTTATTAAAATTTCTCTTTGGAATACAGGCGGAACACAATTCTTAAGTAAGAATCCGCCTCATACAGGCCGTGTAAAAGAGTTGGTCAAGATGTTTCCGAATGCCAAATTTATCTATTTGATGCGTAATCCGTATACGGTATTCGAATCTACAAGGAATTTCTTCACCAATACAATCCAGCCGTTGAAACTGGAGGATATTTCTCCGGAGGTGCTGGAACAGAATATCTTGTCTGTTTATACCAAGCTGTATCATAAATATGAGGCGGATAAACAATTCATTCCTGAAGGAAATTTGATGGAAGTGAAGTTCGAGGATTTTGAGGCGGATGCAATGGCTATGACTGAGCATATCTATAAATCTCTTTCTATTCCCGGATTCGAAGCAGCTGCTCCGGCTATCAGTCAATATATAGGCGGAAAGAAGGGATATAAGAAGAATAAGTATAAGTATGACGACCGTACGGTCCGGTTAGTGGAAGAGAATTGGAAATTCGCTTTAGAGCAGTGGGGATATTCAATTTGAATATACTAAAGAAGGTACTGAAAAATAGCACCGGAATTTTTTCTATAAGGAGTTGAATGTGTCAAAACGTGGATAATGCTGTCGTTTAGTCCGTAGGGGCGTGGTTCGCTCGCCCGAAAACAGTTTACTTTGTGTATTCGGGCAGGCAAACCCTGTCCCCTGATGTTGTCTCCTCCGGTCTTCAGCCCCCTGCATGCGTTTTTGAGCTTCCTAAGCCGTTTCATTAGCCGGACCAGGCGTTTCCGTCCTTTCGGTTATGCCTGTCTGTCCGTCGGATTACTACAGTCTCCGGCAGCGGACTGTATAGTCCGTTGCAGTGGACCGTACAGTCTGCTATAGTGGACTGTACAGTCCATTGCCGCAGACTGTAATAATCTTCCGTTTAAAAGACCTTGACCGACCTTAGGAAACGGCTTATTCTTCCCTTTGTCTTTAAATCGCCAAGAATAATGACTGAGCCATGCGCTCCCATAAATGAAGGAATATATAAAAAGAAAAAGCCTCTGACATTCAGAGACTTTTTAGTGGACCTGGAGGGAGTCGAACCCTCGTCCAAACGAGGAAGCCATACGCTTTCTACATGCTTATCTTCGCCTGAATTTTCGTGTATAGACAAGACCGAAGCCACCAATCTATACCTTATCCTCTAAAATTTCGTGAGAGATGCGAGGAAAGTCTCAAACTATTCCCGAATTTGCTGTGCCACTTTACCAAACGCTTCGGAACAAGAGCTTTTGAGTGACATCTCGTTTCTACCACTATGGCAGAAATAAAGTTAATCTACTATACTTCGATTAAGCAGCGAGAGCGTAATTTTCGTTGCCAGATAAAATTTTGATAACTGAGATTATAGTGCCAATCACCGACGCACTGCATGCTTACATACCACTCCAACTCGCTGTCAAATCCAGTCAAGCCCGAATTGGTATCTATGATAGATGTTGCAAACATAATAATTTTTTCTCAATTATATGCCATCCCTTTGCAATTATTAGTAATATTCTGTGTGAATCAATCTTTTGCCAATATGACTTAAAGCTATGTTTGTGATCATTCTTGTACAAAAATGGATAACCTTATGGACAATTTTGCTCTGTTGGGAAGTTCTGCGATGCTCTCGGCACAGGCAACAATTAAAATACCGAAAGTCTATCAGCCTGTCAAGAAATCTATGTACCATAAAGGATGGATTGACTTTAATAAGAATGGTGTGATGGATGTTTATGAAAATCCGGATGCAAAAATTGAAGACCGTATTGAAGACCTTCTCGGACAAATGAATATCGAAGAGAAGACTTGCCAAATGGTGACGCTCTACGGTTATAAAAGGGTGCTGAAGGATGCACTTCCTACTTCCGAATGGAAGAATATGTTGTGGAAAGATGGAATAGGAGCCATTGATGAACACTTGAATGGTTTTCAGCAATGGGGGCTTCCTCCTTCGGATAATGAGAATGTGTGGCCGGCTTCCCGGCATGCATGGGCATTGAATGAAGTACAGCGGTTTTTTGTTGAGGATACCCGTCTTGGAATTCCGGTCGATTTTACCAACGAAGGCATTCGGGGGGTAGAGAGTTATCGTGCTACGAATTTCCCGACGCAACTCGGATTGGGACATACTTGGAACCGTGATTTAATTTATAAAGTGGGGAGGATAACCGGACGTGAGGGACGTATGTTGGGCTATACTAATGTGTATGCTCCTATTCTCGATGTGGGGCGTGACCAGCGCTGGGGGCGTTATGAGGAGGTGTATGGTGAGAGCCCCTATCTGGTAGCCGAATTAGGTATTGAGATGGTGAAAGGAATGCAATATAATCATCAGGTAGCTGCCACCGGTAAACATTTTATAGCTTATAGTAATAATAAAGGTGCGCGTGAGGGCATGGCGCGTGTCGACCCGCAAATGTCTCCTCGTGAGGTGGAGATGGTTCATGTTTATCCGTTTAGGAGAGTGATAAAGGAGGCAGGTTTGTTGGGAGTGATGAGTTCTTATAATGATTATGACGGCTTTCCTATTCAAAGCAGTTCTTATTGGCTTACTACCCGTTTACGCGGTGAATGGGGGTTCAGGGGATATGTCGTTTCGGATGGTGATGCGGTGGTGGAATATGGCATGAATGGCGTGTGGTCTGAAACAGGAAACAGTAAGGGAGATGCTATTTCCGCCAGTACCGAAATGCAAGATGTGGGCATGACACTCGATAATGATTTGAAGACTTGCTGGCAAGGGAACAAGGGGGACTATATTACTTTTGCTTTGGAGAACGGTGCAAAAATAGATGGTCTGTCGATTGCTTGGAAGAAAGAGAATACCGGCGAGGCGGATTTTGAAATCCAGCTTTCGGGCGGTGGAGGACAGTTCCTGACGGTCTATTCGGGCAGCGTGTCGAAGTTTAATGAATGGATGTCTTACACATTCAAAGGCACTACCGCAAGTGACTTGCGTATTCTTTTGAATTCGGATGGATTGGGAGTGGCTGAGGTGAAAATCAATCAATTAAAAAAAGAATAATAAAGAATTTAGGTCGTTATAGCATGTGTTTTGCCAAGAAGTGAGTATATTTGGGAGCGCATTATGTGCTCCCAAATTTTATATAAATATATTATGAATAAAAAAATATTAGCGTTGTGCATAAGTGGTTTGTTGTTGGGTGCTTGCACTTCAAAGCCACAGAAGAATATAGTTACAGTGGATGAAAATAGTGATAAAATGTTCTTGTTTGTAGGCAGTTATGCCACACCGGACGAAGAAGGCATCAAGGTTTATCGGTTTAGCGAAGATACCGGGAAGGCAACTTATATCAGTGGTTTGAAAGGAATCTCGAATCCTTCTTATCTCACTCCGTCTGTGGATGGTGAAAGACTGTATGCCGTAGGCGAGGATGACGGACAGACTTCTACGGCGAATGCCATTATATTTAATAAGGAGGACGGCAAGTTGACATTGCTGAACTCTCAGCCCACCAACGGCGGAGCGCCTTGTTACATTACGTTGAGCCCTTCCGGTAAGTTTGTGTTGACGGCTAATTACATGGGCGGAAGCATCACTGTCTTCCCACTGAATAAGGAAGGCAGATTGGAGTCGGACAGCCGTTTGATTTCCTTTGTCGGCGATGGTCCCGACAAAGAAAGGCAGTCACAACCCCATTTGCATTGTGCGGAATTTACTCCTGACCACAAATATCTGTTGGCAAATGATTTGGGAACAGACCAAATACATGTCTTCCCGGTGAGCGAATCGGTCTCTGATGGAGTTTCCCATTCCTTGCTGAATGAAGGAGAGTCGACCGACATAAAGGTGGAACCCGGTTCGGGTCCCCGTCACATCTGTTTCCATCCCAATCAGAAATTTGCTTATCTTATTAATGAACTATCAGGTAAAGTAACGGCTTTTTCTTATCATGAAGGAAAACTGGATGCTATCCAGTATATAGCTGCCGATACGGTCGGCGCCAAAGGAAGTGCTGATATTCATATCACTCCCGATGGGAAGTTTCTGTATGCTTCCAATCGTCTGAAAGCAGATGGCATTGCTATTTTTGCCGTGGACAGTGATAAAGGGACATTGACAAAAATTGGTTATGAATTGACAGGTATTCATCCGCGTAACTTTGTCATTACGCCCAATGGCCGTTATTTATTGGTAGCTTGCAGGGATAGCAACCTGATTCAGATATTTGAGATTAATAAGGAAACAGGTTTGCTGACCGATACGGGAGAAAAGATAGAAACCTCTAGACCGGTGTGTCTGAAGTTTTCTTATTGAATTGTTGTCTGATTATATTGAGAATGCAAAAGGGGCACAACGTATTGTGGGGGATTCTTGGATGAATCACCGTAACCATTCACAGCGTATATATGAAAGCTGCTTTTGCCGGATTGATAAGATTTCATCATTTAATGCTTGGATTCTATTAGGTTTGTACTCTATTAATTGAGAAATTTGCAGCAATGGTAAAAGAAGAGATGAAATAATCGTTAATACATGATAAATACAGGCATATGAATGTAGATTTTGAACAGAAAATAGCTTTGTTGCAGCAGCAACATGAAGCATTGTTGCAGCGGTCAAATCTTCCGGTGGAAGAAACGAATGGTATTGTTTGTCGTTATACGTATCCGATAGTTACGCGGGAACATATACCGTTGGAGTGGCGCTATGATTTTAATCCGGCTACCAATCCATATTGTATGGAGCGTATCGGTTTTAACGCAACCATGAATAGCGGAGCCATAAAATGGAATGGTAAATACGTATTGGTTGTCCGTGTGGAAGGTGCAGACCGGAAATCTTTTTTTGCTGTAGCAGAGAGTCCGAACGGCATTGATAATTTTCGCTTTTGGAAGCGTCCTATCACATTGCCTGATATTAATCCTGCAGAAACAAATGTATATGATATGCGTCTCACAGCCCATGAAGACGGCTGGATATATGGAATATTTTGCAGTGAATGCCATGACGACAGTGCACCGGCCGGCGACCTTTCGTCAGCAGTGGCAAAGGCGGGTATTGTCCGTACCAAGGATTTGGTGGAATGGGAACGTTTGCCGGACCTGAAGTCTTACAGTCAGCAGCGGAACGTAGTGCTTCATCCTGAGTTTGTTAATGGAAAATATGCACTCTATACCCGTCCGCAAGATGATTTTATCAATGCCGGCAACGGAGGAGGTATCGGTTGGGCACTTATAGATGATATAACGCAGGCAGAAGTGAAAGAAGAAATCATTATAAATCATCGTTATTATCATACAATAAAAGAGGTAAAGAATGGGGAGGGACCACATCCCATCAAAACATCTGCCGGATGGTTGCATTTGGCACATGGGGTGCGTGCCTGTGCTGCCGGATTGCGCTATGTACTTTATCTTTATATGACGGCATTGGATGAACCTTGGAAGCTGACAGCAGAACCGGCAGGTTATTTCTTGGCTCCACTGGGCAGCGAAAGAGTGGGAGATGTATCCAATGTGTTATTCTCTAATGGTTGGATTGCAGATGAGGACGGTACTGTATATATCTATTATGCATCCAGTGATACTCGTATGCATGTGGTGACTTCTACTATTGATAAACTGGTAGATTACTGTATGCATACACTGGCAGACGGATTACGTTCGGCAACATCCGTAGATGCGATTAATAATCTGATTGATAAAAACGAAACATATTTGAATAAATGAAAAAGTTTTTAGGATTAATCCTCTTGATGCTGTTTCCTTGCTCTGCTCTTTCCATGTGGGGACAGACCGGACAACAAATGAAACTTATTTCTTATAATATTTGGAATGGTTTTGAAGGAGACTCGTTGAGGCGTGCGCGTTTTATCGAATGGACTCAAAAACAGGCTGCTGATATCTTTGTGTTGACAGAATTAGTCGGCTTTAAGGAAAAGGATTTGAAAACATTGGGGCAGGTGTGTGGGTATCCGTATGCTGCCATTGTGAAGGAAGAGGGGTATCCTGTCGGAGTGCTTTCCAAGCAACCGATAGAAGTGATTAAGAAACAAGTAGAAGGATTTTGGCATGGCATGATGCATGTTAAGACAGCCGGTGTCGATGTCATTGCTACTCATCTTAGTCCTTTTGAGTGGAAATACCGCTTGAATGAAGCGCAACAAATTGTGGATTATATTCAGGCAAATCATTTGAAAGACTATTATGTGGCGGGTGATTTGAATGCTCATTCCCCATTGGATGCCGATGAGATTGCTAAACATGATACATTGTTGGCAAATATGCAACGTTGGGATTTATCACAAAAAAAATATCGTAATTTGAGAGAAGGACGATATGACTTTTCTGTTATTTCTACTTTTCTTGCGGCAGGAATGGAAGATGCGATCGGACGGATGGTACATCCGGCAAGTGCGCGCATGAGTTTTCCGGCTGCTTTCCTTTATGATTGGCAGTGGGATGACAAGCGTTTGCCGCAACGTCGTGAACGGTTGGATTATATATTGCTTTCTCCCTCATTGATGGAGAAATGTAAGAGTGCTGCTGTACATAATGGAAAAGAGAATGAGGGGATTTCAGACCATTATCCGGTCAGTGTGATTTTAGAGAAATAAAGATTCGGTTGAAAGAAAATAGAAACATGAATATGAAATATTGGGGACATTGTTTGTTGTTTATGCTTGGCTTGGCAAGTGTGTGCAGTTGTACTGATAGTGAGAAAATAGTTCATTACCGGGGCATTGCTGTGGATGATGCGAATGGTAGTGAGGGACTGTATAATCCCGAACGCGGGTTTCGTTTGGAAACGGCTGTCGATCTTGTTACTCAAAAAGAGTGCCCTACCTTGCAATTGGATACTTTGTCGTTGAAGTATGCTTCGGATAGTGTATCGCTTTCGCAAAGCTATTTTTATTTGACTTATCTGACAGATAAAAAGTTGTCTGATACTGAATTTCAGACCATGCAGGTATATTTTGACAGGTTGCGACAATTGGGAAAGAAAACAGTCTTGCGTTTTGCTTATGAAAAAGATTTTGTGCGTCAGGAACCGGTAGGGCCTACATTGAAAGAAGCATTGGCACATCTTGATCAGTTGAAACCATTTCTGCATAAGAATAGAGACTTGATTCTGGTCGTTCAGGCGGGTGTTATCGGTGCATGGGGAGAATGGCATAGTTCTATTCATGGTTTGGAGCATTCCGATACGGCAAAGATTGCTATATTGGAAAAGTTGTTGGAAGTGGTACCTGCCGAGAAGAACGTACAAGTAAGACTTCCCGAATTCAAGAATCTTCTGAAAGGTAAACCGGAGTTGTATAAACGTGTGTCTTTTCATGATGACTTTATTGTTATCAAGCCTGATCGTTGGGATGGAGATATGCATGAAGGTACACCCAATTTTGAACAAATTGTAAAAGAATCACCTTATTTGGTTGTAGACGGTGAATTGCCGTGGGGCTTTTGGAGTGCCGGATGTGACCCCGACAGCCCGTCTGCCGGATGGATTATTGATGGTATGGGAGCGGCACGTCGTTTTTTTCTCCAGCATTATACCTCATTGAGTGTTATTCATAATTATAAGGAACAGCACCCCAATCGGATGTTTGATGAGGCGAATGCTCCTGAATATTCGATGATTGTGTGGAAAAAAAGTATGATAAATGCAGACTCCTTAAGAAAATATCACATGCCGGTATCAGACCATTATTTTCAAAAAAAGGATGGAACATTGGTTTCACGTAGTATTTTTGATTATATTCGTGACCATTTGGGATATCGCATCGAATTGCAGAGATTGGGAATGCCGCAAACGATAAGGAATGGAGAAGCATTGACTTTAAATTTGGAGTTTATTAATCGTGGATTTGCCGGTTTCAGTAGTGAACGCCCTGCTTATTTTGTATTGATTGACGAAAAGGAAGGAATAATGGAATTGCCGGCATTGTTCAGTTCTTCCGACTGCCAGCCATATCAACCTGGAGATGTTACTTATACTCCTTTGGTTCACTCAATCTCATTTGCTGGGAAGGTACCTGTTTCTCCGGGAAATTATCGTTTGGGGTTATGGTTACCTGATGTGTCGGAGCGATTGAAGTATAATTCTCGTTATGCTGTCCGATGTGCCAATGGTGATGTAGACTGGTGGGTTTCAAAGGATGGGAGATACGGGGTGAATGTATTGGCAACAATACAGATAAAGCCGTAAATGTACTATTATGAAGCATTTTAATAAGTTACTATTTTTACTTGTCTTTTTATTATCCGGCCGGATGCTTTGGGCTAATCCGGTTATTATCGGCAATAGCCGTTTTACTTTCATTACCGACCAATTGGTGCGTATGGAATATGCACAGAATGGTCATTTTTTGGATGATCCTACTTTGTTTGCCATTGATCGTTCGACGGAGTGTAAAGACGTGAAAGTAGAGGAAAAGTCAAAAGATCATTATGTATTGTCTACTCCGGTGATGCGGATTGAATATTACGCGGACGGATTTCCGTTTGGACAAACCAATTTGCATGTTTATTTTAAGAATGGTGAAGAGGCCAAAGAGAAACATTGGTATATAGCCAGCAGGCAAAGTAAGAATCTACTGGGAGCTCTTACGACCTTGGATGAAGTGGATGGTCCGGTAGATCGTCAGGAAGGTTTGTTAAGCCGTGACGGTTGGTATCTGATAAATGATACGGGCAAAGAAGTGTTGCGTGACGGTTGGGTGAGTGCGCGTGATAAAGACCATGTACAGGATTTGTATTTGTTTGTTTATGGAAACGATTATAAGTCGGCTTTACGTTCTCTTCGTGTTGTCAGTGGTCCGGCACCTATGCCACGTAAATATGTACATGGTTCGTGGTATTGTCGCTGGTGGAATTATACGGATGATGATTACCGTCAGTTGGTGCGTGAATATAAAGAGCATGATTTCCCGTTGGACATCATGGTTTTTGATATGGGATGGCATACTCAGAATGCTACCGTTGGTACGGGCCATGCAGGAACCAGAGGGTGGACAGGTTATAGTTGGAACAGGAAACTGATAAAAGACCCCGCCAAACTGATACAGGATTTGAAAGATGACCATGTATATGTGGTACTGAATGAGCATCCGCACGATGGGTTACGTCCGCATGATGATGCTTATCCTATGTTTATCCGTGACTTGGGAGCCGATACGCTGAAAAACGGAGTTCCTTTGTTTGATGCAGGGAATCCGGAATATATGAAAGCATTTATGAAACATGCCCACCAAGAGAGCGATCAAATGGGCGTTGCTTTTTGGTGGTTGGACTGGCAGCAGGATTATCTTTATCCATACGTCAGAGGTACATCGATGAGGCATTTGCCGTGGTTGAATAAAATCTATTATGATTATTCTGCCCGTAATAATCTTCGTGGTGCCGGTTTCAGTCGTTGGGCAGGTTGGGGAGATCACCGCCATCCCATCCAGTTTTCAGGTGATGCCGTTGCCAATTGGGAGTTGCTGCGTTTTGAAATTGATTTGACTACAACGAGCGGTAATGCCGGTTGCTTTTTCTGGGCGCATGACTTGGGCGGATTTTATGGAGGAGATGATGCAGAGCTTTATACTCGTTGGACACAATTCGGTTTATTGAATTCATCTCTCCGCATCCATTCAGTATATGATGAGAAACTCGATCGCCGTCCTTGGTTGTGGGGGGATAAGGAAGAAGAAGCCATGAAACGCATCTATCACCTTCGTTCGCAGTTGATGCCTTATATTTATTCTTCTGTCCATCAGTGTTATGAAGATATGATTCCACTTAATAGAGGATTATATTTGGAATACCCCTCGGACGAGAAAGCATATCAATGTCCGGGTGAATTCTTATTCGGCGATTTATTGTTGGGAGCGCCGGTTACCATGCCGGGAGAAGGAGAACAGAAGCTGGTCTCGCAAGAGGTATGGTTGCCGGGTGGGGAAAACTGGTATCATTTCTTCACGGGGAAAGCATATCAAGGGGGCCGGACAGTGACGGTAGAAAGTCCGTTGGACGAATTTCCTTTATTTGTGAAGGGGGGCTACCCATTACCTATGCAACCTTATACAGAACGTATGTGTTCGACTCCGCTTACCGAGTTGATTGTCCGTTGTTATCCGGGCAACGAAGGATGTAATCACTCTTATACCCTATATGAAGATGACGGGATTACAACAGCCTATCAGCAAGGTGAATCTGCTTCTACGTTAATGAACTATCGTAAGGAAGGAGAACAGACCTTTGTTACTATCCATCCGGCAAAAGGATCGTACAAGGGGCAACCTCAAAAAAGAGCTTATCGTATTGAATTGCCGGGAATCCAGGCAGGAACAAAAGTAAAAGTAAACGGTAAATCGGTAAAAGCCGTTTTTGATAAGACGATAGGTGGCATAGTGGTGTCTGTCAAGTCGGATAATATACGGAAGAAGGTAGAAGTACAGATCGGTTGACATACAGAATTGCTTGAACAAGAAAAATCTTAAAGTAAATAATATATGAAATTACATGTTGTTGACATCCTGATTATTTGCGCTTATCTGATTGTCATAGTTCTTATCGGGCTATTCCTGAAGAAGAAAGCGGCAAAAAATATGGATTCGTATTTTTTGGGGGGCAAGTCCCTTCCGTTTTATATGCTCGGACTTTCAAATGCTTCGGGTATGTTTGATATTACCGGAACCATGTTGATGGTTTATTGGGCCTTTGCATATGGTTTCAAGAGTTTGTGGATTCCTTGGCTGTGGCCGGTGTTCAATCAGATATTCCTGATGGTGTATCTTTCCGTATGGTTGCGCCGAAGTAATGTGCTGACAGGTGCCGAATGGATTAAAACCCGTTTCGGACATGGAAAAGGAGCTACTTTGTCGCATACTATTGTGATTGTTTTCGCTCTGCTGAGTGTATTGGGTTTTCTGAGTTACGGTTTTATCGGCATTGGTAAGTTTATGGAGATATTCTTCCCGTGGGAGGTGGTTTCACAATATGTGCCTTTTGATATTCCGTTGCAATATGTTCCTCATTTTTATGGCATATTCTTTACGGCAATTGCTACCTTTTACGTGATGTTGGGCGGTATGCTCAGTATTGTATGGACAGATGTGGTTCAGTTTATGATTATGACAGTGGCAGGTATTATCATTGCTGTTATCGGTATGAATATGGTAGCTCCCGAAATGATTCAAGAGTTTGTTCCCAAAGGATGGGATTCACCGTTCTTCGGCTGGGCACTTGATATTGACTGGAGTGAGCGAATGAGTCTGTTGACGGAACGAATGGCTAATGAGCCTTATAGTTTGATGGGTATCTTTGTGATGATGGCATTGTTGAAAGGTATATTTATGAGTATGGCAGGTCCTGCACCTAACTATGATATGCAGAAGATTCTTTCATGTAAGTCTCCGAAAGAGGCAGCTATGATGAGTGGTTCCGTACCGGTTATTTTGCTGATTCCGCGTTATCTGATGATTATGGGGTTTGCTCTGTTGGCGATTTACTTCTTTAAAGTGGACGGTGGTTTGTCTCAAATGACAGCAACAAACACGGATTTTGAGACCATATTGCCTCATTTGATAACAAAATATGTACCGGTGGGATTGGCAGGACTTTTATTGGCGGGTCTGCTGTCAGCGTTCATGTCTACTTTTGCATCTACCGTCAATGCGGCTCCGGCATACGTGGTAAATGATATCTATTTGAAGTATATCAACCCCAAAGCTACTGTCAAGACACAGATTCGTGCCAGTTATTTGATTTCTGTTCTGGTTGTGATTATCAGCACGGTTATGGGCTTCTTCTTAAAAGATATCAATGAGATATTCCAGTGGATTGTGGGTGCCCTGTTTGGTGGCTACATTGCTGCCAATGTATTGAAATGGCATTGGTGGCGTTTCAATGGAGAAGGTTATTTTTGGGGTATGACAGCAGGTGTGGTTGCCGCTATTGTGATGAAATTCACAGTCCCTGATGGATTGGTGCTCTATTTCTTCCCTGTTTTATTTGGTATTTCGCTGATAGGGTGTATTGTCGGAACTTATTCTGCTCCTCCGACAGATGAAGACACTCTGATTAATTTCTATATTCGCGTTCGTCCGTGGGGATGGTGGAAACCAATTGTCGACAAGGCAATAGCGCGCTATCCGCAAGTGACTCGTAATAAGAATTTTAAGCGTGACGCATTTAATGTTACCATTGGTATTGTGTGGCAGTGTTGTCTGACTATTGTACCGATGTACTTGGTTGTGCGCGGAAATCTGGGCTTTATTGTATCTGTTCTGATACTGATTGCGACAACTGTTATACTGAAATATACTTGGTATAAGCCGTTGTGCCGTGAGGAAGAAGAATATAATAAGTTGATGAAAGAAATAGGATTTGATAAAGAGTGTAATTAATATTATTTGTATAGAAATGGGAATGTGTCAAAACTGAAACTTAGCAAAATATGGCATTATCAATGTTTGACACACCCCCATTTCTTTAATATTCTATCTTGTCTGTTTTAGAACTCCATGCTTCGAATGCTTTAATAGCTTCTTCGCGTAACATAACTTCAGAAGGAAGTTTTCTGTTTTCCGGTTTCAGTTCCAGTTCATCATAGATAAATGAATCATCGAAACCTATATTTTTTGCATCCGTTTTATTGTTGGCATAATACATCTTATCCAATCGTGCCCAATAGATAGCGCCCAAACACATAGGACAGGGTTCACAGGAGGTATAGATTTCATATCCGCTTAAGTCGAATGTTCCCAGCTTGGCAGCGGCAGCGCGTATGGCGCTTACTTCAGCGTGGGCGGTGGGGTCACACGAAGCGGTTACCCGGTTGACACCTGTTGCTATTATTTCTCCGTTTTTGGCGATGACGGCTCCGAAAGGTCCTCCTCCGTTTGCGACATTCTCAATGGAAAGCTCGATGGCTTTCCGCATAAGTTCTTTTTTAGTCATAGTTGCATCGGTGAAATTGGATTATACATAAGTCTCCAGAAATTTCACATGTTCGTTTACCGTTACATTTACTTCTTTAGTGGTAGCGGGGAAAAGTATAGACTCTCCTGCCTGAATTTCCAACGAATGACCTTCATTATCAGTTACCGTGCATGAACCTTCCATACAGATATAGATTACAAAAGAATCCAGTTCGCTGTAATCCATAGTCATATTTTCCGTCAGGTCGTATACAGAAGTGGTGAAGTAGGGGCAGGTTACCAATTCTATCGGTTTGTTTTGTTCCGGCGTATAGCTGGTGCGATAGTCTTCTTCCACTGTATAATCGATGGCATCTTTCGATAGCTCGGTATGTAATTCGCGTGTATTGCCATTCTTGTCTTTGCGGTTAAAATCATAGATACGGTAGGTTACATTGGATGTTTGTTGGATTTCTGCAATAAAGCATCCGGCACCAATGCTATGGATTCGTCCGGCAGGCAGGAAGAATACGTCTCCCGGCTGAACAGTATAGTCTGCCAAAGCATCACAAATTGTATTGTCTGCAATCATTGCTGCATATTCGTCAGGAGTGATTTTCTTTTTCAAACCGGAACGAAGATGAGCTTTGCCACCTGCATTATCGATTACATACCACATTTCTGTCTTTCCCATTGAGTTGTGGCGTTTCTTGGCAAGTTCGTCATCGGGGTGAACTTGTATGGAAAGATCATCGCATGCATCAATGAATTTGATAAGCAAAGGGAAATTATCTCCGAAACGTTGATAGTTGCTTTCACCTACTAATGCTCCTTTGTATTCTTTTACCATGTCACTCAGGTTTTTGCCTGTGTCTGTACCATTGGCAACTACTGATTCGTCGCCCGGAACATTCGAGATTTCCCAGCTTTCGCCTACTTGTGCCTGTTCGGTTGCAAGATGTTTGAACGGGATAATCTTTTCACCACCCCAGATGGTGGATTTTAGAATGGGGTTAAATTTTAATGGATACATAGGTATATATATTAAATGTTTTTAGGTTTGGATACAAAAATACGGAGATTCTACGACTTTACCCATAGAATCTCCGTAAAAATCACTAGCTATTTGTGTGTTTTCAAAAAAGTGTATTAGTAGTCTGTATTGTTAGGGTCGAAGTTAGTCCAACCGTCCAGCCAGTTGTCATTTATACCGAATGCCCCGATGTAGTCTACCTTATCAAATCCATTGTCTAATAGAGCATTGTCGAATGAAGCGGCAGTCAGTACCGGACTATTTGCATTCGGCATATAATTTACACCGATGCCGCGTCCGTCTTTAAAGTTCAGTTCATTCATGTCGGCAAGTACTTTATTTCCTTTTTGTGCTTTGAAGAAGCTGGAAGAATAGGACTCCTGACCGGCATCGATAATAGTTTTGTTTACTGCATCATAAAGCACGTCATCATACACTTTGTTGGCATCCGAACCGGTGACTGTCATACCGGCAAACCAAATATTTTGCAAATTGATAATGCCCTCTTGTGCTTGTTCTACCGTGTTTCCTTTCTCGCCGTCAATAATCAAACCGACAGGATATCCCACAGCTATAGAATTGAAGCAATTCAAACGGCTGGAACGGCGGATTTGCATCGCTGACTGGAACTTCCCGAGAGCTGAACCGTTATTGGGGTTGAAGCTGCCGGCATTGATATAGCTTTCATCATTGGTAAATCCGGCATCACGTCCGAGCGGGCCGATAAAAGTAATGTTACTGAATACTGCCGTTGTATAGGGAGAAACCAGAGAACCATCGGCACAGTTGTCCGATTCAAATCCGTTTGATTGTGATGTATCGGCAATTCTCGGATCGCGGATAGACAAGCCATATTGTACTTTACCGGAGAATCCGTTGTCTGTGTCGAATTCGTCATCCCAACCATTATAGGCAACCAGATATTTACAGTTTACAGAACCGCCGAACCATTCATAAGAGTCATCGTTGGAATAAGAAACCTGCAAGTGGTCAATGGTAGTACCGCTACCGACCGAGCCGAACGTAATGCCGTTGATTTCCTTATCTTTCATAAAGGGATAACCGGCAAACTCCACACGTACATAGCGGATGATACCGGAATTGTCGGAGTCATCATCCCCTCCGTGTTTGGTACGGGGCCCCCCTTCAATCTGCTGATTCAGCACACCTTGATTGTTCTTTGCCTTACCACAGATAATCAAACCGCCCCAATCACCGGGTTTGCGTTGTCCTTTCGGCATTTCAGAGGTAAATACGATAGGAGCATCCTGCTTTCCTTCGGCTATCAGTTTTCCGCCCGGTTCTATAATCAGGGCAGCTTGTGTGTCTTTATCACCTTTGATGACAGTTCCCGGTTCAATGGTCAATGTAGAACCTGCTCCCACATAAACCCATCCTTTCAACAAGTATGTACCTTTGGCAAGGGTCTGGGTTCCTTTGAATACAAATTCCTGGTCACCATTTCCTATTACTGTTCCTTTTTTGTTTTCAGACTTATCCTCATTGAACAACAAATGATCACACGTCTTGATTGAGCCTTCAGTTCCCCATACATAAGGTGTGTCCGTTGTCTCACCACCACTGTTTCCACCATTGTCGGGTTCGGAATCATCACTGCTGCAAGCAGCCAGGCTTCCCAGCATCATGGCCGAGAGAGCATAAGTCATAAACTTGTTTGTTTTCATTTTCATTTATTGGTTAGTTACTGAATGAAATATTTCTTGTCTTAAAAATTATAGCTTATGTTTACGTTGAAGCTGCGTCCCGGTTTAAACTGACGGGTTATTTGCTGCACTTCACCATTTTCTGTATTTTCAAATTGTTTGAAAGACACCTTTTCGGCCAGTACATCGCGGATAGCGGCTTTTACTTCCAGTTTGCCGAATTTCTTAGAGGCACTCAGGTCAATGGCATTACGTGGCATTTCATATGAGTCGGGCACACGTACTTCGTTGCCTGCGCTGCCCAGGCTGCGCCCTACACCGATAATGCGTTTACCGATGCGGTTGTAGAGTATGGCGGCATTCCATCCGTTTTTGGGCTGTTGATAGAAGAGTCCCGCGTTGACCAGGTAGGGCGATTGCCCTTGCATAGGACGGTCTTCTTCTTTAGAACCGGGTTCAAAATTTACGTTACTTTTTATCAGTGCACCATTCAGGCTGAGGCTGAAGTTTTTCATGCCGATGAAATCTAAATTTTTGCGTATATCCACTTCTACGCCATAATTATCGGCTCCTTTGGCATTGATATAAGAATAAATCAAGTCAGTACCTCCGGCTACGGTGTAAGTCCATTCTATCGGATTCTTGAATTTCTTATAAAATAATGATACGGAAATCAGCTCACCGTTACTGGGATAGTATTCATATCCCAAGTCAATATTATCAATATAAGCTGCTTTCAGGTCATAATTGCCTTGTACATTACTAGCCAAATCAAAGTCGTAATACACCGAAGAAGAGACTTCCCGGAATTCGGGACGGTTTACAGTACGCCCATACGACAATCTGAACTGGTGTTGCTCATTCAGACGATAGGCGGCATTAAGCGATGGAAAGAAATCATCGTAAGTGTAATAGACACTGGTCGGACTCTTTTCGTTCTTTTGTGTATTGCTGATTAATTCCATTCGGCTGTGTTCGAAACGGACGCCTGCGTATATGTTCCACTTTCCGAAAGGAAGATTTACACCGGCATAGCCTGCTCCCAACATATTGTTTCCTTCATAATTATTTCGCCAGTCCACTTGCTCCAGCAGGTATAATTTATCTTCTCCGTAATTTTTGTCCTGCATCAATTCGTCAGGCACATTCATCACACGGTAATTACTCGGTAAACCGTTCTTCCAACTGTAAATGAAGAGGCGCGTATTGTATTCACGTGTACGGTACTCCGTATATCCTCCCATCTTGAGTGTGGGAGTGAAATCACCGAATGCGAAATCATGCTGATAATTGATGTTGGCCGACAGGATGTGTTCATTCAGACGCGAGAACTCACGATTGATTTCATTCAGATTCTCTACTTCCAATTGATTGGTATCTGTGTTCAGTACCGTGTTGTACCGGCGGCGGTCGGGCATATTCCGGTTGGCATAAGAATATCCGGCACTCCAATCCAGTTTATCCGTGTCACTCCATGTATGTTTTCCCGTAAACTGTCCGCTGTAGGTGGTACGGCTCTGGTAGTAATACTCTGCACTCTCTTCATAATCGCTCTGTGCATCCGTTCCTTTGCGATAAGTATAGCGGTCTTTTCCCAATTGGTTGAAGATATTCTTGAATTCATAACGGTTATTTCCGCTTGCCGGCACATAAGTGAGGTTCAACATGGCTCCCACACGTACATTGTGATTATATTGGTCATCCACTCCCTTGCGCAAATAGTTGGAACGGTCATGAGTGATGTCATAGGCACCATACAGATTATTATCCATATTCAGATATGTTTTGTAGGTATTGCTATAATTTACGGCTCCCAGCATAGCTAAAGTGCGACCGCTTTCACTCACCCAGCGATGGGCGATGTTCATGCTCAGGCTGAGGTCGGCAATAGGCTTGCGGTTCTTTATGCTCCAATCATTATTCAGTCCGTTGTTGAGCAAGTCGTAACCATTATTCATCGGTCTCAGTGTCGCGTTGATACCGCCATTCAAGCTACGCAATCCGTTGTCGAATCCCAAAAAGTCCGTACCGCTTCCTTTATTGTATTGAAAGTTTTTAAAATGAGTCTGATCATTCATGCTTCCTCCTACTGAGATGTTAAACAGGTTACTGTTTGGAACATCCTTGGTATTAACTAAAATAAAGCCGCCACTGAAATCGGCAGGATATTCGGGAGCCGGAGATTTTACAACCAGCATATTGTCCAGTTGTGAGGAAGGAATGATATCGAAGGAGAAGGCGCGTGCGTCGGCTTCCGAACTGGGCACGGCACTGTTGTTTATCCACACATTGTTGTAACGTTGCGAAAGGCCGCGTACCATTACGAACTTTTCTTCAATGATACTGATGCCCGGCACACGGCGAATCACTTCGGAAGCATCCTTGTCTTGTGTCTTGGTAATTTGTTGTGCGGAGACACCGGTTTGCATCACCAGACTGGTGCGTTGCCGGGTAATCAGGGCATTTTCTGTATTCTTCTTGGCTTCTGCCACTACCACAACTTCTCCCAGTTGCTGGTTATCAGGTGCTAATGTTATATTTATTTCCGACATGCCATTGACAGATACCTCTAAAGTCAATGTTTTATAAGAAACATACGATACCATCAGTTTATATGTTCCGTTTCTTAATCCGGCCAGTTCGAAGTTACCGTCCAAATCAGTGATTGCTCCTGTAGTAGTGCCGCTTATTTGTATTACTGCACCGATTAGTGGCTCATTTGTCACTTTATCGGTCACGCTTCCTCGTAATACAGCCGCTTGAATAGATATGGCCAGGAATAAGAAAATGATTATAAGGCCAAACTCTCTCTTCTTTGTATTCATCATTCTTTAGCTTGTTTTTTTAATTCAGTGCAAAGGTCGGTTGTCGGTATTACATGAATGATACAGCTGCGTAATACTTTCTTTTCAAATGTATTTTAATACTGTTTCATTGTCTATTGAAGAGAAAGAAGTTAACTTTGCACGAAAATTATAATTCAATATTCTACTATTATGAGAAGTTTTGCATCCGACAACAATTCCAGTGTACATCCTCAAGTAATGGAAGCACTGATGGCGGCAAACACAAACCATGCCTTCGGTTATGGTGATGACCCTTGGACAGAAGAGGCAACCCGAAAAGTAAAAGAACAGTTTACACATCCGTGTGAACCGTTGTTCGTCTTTAATGGAACAGGTAGCAATACGATGGCATTGCAACTGATGACTCGCCCTTATCATGTTATATTTTGTGCCGACACTGCACATATTGCAGTAGACGAATGTGGAGCGCCAAGCAAGGCTACCGGATGCTTCATGCGCACTATCTCCACTCTCGATGGAAAACTGACACCTGAACTCCTGAAACCTTATATGATTAATTTTGGTGTGGAACACCATTCTCAACCGGGAGCAGTTTATATCAGCCAATGTACAGAACTCGGCACTGTTTATACTCCTGCCGAAGTACGCGCTTTGACAACGTTTGCACACGAACATGGTTTGTTACTGCACATGGACGGTGCACGCATCTCCAATGCTGCCGCAGCATTGGGAGTCAGTTTGGATGAGATATCGGGAGCTTGCGGAGTAGACACCCTGACTTTGGGGGGAACAAAGAATGGTCTGATGGGGGCTGAGTGTGTGGTGGTTTTTAATCCGGACCTGATGAAAGAAGCCCGTTATGCCCGTAAGCAGGCTTGTCAGTTGGCAAGTAAGATGAGGTATATATCTTGCCAATTCACTGCTTTCCTGACTGATAACTTATGGTTACGGTGTGCCCGACACGCCAATGAAATGGCTGCAAAACTTTCTGATGCCTTGCAAGCCATGCCGGATGTAACGTTTACCCAGCCGGTGGAAAGTAACCAGTTATTCTTTATTATGCCTCGTGAGAAAGAGGATAAGTTGCAGGAGTTTTATCATTTTTATTTTTGGAATGATGCAATGAATGAGATGCGTTTAGTCACTTCTTGGGACACAACGGACGAAGATATTGATTCACTTATCGAACGTATTAAATCGTTATAGACAATAAAAGAACGTTTCGTTCGGGTTTGTAATCCAAACACGTATTAGCGTATATTCAAATGATGCGCTAATACGTGTTTTGTTTTTAGTTGTCGATTGTTATAATGCGGTTTTATTTGAGACAAAAGACTTTCTATGTATATGCTTTTCCAAATGCTGTCCGCATAGGACTTTCATATAAGTTCTTCTTTTCAAAAATCTTGCATATCCTTTTTTTCTCTCTCTTTCAACTTATTAAAACAAAATTAGAGTCGGTTGAAATGTGAATGAAATTTAATGAATGCCTTCTTTGATAGAAAAGTGATAATATAAATAATTGGAAATGAGGATATTTACGATGATTGGAAATTTAAACTAAAAGTGTATCTCTTAGTAAGAGATCTACCATTCCGCTGCAAAAATAAGCAAAGTTTTGAGAATTAGTACACTTTTACGCAAAAAAAATGGGTGTGAGCTCGAAAAAAGATTTTATTTTTTCATTCTTTAGCATTCTAAAAGTTAAAAAACAGTTCTTAATATATTGATAATCTGATGCTTTACTTAGGTCGGTGTATCTCTTACTAAGAGATACACCGATTTTCGTTTCGCGAATCTATATAAAAATGCTTGTAAATCCGCGTTTCGAGAGCCCGCAAACTAAGACAAAAGTAAAGGATAAGATATGGAATACCTGTTTCTAAAACGCAAAAAGAGCACCCTACGTTCCGAAAGGCAGAAAGACCTGCTTTTCAAGGCAGCCGAGCGTCATTGGGACGAACAGTTTGCCGGACAGGGAATAGTGGGCAGGAAAGTGGATTGCTATATATATAAATGTATCCTTTATCAATTGGAAATTCGTCAGGTGTTTTTGGATGCCACTCTTTCTTTGAAGAAATTGAGCGAGTTGGTCGATACGAATCAGACTTATCTCTCCAATGTAGTGAACAAGTATTTTGGGTGTAACTTGAAAGAACTTCTGAATACTTACCGTGTAGAGTATGCCAAGGAATTGCTTCGCAGTAATAAATGCTCGTTGGATAAAGTCCCGGAAAAGAGTGGGTTTACTTCCCGAAGTGCTTTCTATTCGGCTTTTAGTAAGATAGCAGGCGAATCTCCCAAACGTTATTTTTTGCATGAACAGAGGGATTTATGTGCCCAATCAATAACTAATATGTATAACCAATTTTAGTTTTTTAAATTTATAAATTTAAAGTTTTTCTATTATGAACAAAAAGTTTTTAAGTGCAATCCTGTTCGGAGCCTTAATGGTTTCGTCAACAGGAACATTTGTGTCTTGTAAGGATTACGACGATGACATCGAGAACTTGCAGGGACAAATCACTGCAAATGCTGATGCAATCAAGGCTTTGCAGGATCTCGTTGGTAGCGGTAAGTATGTTACTTCAGTTGCAAAAACAGCTGACGGACATGGCATTACCTTTACATTCAATCAGGGTGATCCTGTAACTATCACTTTGGATGATGAAACAGGTAGTGGAGATGTTGTGAAGGTTGTAGATGGTATTTTGTATATCAACGATGAACCTCAAGAACTGAAGGTTGCCACAAGCGAAACAAAACCATCTATCATTATGCAGGATGGTGTATGGGCTGTATTGCAGGAAGACGGAACCTACAAATCTACAGGTGTTCCCGTTTCCGGCGTTAGCGTTGCAGGTAGCGAAGCTGATGGATTTACACTGACTATCTTTGATAAAGACGGTAACAAACAGGAAGTGAAAGTTCCTTCTGCTTCTTCATTGGTAACTTCTATTGCTATTGCTGTGCCTGTTGTAGAAGATGAAGCTTCATTGCTTAATGAAAAAAATGTTGTGTATTATGGCAGCAAAGAATTGATTAATGTTTCAGAAGTTAAGTATCCGAAGGATGCAATTATTTCTGCATTAAATGAAGATGGTACAAGAGGTGTGGCTGTAAATGTTGTGGTTACACCGACTAATATTGATCCGGCTGATTTGAAGTTCAACTTGGTAAATTCTGAAGGTGCTACCATCTTTGAAGAGGCTGTAGTTTCTACTCCTAAGGGTGCTTTGCAGAGAGCTGCTATGGACGGTGTTTATACTTTGCACTTTGCTCTTAAAGAAGGTGTGACAGTTGCCGATATTAAGAAAGGTAGTATTATCAGCCAAGATGACGCACTTGCTGTTGTTTGTGGTAAGGCTGCTACAGCTTTTGAATATAAAGCCGGTTTGGAAAATGCTGCTACTATTACTCAAGGTAAGACAACAGGTAATTATGAGGCTAAGGATAATACTTATGTGAAATTAGGTGAAACTTACAGCTTGTTTGGTAAAGGTTATGCTGCAGATCCTTCTGCAAATCCCAATGCCGCTGCTCAAGCATTCCTTACTAAGTTGGAGGGTGTTTCAGATATTGCTTTGTCATTGGATGAAAACTTGAAATCTTTGTATGGCATTACTATCGATGGTACTAACTTCACTATCTCTAATGAAGCTGCTTATGGTAAAGAAATTACCTTTACTGTGAAATATACTAATAGTGCTTCAGTTGCCAAAAATAGTATTCAATCTGCAAACTTGAAAGTAACTGTTCAAAAGGCTGCTGTAACAGCAGGTGTTACTCTGAAGGCATCTCATATATTGTCAACTGATGCAACTAAGAATACTGTTTACTTGCCATTGGCTGACTTGGCTGCTTCTGTAACTGCTGCCGGTGATAAGATTGTATGGAATAATGCTAATGCATTCACTTATAAGACTGTTGCTAACAATACTCCTGCTGACGGATTTGCGTTGACTTCTAGCAAGAAGTATGGTGCTACTCCGGCTAATTTGAAAATTGCTAAAGATACTGAACTGGGTGGCTTTACTTTAGTTAAATCAGATAAGAAAACTGATGCAACTAAGTTAAGTGAGGCAGCTTATTTGGCTATTACTGTTGACCCTGAACAGGAAAATGTAACTGCTGATGTTTATAGTGCTTTGATTCAGTTTGTTGTTACTGGTAATGATGTAGACGGTCAGTCTAAGACATTGACTTTACCTGCAACTGTAGAGTTGACATTGACTAACCCGACATCTGCTGTAAGCAGAATTCCGATGTACTTTGATGGTGATAAGCTGGCTGCTTATGGTGCTGTTCCGACCGGAGCAAATCTGTTGTATGATGTTAGAACAGCTTATAACAATGCTGATAAAGCAGAAAAATTTACTGTAACAGCAAAAGCAGACAAAGATGAATGGAATGTTCAGGAAGATAATCATTATATAGTTGAGATTCCTTTGGACGAGTTGTATACTGAAACTCAGAAGTTCGAAGTTTCTTATCAGCACTTTGCAGGGGCAATTAACAATGTTACTACTGAAACTATCTATATCACAGGCCAAAGCCCGATTAAAGATGGTACAATCACTGTTAGCAAGACTACTCTTGACCTTGCAACCGGTTCAGACTCATTCTTGAGCGCAGACGTTGCCGGTAAGGATGCATTCAACAAGGCATACAAGTTATTGAACTCATTTACTGCTGAAGTGCTGAATGCTGATGGAACTGTTAAAACAGCTGCTGCCGCTAAGGACGTACAAGATACAAGAATTGATGATATCAAATTGGTTGCTACAGGTGAAAATGCAGGTGCATTTGAGGTAACTTATGTTTATAAGAAGATTAAAGATGGTAAGCTTGTAAATGCAGAGGATACAGATGCTGATGCTAAATTGGTAGGTTGGACAATTGCTCTTAAACCGAACACAGCTATCCAAAACGGAGCTACTATCACATTCGACTTGAACATTACTGATAAGTGGGGTGTTGAACTTCCTGCTCAGAAAGTTTCTTTGACTGTGAAAAAATAATCATTCATCTTAATGATTAGCTAATATAAAAGGGCATCCTTCGGGGTGCTCTTTTTTTGTTTAAGCTGTATTTGATAGTATGGCGCAAATATATTTGTAAACATAGAGAGTCGCTTTCTTGTCCTGTCTAAATAGACAAAAATGTTTTCCACGAAAAAGTTGATAACAAGTTGCTTTCACACGTTTCACCCACTGAAACCCTTTATTCATCGGCTTTTTGCGTGAAAGAAGCTGTTAAGAGGAAATTTGTTGCTTTCACGCGTAAACCCCTATGAACAGGTGGTTTACGATATTTGTGAAATGTGAAAGGAAGTTTTATCAATTTTCTTTCGGGGTTCGGTTCATTTATTCAATCAGTAGGAAAACTCGGAAGAAAGTGTTTTCAAAAGGCGTTTTGCTCGTGTCAAAACACTTTGGTCTTTTCAAAAAAGTTGGTGGAGTTTTCAAAAAAGTTGGTGGAGTTTTTGAAAAAGTTGGTGAAGTTTTCTGAAAAGCTGGTGAAGTTTTTTAGACCTCTTGAGATTTTTCATCAACAATGGAGAGAGTTTTAGCAAATAATGGTAACAATCTTCATAAACAATGCCCATTATTGAGGGGGTATAAGATGGGGTTGTCAAAACGTGGATAATGTTATCGTCTGGTTCGTAGGGGGGGGAGGTTCGCTCGCCCGAAAACAGTTTGCTTTGTGTCTTCGGGCAGGCGACCCCTGCCTCTACAGCTGACGATTGGATAGGCCGGTTTGGTTTTGACACACTCCCTTTTCTTTCTCAATAAAGTGCAGCTGTATCGTTCAGCAGTTGGTAAATGCTGCTGGCGATGCCCAATATGAAGATGCCTGCCACACAAATCAACAAACAGGTACGCATGGCGATACCGGTTTTGAAGGTGGCGATTGGTTCATCATTGGGGGTAATGAACATAGCTTTTACAATCAGCAGATAATAGTAAAGTGAAATGATGGTGTTTACCAATGCAATAAACACTATCAGATAATATCCACTTTGGAAAGCTGCTGCAAATACAAAGAATTTACTGAAGAACCCGGCAAATGGCGGGATACCTGCCAAAGAGAAAAGGGCAAGTGTCATCACCATTGTCAGACGGGGATTGGTTTTGTAGAGTCCGTTGTAATCTTCGCGCTCAACCATTCCGTGGGTGTGTTGCTCGATGGCGTTGATTACCCCGAATACGGCAAGATTGGCTGCAATGTATACAATGATATAATAAACTAATGATGCCATTCCCTGCGGAGTGCCTGCCAGGACTGCCAGCATGATATATCCTGCCTGTGATATACTGCTGAATGCCATAAAGCGCTTTAAGTTGCTTTGGCGGATGGCAAACAGGTTGGCAATGGTGATGGTAGCGACAATGACCACGCACAGCATTTCACTCCATTGGGCGGTCATGGAACCGAATACTTTGACCAAAATGGCCATCAGCGCAAAGGCGGCTGCACCTTTCGAGATAACCGACAGGTAAGCGGCAACTGTGGTAGGCGCCCCCTGATAGGTGTCGGCAGTCCACAAATGGAAAGGTACAAGGCTCAACTTAAAGGCCATACCGGAGAAGAAGAATACCAATGCCAGTATTTGAAGCGGGCTTCCGGTAATGCCGGCAGGGATGTCCTCGAAATAGAGCGTACCTACGGTTCCGTAAATCATTGAGATGCCATAGAGGAATATACCGCTGGAGAAGAGGGCGGATAAAATGAATTTTGCTCCGGCTTCTGCACTGTGGCCTTTGTATTTGTCGAAGGCAACGAGGCATGCCATAGGAACGGTAGCCAGTTCCAGACCTAAAAAGAACAGAAGAAAGTGACCTGCGCTCACCATGAAGTACATTCCCAGTAACGTGCTCAGTGTGAGTGTATAGAATTCTCCCATTTTGTGACGAGTGTCCGAACGACGCAGCCAATGGGTGGATTGCAGGAATACAAGGATGGTGCCCAAAGTGAGAACACTTTTCATGATGGAGGCCATCGGAGTGGAATGATACATCCCTCCGAAAAGGATGACTTCATCGGGCCATATATTGGCAAGTAACTCAATTCCCAACAGGGCGCAGGCCAATGGGCGTAACCAGTGGCGAAGACGCACGGGAAGGAAAAGGTCGAGTACAAACATCAACAGAAATACGGCGGTGAGGCTCAGCTCCTGATGCATTTGCAAAATAGATGTAATGTCCATAATCGTATGTTATTGTATTAATTGAGTGATAATCGGTTCTACACTGTTACTAATCAGGTTGCTTATCCAGAATGGGGCAAGTCCCAGTCCGGCTACGCAGGCTATCAGGAAGATTACTGCCACTCTTTCATCCCAAGTTGCATCGGTAAGTTTCAGATGGTCGGGGTTCAGTACCTTGCCATATAGAATCTTACCTACTACACGCAGAATATAAACCGCAGTAATCACGATACTTGTCGTAGCTATCAGCGTGCATACACGGTGGAAGGTATCGTTGTTTTGGAACGAGCCGACAAAGACGGTCATTTCTGCCACAAATCCACTCAATCCCGGCAACCCCAGATTGGCAAGACCCGCAATGACATAGCCCACAGCCAGAAATGGCATGATTTTCATCAGTCCTCCCATCAGGCGTACATCGCGTGTATGGGTGCGGCCGTAAATCATACCGATCAGGGCAAAGAACAAAGCTGTCATCAGACCGTGGCTCAGCATTTGGAGGATGGCTCCCGTACAACTGGTGCGTGTCATCATCAGAAGAGCGAAAAGCACCAGTCCGCAATGCGATACGGATGAATAGGCATTGATATATTTCAAGTCGGTCTGTACCACAGCGCTGAACGCACCGTAAACCACAGAAATGGTGGTCAGCACGAGGAATACATCACCCCACATGGCTGCTCCTTCGGGCATCAGATACATGGCAACACGAAAACAGCCGTAGCCTCCCAACTTCATCAGCACACCGGCATGAAGCATACTGACGGCAGTCGGAGCAGATGCATGGCCGTCGGGACTCCATGTGTGGAATGGGAATAGTGCGCCCAGCACACCGAATCCCAGGAAAATAAGTGGGAAGAACAGGTGCTGCATCGTATCGGGAATATGTAGTTTGGCTATCTCGAGCAGATTCATTGTCTCGCCTCCTGCTCCATAGAAGATACCCAGAATACCTATTAGCAGGAAAGCAGAACCGCCCATCAGCATCAGGGTAAGTTTCATGGCTGCATATTCTTTACGGCCGCTTCCCCATATACCAATCAGCAGGTACATCGGGATAAGCGCTACTTCATAGAACATAAACATGGTGAACAGGTCTGTCGAGATAAAGAATCCGAACACTCCCAAACTCAGCAGTGTGAACCATAGGAAATACTCTTTGGTGAGGGGCTGAAGTTTCCATGATGCAAATGTTCCGGTGAAGACAATGATAGCGCTCAGTAGTAACATGGCTACGGAGATACCGTCCACTCCGATGGAGTAACATATATGTAAGGGGGCATACCAGGATATACTGTCGGTAAACAGCATTTCTTCCATGGCACCGGCTTGGCGGAGTCCTATATAATCAATGGTGAGGTAGACAGACAGTGCCAGCAGCAGGGAAGCTCCGGTAACCATCACGCCACGTACTTGATTGACGCTGCGCGAAGCCCAAAGCCCCGCGAGCATCAATAAAGGAACTATGATGAAAAAACTTAGTATGTTCATTTGTATACTTAATTATTCGTTTGGCTGGTTAAACTAATAGTATCAGCGTCAGTATCAAGGCTCCTGCGAGGAACCAAATACTGTATTGCTGTACATTTCCGCTTTGCATATCACGTATCTCATCGGCTGTGGCGTGGGTGCTCCAGGCGGTGAAGTTGAAGAACTGGTCGATGACGTGACGGTCCCACCATGCTATCGGAGTACTGATACACCGGAATATAATCTTCTTGGTGAAGAACATCCAGACTTCGTCCATGTAGAAGCGGTGATAGGCAGCTGTGTGCAAACGGCTGAAGGTGTGTGCCAGCTTGTCGGCGACAGGCTGTTTGGGACCTGCATACATCCATGTGGCAAGACCGATGGACAACAGTGCAATAATGATACTTGTTGTGGCTACCTGCATATCCAGGTGGATGGTATAAGCCTCTCCGTTGCTGCTGATTAAATTACCGAACGGGATGAATCCCGCCACACAGGTCACGGCTGCCAAAAACAGTAATGGGAAAGTCATGGTAAGCGGTGCTTCATGCGGAGTATGTGCAGCGTGGAGGGTTTTGTTTTCCGTGCCCCAGAAAATGCCATAATACAGACGGAACATATAGAATGCGGTCATCGCAGCTATACCTGTCATTATCCAGCCCATGGCCGGGCTGAACCGGAAGCAGGCGGTCAGGATTTCGTCTTTGGAGAAGAATCCCGAGAAAGGCCAAATGCCCGAAATGGCAAGGCAGGCTATCAGAAATGTGATGTGGGTGACAGGCATGTATTTGCGCAACCCACCCATCGCGCTCATTTCATTGCTGTGTACGGCATGAATGATGCATCCTGCCCCCAAGAAGAGCAATGCCTTGAACATGGCGTGAGTGAACAGATGGAACATGGAGGCCATGTAGCCCAATCCTCCTTCGTGGGGATTTATTGAGGTGCAAACGCCCAAGGCAACAATCATAAAGCCTATCTGTGAAATGGTGGAGAAAGCAAGTACACGTTTGATATCGCTTTGCACACAGGCTACACTGGCAGCATAGAATGCTGTGAAAGCACCGATGTAGGCTGTCCAGTGGAGTACTTCGGGAGCGTAACCGATGAACAACGGGAACATACGGGCTACCAGATATACACCGGCTACCACCATGGTGGCGGCATGAATCAGGGCACTGACCGGAGTAGGGCCTTCCATGGCATCGGGCAGCCAGATGTGTAATGGGAACATGGCGCTTTTTCCGGCTCCGCCGACAAACATCAGCCCCAATGCCAGTGGAATCATTGTTCCTGCTGCAACCAGAGCGCTTGCGGCAGGAGTGAAAGAGAATGTTTCTGCGTAGTAGCCGTAGATGAGGATACCAATCAGAAAACCGAGGTCGGCAAAACGGGTGACGATAAATGCTTTTTTGCTGGCTGCGATGGCTTCTTTCTTGGTATAATAGAAACCGATGAGCAGGTAAGAGCTGACGCCCACCAATTCCCAAAAGACGTACATTTGGAAAATATTGGTTGCTACTACCAGTCCCAGCATTGACATGGTGAAAAGACTCAGAAAAGCATAATAGCGCTGGAAGCCTTTTTCACCTTTCATATAGCCGAAGGAGTAGATGTGTACCATCAGTGACACGGTAGAAATCACAACCAGCATCATGATGGAAATAGGATCGAGCAAAATGCCCATATTGATATGAAGGTCGGCTGTGAACGGCAACCATTCAAAGTTGTAGGGCATGAGGGTGGGGAAGGTGCCTGCTGCCGTACGGCCGCCTGTGAAATAGTGAAAGGCGGTGAGGTAGGAAAGCAATGCCACTCCTGTCAGTGAAGCTGTGCCGATGGCACCTGCCACGCTGTTCTTCATGCGCATACCTGCCAGTCCCAGTATCAGAAAACTGAGGAAAGGAAGGATGAGGATTAGAATAGTATATTCCATAATCAATTTTTCATTTCGTTTAAGTTCTTCACTTGTATGTTTCGGATGTTACGATAGATATTGATGATAATGGCAATAGCTACCGCTGTTTCCGCAGCACTCACTCCGATGGCGAACAGGGCGAAGAACACTCCTTCCAGTTCGTTGGGGAAGAGGTAGCGGTTGAACACGGCGAAGTTGATATCGACGGAGTTCAAAATCAGTTCCACACTAATCAGCATGGCGAGCAGGTTGCGGCGGGTAAAGAAGCCATAGATGCCTGCAAACATCATAAAGGTGGAAACCACCAGGTAATATTCCATGTGTACCATAATCAGACTTATCTTTTACGTGCAATCATTATACCTCCCACAATACAAGCCAGCAACAATATGCTGATGACTTCGAAAGGCAGTACATATTGATATTTTCCCATTCCCATCAGGGTGTGGCCGATGGTCTGCACATGCAGTTCGCCGGGAGTGAAGTGGGAGGGGAGAAACTCGTTTTTCAACATAACAAACAGGCAGATGCCCAGCCCGGCAAGGGTGGAAACAACTCCTGCCACCATTTTACCGTTTTTCAGCCGTTCGGACTTGTCTCCTTGTGAGGAGGTCAGCAGAATACTGAAAACATAAAGTACCGTGATGCCGCCGGCATAAATCAGCAATTGGACGGCTCCCAAAAACGAATAATTGAGCTGGAAGTAAATGCCTGCCGTGCCGAATAGTACAAACAGCAAATAGGTCGCTGCGCGCAGAATGCGTGATGTGGTGACCGCCAGTACCGAACAGACAGCGATAAACAATGCCAGCACAATGAATACAATTAGTTGTAGTGTCATAATATCGTTTGTTTTTTTATTTCTTATTCAGGATGAGAACCAATTTGCTGCGGTCGAACACTGCATTTTCAAATTCCGTATCAAAACAGATGGCATCGTGCGGACACGCATTGACGCAGAGTTGACAGAACATGCAGGCGCCCAAATCATATTCATATTTCACCAATGTTTTTTTCTTCTTACCTGTTTCTTCATCAGTCTGTGTTTCGCTGGTGATATGAATGGTGTCGTTGGGACAGGCCATTTGGCAAAGCCCGCAGGCAATACATTTATTGTTCCCGTTTTCGTCTGCCGGCATGACGAGACGCCCGCGAAAACGGGGAGAGATTTCCAGTGTAGCACGGTTCTCGGGATACTGCTCGGTTACTTTCGGAGTGAAAAATTCCCGTCCGGTGATTTTCATTCCGGTGAGCAGTGTACCGATACCGTGCAACAGTCCTCCTATATATGAACGTTTTTCTTCTTTCATTAGAAATGCAATTTAAATACAACAATAATAACCATCAGCAACAAATTGCAAAGACCTATCGGTACCAGGTATTTCCATTCCAGTGTAAGAATCTGGTCGATACGTAAACGAGGGAAAGTCCATTTTATCCACATCAGCAGCCAGACAATAAAGAATGACTTTGCAAAGAACCATACAAATCCGGGAATATAGTCCATGACGGTATTGAAGCCGTCCAAGCCGGGAATATGCAACGGCATCCAGCCGCCCAGGAAGATAGTGGCGGCTACTCCGGCAATAATGAACAGGTTGACAAACTCTGCCACATAGAATAAACCGAAGTGCATACCCGAATATTCGGTGTGATATCCGGCTGTCAGCTCACTTTCGGCTTCGGGTAAGTCGAATGGACCACGGTTTACCTCTGCATTGCCGGCTATCAGATAGATGATAAAGGCAATCATTGCCGGGATATGGCCTTTGAAAAGGAACCAGCCGTCGGCCTGACGTTCTACGATTTCTGAAAATTGCATGGTATCGGTCAATACGACAATGGTGAGAATGCTCAGTCCGACAGACAGTTCATAACTGATCATCTGTGCACCGCTTCGCATGGCACCGATTAGTGAGTACTTGTTGTTGGAACTCCATCCGGCAAGCAGGATACCTACCACACCGATACTGGAGGCTGCCATCAGGAAAAAGATGCCGACATTGAAGTCGAGCACTTCCATCCCTTTGCTGAAAGGCAAACAACTGAATGACAGGATAGATGCCAGTATCACAATATAGGGAGCGAGGTTATAAAGGAAATTGTCGGCGTGACGAATGGTGATGATTTCTTTTATCAACATCTTGAATACATCGGCAAAGACCTGTATGGTGCCCCAAGGTCCTACACGCATCGGTCCCAGGCGACATTGGAATGCTGCACAGACTTTTCGCTCCATGAATATCATAATGATAGCAATCACTGCGTAGGCAAGCATGATGCATACGCCGATAGCCACACACTCTATAAATACCGCCAACCCTTCGGGCATGAAGGAGGTAAGCATTGAGTGTATCCATTGGGTTACTATACTAAAATCAAACATATATTATTTCGTTTCGTTTTATTATTAATCTTATCTGTCTATGTCCGGTACCACGTAATCCACTGTTCCGCCGATGGCAATGAGGTCGGCTATCTTGGCACCGCGACACATGGTTTCCATTGCCGAAACCAATGGCAGTCCGGTGGCACGGAACTTCAGACGGTAAGGATATTTATCTCCACGACTTTCCAAAAAGACGCCGAACTCTCCACGGCTGCCTTCCACCGCAGCATAATAAGAACCTTCGGGCACACGGATAATCGGTTTCATCTTTTGCTGAAATGCTCCTTCAGGAATATTATCAATCAACTGTTCGATGATGTTCATACTTTCCATGATTTCTTCCATACGTACCATGTAGCGTGCGAATGAATCGCCTTCGGTATGGACAATTTCCTTGAAGTCGACTTTTCCATACATAGAGTAGGGATGGCGTTTGCGAGTATCGCAAGCCCAACCGCTGGCGCGCCCTGTTCCCCCCGTTGCACCGAAAGAGATGGCGTCTTCGCGACTGAGCACTCCTACACCTTTCATACGTTCCTGTGCGATGACATTGCCGGTGAAGACTTCATGATACTCTTTTAATGTCGGACGGAGATAAGCGATAAAGTCTTTTACCTTTTGCACAAAGTCCGGCGCGATATCGGCCTGCACACCGCCGATGGTATTATAGTTCTGGATTAAGCGACCGCCGGTGGTTGCTTCGAAGATGTCCAGAATCTTTTCGCGGTCGCGGAATCCGTAAAAGAAGGCAGTTAGCGCGCCTAAGTCCATGCACAGACAAGAAAAGAAAAGCAGATGTGAATCAATGCGTTGCAGCTCGTCCATGATGGTGCGGATATACTGTACACGTTCACTCACTTCCACACCCATTGCCTTTTCGATACACATGCAGAGTGCATGGCGGTTTTGGTGTGCGCCCAAATAATCCAACCGGTCGGTTAAGGCGAGTGTTTGGGGATATGTCAGACTTTCGCACATCTTTTCGATGCCGCGGTGGATATATCCGCAGTGTACATCCAGTTTCTTTATAATCTCACCTTCCAGTGACACGCGAAAGCGGAGCACTCCGTGAGTTGCCGGATGCTGCGGACCTATATTAATAATGTATTCATCTTCGTCGAAGATGGTTTCTCGTTTTTCAATTACGCTGCCGTCATGCTGTACTTCCATGTATTGGGTGGTATCGACCGGCTCTTCGTTGGTCATCCGCAGCGGGTTGAGGCTTTCGTCATAATCTTTGCGAAGCGGATGGCCTATCCAGTCTTCACGCAGGAACAAGCGGCGCATGTCGGGGTGTCCCACAAAACGGATGCCGAAGTAATCATACACTTCACGCTCGTTGAATTCTGCGCCTTTCCAAATATCGCAGACTGTAGGCAATTCAGCATTCTCGCGGTTGGCAGTGACAGCTTTAATTACTTTGTTCTCGCCGGTAGCTGTCTTTTCCAGATGGTAGACTACTCCCAATCCTTCTTCTCCCCAGTCCATTCCGGTGAGTGAACGCATAAAGTCATAGCCTTCCGCGCGTAACTTTTGCATCTCGGTGCGGAGTTCGTTAGGTTCTATTTTGATAATATCATCCATAAGTTATTCCTTTTGGGGTTCTTCTTCCTTGCGGTTTACTCCGCCAAAGAATTTTTCCAGTTTTACTTTACGTTGCAGTTGCATCATGCCATATAATAAGGCTTCGGGCCGTGGGGGGCATCCGGGAATATAAACGTCTACCGGTAATATTTTGTCAACTCCGTTCAGCACATGGTAGGATTTTTTAAACGGACCTCCGCTGATGGCGCATCCGCCCACTGCAATCACATATTTGGGGTCTGCCATTTGGTCATAAAGACGTTTTAATACCGGTGCCATTTTGTGTGTGATGGTTCCGGCTACCATAATCATATCTGCCTGGCGCGGACTGGCGCGGGCTACTTCAAACCCGAAACGGGCAAAGTCATACCGGGCAGCACCGACTGCCATAAACTCAATTCCGCAGCAACTGGTTGCAAAGGTAAGCGGCCACAGCGAGTTGCTGCGTCCCCAGTTGATAAGGTCGTCCAAACAACCGATAAGTACTTTTGTACCTCCTTCATTAAGTTGTTTGACCATGTTCTCCAGATACTCATTATCTTTGAAATCTTCATAAGGGATAGATTTTATGACCGGTTTCTTTATTTCCATTCCAATGCTCCTTTCTTCCAGGCGTATGCCAGGCCTAATATGAGTACTACAATAAAGAAGAAGATGCTGACTAAACCGTACACTCCTAAATCCTGAACGACTGCCGCCCACGGAAAGAGAAATACCGTTTCAACATCAAACATGAGAAATAGAATGGCAAACAGATAGTAACCTACCTTAAATTGCATCCATGACTGTCCCCGAGTGGGGATACCACATTCGTAAGCCTCTCCTTTTTGCGGATTGTACGAACGGGGAGAAATGGCACGGGCGATACCCAAAGCCACGGCAACCAGTGCAATTGCCGTCAGGATAACGACAACTAATAGTGTAAAATACATATCTAAACTTTTTTTTGATTAGACAAAAAGTGAATGAACACAAAGCCCACTTACATAACGCTTAATGCAAGATACTTTGTTTTGGCTTTTAGCTTGAAGGCTTTATAAAATTAAATAATGATTCGCCGTAGTGCATAGATATAGTAATCCACGGCATGCGAGTAATGTGAAATGGATGAATGAAAATGTATGTTGTTTGTTTGTAGCTCTTGTTTCCAGAAATCATTCAGTGTAGCAAGCAGACGGAGAGCACATTTGGATTTGGAAGTCAAATCCGGATTGTCAAGAGCAATTGCTACTTGTGGCATATCGGCAAAACGGTTGATAAACAGGAAATCCATGGTCTTTTTACACGGACTTTGTGTTTGCTGATAAGAAGAGGTTACGTTTGATTTCTGAAAGAATGAACTCTTTACTGACGCATACTCTTCTTGTCCCGCTGTTGTTATCAAGAGCAGGAAAAATAAAAGAGAAATAAAGATCTTCAGTATATTGTTCATAATGATGATTTTTATTTAGAGGTCGCAAAGTTAGCCATAAATTTGGAATTCTATCATTATAAATTGTTTTTTTTCTCTTCTCGTGAATGGAGAGGGATTTCCGTACTTCTTAGTGTTTCTTCCAGAATCCGGGAGTAAACAACAGTAAGACGGTAAATAACTCCAAACGGCCGATGAGCATAAGTAACGCACTGATCCATTTGGCCATATCGGGTAATCCGCTCCATGAATAAGAAGGTCCGCACTTGCCTATACCCGGTCCGACATTGCCTAAACTGGAAATTACGACACTGTATGCTTCTTCAAATCCTACTCCTAATATCATAAGCAATAGCCAACCAATAAAGACAATAGCTATATAAAGGAAAGTAAATGCCAATATAGCCGATTTGGTTGTAGAAGAAATCACCTGGCGGTTGATGCGGACCGGCAAGACTGCATTAGGATGGATGATTCGTTTGAATTCGTTTCTTGATACACGGCTCATGATGGCAATACGAATACATTTTATACCTCCGGAAGTGGAGCCTGCACATGCTCCGAAAAGCATGATGATGCACATCAATGTCCATAGTACCGGAACCCAGGTCATGTAATCAGCAGAAATAAATCCGGTGGTGGTCTGTAATGAGACTACTTGAAAAATAGCTTTCCGGAATGATTCTTCTATTCCCATCGGGCTGGTAAGAACCAGTGTGACGGTGGTGAACAGGGTAAAACAACCTACAGTGCCCAAATACCAATGGAACTCGGTATTCTCAATCAACCGTTTGAACTTTCCTTTCAGAAAGAATAGAAACAGCAGGGTAAAGTTGATACCCGACAAAAACATGAAGAGCGTGATTACATATTCTATATAGGGAGAATGAAAAGCAGCAATGCTGTTTTGCTTGGTAGAATATCCGCCTGTAGCAGTAGTTGTTAATGAATGGCACACGCTGTCGAACACATCCATTCCACCCAGCAGTAATAAGAATACTTCTGCTATGGTCAGTCCCAAATAAATGCTCCAAATCCATTTGGCGGTCACACCGATACGGGGATGTACCTTGTCATGGGTGGGACCTGTAGCTTCGGCTGCAAATAGCTGTACACCGCCTACTCCGAAAATGGGTAACACGGCGATGGTAAAGAATACAATCCCCAGTCCTCCAATCCATTGGGTCATGCTTCGCCAGAAAAGTAATCCGTGGGGCAATGATTCGATATTATCCAGAATGCTTGCTCCGGTAGTGGTGAATCCCGACATGGTTTCAAAAAAGGCATCGGTGATGCTGGGAATGTATCCGCTCAGATAAAACGGCAACATTCCGAACAGGGAAAAGAAGATCCAAGCAAGAGATACTACTACATAGCCATCGCGACGGCTGATTTTCCTTTCGGCGTTCTTTCCGAAGATAGAGAAAACAATACCTGCCCCTGCTGTGATAGCAGCGGAAGAAAGGAATGCGGTTAAATCTGTTTCCTTATAATATATGGCGAGTAATGCGCATAAAATCAAGAATCCCGCTTCAATGAAGAAAAGGGAACCCATGATTTTGCATATCATTTTAGAGTTAATCATCAGTTGAAGAATTTTTCTGCTTTCTTAATCATCATTCCCAAACAGAATACCACTACATGGTCTTCCGGTTGGATGATTGTATTACCTGTTACCAAGATACCTTCTCCATTTCGGATTAGTCCGCCGATGGTAACCCCTTTGGGAAGTCCCATGTCCTTAATGGCGTCTTTTGTAATACGTGAACCGGCTTTTACTGTAAATTCGGCAACATCTGCATTGGCAAAAGTCAGACATTTTACATTGGATACGTCGGCATCCAGCATCATTTGGTAAATATGGCTGGCAGCAATCATCTTTTTATTGATGACCGTGCCGATATCCAGACTTTCTGCCATACTGATATAATCAATGTTTTCCACCTCGGCAACCGTCTTGGTAACACCCATTCTTTTGGCGGCGAGGCATGCCAGAATATTTGTTTCCGAATTATCTGTCAATGCGACAAATGCTTCGGTGTTGCGAAGTCCTTCTTCCAATAGCAAATCCATATCCCGACCATCTCCATTGATAATCATGACTTTATCGTCTACTACTTCTGTCAGCCGGTTACAGCGGTTGATATCGTTTTCGATTATTTTGACCTGCATATATTCAGGTACATATTGGGTTGTACGGACGGCTATACGGCTGCCTCCCATGATCATTACATTACGCACATCGGCATAATTTTCCTTTCCGGCTATTTTACGGATATAAGGAATATATTTTTTTGTAGTGGTAAAATAAACAATATCATGTAGCTTGATAGTATCATCTCCACGTGGGATAATTGTTTCATTGCCCCTTTTTATCGCTACAATGTGGAATGGAATATTACGTCCGCCCAGTTCGTGCAGAGGCACATTCAGAATTTCTGCCGTTTCACGCATCTTTGTACCAATCAGTACCAATGCGCCGCCACAGAACTCCCACCATTGGCGTATCCAGCTCATTTTGATGGCGTCTACAATTTCTTTTGCAGCCAGCATTTCGGGATAGATCAGTGAATGAACACCCAGATGTGAAAAGAATTCCTTATGTTTAGGCAATAGGTATTCGTAATTATCAATACGGGCTACGGTCTTTTTGGCTCCCAAATTGGTGGCCAGCATACATGCCGTCATGTTACGGCTTTCTTCCGGCATGACTCCGATAAAGAGATCGGCTCCCGCTACACCGGCATTCTTCAGACCGGAAATGGAAGTCGGGGATGCATTGACTGTCATCAAGTCGAAGTTGGAATCTAATTTACTCAACTTCTCCTCGTTTTCATCCATCAGGATAATATCTTGTTTTTCACCTGAGAGCAGTTTGGCCAAATGAGTGCCTACGGCTCCTGCCCCTGCGATAATAATCTTCATTTTTATCTTTCTCTTTTAGAATGATACCAATACCTTATAAATACCTTCTTCATCCATGCCGCATAAACGATGCAAGTCTTTTACCGGGCCGTGTTCTACAAACTTATCCGGTAAACCGATGCGGCGAACAGTGGGAGTATATCTGTTGTCTGCCATAAACTCCAGGATAGCACTGCCCATTCCGCCTTTCAACACACCGTCTTCAATGGTGACTATTCGGCAGAAATTCTTTCCTATTTCGTGTAGCATTTCTTCATCCAACGGTTTTAAAAAGCGTAAGTCATAATGGGCAATGCTCATTTTGCTTTCGGCTTCTGCACGGGTAATTGCTTTTCGTGCCGTATTGCCAATCGGACCGATGGTGATGACTGCCATGTCTTTTCCGTCTTTCAGTTTCCGCCCTTTGCCTATTTGTATTTCTTCAAAAGAAGATTTCCAGTCCACCAGCACTCCTCTTCCTCTGGGGTAACGAATCACAAAAGGTCCTTTATCGGGCAGTTGTGCGGTGTACATCAGATTGCGCAGCTCATGTTCATCATAAGGGGATGCCACCGTCAGATTAGGGATGGGGCGCATATATGCCAAATCGAATGCACCATGATGGGTAGGACCGTCCTCGCCCACAATTCCTGCCCGGTCAAGGCAAAGAACGACATTCAACTTTTGAATGGCGACATCGTGGATAACATTGTCGTATGCACGCTGCATGAAAGACGAATAGATGTTGCAGAACGGGATTAATCCGTCTTTTGCCATACCGCCGGAGAAGGTTACGGCATGACCTTCTGCAATGCCTACATCAAATCCCCGGTCGGGCATTGCTTTCATTAATATATTCATGGAGCATCCTGATGGCATTGCCGGGGTTACTCCTACTATTTTGTCGTTTTGCTGTGCCAGTTCCAACAACGTATTGCCAAACACATCCTGGAACAAAGGGGGAAGTCCGTCGGTATCTATCACAATGCGTTCTCCGGTTTCTTTGTCGAAAATTCCCGGTGCATGCCATATGGTAGCTGCTTTTTCAGCCGGACCGAATCCTTTGCCTTTGGTGGTATGGATATGGAGCAACTTGGGACCCTGCATATCTTTTATTTCTTTCAAGACACGTGCCAGATTATTGACATCGTGTCCGTCAATAGGACCGAAATAGCGGATATTCATTCCTTCGAACACATTTTGTTGCTGTACGAGCATGGATTTCAGGCTGTTATTGAAACGAATCAGGCTCTTTCGGCGCTCTTCATTCAATATGCCCCATTTATAGAACATTTTTGAGAGCTTATATCGTATTTTATTATAACCTTCAGACATCTGGAGGTTTAGAAGATACTGTTTCATTCCACCCACACTGCGGTCGATAGCCATATTATTATCATTCAGGATGATTAAGAGATTATTGGGTGTAGAGGAAGCATTGTTCAATCCTTCAAATGCCAGACCGCCACTCATTGATCCATCGCCGATGACGGCTACCACATGGCGGTTGTTTTCTCCATGCTTCTTAGCTGCGACAGCCATTCCGAGCGCTGCCGAAATAGAGTTGGAGGCATGTCCGCACGTAAAAGTGTCATATTCACTTTCGTGAGGAGAAGGAAAAGGGCACAGACCGTGTAATTTGCGGTTTGTACAGAAAGTATCCCTGCGGCCTGTCAATATCTTATGGCCGTATGCCTGATGACCTACGTCCCATACGATGCGGTCATAAGGCGTATTAAATACATAATGTAAGGCTACGGTCAGTTCTACCACTCCCAAACTGGAACCAAAATGTCCCGGATTGCGTGAGAGCTCATCTATTATTTTTTGCCTCAGCTCTTTACATACTTCGGGCAGTTTGTCTGCCTCTAATCGGCGCAAATCTTCCGGTGTATCTAAACTTTTCAGCAACATATATGAAGTATCCTGTTCCATTCCTATGATATGATAAATATCTTGCAAAAATAGCATATTTATGTGTATTATGATTACATTTGTCCTTAAAAAATAGATAGACTCTTATTGATATGAATTTCAGAACGCAAGTAGAACTGCCTAAAGAGGAAACAGAAATCCGTCATTCTGACCGAATTATGCTATTTGGTTCCTGTTTTGCCGAAAATATCGGAAATTTGTTGCTGGCAAATAAGTTTCGGTGTGATGTGAACCCTTTTGGGATTCTCTATAATCCTTTATCTGTGGCAGAGGCTATCCGTCAAACTCTCTCTTATAAAACTTACAATGAGGCGGATTTGTTTTGCGATAGGGCGGGATGGCATAGCTTTATGCATCATGGCTCTTTTTCAGGCAATTCGGCAGAAGAATGTTTGTTGCGGATTAACGAAAGGCTGGGGAGAGCTGTCGCGGAATTGCCGCAAACCGACTGGCTGATGATAACATGGGGAACGGCGTGGGTTTATTCTTTGAAAGAGAATGGTAAGGTTGTGGGCAACTGCCATAAGCAACCGGATAAACTGTTTACGCGCAGGCTTCTTTCGGTAGAGGAGATAGTTGTTGAATATTTTGACTTGTTGAAAATGTTGCAGGAGCTGAACCCTAATCTGAAGGTGCTGTTCACCGTCAGTCCCATCCGGCACGCCAAAGACGGGATGCATGGCAATCAGATAAGTAAATCTACTCTATTATTGGCGATAGACACTCTGCAACACCATTATCCGATGTGCCATTATTTCCCTTCTTATGAAATTATGATGGACGAACTTCGCGATTACCGCTTTTATGCGGATGATATGTTTCATCCTTCGCCCATGGCTGTATCTTATATATGGAAGTGTTTCGGAGATACTTATTTCAGCAGTCAGACACGGCAGATAATGAAAGAGTGGGAAGAAATACGCAAAGGGTTGAATCATAAACCTTTTGATGTCCGTTCGGAAGCATACCGTAGTTTTTTAACTCAAATAGTGTTAAAGATAAGCAGGATGAAAGAAAAGTTCCCGTATTTTGAACTTCAAAAAGAATTAGAACAATGTCAAGCTCAATTGAAAATATAGTAAAGGCTTTGGGTGCCAAACGCTTTGGCGACCACAATGCACAGATTGATTGGATTTTAACTGATAGCCGCTCGTTATGCTTCCCCGAAGAAACTTTATTCTTCGCTTTGAAAACCAAACGCAACGACGGGCATAAATATATTCCTGATTTGTATGAGCGCGGGGTGCGTAATTTTGTAGTGAGTGAACTGCCTGAGAACAAGGAAGCTTATACTGCCGCCAATTTCCTGCAATTGGCCAATCCGTTAAAGGGACTGCAAAAACTGGCAGAAAAGCATAGAGAACAATTTCTTATTCCGGTGGTCGGCATTACCGGCAGCAACGGTAAGACGGTAGTGAAAGAATGGTTATACCAATTGCTCAGCCCGGATCGCGTGGTTACCCGCTCTCCCCGCAGTTATAATTCACAAATCGGAGTGCCGCTTTCTGTATGGTTGATGAACGAAGAAACCCAGTTGGCTATTTTTGAAGCCGGTATTTCTGAAATGGGTGAGATGGAGGCTTTGCAAAGCATTATCCGTCCCACTATCGGTATATTGACAAATATCGGTGGTGCTCACCAAGAGAATTTTTTCTCTGTTCAGGAGAAATGTATGGAGAAACTGACGCTTTTTAAGGATTGTGATGTGATTATCTATGACGGTGATAATGAACTTATCAGCTCTTGTGTCAGCAAGTCTCTTTTTACTTCGCGTGAGATAGCCTGGTCTAAGAAAGACAATGAACGTCCTTTATTTATAGAATCTATTTGTAAGGGTGAGGATTCCACCACTGTGAAATATCGTTATTTGGGGATGCCGAATGAATATAAGATACCGTTTATCGATGATGCATCGATTGAAAATTCATTGCATTGTCTGGCAGTAGCCTTGTATATGATGGTGCCTGCCGAGGACATTGCAGAGCGTATGGCGCATCTGGAGCAAATAGCCATGCGTTTGGAAGTGAAAGAAGGAAAAAATGGGTGTGTTATTATCAACGACAGCTATAATTCGGATTTGGCCTCTTTGGATATTGCACTTGATTTCATGTCGCGCCGTTCGGAAGATAAAGGTAAAAAACGCACATTGATTCTTTCGGATATGCTGGAAACGGGGCAAAGCAGTAAGTTGCTTTACCGTCAGGTGGCCGAACTGGTTCATAGTCGTGGTGTGGAAAAGATTATCGGGGTAGGCGACGAGATTCGTACAGCTTCTTCCCGGTTTGAGTTAGAGAAGTATTTTTTTCATAGCACAGAAGACTTGTTGAAATCCGACCTGTTGCCCAATCTGCGTAATGAGGTGGTCTTGATAAAAGGTTCACGCAGCTTTCATTTCGATGATATTTCGGAACGCTTGGAGTTGAAAGTACATGAGACAATTCTGGAAATCAAATTGAATGCATTGGTTGATAATTTGAATTATTATCGTAGTAAACTGAAACCGGAGACAAAGATGGTGTGCATGGTGAAGGCATCGGCTTATGGAGCCGGTTCGTATGAGATAGCCAAAACCCTTCAAGACCACAGGGTGGATTATTTGGCTGTAGCGGTTGCCGACGAAGGCTCGGACTTGAGAAAAGCCGGTATAACCAGTTCCATTATCATCATGAATCCGGAATTGACTGCCTTCAAAACGATGTTCGATTATAAGCTCGAACCTGAAGTTTATAGTTTTCATTTACTGAATGAATTGATAAAGGCTGCCGAAAAAGAAGGAGTGACCAATTTCCCCATTCACATCAAACTGGATACCGGCATGCATCGGCTCGGCTTTACACCGGATGAGATACCGGAGTTGATAGAGCGCCTGAAAAAGCAGACGGCTGTTATTCCTCGTTCCGTATTTTCGCATTTGGTGGGAAGTGATGCCGAACAGTTTGATTCCTTTACGCGTCGCCAGATAGAGGCTTTTGAGCAGGCATCGCAGGAGTTACAGGAGGCTTTTCCGCATAAGATATTGCGCCACATCTGTAATACGGCGGGTATCGAGCGTTATCCCGGCGCACAGTTTGATATGGTTCGTTTGGGAATAGGACTGTATGGCGTAGATCCTTTTACCAATAAAATTATTCATAATGTAAGTACACTGAAAACAACGATTCTTCAGATACATGATGTTCCCAAGGAAGAAACAGTGGGATACAGCCGGAAGGGGCATTTGGAACGCGATTCCCGCATAGCTGCCATTCCTATCGGATACGCCGACGGATTAAACCGTAAATTGGGCAATGGAAATGCTTACTGCTTGGTGAACGGACAGAAAGCACCGTATGTAGGTAATATATGTATGGATGTGTGTATGATAGATGTGACGGATATTGACTGCAAAGAAGGAGACAAGGCAGTGATATTCGGTGATGATTTACCTGTAACGGTCTTGGCTGAAATTTTGGGAACCATTCCTTATGAGATATTGACAAGTGTTTCTAATCGGGTGAAAAGAGTTTATTACCAGGATTAACGAAAAAGAGACCTTAATAATCTTAAGAAGAAGGAAGAATTTACGTTTCTTTTCTGTATATTTGGAGAAACCAAAAACAGAATGCCATGAAACGTATATTCTTCCTTTTAGCATGTCTGTGTTTGCCGTTTTTCTCCTTTGCCCAGAAAGCAGGAGAGTCAAGGCAATTGACCCGGCAAGATTCCTTGCGTTTGCAGCAGTTGTTGAATGGACAAGTGGAAATCGTCATCGATGATGAAACTCAGCAGGAGATAGACCGCTTGTTTAATCCTGAGAAGTGGAAAATGAAATCTACTCCTTTCCCTAAAAAGAATATGAAGTTTGAGACAGAACTTCCCCGATATTACATTTCCCAAGTAGATACGGTTGACGGCCGTGGGTATATCCGTCTTTTGCCTTATGGTCCTTTTGAATCTCCTGAAGAAGAAAAGATTTATGTGGAGATTCCGCTTAATAAGGAATATCTGGCAGGTTATGATCCGCGGCTCGAACCGGCATCGGCAGGAAAGTTCACTCCCGGTGCTTTGATGGTGGGAGCCGGTATCAGCACCACTTTTAACGCGGATAAACTCTTGGGCATCATATTCAGCAAGAAAATGCGTGCCAAGGTAAAGAATGCCAAGGAAGCCAAGTCGTGGGAAGGATATTAGCCTGCAGAACTAAGCGTTTTCTTCCTTTCTGTTAAGCCGTTTTATGCGGTAGATTATTAGTCTCTGCCACAGTAGAACGTGGGAGTGTGTCAAAACCAAACCGGTCTATCCCATCGTCAGCTGTATTCGGGCGAGCGAACCTCGCCCCTATGAACGAAACGACAGCATTATCCACGTTTTGACACCGATAATCTGCCGTTCAAAAGGTCTTAGCCTTTAGTAAGGAATTGCTTCATCTGCCTGACGATTCCGGATGAGTATAGGGGGTGATTTGCTTTCATTTTACTACCTTTGTATTCGAGAGAGCAAATCAAAAAAAGCATGAATGAAGAAATAGCAGAATATTACGAAGAACTATATAATCTGTGTGCCGTTGAACAAGAACAACCTTTGGCGCGCCGTTACAGACAGTTGCGTGAAGCATTGGAGCGGGTGATGAGGCAACAAATGATGGGAACAGGCTTGCAAGCTACAGATTTGGCTGCCCGTATCAATTATGTGGCGACTCAATTTGCATTGGATGGCCGGGAGCAGAACCAATTGCATACATTCCGCCTGACTTCGAATGACATTCTGAATCACCGCAAGGAGCCGTCCGAACAGGAATTCTTGCGGGACCTCCGCGCTGTGGCTTATGCCTATCGGAAGATTTTTCATGAGGATATCCCACCGAAACTTTATACGTTGCTTCCCAAGCAGGAAACGACTCCTGCGGTAAAGAGGGAGAAAGAGACTCGGATTCGTCGTATCCGGGTGTGCTTTGACTATGCGGATGAAAGCTATCTGTATGTCCGGCCGATAGATGTGCTTGAAGAAGAACCGGTAAAGGTGAATTATAACAAGCCCGGTGTGAATGAGGAATTTAAAGATACGGTGGATGAGCTTTGGCGGTATGCCCAATTGAATTTGTTGGATGTAACTGTCAATGATAATGGAGTTTATACTCCTTCTTTTATAGTACTTGAACCTGATTATCTGTTGGATATCAGCTCATTGGCAGAGTGCTATAAGGATTATGGCAGTCATCCCGCCAATTATTTTCTGAGTCGTTTGGTCCCTATTGAGAATGCCCGTCCCTTATTGTTGGGAAATATAGCCAATCTGTTTCTGGATGAATGGATATATGCAGGAGAGAAAGAACCTGATTACACTGAATGTATGAAAAAGGCTTTTCGGCAGTATCCTATCGAACTGGCAGCTTGTGAGGAACTTCGAAATCCTCAGAAGGAGAAAGAGTTTGCGCACGACTGTAGAATGCATTTCGAACATATCCGTGAAACGGTGCAGAAGACATTTTTACAACCGGGATATAACCTTGATAAGAATGATGCTGTGCTGGAACCTTCTTATATTTGTGAGGCACTTGGCATTCAGGGTCGTTTAGACTATATGCAGCGTGACATGAGCAGCTTTATAGAAATGAAGTCGGGCAAAGCAGACGAATATGCCATGCAGGGCAGGTTGGAACCGAAAGAGAATAATCGTGTACAGATGTTGCTTTATATGGCGGTGCTGGAGTATAGCATGGGGCAAGAGCGTCGCAGTATGCATCCCTATTTGTTGTATACCCGTTATCCGTTGCTTTATCCGGCACGTGCATCTTGGGCACAAGTGCGGCGTATCATTAATCTGCGCAACTGCATTGTGGCTTCGGAGTATGGTGTGCAGTTGCATAATCATCCTTCGTTTACCCAACGGCTGTTGGCACAGATCAATCCTTCTGTTCTCAATCAAAAAGGGTTGCAGGGGCGATTTTGGGAACAGTACTTGAAGCCTTCCATCTCCCGTTTCGGTGAGCGCATGGAACAGCTTACTCCCCTGGAACGTACTTATTTTTATACGCTTTATAACTTTATCACAAAAGAACTTTATACCTCCAAGTCGGGTGATGTGAATTGTGAAAGCAGGACGGGCGCTTCTGCTTTATGGCTCAGTACGCTGGATGAAAAGCGGGATGCAGGAGAAATTTTATACGATCTTACTATTGTTGAGAACCATGCATCGCAGGCTCATAAGGCTTTTATTATTTTGTCTATTCCTCAATATGAAGAAACTTTTCTGCCTAATTTTCGTAATGGAGACGTGGTGGTGCTCTATGAACGCAATAATGGTACGGATAATGTGACCAACAAAATGGTATTCAAGGGAAATATAGAATCCATAACCGATAATGAATTGCGCATTCGTCTTCGGGCGGCACAGCAGAATCCGTTGGTGTTTCCAGAGAACAGCCGTTATGCCGTGGAGCATGATACGATGGATACTACTTTCCGAAGCATGTATTTGGGATTGTCTTCCTTTATGGACGCGAACCCTGAGCGCAGGGAGTTGTTGTTGGGGCAGCGTCCTCCTCGTTTTGATATGGCTTATGAAGACAGGATAGCCCGGACGACCGATGACTTTGAACGGGTGGCGCTGAAAGCGGAGGCTGCCTGTGACTATTTCTTGTTGGTGGGGCCTCCGGGAACCGGAAAGACTTCGCGTGCCTTGAGGAGGATGGTGGAGCATTTTTATGCCTGTCCTTCCACACAAGTGCTGTTGCTGGCTTATACTAATCGGGCGGTGGACGAGATATGCCGGTCGCTTTCTGCCATCTTGCCGCAAGTGGACTATATACGGGTGGGAAGTGAATTGTCTTGTGATGCGCGTTTCCGCAAACATCTGTTGGAAAATGTGCTGGCAGAATGCAACAATCGTCGGGAGGTAAACATCCGCATGGCAGATTGCCGTATTTATGTGGGAACAGTTGCATCTATTGCATCTAAACCGGAACTGTTCAAACTGAAGCATTTTGATGTGGCAATTGTTGATGAGGCTACACAAATATTGGAGCCTCAGTTGTTGGGAATCCTTTGTGCGCGGTTTAAGGACGGACGTAACGGAATAGGAAAGTTTATCCTGATTGGTGATCATAAACAATTGCCGGCTGTGGTGTTGCAGAGTAATGAACAGTCTGAGGTGCATGATGAAGGGTTGCGGCGGATAGGGCTTTATAACCTGAAAGATTCTCTTTTTGAACGGCTTTATCGTTTTCATTTGCAGGAGGAGCATTGCCGGGCGGTGGATATGCTTTGCCGTCAGGGACGCATGCACCCCGGAGTGGCATCATTTCCTAATCGAGAGTTTTATGCCGGAAAGTTAGAAGCACTGGGTTTGCCGCATCAGTTGGAGAATGTCGATGCTCCGGTTCGGTTTATTCCTTCAGAGCGGGATACGGAAAGTGTTTCGGGGAAGACGAACCGGAATGAAGCGCGCATTGTTGCTCAATTGGCTGCTGATGTGTATCATCTGTATAAGGAGACTTTCGAGGTCAATCGCACCTTGGGAGTGATCACTCCTTATCGCAGTCAGATTGCATTGATTCGGAAAGAAATTCAGGCATTGGGAATATCGGCTTTGAATGAAATATCGGTTGATACGGTGGAGCGTTATCAGGGAAGTGAACGCGATGTAATCATTTATTCTTTTTGTGTGAATTATCTTTATCAGTTGAAGTTCTTGCCTAATCTGACGGAAGAGAACGGAGTATGGATAGATCGTAAATTAAATGTGGCATTGACGCGTGCCCGAAGGCAGTTGTATATAACGGGAGTGCCCGATATATTGAACCATAACCTGATATATCGTCGTCTGATACAGGCAATTAATTAGGGAAATCCCTACCTGTTTGTAGGGCTTTTCCTTTTAATGTATTTTTTTCTTTTCCTATTTTTGTAGTGTTCTAAAATCAAGGCACTATGAAACGATACATTCTTTTTCTCTTAGTTGCAATGCTGGAATGCGGAATCATGTTTTCGCAGAATAACCGGCCATTGAGTCCGATGCTGAATATTGCGGGTGAGTTTAAGCGGGACTATAAAGATGTGAAGAAAGGTACGGCTTGTATTTTGCAGCGCGTTATCAAGTTGAAAAAGCCGATTGGTCAGGAAGAGTCTACATTACAGGCAGTGGTGGTGGTCGGCGGGGTGCAGGTAGGTATTCCTATGGAGGAATTGGATGTACTGAAGCTTATTCCCGCAGATAAGACTTCATTTTGGCAGACTGCACAGCTGTCAAACGATTTAATCTCTTATTATGAAAAGAAAGGCTACCAAGGGGGAATGCGGCAAGAGCAGGCTCGTGAAGCGGATGATTATATGAAAGAACTGGAGCACGCTAAGCTTTTTTATGATGATGCTGCAATAGAGGATTATTTGCAATGTATGCTGTTAAGTATCATTCCCGAAAAGATGGCTGTCCTGCGTGAAGGAACTCCGTTGGTGCGTGTATTGAAATCTCCGGCTCCCGATATGTTGATGTTGGGTAACGACTGTCTGCTGGTTTCTACGGGAATGTTGACTGCTTTGGACAGCGAAGAGGAATTATATGCAGTGATGAGCCGTGAAGTAGCCCATTATGTACTCGATCATGCCATTATCACCGTGAACAAGAATATTGCCCGTGCCAAGCGTGCACAGTTCTGGGGAGCTGTAGCGGACGGAGTGGTTGCCGCTACAGAGGAATATCTGTACGATCGTTATGATTATTATGTTCCCGGGCTGGTCTTTGCAACGAATGATGTCGTTCAGGCATTGGTGAATGATAACATTGCCAATCGTATGGGGTTGGATTATTCGGAAAAACAAGAGAAAGAAGCCGACCATATAGTCATGAACTTTATGGTACTGATGAAAAAGAACAAGGATGCAATGGTTTCCGCTTTGAGTAAAATCAATCAATACTATCAGCGTAATAAAGATGTAGAAGCATTATCCAAGTATGGTGCGTATGGTTCATTGCCCGAAAGGGTAGGGAAGCTGGGTAAGTTTACTCCATTGGATGAAGACCGGAACTATTTAAAGAAAACTTCTACAGTGGTCAGCTATGAAGCCGGTATGATGGATTATAATAAGAAATATAATGAATCAAGGCGTTTGGCTATGAAGAATATCAATAATGCGATGGCTTGTTCGGATGATTATCTGATGGTGGCACGCAGCATTATGAAACTATCCAATAGCAAGGAAAGCAATGCTGAATGTCTGGAGTATCTGAATAAGGCGGATGAGACGTCTAAGATAACCAATGTGAATATTTGCAAGATGAAGATATTATTGTTGCTCAGGGAAAACAAACAGGCGGATGCCGTTCATTTATTGCATGAATACCAGGACATGTTGAACGCAATGTATCAGCAACCCCATACTCAGGAAGATGCACAATGGATTGCCGGTGAGCACACTTGGGCAGAGAAACTGCTGGACAGGACGTATATCATGTAAAAGACTATAAATCAGAGAATGCAACACTAAAACTAAACAGAAAATGAGGGGACCGAAAGTAAAATGGTCTATCAAATAGTCAACTGTAGGGGCAGGGTTTGCCTGCCCGAACCGGTGGTTACAACCTTGGGAGTAATACACAAAGCAAGCTGTTTCCGGGCGAGAGAACCTCGCCCCTACGGGTAAAATGACAGCATCATCCACGTTTTGGCATACCCCTCATTTATTATTGAGCATCATGAATCGGCCGATTGGCTGTTAAGCATCGACAGGTTTATATTTCGGTACTAATATTTTCATTATTATCCAACCTAGTAGATAGGCTACTGCACAGATGCAGAAGATAATGAAATAACCGGCAGGTTTTCCTTCAAATCCCATAAACTTCATATTGGTTTGTGCGGCATAGTCGAATAATCTGCCCGATCCCATATTAATAAGGAATGAGCTGATGCCGCCTGCCATACCGCCGATACCTACAATAGTGGCAATGGTGCTTTTGGGAAACATATCGCCTACTACGGAATAAATGTTGGCAGACCAAGACTGATGGGCCGCTCCCGCAATGCCGATGATAATAATCGGGTACCAATAGGAATAGTTGCCGAGCGGTTGTGCAAATAATGCCAATAAAGGGAATAGGGCAAAAATAAACATTGCCTGCATGCGGGCGGCATACGGGTCCTTTCCGGTTTTATTGATAATGATGGTAGGCAGTTTGCCGCCATAGATAGACAACATGGTGATGGCATATAAAACGAAAATCAACAGTTGTGCCGTGCCGGTGTCGGAAGCAAATCCATATACGTCCGAAATATAGGCAGGCGCCCAAAAGAGAAAGAACCACCACACACCGTCGGTCATGAACTTGCCAATGAATACGGCCCATGTTTGAGGGTATTTGAAACAAGTCCAGAAAGGGATTTTCTTATTGTCGAATTCATTGGCGCTTGCCTGTTGTTCGGTTGTCTGGTTTTCGTCGTTATTGTCTTGTTCGATGTATTCAAGTTCTGCTGTATTGACGCGTGGGTTGGCTGCCGGTTTTTTGTAAAGGAACATCCAGCATCCCATCCAGATAAATCCCAATCCGCCAATGACAACAAATGCCATTTCCCATCCATTGCCAATACCGATATTCTGGAAATAGCGTGCTAATGTCGGGATGGTAACGGGGGCGGCTAAAGCTCCGATAGTAGCTCCGGCATTAAAAATGGAAGTAGAATAAGCGCGGTCTTTCTTAGGAAAATATTCAGCGGTTACTTTGATGGCGGCAGGGAAGTTGCCGGCTTCACCTATTCCCAGCACGATGCGTGCCGCAATGAAATAATACACGCTGGTGATGGCAATGGTAGAAGCAACAGCTCCGGTGGCGGAGATCATTTCTCCTGCATTGTGTATACCCAGTGTCTGTTCGGTTGCCCAACCGCAAAGTGCATGCATACAGGCCCCCAACGACCATACAGCGATAGCCCAGAGATAACCTTTTTTGGTACCCATCCAGTCAATGAAACGCCCGGCAAATAAGTTGGCAATGGCATATACAAGAGAAAAAATAGCTGCGATATCTCCATAGTTTGAATCTGTCCAATGGAATTCGGGAGCGATGAAATCTTTCCACGTCAACGACAGTACCTGTCTGTCCAAATAGTTGACGGTAGTGGCGAAGAATAACATGGCACAGATTATCCATCTGAAGTTTGTCATTTTCCCGGTAGAACTTTGAGATGTACTCATAATAATAGATTTAGTAGATTATGTTTTTCTTAATGGCACAAAAGTAAGTATTATTCGGTCAACAATGATAAAAAACAAATTTGTCATTCCAAAAGTGCCGAAGAATCTTAATCATAATAATGAAAGCTCTTCATCACATTCAGAATGACAAACATCAATGAGAATCAGACGAGAGTAGAATCTGTTTATTTCATTTCTGTATATTTGATTTCATCCTTGTCACTGTATTTCAGGTTCTCGCCTGCCATACCCCAAATAAAGGTATAGTTGCTGGTTCCGGCTGCTGCATGGATAGACCATTCGGGAGAAGTAATAGCCTGTTCGTTGTGCAGCCACACCAGACGCTCTTCTTGCGGTTCACCCATTAGGTGACAGATTGCATTTCCTTCGGGCAGATTGAAATAGAAATAGGCTTCCATACGGCGTGTGTGGGTATGTGCCGGCATGGTATTCCATACAGAACCCGGAGCAAGTTCGGTAAGTCCCATTTGCAGTTGGTTTGTACCACCGTCTTTTACTCTTTCCAATACATCTTTCACAATCAACTGGTTTACAATACGGTCGTTGCTATCCTCCATTTTACCGTAGTGGTCAGATATAGCTAAAGCATATTTCTTGGGATTTGCCTTTTGGAGTTTGGCATCGGTTGTAATCAATTGGGTGACATATGGTTTATAAGCCGGTGCTGAATTGATATAGAACTTAGCAGGTTTGGTAGCATCGTTGCTCTTAAAAGTAACCTCTTTGTTGCCGCAACCCACATAAAGTGCCTCTTTGTATTTCATAGGATATTCTTTACCATCTACGGTCACTACTCCGTCACCACCTATGTTGATTACTCCCAGTTCGCGGCGTTCGAGGAAGTAAGTGATTTCCGGGCCCAGTTCGCGGAATGTTTCCAACTTCAGGACTTTGTTTACCGGCATGGCACCTCCGTAGATGAGGCGGTCATAAAGCGTATAAGTGACATTGATTTCATCCGGCGCCATAACTTTCTCCATCATGAATGAGTTGCGCAGACGTTCTGTATCATAGTGTTTTACATCTTGCGGATGGCAAGCTGTCTGTACTTTGTAATTTACTTGGGCTGAAGCTGTCAAAGCAGAAACGCCCAGCATCATTGCAATTGCTAATTTCTTCATTTTCGTTCTTATTTATTAGTTATCTTATTTTCTGTTTTATTATTGGGCATTTTTTACCGATTGCTGATATTTGATGATGGCACGACGGTTTAATACCATCAGAAACAGGGTTATTAATACCAGGATAGCAGAACCGATAATTTTGAATGTATAAGTCATGTGGAATATAGCCCAAGAGAAGGGGCTGGATGCAAAGTCCAATGCACCACCTTCAAAACCTTGAGGGATATTTACGGCTGCATCTTGAGTTTTGGCATAAACGTCTTGTGCGGCTTGGGTAAAATAAGGAGCCAAATCGGTAACGAAATATAAACCGATGGCCAATACAATGAATCCGATAATAAAGGTTTTAAATACGTTGCCTTTCGTAATGGGCAATATCAATGGGAATACATAGAACATACCTGCCAATGATGCCAAAGGTAAGAATTCATTGCCGGGGAGTACTACTGCCAATAACAGAGTAACAGGAATCAATAGCAGGGATACAACCAGAGTTGCAGGATGCCCAATGACCAAAGCAGGGCTCATACCTATGTTAAGACCCACTGCACCTTTAAACTTCTTTGCAATCATTTCGCGGGTAGCGTCAGAAATAGGTTTCAAACCTTCAATAAACAAACCGGTGATGCGTGGAATCAATTCCATAACAGCTCCCATCTTAATGCCTAAGCCCAAAATATAAGGAATCTTGTCTACCATTTCCTGTCCGTTTTTACAAGACAGTGCGCCAATGCCACAACCTACCAGAATACCTAAGAACAACGGTTCACCCAATAAACCGAATCTCTTCTTCATGCCTTCGGCATCAATATTCAGTTTATTGAATCCGGGTATTTTGTCCAATACTTTATTGATAATAATAGCGAATGGAACAAATCCTGCACAGAAAGGCTGAGGAATGGAGATACCTTCCATCTTTTCATAAAAGCCCTGAAACTTGTCTGCTGTATAGTCTGCCAAAATCAAGGTGATGATGTAGCAGATAATGGCAGCAAAGAATCCCCACAGAATGCTGTTTGTCGCAAAATAAACTACTGCTCCGATAAAGGCAAAATGCCAATAGTTCCATAAGTCGATATTAACAGTACGGGTAGTCTTTGTTAATAACATCAATATGTTGACACCCAGGCAAACCGGAATGATAAATGCACCTACGGAAGTGTTATAAGCAACAGCGGCGGCAGCAGGCCAGCCCATATCGAATACCTTTAATTGAAGGCCGTATATTTCGACAACTTTACTTAAAGCGGGTCCGAGGCTGCTGGTCAACAAGGCTGTAACAACTGATAATCCTACAAAACCTACTCCGACCAACAAACCACTTTTTAATGCTTTGCTTAATTTAATACCGATACAAACTCCTAAGATTGTAAAGATAATAGGCATCATCACAGCTGCACCCAGACCGATGATATAACTGAAAACTTCTTCCATTCTCTTGTGATTTAATAGTTAAATGAACGTGTTTCTACAATAGTATAAATTAAAAACTGCCCCAAAAATAAAACCTTTTCTCAATTAATCAAACGGGAAAACCTTAATTATTAGTAAAATGGACAATTTTGTACACTTTTTATTGTTATCGCGCACGATTTTATTGTTTTCGCACACGAAAAACCGAATGATGTATTCTCTTTATTTAGAGTAACACATTGCTTTTCTTGGTAACAATAACTTTTGTTTTATAAAAGATAGAAGGTCTGTTATTAAGGCAAAACAACTATATGGAAAGTAAATTTATCTGTAATTTTATTGTATCTGGATTGCCGGTGGTTGCTCTTCTATTGTGTATGGTTAAAAGTGTTTGATGAACAAATGTACATTTTCGGATAGGCCGGAAAGCGTTTTCGAAAAACCCTTAAGTCTCCTTTCGGAACAATCCATTCTTTTCTAAACAATCCTAAGTTCTTTATTTATAATACCTTTACAACTTTTAATGCTTGCTTTTTGAAAGGAAAGAAGATGTTGGTTTGTATTTAATCGATTGATAATGTGATGGATAAGATTTTGGGAGAGAAAAGAAAAAAAGTGCATCTCTTAGTAAGAGATACACTTTTCGCTGCAAATTTACACAAAGTTTTGATAAT
>OJQU01000044.1_pt1 | contig 87962 bp, 91 predicted proteins | sample 1598981 | NCBI WGS metagenome assembly OJQU01 (sample SAMN03922514, study PRJEB24848) | human gut metagenome | isolation source: stool sample | host: Homo sapiens | place: Germany | collected 2010-02 | reverse complement strand
GTGTAGCCGCTCGCGCACTTTCTGCACTTGCAAAAGGTGAGATCGAGGTCCTGCTGATCACCACCAGTGATCTGGATATCTCTCTGCTGGTTCGGAGCGAAAATGAGGATGCGGCTTTAGAGCTGTTGTCTCAGACCTTTGCGCTGTGACCCTTCCCCTCCCCTGCTCTTTTACCACAGAAAAACGACCGGATGTGTTCTGCCGTTTAAGCAGGAACATCCGGTCATTTTTATTTTAGTAACGCTCAGTCGTTCTCCACCAATTCCCACTTCAAGATATTCCATCCTGGTGTGTGGTCAACTGATGCAGAGCGGCACCAACGGATATTTTTCTCTCCGCCCCACTCAATAAAATTGCACCGCTGCAATACACGCTGCGCAGCGAAATCATCGTCCTCGGTCTCTGCCATAAAATAACGGACACCCGGCTGCTGTTTGGCCCAGTTGCATAGCTCATATACTGCTTCGGTCATATATCCTTGATGGGAATGCTGTGTGCTCAATGCATAACGCAGCTGAACTTCCCCTTTTTGATTCGGCGGACCATCAAATTCTATATGCCCCACCACCGCTCGATCTTGTTTGCGCAGGATCAACCAAAAAGTATACCACAGCCATTGATCCGGGGTCTGTTCTGCCCTCTCCCGCAATATATCCTGCAAAGCACAGTCTATGACCGGCCCTTGATAGACACAGTTCAAAGCAGCCTCTGCCTGAGAGAGATCGTTGGCCAAAAGATCCAACTGTTCCGCAGTCAGTGGAATCAAGCATAATCGGTGGGTATTGATTTCCATCTTCTATCTTATCCTTTCAAAGTCTATTTCTTTTATACATTTTTCACATCTTTTATTTTACCACATTCTGCTGTCAATTTCCATACAAAGTTTTATTTTGTGCCAAACCAAGCAAAAAACAGTAAGTTCTGCAAAGAATAAAGAGCGCCTCCCAGCGGGAAGCGCCCTTTATTCTTTGCCTATAGATTTTTACAGGCTCACCTTGTGGTAAACCTTCTTACCCTTTTTGATCACGATGCCCTTTTTCAGCTGCTCGGCGCTGAAGCTGACCGTGGGTGCAGCCACCTTTTCGCCGTCCACCAGAACACCGCCCTGGGTCACCAGACGACGAGCCTCACCATTGGAACCTGCCAGACCTGCCTTGACCATCAGAGTCAGGATACCGATCGACCCATCTGTCAGATCTGCCTCCGTCAGCTTGGTGGCGGGCATGTGCTCTACATCCGCTGCACCGCTGAACAGAGCGCGGGCAGTAGCCTGAGCCTTTTCGGCCTCTTCTTTACCATGGACCATACTGGTCAGCTCATAGGCCAGGATCTCCTTGGCCTCATTCAGGCGCTGATCCTTCCAGGTGCTCATCTCATCGATCTGCTCCAACGGCAGGAAGGTCAGCATCCGGATGCACTTCATCGCATCGGCATCGTCCACATTGCGCCAGTACTGGTAGAACTCAAAGGGACTGGTCTTGTTGGGGTCCAGCCAAACTGCATTGCCAGCAGTCTTGCCCATCTTTTTGCCCTGCGAGTCGGTCAGCAGAGTGATGGTCATTGCATATGCATCCTTGCCCAGCTTGCGGCGGATCAGTTCGGTGCCGCCCAGCATATTGCTCCACTGATCATCGCCACCGAACTGCATATTGCAGCCATAATGCTGGAACATGTAGTAGAAGTCGTAGCTCTGCATGATCATGTAGTTGAACTCCAGGAAGGACAGACCCTTCTCCATGCGCTGTTTATAGCACTCGGCCCGGAGCATATTGTTCACCGAGAAGCAAGCACCTACCTCCCGCAGCAGTTCCACATAGTTCAGATCCAGCAGCCAGTCTGCGTTGTTCAGCATCATGGCCTTGCCCTCGGAAAAATCAATGAAGTTCTCCATCTGCTTTTTGAAGCAGGCAGCATTGTGGGCGATATCTTCCTTGGTGAGCATCTTGCGCATATCGGTGCGTCCGGAGGGGTCGCCGATCATGGTAGTGCCGCCGCCGATCAGAGCGATGGGCTTGTTTCCTGCCATCTGCAGACGCTTCATCAGGGTCAGTGCCATAAAGTGGCCAGCAGTCAGGCTGTCGGCAGTGCAGTCAAAGCCGATATAGAAGGTAGCCTTGCCTTCATTGATCAGGTCAATGATCTCCTCATCGGTGATCTGTGCTACCAGACCGCGGGCTTTCAGTTCGTCGTACAGTTTCATAATTTCAGTACCTCCTGTTCAGGTCTTGGGCAGAGGGACAAAAAACGCCCCCTGCCAAAATAAATTTGGCAGAGGGCGAGAAAAATCGCGGTACCACCTCTGTTTGCCGTCTCCTCACGGAGCACGGCCTCACGGGTGCAGTCCCCAGAGTGGGCGACACCCTTGCGTTTGTAACGCTCGCACGCGGCACAGCCTACTAAGCGCCCATTTTCTGTGCGCTGGTTCAGCCTGCGGCTCCAGGAGGTATTTCCCCAGCGGTCCCGCAGCTCCTTTCACCAGCCGGAGCCTCTCTGTGCGCGGACACATCAGGGTACTTATTCCCATCGTTGCCTTTCAGTGTTTATGCAGCTCTGCTGCACCTCATCATTATATCCCGCCGCACCAGGTTTGTCAAGCGGTATGGAATGGATCTTTCGGAAGCGCTTTTTCGGAAACCATATCCCGACTTCTTTCCGTTTTAGCTTTGGCCGTTTTGCATGACCCGGTTAGCATTATGCAGCGGCTCGATCCGATTCCACACAGTTTCCAGTGAGACAGGCGTTCCATCATTGGCATCCACCCCTACATCATACCGACGGATGGGTTCCACAACCGGCTGCAGGCGATGAATATGCCCATGGAGATGAACTCGATCATACAGATACCCGCTCCATACCTCGATGGGAAAATGGAACAGTACAAACTTCGTTCCTCTCGTTAGCAGCTCGTAATACGTTTTTGTCCAACAAAACAGTTCCTGTGGAAAAGACGGATCTTCCAGATAATGGTCGTTATTGCCGATGATAAGATACTTTTTCCCGTGCAGTCTCTGAAGCAGTGCTGCTGTATCGGCGGCGGTTCCATCCGAGAAATCCCCCAGAATGTAGACCTCATCCTCCACCCCTACAGTATTGTTCCACCGAGAGACCAGATACTCGGTTTTTTCCTCAACTGAGGCAAAGGTTCTTTCCCCTACCATCAGCGTTCCCGGGCGTATCCCTCTCTTTTCTGACCAGAAAAAATGCGTATCCGCTGTAAAATAGATCATCGCCTATTCCTCTCACTGCCCCGCTAAGCCCAGCATCTCCCGGGCGTTTGCCCGAGACAGCTCCGTGATCTTATCGCCGGAGATCAGGCGAGCCAGTGCCTCCACTCGTCCGTCCGTGTCCAAGGGATAGACCTCGGTATAGGTACGATCGTTCTGGACATTCTTTTGGATCAGCAGATGGCAGTCCGCCAAGGCGGCGATCTGGGCCGTGTGGGTCACACAAAGGATCTGATGCCCTTTTGCACTGCTGCGCAGCACTTCGCCAATGCGTCCGGCAGCCTTACCAGACACACCGCTGTCGATCTCATCATAGATCACGGTAGGCACAGCGTCCTTATCTGCCATTGCATTTTTGATCGCCAGGGTAATACGGCTCAGCTCACCGCCGGATGCGATCTTGGCCAGCGGTTTTGGAGCTTCGCCAGGGTTTGTTGAAATATAAAACTCCAAACTATCCTGGCCGTGACTGGCTAAAGGTCCCCGGGCATGGCGCAGCGTCATACGCACACCGGGCATATTCAAAAAATCCAATGTGGCGGAAATATTCTTGTTCAGCTCCTCAAAGGCTTTCAAGCGAGTCTGGGTCAGCAGTTCTGCTTTTTCACGGGCCAGCGTGTACAAGCGGTGCTTTTCTGCCTGCAGTTCCCCCGCCCTCTGCTCTGAGAACTGGATGCGCTCCAACTCCTCCCGAGCTTTTTGCCCGAAGGACAGCACATCTTCCACGGTATCGCCGTATTTGCGTTTGAGTTTATAGATCAGGTCGATCCGCTGCTCCAGTTCATCCAGCTCCGCGTCATTGGTGTCATACCGGTCCAGCCGGGACACCAGCTCTGCTGCCAGATCCTTGGCAGTATAATACAGGTCCAACAGCTGTCCTGCCCCTGCAGAGAGTTCTCCATCCAGTTGGGCAGCGGCATCCACTGCGTTGGACGCCTCGCCTAACAGATCCACTGCCCCGGGGACATCGTCTCCACCGGAAAGCAATGCATAGCACTGTGCCACTCTGTCCCGGATGGTGGATGCATTCGCCAGCACTTTGCGGCGGCTCTCCAAGACTTGTTCCTCACCGGGAGAGAGGGCGGCATCCTCGATCTCCTGTACTTGGTAGCTCAAAAGGTCGATCCGGCGCTGCTTCTCGCTCTCGTCTGTGATCATCGCATCCAGCTCCCGCTTTACTTTGACAAGAGCCCGGTATACGCTGTAATATTCCTGATAGATCGTCTCATTCTGAGCGTAATCATCCAGGATGCCCTCATGATTGGCCGGATTCAGCAGCCCTACCGAATCATGCTGACCATTCAGATTGATCAGACCACCGCATAGCTCCCGCAGCACAGCAGCGGTAGCGGGCATCCCGTTGATGCGGCAGCTGCTTTTTCCCTCAGCAGTGATCTCCCGACTCAACAGCAAAGCTTCGGTCCGCTCATACCCAGCCTGTTCCAGCTTGTCCTGCACGGAAGCTGGTACCTGTTCAAATGCAGCACGGATCACCGCCTTAGGCGCACCAGTGCGCACGAGATCCCGAGAGACCCGGTTGCCCAGGATCGCATGGATGGAATCAATGAGTATAGATTTACCTGCACCAGTTTCACCGGTCAGCACATTGAGTCCTTTTTCAAAATGGACCTCTGCTTTTTGGATCACCGCTACATTTTCAATTTGGAGACTGCTCAGCATTCTATCTCTCCTACTATTTCTGCCCGACATGATGGGTCAGTTCGGTGCAGATGGTCTTTGCATCCCGTTCCGAGCGCGCTACGATGAGAAACGTGTCATCGCCCGACAAGGTTCCCACTACGTTTTTCCATTGCAGTGCATCAAACACCTCGCAGGCTGCATTGGCCATACCGGAGTAACACTTAACGAGCACCACATGGCCAGCATAGTCCACGCCCCGCACCGCTTCATGGAAGATGGTCTCAAACCGTCCCTGTACCTTGGGATTATATCCCTCTGTCCGGCTGGATACGTAGCGGTATCCCTCGGCGGTTGCTGCCTTGACCAAGCACAGCTCTCGGATATCCCGAGAGATCGTTGCCTGCGTTACAGCAAACCCCTCCTGACGCAGATGCTCCAACAGGGTCTCCTGGCGGCTGATGGGGTATTCTTGGATCAGGCGCAAGATGGCCTGCAAACGCTCAGTTTTGGTTTTCATTTCAGACATAAAGCTCTCTCCCCTCTGGTATGTCCTTATCGGCGGCGAAGCTTTTGATCAATGGCCTGGAACTGATCGGCCCGGCCAAATGTGACCAGCGGAACGGTTTGATCCGACAGACAGACCTCCACCGTGGCTCCCGCTTTCAGCGGATAACCTGTACCTCCATCACAACTGACAAAAACCTCGTTGTCTTCCACCAGCTGCCCTACACAGATCTTGATCCGCCGCTCCTGGGCAAACACCATAGCGGGACTGGCCAGGCTGTGGGGGCAGATAGGGGTCACCACAATTCCCTTGGTCTGGGAATCCAGGATCGGCCCACCGGCTGCCATCGAATATGCAGTAGAGCCAGTAGGGGTGGCTACGATCACGCCATCCCCCCGGAAATGCTCCACAGGGATATCATCACAGTAGATACGGAAATCCAGCGCCTGCTGTAAGCGGCCTTTTGTCACCACTACGTCATTCAGCGCATGACCGTCCCAATTTTCATCCCCCAGCACACGAGTATACAGTAGCATACGCGTATCCTGTTTGAACTGACCTTTCGCCACAGCCGGGAGTTTTGTTTCCAGCTGATCCACCTCACAGGTCGCCAAAAAACCGCACCGTCCCAAGTTGATGCCCAGGATCGGTTTACGGTAGGTCAGCGAAAGATTAGCCTCGTGCAAGATCGTACCGTCGCCGCCAATGGTAAGGATCACATCTGCCTGTTGAAGGCACTGTTCCTGCGGCAGGTACTCTACCCCCATCATCCCGCAGTCTGCCTGCATGGATTGCTGCATAAACACCGCAGCGCCGTGGTTTAATAGGATCTGAGCAGCCCGCAGCGCCACCTCATTTGCCGACGCCTTGCCGGGATTTGGTGCAATGTAAACGTTCATCTGTGGCGTGCCCCCTTTTCATCCTGGCAGAGATCAGCGGTCCAGCGAGGTATGGCTGGCCTGCACCACTCGCTGTGCTTCCGTCTGTTCCAACAGAACCGGTTGATCACATTTCTGCACAAACATCAGGTATTCAATATTGCCCTCCGGTCCCTTTACGGGGCTGAAATCCAACCCACGAACGGAAAATCCATTTGCAACGGCATACTCCATTGCCCGGCAAAGCACTTCCTGATGGGTCGCGGGGTCTCGTACAACACCGTTTTTGCCCACTTTTTCCCGTCCAGCCTCAAATTGCGGCTTGACCAAACAGACACCTACAGCATCTGCTGTGGTCACAGCCTGTGCGACCGGGAAAATATGATGCAGCGATATAAACGACACATCCACGCTAAAAAACTCGATAGGCTCTGCCAGCATCTCCGGCGTAACATGGCGGATATTGGTCCGCTCCATGTTGACCACCCGCTCATCGGTGCGCAGCTTCCATGCCAGCTGACCATAGCCCACATCCACTGCATAGACTTTGCACGCCCCATTTTGCAGCATGCAGTCGGTAAAGCCACCCGTGGAGGCACCAATATCCATGCATACCTTACCGTTGGGGCTCATAGGAAATACCTGCATGGCTTTTTCCAGTTTGAGACCGCCCCGGCTGACATAGCCGATATCATGGCCTCTCACCTCTACTTTTGCATCCTCCTGGATCATCTCACCGGCTTTGTCCACCTTTTGCTCATTTACAAACACAACGCCGGACATGATCATTGCTTTGGCGCGCTCCCGGCTTTGGATCAAGCCGTGCTGCACCAGGTATTGGTCCAGACGAATTTTCACGATGGGTCGTCCTCCTTTTATAATGCTTGCTGGATATCCTTGGCCAGGCTCTGCCCATCCAAGCCCAGCACCTGCTTGATCTGGGGTACAGTAGCGTGGGGAAGCTGGGGCTGCGTTACACCACGGTGCAGGTATTTGCCCTGCCATCCGGCCTGACGCATGGCAGCTTCCAGGTGTTCGCCAATGCCGCCCCGGACAACACATTCTTCGGCCATCAGGATCAGAGAATATGACTCCAAATCTGCGACCAATTCCTGAGGCAGCGGCCAGATCTGCACCAATTTGTATACGTCACACGGGATCCCTTGCTGAGCCAGCTGATCAGCGGCTTCCAACGTATCCTCTACCTCGTCCGCATAGCTGACAAGGGCCGCCTTTGCTCCCGCTTCTTTCCGCAGGCAATCATAGGGCTGACCCGTGCAGCCAAAATGCGCCAAACGGGCGCTTTGTCCGCCGCGGGGATAACGCAGCGCCCGCGGTCCAGCCGATGCAGGGCTGAGCAGACGGTGCAGCCAATAACGCAGCTCCTCATAGTTAGAGGGCGAGTAGGTCGGCACACCGATCTGGCTCAGGAACCCCGGGTCATAGATCCCCTGATGGGTCTCACCATCTCCCGGCACCAGTCCGGCCCGATCGATTGCGAACAGCACACCCAGATTCATCAAGTTTACATCGTGGATGATCTGATCATAGGATCTCTGCAAAAAGGTGGAGTAAATGGCTACCACCGGTTTCATACCCTGGCTGGCCAGACCCGCTGCAAAGGTAACAGCGTGCTGTTCCGCCATGCCCACATCGAAAAAGCGATCCGGTGCACTATGGGCAATGATCTGTAACCCCGTACCGTACTTCATTGCAGCGGTGATAGCACAGATCTTCGGATCCTTCTGGGCTTCGTCCGAAAGGGCCCGACCAAACACCGTAGAAAACGATTCTTTAGGGGCGATTTCCGGGTCCGGCAATTCCATTTCCACCGGGTCAAACGAAGATACGCCGTGGTAATTGCCCGGATTGGACTCCGCCGGGGCATATCCTTTGCCTTTGACCGTGACGATATGCAGAAAATGCGGCCCGGACCGCTGACTGATGCTGCGGATCGTGCGCTCCAATTCCGCTTCATCATGTCCGTCCACAGGACCAACATAGTGGAATCCCATATCCTCAAACATCGTGGAATGATACATCGCCCGGCGCAGCATCGTTACACAGTAGCGGATACCCTTTGTCAGCGGCGCTCCCACCAACGGCAGCCGGTCCAAAAAACTATGCACGTTATCCTTCGTCTCAAAATAAGCCGTAGTGGTGCGCAGATGCGTCAGATAACCAGCCAACGCACCCACATTTTTGGAGATGGACATTTTGTTGTCGTTCAGGATCACCAGCAGATTGTCCAATTTGCCGATGTTGTTCATCCCCTCATAGACCATACCGCCAGTGAAGGCGCCATCTCCAATCACTGCCGTGACGATCCCCGGTTCTCCCCGCAGTTTCTTGGCCCAAGCCATGCCGATCGCAGCTGAAAGAGCGGTGTTGCCATGGCCTGCCAAAAAGGCATCATGCTCACTCTCCTGCGGATTGGGGAATCCCGAGAGTCCATCCAGCTGGCGCAGCTTATCAAAGCCAGCCTGTCTGCCGGTAAGGATCTTGTGGGTATAACACTGGTGTCCGACATCAAAAACGATCAGGTCCTGGGGTGTCTGGAAAACACGGTGCAGCGCTACTGTCAGTTCTACTACGCCCAGATTGGATGCCAGATGGCCGCCAGTCTTTGCAATATGATCCAGCAAAAACTGGCGGATCTCGCCGCACAGCTGCTCTACTTCTTGGGCAGACAACTGTTTTACGTCATTTGGCTGATGGATCCGGTCCAGCAATCGCTCACTCATTTACTTCACATCCTTTTTCCGTTTCGCGTTACAGATGCATGGGGTACAAAAAGCCCACGGCTACTCCGACCATCACACCAGCGATCACCTGCAGAGGGGTATGTCCCACCATCTCCTTCAGATGCATATTCTGCAAAAAGGGGGCATTTTTCTCGCTGATATCGATCCACTCGCTGATCAGCTTATTCAGCACCTTGGCCTGCTCACCAGTCTCATGCCGCACCCCCATTGCATCGTGCATCGTAATGATCGCCACAACGCAGGCCACCGCAAAAATGGCAGACTGCACGCCAACGCTGCGTCCCGTAGCAATGACCATCGCACAGACCGTGGCGCTGTGGGCACTGGGCATGCCGCCGTCTCCCCACATCCGCTCCAGCTGGAATTTACCCAACAGGATGAAATTGACGATCGTTTTGAGCACCTGAGCCGTGAACCAGCCCAGCAGGGATACGGTCAGGATCTCGTTGATGGAAAGGATCTGTTGGATCAGTTGCATATTCAAACCACCTTTATCTTTTAATTTCTCAGGTTTTATTTACCGGTCAATTTTTGCGCACTAAAAGCCGGTCTGCCAGCTCCGCCAAAAACTCCGCTTTGGGTCCCAATGCTTTTATCAGTGCATCGCAGGTTTCCTGGTTAATGCTGTGCGCCAGTTCCATTGCCTGTTCCGGCCCATACAAAACGGCAAATGTCGTCTTGCCATTGTCGCCATCGCTGCCAATAGGTTTGCCCAACTGCTCTGCGCTGCTGGTCACATCCAACACATCATCCACGATCTGGAACACCAGACCGATCCCATAGGCATACTGTTCCAGCACCTGGCAGATATCTGCATCCGCTCCGGCAGCTGCCGCACCCATCTGAACCGCTGCATTGATCAACGCTCCGGTCTTTCCCCGGTGGATCTGGCGCAGCTGTTCTTCCGTGGCGGCCTGGGTCTCATATTTCAGATCCAGCTCCTGACCATAGACCATGCCCCGGCTTCCCGCTCCGGAACTCAATGCCCGGGCGGCCCGAACCACCGACTCCGGCGAAGCCTCTGCATTGGCTACTGCCTCAAATGCTTCGGTCAGCAAAAGATCGCCCGCAAGAAGGGCTGTAGACTCCCCAAATGCTTTGTGGCAGGCAGGGCGGCCACGGCGAAGATCATCGTCATCCATGCAGGGAAGATCGTCATGGATCAACGAATAGCAGTGCAGCATCTCAACAGCCGCAGCAAAACTTTCGGCAGCTGCTGCCGGCCCACCCAGCATATCGCAGACACTCAGGGTCAGTACCCCGCGGATGCGTTTGCCGCCGCCCAACAAGCTGTACTGGGCGGCTTGGCAAACTTGGGATTCCTGAGGCAGAAACTGCCCACAGGCTTTTTCCAGTGCGGCATTCACCCGATCCAGGTATGCCCGATAGTGGATCTCATAGTTCTCCATTCTGATCCTCCTGGGGGGCGTTCTCCCCACCTATGATCTTCCGCTCGATCTCTTCCATCTGCAAGGATGCCTTATCCAATGCAGAGTGGCAGTAATCGATCAAAGCGGCAGCTTCTGCATACATTTTTACCGACTCTGCCAGCGTGGTCTCCTGGCTCTGCATCTGCGCCAGAAGCGTTTCCAGCCGGGTCAGCCCTTCCTCAAAACTTTTGGGTACTCTCATCTTGTTCCTCCACTGCTGTTACGGTACAGCGGGCCGTATGCCCTGCTCCCCGCAGCAGGATCGCATCTCCTGGTGCAAGCTGCGACATCGCACAGATCTTTCCTGCGGGACGCTCGACCATCGCATAACCGCGCGCCAGTACCTGATAAGGGTCCAAGGACCCTGCCAAGGCGGCAGCATGTCCCAAAGATGCCTGGCTTTTCTCCAGATGCTGGCGGGCAGCGGCCGCCACAGCCTTTGAGATCTCCTGCAATTTTTCTTTGCTTTGCGCCAGCCGCTGGCCTGGACCATACGCTGCAAGCATTTCAGCTGCGTCTTCCAATCGGTCAGCACAGTCCGCTTTGCATGCTTCCATCTGCTGGCGTAGTGTCTGTGCATATCCCTGCAAACGCAGAGACAGCTGCACACGGTCCGGCACCGCCAGCTCTGCTGCCGCAGAAGGGGTAGGCGCACGGCAGTCCGCCACAAAATCCAGGATCGTCACATCGATCTCATGACCAATCGCGCTGATCAGCGGTGTATGGCACTGAAATGCCGCCCGGGCGATACATTCTGCGTTGAATACCCACAGGTCTTCCCGGCTGCCGCCGCCCCGTGCTACAATGATCACATCCGCTCGTCCACTTTGGTCAAGTGTTTGTATGGCTTGTGCAACCTGTTGCGCTGCTTCAAACCCCTGAACACTGACCGAACAAAGCAATAGCTTGGCTGCAGGCCAGCGGCGAGAGACAACGTTGCGGATATCCTGCAATGCTGCACCGGTTTTGCTGGTAACGAGCCCTATGCAGCCAGGATAGGCTGGCAGAGGCTTTTTGCGGTCCAGATCGAACAGTCCTTCCTGCTCCAGTTTCCGCTTCAGCTGTTCCAATGCCAACTGGGCGGCACCGATGCCATCCGGGAACATCGCATTGACATAAACCTGAAATGCGCCGTCCCGCTCATAAAGCGTTGCGCGGCAGCGCACTACCACCCGCATCCCTTCTTCTGGGCGAAACGCCAGCCGAGAGGCCTCTGAACGGAACATGACCGCCTTGACGCTGCACTCTGCATCCCGCAGCGAGAAATAGCAGTGCCCGCTGCGGGAATTACGGACGAAATTGTAGATCTCCCCCTGCAGAGCCAGATCAAACAGTGCATCCTCTCGATCCAGCATACTTTTGACATAGCGATTCAGCTGGGATACGGTGATCACATCTGCCATAAACCCGCCTCCCGCGCTGCCAGGATCGCCACACCAATGGCGTTGTCGCTGGAGTATTGGCCGGGCACAAAATACACCTCCGGCAGTCGCTGCTGCACCCAGGAGCGGATCACATCGCTGCTCATCACCCCTCCGGCGCATACCACCGGCAGCGCAGGATACTGCCGCTGCGCTGCGCGGGTCATTTTGACCACCGTATCCGCCACACAAAGCAGGCAGTACTTGCAAACATAGGCAGGGCTTTGACCCGATGCCAGCAAAGCATTGCACTGATTTTCCAGCCCAGAAAGGCTGCATTGCATCTCCTTGACACTGGATCTCGGTTTGATGGTTTCATCACATTGCGCCGCCATCTCAGATACCATGGCTCCCGCCGGGAAGTCAAATCCCAATTTGACGCCCACTCTGTCCACAGCCTGACCTGCATACAGATCTGTGCTGGTGCCTAACATTTGAATATTTTTCACCTGATCGCAGAGCAAAAGATCCGTTGTTCCGCCAGAAATGTGGAACAAAAGTACCTTTTGATGAAACAGCTCTGCGCCTTTTGCTGCAAACAGTGCAGCCGCCGCATGTCCTTGCTGATGCGTGGTATAGACCAGCGGGATCCCTTTCGCCAAAGCAAACGCTTGGGCGGCATTGACTCCGGCCAAAAAACAAGGCATATAACTGCCCTCTACCGGCCGGGGACGTTGGGACACGCCTACCGCCTGGATCTGCGTCAGATCAAACTCTGTATTCAGCTGTGCCAGCATTTCCGGCAGGGCGGCCGTGTGATGGAACAGCGCATCGCTCTGACGCAGTCCCAGCTGACCCTGCTTTACGGGCAAAAAACGCTTTTTGGCACAAACAACCTCTCCGGCCGTATCAAAAACCGCCAGAGAGGTTGCATAGTTACTGGTATCAATGCCCAGCGTATAGCGGCTCACAGTGCGTCCGGCTCCTGCGGCTGTGCGGCATCCAGCCCCTGCTCCCGGGCCACGGCACCCAGCAGGCCGTTGATGAACTGATAATCTTCATCCGAGCCATATTTCTTAGCCAGCTCCACCGCCTCGTTGATCGCAACGCCGGGGGTGTTCTCGCCGCCATACAGCATCTCTGCCAACGCCAGGCGCAGCACAGTGATGCTGACCCGGGGGAGACGTTCCATCGTCCAGCTGCGCAGATGGCTGCGGATCAAATCATCCACCTCTGCAGAGTGCTCTGCATAGGTATTCAGGAGGTGACGGCCAAAGCCATCCACCGGATGTTCATCGCCGCCCTCACCCTGTGTTTCCAGGGCCTCTGCCAGGGGCACATCACCAAATGTCTGAGAGAAGGCCAGCAAAAAGGCGTTCTCGCGGGCTTGTCTGCGGGGCAAAATCTGTTCCATGGGTATCCCTTTCACAGCACGGTTCCCCCCGCCGGGGCAAAAAGACCCTGACGGGGAGAAGTGCTTTTTTTCTTATCGGATTTTTTACTTTTGCTTTTGGGGTGTCAAAGACGGGGCATTACTCTGCTGCGGGCTCTTCCTGAGGAGCGGACAGACCCGCAATGACCAGATCCACACGGCTGACCGTCACATTGGTCATGCTCTGCACAGCAGACTTTACATTCTCCTGTACCTTTTCCGCCACAGAGGGGATGCGCACGCCAAAGTTGACCAGCAGGTTCAGCGTGATCTCCGCTGTACCCTCCCGCATGGTCACCGTCACCGGGGACTGGAGGCTAGCGATCTCCAAAAGATCCTTGACCTTTTTGTTCTGCCGCCCGCAGGAGACCTCGGCTACACCTTCGATCTCCAGTGCCGCACAACGTGCGATCTTGCCGATCACTTCGGTCGAAATCTGCAGGCTGCCGCCCTTGAGATCCATATTCTGCAAATCCATTCTACGGTCCTCCATCCAAAACGGGCGCTGTGCCCGCTGCATTTTCCTCAGCAGCCCCGGCGGGACAGGTTTGCCTGCCCCGATCCGGCGGCCGCTCCCTGCGGTTATTATACCATTTCTTTTGCATTTTCACAACACCTTATAAGATTTACTTCACTTCCACCACGGTTATATTTTGCGCAGAGAGCTGCGTCTTGCTCAAAACGATATCCCGGATCTGGGCCACCTGTGCAGCCGTCAGTCCGTCTCCGGAAGTCATCACCGTCAGATCCGCCCGTCCAGGCTGCAAAAAGCACAGACAGTCTGCAAAGCCTTTGGCTCGCACCAAAGTCTCGATCTCATTTTCCGCATTCAGGTCCTCCAGATTCTGCTTCATCTGCGCTGCATACGCCTTTTTATCCTCCTCTGTAAGCGCCGCAGAACGCAGACTTTTCTGGATGGTATCCATCGCCTCGTCATGCGATTTTTCCCGTTTAAGCCGCGCCTGCTCAAAAAATTTCGCTCCTGTATCACTGGCCACGCTGACAAGCTGTGCTTCCCCATAGTTTTTGGCAGTGCTGGACACTGCCTCTGCCTCGGTCATCAGCTCATCGGTTATCGCCCCGGAAAGAACGGGTTCAGACTCTGACATCGTGGCTGCAACGGTCAGCGCTTCGCCCCCAAGGTCCAGTCCATCCCGTGCATACTGCCAGTTCAGATACACAGCCACCGCCATAGCTGCCGCCAATGTGACCGCCGTAGCGCGGCGGGTGTTTTTGGAAATCGCTCTCATCCTGGTATTGCCTCCTTATTTTTATGCTGTCATTGGGTACGCTGTTCTACACAGATACGATTTGTGGGCAGATCCATCAGCGCGCTGACCATTTCGGTGATCCGCGCTGCGACCCGGACATCTCCGCCTCCTTCACATACTACGGCTACGCCGCAGATCCTGGGCAGGCAGACTGTCTGTTCCAACGCTGTGCCATCCTTCAACAGCACATGGGTCTGCTGCGACTGGGTCTGTCCCGACTGTGTATCCAAGGCATAGATCCGCTCCTCCCCTGTTTCCAGCGTGATCATCACGGTGGTTTTTCCTGCCCCTTCTACCTGGGCGATCAATTTGGCCAGGCGCTGTTCCAGCTGTGCCTGATACGCAGCTGTGTCCGGCCCAGCCTCCGCAGCTGGATTTTTCGCCCCGGAGCCCGGCCACAGCTCTGACAGGAGGATCAACAGCATTGCTGTTATTCCTACAGCGGCTGCCAGCGCAGAGCGCCCCCGGGCAGTGGATAGACGCTTTGCCCATGCAGACATCTGCTCTCTCATCGGCTGTCATCCTCCACCCACACAGGCAAAACACCCAGTGCTGTTTGAAAAAAATCTTCTGCCTGTTTTTTCTCCCCCTCAGAAAACTCCGCCGCCGGAATGGCACAGAGTTGTTTGAGTTCCATTCCCTGTCCAGACCGCTCCAGGGTGATATGCAGCTGCAGCTGTACCCCTGTCTGCCGGGCACAGTCCTCCGCCAACCTTTGTTCCAGCTGCTGCTGGGCGAGCTGCAATACCGCCTGCTCTCCGCTGCCCAGCTCTGCTGGCTGAAACTGCATCACAGACTGTGTGCTCCAGTTGTCCGGGACAATGGATATCCCGCGGGCAAGGGCCACTAAAATATATAACCCTGCCAGGCTTTTTATGCATCGGCGGGGCCATTCTTCCCCCACCAGCTGCGCCAAAAGCTCTGACGCAATACATCCGATGCAGAATACCGCCACTGTATGCTTCAGTCCCTGCATCTCATCCACCTCCTACTACAAACATCAGCGCTGTGCCAAAAGCAGCGATCCCAAAAAACAGCGCTGTAACAGCGGCCATGCAGCGGACCCCTTGGACCAGACAGGCAAACAGATCCGCACAACGGGAGATCTGTACTGTGGTACAGAGCAGACGGCAGCCGGAAAGCAGGCCGATGTGCAGCAAAAGCAGAAGATACAATGGTATAAACTCCGCTCCCAATACCGCCAGTGCTGCCAACCCCAGACCGCTTTTCAGCATCTTCAGCCCGGACAGAACGGTCTCTGCCGCATCGCTCAAGCTCTGCCCGACCACCGGGATGCTTCCGGCAACAAGCTGCCCCAGTTTGAGCGCTGAGCGGTCCAGCTGTACAGTACAGACCCGCTGCACCCCCAAAAGCAGACCAAATAGCCGCCCTGCCCAGCCCAAAAGGCGGCACAGCAGATGCCCCATCCCCTGGCAAGCTTTTCCCAGACCCCTGCCGGTGCTGATGCAGCAGGCTGCGCTAAGGGCCAGATAACACTGCAAAAGTGCAGGGAGCCCTGCGCCGATGGCTTGTCCCAGCATACACAATGCTGTGAGCAGCAGTCCGCTGGCTGTATAACCGGCAGCATTCTCGCCCCCCATCACCAGCACACCGGCATACACAGGCAAAAATCCGGACAGATAGAGCTGCCAACTTTCCATACGCTGACAGACCAGCTCGGCCAATTCCATCATCTGGGGCCAAACCAGCACACTGCATCCTCCCACTGTGATCAGATCCAGAAGTTCCCGCCCTGCGATCTCAGGAGCAAGAAACGCCACCAATGCAGCCAGCAGCAAAAACAGGATCAGCCCCGCATAACTCTGCGCTGCTGTGTGTAAAAGCCCGCTGATCCCTTGGGGAAGAAAACCAACCACAGCAGACCAAGGGTCCTGCACAAACTGTTCCGGCGAAAGGGGACTTTGGTCTAAGTACGGCTGCCAGGTCTCCCTGCCCGGCAGCTCAACACTGCTGGCCAGCGCTTTTGGTGCAGCCCAGGCAAGGCTTGTCCAGAAGCAAGACCCTGCCGCCAGCAGCTTGCAGGTGGATCGCATCATCTTGTCAGCTCCCATATCATTTGACAGATCTCATTCAGCAGCGGCCAGGCAGCCGAAAGCGCCAAACATCGTCCAGCAAAAGCGGCGCACCAAGCCAGAGAGTCTGCACCTGCTTCCTCACAGAGTGTACGCGCATAATCGGTCAGCAGCAGCACACCTGCGCACCGCGCCAAACAAGCAAAAGCCTGTCCATCTGCCTGCCGCCCCAGGTCTGCGATCCCCCGCAGAGCCTGCTCAAAAACGGACAAGCCACGGAAGATCACCGCCATTGCGGCAGCCAGCGATACTAAAAGTGCATACCCTGGCGAGGTCTTCAGCAGCACTGCATACAGCACTCCTGCCACTACCGCAGCAGCCAGTACCGCCCCCAGCCCGGTCACAGATCAAACAAGGACTGGATAGTAACAAACAGCGCACTGATCTGCTGCACCAACATAGAAAGCACTACCACCAGCCCTGCCAAAGTGGTCATCATGGCCTGATCCTCCCGCCCAGAACGGATCAAAAGCTGATTGAGCACGGCCACAATGATCCCGATCGCCGCAATTTTGAATACCAGATCGATCTCCATGGGAAGCCATCTCCTTTGTTTTTCCATGATTCGCCTTTCAGTCATTCAAGCCGAAACACCGCCCCCTGCTCACACGATCCACAGAGCCAACACCGCTCCGGCAGCGGCTCCCAGACGGTGGGTCAGTGCAGCGCGCTCCTGTTCCTTCTGTTCCGCTTCCACAAGGATCTTTTCAAAGCGAAGCTGGTAATAGTCCAGCCGTTCACACTCCTGCTGCGCAGCCGCATGACCGATCCCGGATAGACATTCTCGCAAAAGCGTCTGTTCCTCTCCCGTCAGGGAACTGGGCAAAGGGAGCTGCGACAGACCTCCTTGACCGGACAGGGCTGGGTCCTCCTGACAGAGCAGCCGATACAAAAGTTCCCGATCCGCTTGCCGGTATGCGATCTCCTGCCGCAGGCGCTGCACCAACCATATCGCCCAGCGCAATGCCTGCACATGCGCACGGCATCCCGTCTGCACGGCATCCCCAGCCAACCATCCGCAAATCACCAGCAGCAGCGCACCTGCCATCCGCAGCCCCATCACAGCAGCCGTACTTCCTGGAGCTGGCCGGGGTTCCTGGCCCCGGCCAGCTGAGCCATGCCCCGCAGCATCCCCTGTTCCACTAAAGCCTGTACCTGTGGACGGCGCATCGCTTCCTCCAGGCTCGATGCATGCAGGCTGGCCACAAAATCCACCCCGCTGAAAAAACCTTGTTCCAAAGCTGCCACCTCCTCCATACCCCCCAGCTCGTCCAGCAGGATCACACGGGGAGATAAGGTGCGCAGCGCCATCTCCACCGCCAAGCCTTTTGGCAGCCCGGACAACACATCCAGCATCTCGCCTGCACCGCCTTTTTGCGGAAAAAGCTCCCGCCGCTCATCAATGACCGTCACAGAACCCCGGCTGCGGGCCAAATGGCGCGCCAGATGACGCAGCAGCGTGGTCTTGCCGCTATCCGGCTCACCCACCAGCAAAAACCCCACAAAATGCCCTTTCAGAGCCTGGGTCAGTGCCAGCGGCAGGGGCATATTTTTTTCTCGGGCAATGCGCAGGTTCATCGAGCGCAAAGATTGCAGGATGACCCCTTGCTGTGGGTGCAGCAGATATTGCCCGCCCACCCCCACACGGCAGCCGCCGGGAATGGTTATATATCCTGCCGCCAGTTCCGTTTGATGCGCATGGACAGCTCCGCCGCACAGTGTGTAGAGGATCTGCTCCATCTGACTTTGACTCAGCCGCAGCTCCCGCACACCAGGAGGGCACATTTCCAGTTGAAATGCCGGTATCTGTGTGCCATCCACCGTAAAACCGATCTCGCAGCCCACCCGCAGCCGCAGCTCATGCACCCTGGCAGCCACCGGCGGTGGCAGCTGCATCAGCGGCTGCGCCAGCCATGCAGGCAGCGCCCCCACTGCCTGATAATACTCGTCCAACCAATGCTCCCCCTTTCGGCGCTTGTTACTGGCATTGTATGGCGCAGCCTGCCCGGTTAGAACCAGAAACAAAAAGCCGCCGACAAGCCCTGGGATAAGGCTCTGCCGACGGCAAAAACATTGCTATTCTTTTGTAGAACCGATGAAGAAAAATGGATATCCGATCATTTCCCCGCCAGAAGCGGCAGCAACCAAGCTTGTAGGACCTGCACTGCAAAAAACGCCCCCATGCAGAAGAAAAACACGCCGCCCAGAACAAAGACCCAATTTCCTCCGGAGGAATGAGGGATATAATACTGCTCCGGGTCCACCGGGTTGTACAAGATCTCCACCTGATCCCCGATCTTATAGGGCGTGGGACTGACATTATGGCGGATCCGTACGGTTTTCCCCTCCGCTTTGTACTGGAATATCGGATAGCTATGTTGGCGATGATCTTTCCGCTCAACATAGAAATCAACTACCGCAGCAGTGGCAGGCTGCGTACATACCCACTTATGGTAGAGCGGATAGAACACACAGAATACGCCCGCTACCATAGCAGCCAGACTGATCAAAAGCGCACAGATATAACCCGCCATGTTTCTCTCCTTTTGGCTCATTATGCAGCTCCTTTTGATGGAAAGACCGTTTTATTTCAGCGGCAGCACGATCGTACCGGAAAGAACAAGCCCTACCATCACGACCCCTGCCAGGATCATCCCTACCGCCAGCCAAGTACGCAGCTTACTGGGCTGAGAGCTTTGCCCTGTCTTGGAACGCATCCAAAAACCACTGCCCAGCAGCAATATCCCGCACAAAAGCAAGACCACAGCAGCAAAAACAAACATAACATACCCCTTTCATTCGCTCGGCATCAAAGGCTGCATCAAACTTGCCGTTCTTTCCCGAACGGTTTCCCTATCCCAAACAGACGGGGAAGCTGGCGCAATGGGCTCTTATCTTTGCCGGTCATTCCAGCATAGCCAAAAACTCCTGCTCTGTAAGCACTGGGACGCCCAGAGCCTGGGCTTTGGTCAGTTTGGACCCGGCAGCTGCGCCGGCCACCACATAGCTGGTCTTTTTAGAGACCGAGCCGCTGGCCTTGCCGCCATTTTTAACGATCAATGCCTCCGCTTCACTGCGGGACAGAGTCTCCAGCGTACCGGTGACCACCAAGGTCTTGCCCGCCAGCTTATCGCCCTTAGGCTCACCCTTCCACTGCATGTTCACGCCGCAATCTGCCAAGCGGTGAACAAGGTCTGCCGTGCCTTCTTTTGCAAAGAACTCCAGCACACTTTGGGCCATGACGCCGCCAAAGCCATCGATCTCTCCGATCTGCTCTGCGGTAGCCTCCCGGATAGCCTGCATAGAACCAAAATGCTCTGCCAACAGAGCCGCCGCCTTATCGCCAATGTTGCGGATACCAAAACCAAACAGCAGCTTATCCAGGTTATTCTGTTTGGAGTGCTGGATAGCCTGCAGAAGATTGGTGGCGCTTTTCTCCTTGAATTTGTCCAGTGTCAGCAGCTGTTCCAGCGTCAAGGTATAGAGGTCTGCTGCCGAATGGACCATGCCTTTGGAGACCAGCTGTGTAGCCACAGCGGTGCCAAGGCCATCAATATCCATCGCATCCCGAGAAGCAAAATGAATGATATTGCGCAAAGCCTGCGCCGGGCACTCCGGATTGACGCAGCGAAGAGCCGCCTCATCCTCCAGGTGGACCACCGGTGCGCCGCAAGAGGGACAGACAGCAGGCATCTGGTAGGGCTGCGCATCCTGGGCATGGGCGGTCACCGCAATGACCTCCGGAATAATATCGCCGGCTTTCCGCACCTGGATGGTGTCCCCAATGCACAGACCCAGCTGACGGATAAAGTCCTCGTTGTGCAGGGTCGCTCTGCCCACCGTAGTACCTGCAAGAAAAACCGGATCAAAGCAGGCGGTAGGGGTCAGTACGCCGGTGCGCCCGACTGCCACCTCGATACTGCGCAGCGTGGTCTCTTTGACCTCCGGCGGGTATTTGAAAGCGATAGCCCAGCGGGGGAATTTATTGGTAGAGCCCAACAGTCCGCGCTGATCGAATGCATTGACCTTGATGACGGCGCCATCCATATCAAAATCCAGTTTTGCCCGGTTCTGGCCGATCTGTTCGATCTCCTGGATCGCATCCTCAATATCCCGCACCACATGGTACCGGGGAGACACCGGCAGTCCCAAACTCTTCAGGTAATCCAGACTTTCAGCATGGCTGGACAATGTCTTGCCGCGGATCTGCTGCACATTGAACACAAAGATAGACAATCCCCGCCCTGCCGTGACCTTGGCATCTTTTTGACGCAGCGAACCAGCCGCTGCATTGCGAGGATTTTTGAAAGGAGCCGCGCCCTGCAGCTCTTGCTCGGCACAGAGCTTCTGGAAGGCTTGATGCGGCATATACACCTCGCCCCGGACTTCCAGATATTCCGGAGCATCTTTCAGCTGTTTAGGGACACGGCGGATCGCCATTACATTGGCGGTAACATCCTCGCCCACCAGGCCATCCCCTCGGGTCGAGGCACGCACCAAGGTACCGTTTTCGTACTCCAGACTGCAAGATAACCCGTCGATCTTGATCTCCACCACATACTCTGGCTGGATGCCCGCATCCCGGACCCGACGGTCAAAATCCCGCAATTCTTCGTAAGAAAACGCATCCAGCAGGCTTTCCATCTTGACCGCATGGGTCACCTTGGCAAAGCGGCTGCTGGCAGTGCCGCCCACATGCTGTGTGGGAGATGTCTCACTGACCAGCTGCGGGAATGCAGCTTCCAGCTCCCGCAGCTCCCGGGTCAGAGCGTCGTACTGATAATCTTCCAGTTCCGGCGCATCCTGGTCATAATAAAGCCGGTTGTTTTTTTCAATAACGGCGCGCAGTTCTTCTACACGCTTTTGAGCTTGTTCCAGTTCCAATGGTCCACTCTCCTACTGCCCATTGATCAGACAGGGCTTTTTGTGTATTGTTCCCCCTTAGGGTGTACCCCTATTGTACCATAAAACTCCGGTTTAATCGAGAGCAGGAACAAAAGAGGACCAAAAGCTGCATGAAAAGATGCAGCTGCTTTTTTGCATCAAGGATCTGCCACCCCCCCTCAAAAAACAGACGCAAATTCGTTTATTTTCATTTGCATGAATAAAAATACAGTGAAAACTCGACGTTTTTCACTCAACATCCTTAGTCCAAAGCCTAGGGTATACAAATTGTATACCGCCAGCCGCCACACTTTATGAAACCGGTATCACTATCTGTTCAAGCTCTTTTGACCCCACGGATATTGGCTGCATTTTGGCCCATATGTCCTTTACTTTCTCTTCCTACTTTGTTCTTTTCTGCCGTGTATTTCTCCTCCGCTGCCCCCCAAAAAAGAAAGGCGCAGCTCCCTTTCACAGCCATCTTTCTGTTGGTACAGCCCCTTACAGCTCTTTTAACAAGAACATCTGTGCCGCCCGCACTCCCTTCTTTGCTGCACGAAATAAACCGAGATAACAAAAAAGAGACGCAACCCCGCATACACGGGATCGCGTCTCTTTCAATGGTTCAGCTTTGAGAAGTCAGGCAGATGCTTACTTCATCATGCTGGCGACTTCAGCTGCGAAGTCGTCAGCACGCTTCTCCAGGCCCTCGCCCTTCTGGAAACGAGTGAACTTGACGATCTTGATATCGCCGCCCAGCTCCTTAGCAACCTTGGCGGTGTACTGAGCAACGGTCAGGTCGCCGTCCTTAACGAACTCCTGGTCAACCAGGCAAGCTTCCTTAAAGAACTTCTTGATCTTGCCCTCGATCATCTTCTGCTTCACGTTCTCGGGCTTATTGGCGTTCTTGGGATCGCTGTCCATCTGGACCAGCATGATCTCCTTCTCCTTGGCAACGACTTCAGCCGGCACGCTAGCCTCGTCCACATAGCTGGGGTTAGCAGCTGCGACCTGCATAGCGATGTCCTTGCCGTAGGTGACGAACTCGGGCTTTGCAGCAACCTCATCAGAGGTCTCGAAAGCAACCAGAACGCCGTGGGTGCCGCCGCCGTGCACGTAAGCAGCGCAGGGACCCTCGTAACGGACAAAACGGCGAACCTTGATGTTCTCCTTGATGACCAGGATCAGCTGCTTCAGAGCCTCGTCCACAGTCTCATTGCCCATCTTGCAGTTCATCAGAGCCTCAACGTCAGCGGGGTTCTGCTGAATGACGACCTTAGCGGCGTCCTTAACAAAGGCAACGAACTTCTCGTTCTTTGCAACAAAGTCGGTCTCAGCGTTGACCTCGATCACAGCGCCGACCTTGCACTCGGGGCAGTAATCAGCGTAGACCATGCCCTCAGCAGCCACACGGCCAGCCTTCTTGGCGGCGGTAGCCAGGCCACGCTCACGCAGCAGCTCGACGGCCTTCTCGAAATCGCCGTTGGCGTCGGTCAGAGCCTTCTTGCACTCCATCATGCCGCAGTCGGTCTGCTTACGCAGCTCCATAACGTCCTTTGCAGAAATAGCCATTTTTCAATTCTCCCTTACACGTTAGTCACTGTTTGCGATTTACTTTTGGGGAAATCAAGCGTTGGCAGCTTCCTCAGCGGGAGCAGCCTCCTGGTTGCCCTGCTTGCCCTCCAGGACAGCGTTGGACATAGCGCCAGCGATCAGCTTGACAGCGCGGATAGCGTCGTCGTTGCCGGGGATGACGTAGTCGATCTCATCGGGGTTGCAGTTGGTATCAACGATAGCCACGATGGGGATGTGCAGCTTGCGGGCCTCAGCCACAGCAATGCGCTCCTTGTGGGGGTCAACGATGAACATTGCCTTGGGCAGGGTCTTCATGTTCTTCACGCCGCCCAGGTACTTGTCCAGCTTCTCCATCTCCAGCTCGAGCTTGGCGACTTCCTTCTTGGGCAGCAGCTCAAAGGTGCCGTTCTCCTGCATCTTAGCCAGCTGCTCCATACGGTCGATACGCTTGCGGATGGTGCGGAAGTTGGTCAGCATACCACCCAGCCAGCGAGCATTGACATAGTGCATGCCGCAGCGCAGAGCCTCGTCACGGATGGACTCCTGAGCCTGCTTCTTGGTGCCGACGAACAGGACGTCGCCGCCCTCTGCGGCCACTTCCTTAACGTAGTTGTAAGCCTCGTCCAGCTTCTTCACGGTCTTCTGCAGGTCGATGATATAGATGCCGTTGCGCTCGGTGAAGATGAACTTTGCCATCTTGGGGTTCCAACGGCGGGTCTGGTGACCGAAGTGCACACCTGCCTCGAGAAGCTGCTTCATAGAAACGACTGCCATGATAAAAATACCTCCAAAATATTGTTTTGCCTCCGCACACTGCGATCCCTTAATAAGAGAAAGGTGTTTGCCTGCCTCTTTATAACCGCATCGGACGGCCAGGGACTGCCCTCCACCCAATATCCGGGCACAAAAGGGCATAGTGATGCGTGTGTAATGCCTTGTAATGATAGCATAAAATGCGGCGCATTGCAAGGGTCTTTCGCCTAATTTTACAAAAACAACGTCTGTTTTTCTCTCTTTTGATCAATCAGCTCCCGCTGCGGCCGGTCAGACGCGCCCACAGGCCGGGACGCGGCTTTTCCGGCAGCGTAATGGCGGTACGCACCAGCATTGCATCCAACCCGATCTTATCGATCTCTGACCAGGGGATGGTGAGTGTCTCGTCCCGCCCCAGCAGACCGAACAGCCGCGGCCTACCCAGCAAAAGCAGGCTCTGGATCTGCGCTGTGTTCTCATCGAGTACCAAATCATCCACACGACCCAGGCAGGCGCCATCCTGCAGCTGTACCACCTCTTTTTCGCATAGTTCACGGAAGGTCATATTCCCTACTCCCCTTTCTGCTGCCGGGGGCAGCCCGCCCCCTTGGGGTAATGTATGTACAAAAAAGCTTTGGTATGCACTGCCGTACCCAACTGCGGCAAAACAGACGCATTTCCGTTTATTATGGTCAGATATTTTCTTAGCGATCTTTTCAAAAGATCAGGAAACACAAAAAAAGCTGGTGCTTTCGCCCGCAGATGTGTTATACTGGGAGAAAAGCCCGTGATATAGTATTTTGAGGAAGATCTTATGTATAAAAGCATTGTTTTCGATCTGGGCGGAGTCGTATTGGACTTTGATCCCAAGACCTACCTGGTCCACCGTTTGTGCAACGCTGAGACCGAGGATCTGGTGTATGAGCTGACCTTTGGCAGTGAGGAGTGGGCAAAGCTGGATGCTGGTCTGCTGACCCGGTTTGAGGGCAACCAGCAGATGCTGGCAAAAGCACGGCAGGTAGGATGTGAGTTTGAGGTGCAGGGTGTCCTGGACGATTGGACCCACATCCTGCGTCCCCGCCGCAAAATGCTGGAACTGATCCGCCGACTGAAAAACCACGGCTACATGGTCTACTACCTGAGTAATATGCCGACCGATGTATTTCAGCAGTTGATGTCCGGACCCTTGAAAGATGTTTTCGATGGAGGCGTAGCCTCCTGCGAGGTCCATATCAACAAACCGGACTCCCGCATTTACCAAGCTTTCCTGGACAAGTACCAGCTCAAAGCCAATGAGTGTGTATTTATCGATGACCGGAGAGAAAACGTACAGGCAGCTTTTGTCCTTGGCTTTGCCGGTATTCAGATGAAGGACAGTGTGGGTACATTGATCCGCAGCCTCGCCACCTGCAGTGTCAGTCTGCGGGGTTGAGATTCCCTTAGCACATAAGAAAAGCCCTCCTGTCTGGCGCAGCAGTGCGCGGGACAGGAGGGCTTTTTCACACTATGGCAGAAAGCTTATTTCTTTTCAAAGCTCTGGCAATAGTGCGGGGTCTCCACCTGCTGAGAGGAGCAGGTGGTGCACTCGGTCACCTTGATCTGAGGCAGGTCGCATTTGCAGCTGCCCACATTGTGGCGGCATTCACAGACGTCACAGGTAACACCCATATTTTCCATTTTAATCACCTCTTTGACAGTAGGATGCTCCATTGATGGGCGGTTTATACATCCACCGTCAAAAAAGTTTGTCCAGTATCAACAGCAGGCCGTAGATCACCGGCTGATGCAGCAGATAAGCAACCAGCGAATGGCGGCCCAGCCACCCCAGTGCAGGACACACGGAGCGGCGCAGCGGCTCCATCCGATGCCGCCCCAGTGCCCAATGCAGAAATACCCCCGCCCAAAACAAGAACACCCACGGCAGCAGCGGGAAATAATCGCTGGAATAAAACCCCTTCGGGGCAAAACCGAAATAGGCCGTCAGATAGTTGGCGTAAAGCTGCGACGGCAAGAAGATCCGCCAAGAGCCAATGCCAAGCCAGCCCTCCCCTGCCGAATAAAACAGCGCAAACAGCCCCATACATACGCCAAAGCCCAGGACCGGCGGCACCCGCCGCATAAACGGCTGCAATCCGCCGGTAAGCATCATTGCGGTGCCCAATAAAGTCAACACGCCAAACCAAACCGGCTGCTGCGGCATAGCCAATAGCGTGACCGCCGTGACCGCTGCGCCCGCGCAAAACACAAAAGCGCCCCGCTGCACCGGACGGCGGCCAAAAGGCAGGCAAAACCCAGACAGGAGGATAAAGATCCAGCAGCCGGACTGCTGCCATAATCGGCCCAGCCAGCCGGTGTACCACTCGGCTTTTAGCCCATACAAAAACACCAGGTCCCATAACGCATGGTACACAAACATATTGAGCAGGTCAAAACCCCGAAGTTCATCCAGGAGAGCATAACGCCCGCCGGTTTTTTCCGTCTGCATCCCGTTCATCCCCTTTCAATGGTCCCATACCAGTATAACAACCTGCCGAACACGGCGCAAGGCCGACAGCCTCCCCCGGCATGGCATTGCTGCTACATAAAAAGCGGCCCGCGCATTGCTGCGCGGGCCGCCAAATTGCCCTTTGGTGTCTCCTGAATTAGACCTCGGTGTTGAAGTAACGCTTCAGCAGGCCCTCGAAGCCACGACCGTGACGAGCCTCATCCTTAGCCATCTCGTGGACGGTGTCATGGATAGCATCCAGGTTCAGAGCCTTTGCCTTCTTGGCCAGGTCCATCTTGCCGGAGCAAGCGCCGCACTCAGCCTCAGCACGCATCATCAGGTTCTGCTTAGTGCTGTCGGTGACGACCTCACCCAGCAGCTCTGCGAAACGAGAAGCGTGATCTGCCTCCTCGTAAGCATAGCGCTTGTAAGCCTCAGCGATCTCAGGGTAGCCCTCGCGCTCAGCCACGCGGGACATTGCCAGGTACATGCCGACCTCGCTGCACTCACCCTCGAAGTTAGCGCGCAGGCCATCGATGATGTCCTGGGGCACGCCCTCAGCCTTGCCGATGCCCACAACGTGCTCGGTCACGTAGGTGTTGCCGGTCTTCTCCACGAAAGCGGAAGCGGGAGCCTTGCAGACGGGGCACTGCTCGGGGATGGAGCCTTCAGCGATGTAGCCGCAAACGGTGCAAACAAACTTCTTCATATTGAAAAACCTCCAATTTAGTGATCTTTTTTATCTCCGGCGGTGCGGGTTGCACCGCTCTGGTTCTGAGCTTATTATAATCGCCGATCGGTCGGTTAGTCAAGAATAACTTTTAAGAATAATTCCTATTTAATAGTTTGTTTACACCTGCAGGTTGCTGCTGGAAGGTGCGTCTGCACCATCGGCTGCGTCGAACTCATAGTCATTGCCGGGCAGCACTGCGTTGAGCAGAATACCCACCAGTGCAGCGATCGCCAGACCAGACAGATTGATGGTCACACCCAGCACATGGAAGCTCAGACCGCCCACCGAGTTGAAGCCCAGAGCGCAGACCAGGATCACTGCTGCAACGATCAGGTTGCGGCTGTTGGTAAAGTCCACACGGTTCTCCACCACATTGCGCACGCCGATGGCAGAGATCATGCCGTACAGCACAAAGCTGATACCGCCAATGATACCCGTGGGAATGGTGTTGATAACTGCCTCGAACTTGGGGCTGAAGCTCAGAACGATGGCCATGCCTGCCGCAATGCGGATGACCCGGGGATCGTAGATTTTGCTCAGAGCCAGCACACCGGTGTTCTCGCCGTAGGTGGTGTTGGCGGGTCCGCCCAGCAGGCCAGCCAGCGTAGTGGCCAGACCATCGCCCATCAGGGTGCGGTTCAGGCCGGGATCATTGATATAGTTATGGCCCACCGTTGCGCTGATGGCAGCCACGTCACCCACATGCTCCATCATGGTAGCCAGAGCAATGGGCAGGATGGTGAACAGTGCGCTGATGAACTCCGGGCTGCCGTCGATGGCAAACAGACCCATGGACTCCTTATGCAGGGGCACGCCCAGCCAGCTGGCCTGTGCGATCGCCTCAAAGTCCACCGCACCCGTTACCAGCGCCACTGCATAGGAGACCAGCACGCCGATCAGGATGGGCAGGATCTTGACCATGCCCTTGCCCCAGATGTTGCACACCACCACAGTGCCCAGCGCAACAAAGGCCAGCAGCCAGTTGGACTGGCAGTTGGTGATAGCCGAGGGAGCCAGGATCAGGCCGATGGAAATAATGATGGGGCCCGTGACCACCGGCGGGAAGAACCGCATGATCCGGCGAATACCGAAGGTGGAGATCAGCAGGCTGACCGCCAGATAGACAAGGCCGGAGAATGCCACGCCCGCACAGGCGTAGGGCAGCATCTTGGTGTTGGCCACCGTCAGGTTGCCGTTGGCATCTGCCAGCATCGGCGCCACGATGGAAAAACCGCCCAGGTATGCAAACGAAGAACCCAGGAAGGCCGGAACCTTGCCCTTGGTGATCAGATGGAACAGCAGCGTGCCCAGACCTGCGCACAGCAGCGTAGTTGATACGCTCAGGCCAGTGAGCAGAGGCACCAGCACCGTTGCACCAAACATAGCAAACATGTGCTGCACACCCAGCACCAGCATTCTGCCGGTGCCCAGCTGCCGGGCATCGTATACGCCCTTGGAATAGTCGATCTTTTCGCTCATAGAATGATTCCTCCTTGCAGGGTCGGTGGGTATGGGCCAGGCCGCCGCGCCCAAAAAAAGAGGCATTGCCGGACGATACCGGCAGTGCCTCTTTTAAAAAACACGGGTCCTCTCTCTGCTCAAAACGAAAGGGAAACGGGCCGACCCTGCGGTTGCCATTGTCCTCTCCCCCTTTTCGTTCAAGCTCTGTGCATTATACCAGAAAAACCGCCCCGGCGCAACTGTTTTAGACCGTTCTCGGCCGATAAAAATGCTTTTTGTCAAAAGACACCTTATATAACAGGCATCCTTGCAGTTTATCCAGGTTCTGCTCTCTTTTTTCCGGCTCTTTCTCTGCCGGGCAGAACATGGTACAATACAAACAGCCGCACAGCAGACCCAAAGGAGGAACAAATGAAGAAGCAAACGATATTGGCGCGGATCGCCCCTCTGCTTTTGGCAGCAGCGCTGGCCTTGGCAGGCATCTGGCTGAACAGCCGGGCAGTCGTCCTGAAAAGCGGGCAGCCCCCACAGACCCAAACCCTCGCACAGGGCTGTGCGCTCACCAGCTGGCAGCAGATCAAGCCCGGGGTATGGCAGTTCCTTTTCCATCCCGCTGCAGAAGAACCCCTGGCTCTTTTTTTAGCTGAACCAGGCCGCCCCACCGCCAACGGCCAGCCGATGCAGCCCTTGGGCGAAGAGTTCTTTCTGCTTTCCCCGGCCCAAGACCGCACCGTTGAGATCCTGCTGGAGCAGCCTTCCCGGCCGCAAACATGGGCCGTCGGCCTGCCCCAGATACAGCAGTCACTGGAGCTGCGGAGCATCCTGCAGCTGATGACCCTGACCGCTTTTATTACCATGGCAGCCGGAGTTATGGCACTATTCCACTATAAACGTCAGTGGGAGTTGGGCTGTTTTTTGCTATACCTGGCGGTATTGTCCGGCTGGGGGCTGCTGGTAATGCTTGCGCCGTCCGGCGGGCCGCTGGCTTCAAAGCTGTTCCAGGGGTCATTCTTCCCCTTTGCAGTATTGGCCCCCGTGCTGCTCAGTATGGCTCTGACTGGGGTAGGACGTCCCACCTCCCGGCATCAGATGCGCTTCGCCATTGCCGCCGGCATCGGCCTGCTGCTGGCCGGGTTATCCCCCTGGGGAGTGATACGTTTTACCGCCCTGACCGCCGGTATGTTCTATTGTGTGGCACTTCTGAGCAAGGCGCAGGAACAGCAGGTAGAAGGTGCAGGGCTGCTCCTGATGCCGTGTGCCATCACAGCGGGGCTGCGGGTATGGACCTTGCTGCCTGGGCTGCAAACCGATTTTTTTATAGCGTCCTGGAGTTTTTACCTGATCCGCTGCTCCCGATTCTTTGATCTTCCGTTTGCGCTGGGATGCCTGGTCTTTGTATGTCGGCGGTTTGCGCTGCAATTTGACCGCACAGAACAGCTGGCCCGGGAACTGGATCTGCGGGTGACCCAACGCACCCAAGCCTTGACCGAGGAGACTGAAGCACGCAAAAGCATGATGCTGAATATCTTCCACGACCTGCGCAGCCCGTTGTTTGCAGTAAGCAGCGGTCTGGACACCTTGGCCCGGGCACCGGAGGCCCTGCCCACCCTGCTGCCCGCCTTGCAGCAGCGGATGAATTTTGTGCGCAGCCTGACCGAGGATCTTTTTCTGGCCGCAAAGCTGGAACAAAAACAGCTGCTGCTCAATGAAGATCAGGTGCTTTTGAACGAGGCCGCCGCTGCCGTATGCGCCGCCTGTCAGCCCGAGGCAGAGAAAAAAGGCATCACACTGCACGCAGAGACGGCCATTCCGCTGCCTGTCTGGGGGGATCAGGTCCGGCTGCAACAGGTGGTGCAGAATCTCGTGACCAACGCCATCCATTACACCCCTGTCGGCGGCAGTGTCCAGGTGACCTGCCGAGAACACGCGGGCAATGCTTTGGTCCGTGTACAGGATACCGGGTACGGCATTGCACCGGAGGATCAAAAAGCGGTCTTTGACCGATACTTTCATACCACCGCACAAACCAAACATGACTCCACCGGCTTGGGCCTGACCATTGCCCAGGAGCTTGCCCGGCTGCACCATGGAGAGATCACACTGGAAAGCGAGTTGGGCAAAGGCAGCTGCTTCACGCTGGTCCTGCCTTTACTAAGCTGATCTGCCATTTTGCGTTATATTTCAGGTTCTCATATCAAAAGGGGGAGGCCGGATCGGCCTCCCCCTTTTGTCTTTTACAACTCTCTGGCGTACTGGACCTCTGCCGCCGTACAGTAGCTCCGGCGCAGACCCGTAGGAGCAAAACCATGTTTTGTGTAAAAACGGCAGGCACGGACATTCTCCTCAAATACCCACAGCATGATCTTTTTGTATCCTGCGGACTTTGCCTGCGCCAGTACCTTTTCAAGCAGCGGTCCGCCATATCCTCTGCCCCAGTTGTCCGGCAGGCTATGGATGCAGATCAGTTCTGCCCAGCCCTGGGTCTCCTCATCCCGGCTCGGCCCCCAAAACGCCATTGCGTGGGGTGCATCGTCCAGAAACAGCAGCCAGCCTTCTATCAGACCGGCTGCCAGGACCTGCGAATACATCGCCTCGTTTTTTGCAAGGGCGGTCAGCTGGTCCAACGTATCCTCCGGCAAGATCCCCCGGAAGGCGGTCCGCCAGGACTGTCGCTGGATATGGGCACAAAGGGCCGCATCCTTCTCCTGTGCCCGGCACAGGGTCTGTGCAGGAGAATATTCTGCGCCTTTCTCTGTCAATCGTTCCATATGGTTTGTTTCCTCATTTTGCACGTTTTCTCTGTGTATTGTCTTGTCACTCCTCCAAATAGTCCCGCAAGCGCTTTGCCCGGCTGGGATGACGCAGCTTCCGGAGGGCTTTTGCCTCGATCTGGCGGACGCGCTCTCTGGTGACATGAAATTCCCGTCCCAGCTCCTCCAGTGTGCGTGCCCTGCCATCTTCCAGACCAAACCGCAGCAGCAGCACCCGCTCCTCCCGGGGCGTCAGGCTTTTTAACACGCAAAGCAGTTCCCGGCGCAGCAGCTGACGGCCCGCTTCGTCCACAGGGACGCCTGCCTGTTCGTCCTGGATAAAATCCTCCAGGTGCGCATCCTCTTCTTCCCCCACGGGGGTCTCCAGGCTGATGGGTTCCTGCGCCAGCTGCATCAATTCGCGCACACGCTCCGGCGTCATTTCCAGCCGGACAGCGATCTCCTCCGCAGTCGGTTCCCGGCCATTGCAGCGCAGCAATTCCCCCGCTGTTTTTTTTACCCGGTTGATGCTTTCCACCAGATGGACCGGGATACGAATGGTCCGCCCCTGGTCTGCGATCGCCCGGGTAATGGCCTGCCGCACCCACCAGGTAGCATAGGTAGAGAATTTGAACCCACGGTCCGGCTCAAATTTTTCAGCTGCTTTCATCAGGCCCAGGTTTCCTTCCTGGATCAGGTCCAAGAAAGAAAGCCCCCGCCCTACATACCGTTTTGCCACCGAGACCACCAGCCGAAGGTTGGCCTCGCTGAGGCGGCGGCGGGCATCCAGGTCGCCTGCCTGGGCTGCTTTTGCAAGCGCTGTCTCCTGCTGCGGAGTCAGCAGAGGCACCCGGCCGATCTCTTTCAGGTAAGCCCGCACCGGGTCTTCCAGCGCCACTCCTTCGGCAGACAGTTCCCGGGCCAGATCTGCGATCTGTCCCTCGTCCAGCACCGGAAGATCCGGCTGATCCTCCACCACACGCACTCCACGGGCAGCCAGCGCCTCGTACAGAGCATCCAGCTGCGATACATCGTACTCCTGCTGGTCCATGGCTTGGCTGACCTGCTCCTCTGTAAGCAAGTGGCTGCGCGCTTGGCTGGCCAGCTGACCTGCCAGTTCGTCGGTCTGCGACAGTTTCTGCATCGTATGTTTCTCCCTTCCCTCCAGCCGGAGGAAAGGGCATAGGATCACTCGGCAGTGGACTGCCCTTGTTTTTGTTCTCTCATCGACTGGAGATACCTTGTCAGTTCATCATTGGACATTTCCGCCGCTTTGCTTGCCTTGGGTGTGCCGCGGGCGATGCGGTCCAGATACAGCCGGATATCCTCCGGGGTACAATTCACATCGCTGTATTGTGCCGCAAGACGGCTCAATTCATGCAGTGCTTCTTCGCTCAGGGTCTGGTGCAGCACCGCCAGGGTCAGATCTTCGCCCCGGGCGGCTGTGTCCAGCATCGCCTGGTAGATCTGTTGGTGCAGCGGCATTAAAAACTGCTCTGGCTGCAGCCCCGCCTGTACTTGCGGCAGATACCTTGGCTCCCGCAGGACTGCTGCCAGCAGCCGCTGCTGTGCGCTGGCCACTCCCAAAGCCTGGCGGCCGCCGGCGCTGTATGGGACCTCGATGGTGTCCATCTCGCCCGAATGAAGGATGGCCCGGTTTTGCTCCCGTCTTTGCCTGCGCCCGACCTGTTGGCCGGCCTGCGCCAGCTGCGCCAAAATAGCAGATTTAGAAATATCGGTCTGCTCGGCCAGCCGCCCGGCATAGACCTCCCTCTCGGTAGGGTTAGAACGCTGCGCCAGCATCTCCACGGCTTCCTTGACGTATTGCAGCCGCTGGGAGTCCTCTTTCAGGTCGTATTTACGGCGCAGGTTTTCCAAACGGAAATCCAGCGCACTCCCCACGCCATCCAGCAGTGCCTGAAAACGCTCAGGCCCATATTTTTTGATGTACTCGTCCGGGTCCTTTGCGCCCGGGATCTGAAGCACGCCCACCTTGACCGGGCTGGAGCGGAACAGCTCCAGTGAACGGAGGGTCGCTTTCTGCCCCGCCTCATCCGAGTCGTAGCAAAGGATGACCTCCTCGGCATATTGGCTGATCAGACGCACCTGGTCGGGTGTCAGCGCCGTGCCGCAGGCACAAACGGCCGTATCGATCCCGGCCTGCTGCATGGTGATCACGTCCATATAGCCTTCGCACAGAACATACCGGCGGGCTGCACTGCGCTTTGCCAGCTGCAGGGCGAATACCGTATCGGATTTGTGGTAGACCAATGTTTCCGGGCTGTTGACGTATTTGGGCTTGGAGTCGTCCAGGACCCGGCCGCCAAAGGCGATGACATTGCCGCGCAGGTCAAAGATCGGGGTGATGACACGCTTCCAGAACAAACAATAGATCCGGCCGGATTGGCTGCGCTTGAACAGACCGCTGGCGTCCAGCTCCTGCTGGTTATAGCCTTTATCCCGCAGGTACTGGTACAGCGCCTGGCCATCGTCCGGCGCATATCCCAGACCAAATTTGACGATGGTCTTATCATCCAGCCCGCGTCTGCGCCAATAGGCCCGAGCCTGACGAGCTTCCTCCACAGTGGAATTCAGGCAGGCATGGAAAAACCGTGCCGCCTCCTTGTTCATGGAAAGGATGCGCCCCCGCAGCCGACCGGTCTTGTCGTCCTCCGTAGGGGCGGGCATCCCCGCCCGCTCTCCCAGCAGCTTGACTGCTTCTGTATAGCTGATGTTGTCCATCTTCTGCATAAAGGAGACGGCACTGCCGCCCGCTCCGCAGCCAAAACAGTAAAAGCTCTGGGTGTCCGGGTAGACGTAGAAGGAAGGGGTCTTTTCACTATGGAACGGGCATAGCCCGCTGTACAGCCTACCCTTTCGTTTGAGCTGCACATAACTGCCCACCAGATCGACAATGTCTACCCGGCGGGTCAGTTCCTCAATATATTCATGTGGGATCATGGGGTTTCAACTTCTCTCTGTTTCTCTTGAAATATCGGATGATTCATCCTCTTGCAATGCTCACAGAACATGCCACTTCTGCGGTACGAACAGCTGTTCAAAGGTGCGGATGGCATATTCATCGCTCATTCCGCTGATGTAATCGGTCACAGCCCGATCCCGGCCTTCCTGATAGACAAGCTGCAGATAGAAATTGGACATCTGCTCCGGGTGGATCAAATAGTATTCGTATAGTTCCCCGATCACCTTGTCCACCTTCCGCTCCTCCTGTTTTGCAGTGCGGTCGATATACACGGTATCGTACATAAAAGCCTTCAAGGCCAGAAATGCCTCTTGTTCCTGGCTGCCTGCCGCCACATCGCCCTGGCTGTTTTCCAGGATGCTGTTGATCATGGTGGTGATCCGCTGGGATTTGGAATGTCCCAGCACAGCGGTGCAGTCCTTTGGCAGAGCTTCCTCCGACAGCACCCCTGCCCGCACAGCGTCCTCGATATCGTGGTTGACAAATGCGATCTGATCGGCCATGCGGACGATGCGTCCCTCCGGGGTGGCCGCCCAGGTGCCTTTGGTGTGGGTGATGATGCCATTGCGCACCTCCCAGCTGAGGTTGAGCCCTGCGCCGTCTTTTTCCAGCTTGTCCACCACCCGCAGGCTCTGGACATAATGCTTAAAGCCGCCGGGGGTCAGCTGATCCAGTGCAGCCTCTCCGGCATGGCCAAACGGTGTATGCCCCAGGTCATGTGCCAGACTGATGGCTTCGGTCAGGTCTTCATTCAGACGCAGCCCCCGGGCAATGGTCCGGGCGATCTGGGCCACCTCCAGCGTATGGGTCAGCCGTGTACGGTAGAGATCCCCTTCCGGCGAGAGAAAGACCTGCGTCTTTTGTTTCAGCCGGCGGAATGCTTTGCAGTGGATGATCCGGTCCCGGTCCCGCTGGTATACCGGTCGGATCGGGTCTTGCGGCTCCGGTCTTGCGCGGCCGCGGCTGGCATCGCTGAAGCTGGCCCAGGGAGCCAATGTCAGCCGTTCGATCTGTTGTGTCTGCTCTCGCACATTCATAGTAAGCTTCCCTCCCTTACTGGTCATGCGGTATATTTTGCGGCCGGAACAGGCCAGCCTTTTCTGTTCTGAGCACAGCAGCTCCGCACCAAAAAGCATATTCTGCTATAAAGCCTTATCCAAAGATAGCGTCCAGCATTTCCGGGCAGTCCCTCCTGCTGGAGACAGGTTTTCTCCACGGATATCCTTATTATAGCATAGTCCCCGGCTCGAAGGGGGATGTTTTATGTCGGCAGAGCACAAAATCAGAACGGTGCATAGAAAGGCTCGGACACCTGCACCTGTCCGCTGCCCCGTGTCAGCTCCCGCAGCTGTTCCAGCAGCGGACCTTGTGTCCCCTCCGGCATCTGCCAGCGCAATGTGACCCGGTCCGTGAACAAGGGCTCGGCCATTTTTGCGCCCGATGCCGTAATAAGCACTGCAGCCCGGTCATACAAGGAATAGTCCAGCTCTACGCACAGCTCTATCACGCTGCGCACTGTGACGACCTCCGCATTGGCCAGCGCCCGGGAGGTAGCAGTGGTATAGGCCCGCACCAGCCCCCCTGTGCCCAGCAGTACCCCGCCAAAGTACCGGGTGATCACTACGATCAGGTCTGTAAGGCCGCTGTGCTGCAAGACCTCCAGTGCTGGCGTACCCGCTGTCTTGGCCGGTTCTCCATCATCCGAATAGCGCTCCCGGTGGTCGGCCCGGAGACGGTAGGCATACACATTATGCCGTGCGGTACGGTTGGCTTGGCGCACCTGCTCCAAAAAGGCCAGGGCTGCCTCCTCGCTGTCTGCAAAGGAGAGCTGTGCAATAAAGCGGCTTTTCTTTTCTTCGTATTCTCCGGCAGCAGTGCCCCGGATCGTGCGGTAATCTTCCACGGGGATCTCCCTTCTTTTGGTATAGTCTGTTCTGTTCAAAGTATACCATAAACTATTCCTTGCGCAAAGCCCTGCCTTTATGCCGTCGGCGGCCCTGTTCCCGGCAGCACAAAAGCCGCCCTCCGTACAAGCGGAAAGCGGCTTTTCAAAGCTGCGGCGGCAATGGACCAGTCTGGTCATTCACCACGGATCATCTCGATGCCCTTTTGCAGGGTCTCTTGATCGATCGCTCCATTGGCGCGGGCGATCGCATAGCCCTCTGCATCTATAAAATAGGTGGACGGCAGCGCATACACCCCGTAGGCGGCAGCGGCCTCTCCCTGTGTATCATAGACCATCGGCAGCACATAGCCCTTATCCGCCAAAAACTCCCAGGCGGTGAGCATCGTCTCCCGTGAGCCGTCTGTAACATTGACCATCAGGAACTGAACTTCCTCCCCCAGCTGCTGATATACGGCATCAAAGTCCGGCATCTCACGCTGACAGGGCCCGCACCAGCTGGCCCAGAAATTCAGCACCACCGGGGTGCCCCGATAGTCCGATAAACGCACTGCGGTACCCTGACTGTCATAAACCGTAAAATCCGGCGCAAGGTTTTTGGGTCCGCTGTTGGACTGCCCCAGCTGCTGCGCACCCATTCCGCCGCTCAGCCGTGTATACAGCACACCGGCCAACCCCAAAACGGCCAGCAGCGCCAGTGCCGCCCAAAGCAGCTTCTTTTTTGACTCATAGGTCCATTTCTCCTTTGCATTGAACCAGGCCATTAGCCCAGCAGGGCAAGCATCCGCCCTAACGTGCCGGTAGCCATCAATATACCTGTCAGGATCAGCAGTCCGCCGCTGATCCCATTGATGAGTTTATAGTGCTGTTTGACCCAGTCCAGTGCCGAACGCAGACTGTCGATCAGCACCGCACTCAGAATAAACGGGACACCCAGCCCCAGGGAGTAGACCAGCAGCATCCCCATACCCTGCAGAACATGGCCCTGCTGTGAGGCCAGCATCAGTGCCGAGCCCAAAAAAGCTCCGACACAAGGGGTCCACCCCACCGAGAACACCGCCCCAAATACCGCAGACTGCCAGAACCCACCGCCCTGAGGGGCGCGGGCTGCACTGCCGTGGAAAAGATCCAGGTGCAGCACACCCAAAAAATTCAAGCCAAACAGGATCACGACGCCGCCGCAGACCAGGTTGACCAGTGTCTGATACTGACGCAGAAGTCCGCCCAGCGTCCCCGCCAGGGCACCCAATGCCACAAATACAGCGGTAAATCCAGCCACAAAGCCCAGCGCCCCGGCCAAGGTGCGGCGGGTGGTGCGGGGTCCGCCTGCTGCAAAATAGGACAGATACACCGGCAGCATCGGCAAAAGACACGGGGAAAGAAAGGTAACGACCCCCTCCAGAAAAGCGATCACATATTGCATCCGTCTTTGCCTCCACAATTCCCGATCCCAGACAAGAGCCAGCCCATCAGCCCCATATACGCCATTGAGGCAAAAGGACTTGCCGTAATCATGCAGGTGCCGGTGGAGCAGCCCACCAGCGCATAATATGCAAATCCAACTGCTGCCCCAGCCAAGGTGAACAGTAACGGCCGCAGCCAATTTTCAGGCAGTCTTTTCATATAAAAGTCTCCTTTATTCCGCCCCTCTTTTTTCAGGGAGAGATAGATGCCGTCAGTATACCGGAGCCGGGCGTCGGCCGTCTGTGACGGCGTCACATTGACCGTTCCCTCAAAGTCTGTGCCGCCTGGCGGATGGCAGAAAGCTTATTCTGCACCGGCTGCTGCGGAGTCCGCTCCTGCGCTGCTTACACCGCAGCTGCCAGCAAAGGCCGCCCGCTGGAGCAAAGCTCCGCAGGCGACCGCGGTTCCGATTATTTCTTGTGCGGCGGACAAGTTCAGTCCTCCGGAAGGTCCATTCCGCAGGAGGCTGCCCGGGCTGTCAAGCAGGCATCCCGAACGACTGCCGCATAAAAGCGGTATCCTCCCGCCAGGTGCGAACATTCAAACCCGCTGCCTTTCAGGATGCGGCTGGCGATATAGCTGCGCAGACCGCTCTGACAAACCAGATAGACCGGTTTTGTTTTATCCAGTTGTTCCAGATGCTCCCGCAGCTGGTCCACCGGCAGATTGATAAACCCATCGATGTGGCCCGCAGCATATTCTGCTTGGGTGCGGACGTCCACCAGCTGGACGCTGCCATCCCGAGGCAGGGCCGGCTCATCCTCTGCTCTCCACTGCTGTACCAGCCCCTGATCCAGGTCCTCTGCCATAAAGCCTGCCATATTCACGGGGTCTTTTGCGGAGGAATAAGGCGGCGCATAGGTCAGATCCAGTTCCTTGAGCTGCGGTGCAGTCATTCCTGCATGGATCGCTGTAGCCAGCACATCAATGCGTTTGTCTACACCTTCATACCCCACAATCTGTGCCCCAAGCACCCGCAGCGTAGGCTTATCATAGATCAGCTTCATAGTCATCAGCTGTCCGCCGGGGTAATACCCCGCATGGCTCATGGGAGACAAGATCACGGCTTCCGGATCAAAGCCTGCATTGCGGGCGTTCTTTTCATTGACGCCAGTGGCGGCGGCTGTCATAGAAAACACCTTGACCACCGAGCTGCCCTGAGAGCCGGTATAGCGGCTGTTCATCCCACAGATATTATCCGCAATGATGCGCCCCTGCTTGTTGGCAGGACCCGCCAGCGAGATCAATGCGTCCTGGCCGGTAACGGGATGCCGTACCTGGACGGCATCCCCCGCTGCATAGACGTCCGGGACGGAGGTCTCCATCCGGTCATTGACGAGGATGCTATCCTTGATACCCAGTGCCAGCCCGGCGGATTTTGCCAATGCGGTATCCGGTGTGACCCCGATGGCCAGCACTACCATATCCGCCTGGAGCGAGGGCTCATCCTTACGCAGGACCTCCACCCCACGATTGGTGGAGGCAAACCCTTCCACGGTAGAACCCAAAGCCAGTTGGACCCCATGGCGGCGCATCTCTGCATGGATCAAGGCGGCCATATCTGCATCAAAGGGGTTCATCAGCTGCTTAGGCCGCTGCACGATGGTGACTTCCATGCCCAACTCCCGCAGATTTTCTGCCAGTTCCAGACCGATAAAGCCGCCGCCTGCCAGCACCGCCGAGCGGGGTTTGTTTTTTTGAATAAATTCCTTGATGCGGAAGGTATCCTCTACCGTACGCAGTGTGAACACCCGTTCCAGGCCGACACCCGGCAGCCGGGGCTGGGTAGGTCTTGCACCCGGAGCGAGGATCAGTTTATCATAACTTTCCTCAAATGTGCAGCCGGTGGCAAGATCTGTGACCAACACTGTCTTTCGCTCCGGGTGGAGAGCAGTCACTTCATGCCGGACACGGACCTGCACCCGGAAGCGGGCAAAAAACTGCTCCGGGGTCTGCAGGGTCAGCGCCTCCGGGTCGGTGATCACATCCCCGATATAATACGGCAAGCCGCAGTTGGCATAGGAGATATACCCTGAGCGCTCAAAGATCAGGATCTCGGCCTGTTCATCCAAACGACGCAGCCGAGCTGCTGCGGTTGCACCTGCGGCCACACCGCCCACGATCACGACCTTCATGCAAACTCCACCTCCCCTGCATAGCTCATCATTCCACCCAGGTCTGTAACCTTGGTATACCCCATCCGTTCCAGCTCCCGCACTGCCTGACAGCTGCGCACACCGGAGTGGCAGTATACATACACCGGCGCAGCTTTGTCCGGAACGAATGCAGCTGCGCCGTGTATCGATTGCAGCGGAAGATTGCGGCTGCCAGGGATATGCCCCTGACTATATTCCTGGGGCGTGCGCACATCCAGCAAAACCGAGCCGGACTGGGCACGACATTCTTCTAACCGGACATGGATATCCGGCTGCTGCCGGAAAAGATCAAAAAAATTCATGGTCTGCTCCTTTAGAACGGGGGTGGATCGCAGCATACTTTGTAGTCTGATTATACCCAAGGAGGCCATGTAGTATCTGTGATGCGGTCACCCTTTTTCTTCCCTTTTCCCCTGTCTGTGCGCAAACAAACCAGAGCGGACTGCGCCGCCAAACAAAAAGAGCGCCGATCCAAAACGAATCAGCGCTCTTTTTGTTCATGCCGCCGACGGGGGTCGAACCCGTACTCTGTCTCCAGAAAGGGATTTTAAGTCCCTCGTGTCTGCCAGTTCCACCACGGCGACCCAATATGCCACCCTTGCGGGGGCCAAACGACAGTTTTTATAATACAATAGTTTCCGCCCTTTGTCAAGAAAAGACTGTGCGGCTGACCGGATATCCAGCCAAAGAGACCTTTCTCCCCGGTATGGACAAAACAAAAAATGGAGCGTCCCGCTCCGCAACCCGAACAGGACACTCCGTTTTTGGTTTTTACATGAAAAAATTATACCTTGCCGCCGTGGAGTTCCGCATACATTTTTGCGCGGCAATCTGCCACAGCAGGGGTCATATTGACGTAATGCTTATGGGGGCACTCCAAGCGCAGCTCGCTCTCCCAGGTCTCTGTGGTGAGCTGGCGGGCAATATACGCCTTTTTCTCTGCAATAGAGGGCAGCTGGATGGCCAGTTCGCCCCCCAGGATGTGGGGCACCAGCAGCGGCTTGACCGCAGACGGCGTGATGGTGACCGTGCGCTCAATGGCATCCGGGTCCAGGTTGACCATAGTCACCGGTTTGCCCGCCTCGATCACCTCGCCATCCATCGCGATCAGATCACATTGTGCCTGCCCATTCTCATCGTATAGACGCCAAGGCATCTTTTTGCCCGGAATGATCGCCTTGCTGGCAGAATCCGAACACTTCATCTTGGGCAGATAGCTGCCATCTGCCTGCTTGACAGCGACCAGCTTATATACGCCGCCAAACACAGGGTCGGAAGCAGAGGTGATCAGATTTTCGCCTACGCCGTAGGAGTCAAAGTGAGCGTGCTCATACAGCTCCATATTGGCGATCTTTTTTTCATCCAGGCCATTGGAGGCTACCAGCTTGATATACGGCTTGCCTGCGGCATCCAGCGCCTTACGCAGCCGCTTGGAGCCACGCGCCAGGTCACCGGAATCGATACGGGCAGATTTGACCCGGCGGTTGGGGTCGTTGGGATATTTTTCAATCAGGTAATCGTCCAATTTGATCAGGTTGGGCAGGCCGCTCTCCATAATATTATAGGTGTCCAGCAGCAAACTGACCGAATCCGGATAGGTATCCGCAAACGCCTTGAACGCATCAAATTCTGTGGGGAAAAACTCAATAAAGCTATGGGCCACCGTGCCCACCGCTTTGACCTCCGAGCCAAACTTCATCTCGGCCAGGCAGTTGGCCGTGCCGACACAGCCACCCAGCACCGCTGCATAGGCGCCATCATTGCCTGCACTTTCGCCCTGGGCCCGGCGGGTACCAAACTCCATAACACTGCGGGGGGTGTGGGTATTCAGCCCGACCACACGGGTAGCTTTGGTGGCGATCAGGCTATGGAAGTTCATAGTCTGCAGCAGATAGGTCTCGATCAGGATCGCACCGACCAGGTCGCACTCGATCCGCACCATCTGCACATGGGGATAGCAGACCGTGCCCTCCGGCAGGGCATACATATCCCCTTTCCAGCGGTATGTGCGCAGATACTCGCAGAACTCCTCGCTCATGCCTTTTGTACGCAGCCACCAGATATCCTGCTCGTTGAAATGGTAGTTCATCAAAAAGCGGGTCAGTTTGCGCTGGCCTGCACTGATGGAATACCCCAGATCATCCGGGTTCTTGCGGAAGAACATATCGAACACCAGGGTCGTATCCTTAAATCCATGCAAAAACAGGCAGTTGGCCATTGTGAACTCGTAAAAGTCCACCACCATTGCGGGGTTATCATAATCCTCATCCGGAATGTAGGGAACAACTTTGATCTCGTCCATGAACGCATCCTCATTTCTTCTTGCGTTGCGGCCCTGCGGCCGACCTGTCTTGACAGTATGCCTGCGTTTGTACCATGATAGCATTATTTGTAAAGGGACGCAAGGGTTTTTGCAAAATTCTGCAATAGAAAAAGCCGCCGCAGGGCGCAAATAGAGACCCTGCGGCGGCCAGACGGAAGCACAGCCGTGCTTCCCTATCAAAAACTATCTCAGCCGTTCATGATGCTGGGGGTAGCGTTCTTCAGCACAACGTCATGGCTGCCACCCTCAACGATAGAGGTAGAGGACACCACCGTCAGCTTTGCCTTCTGCTGCAGCTCAGGGATGGACAGTGCGCCGCAGTTGCACATGGTGCTCTTGACCTTGTACAGGGTGGTCTGCACACCATCGGCCAGGGGGCCGGCATACGGCACATAGCTATCCACGCCTTCCTCAAAGTTCAGCTTGGAAGCGCCGCCCAGGTCATACCGCTGCCAGTTGCGGGCACGGTTGGAGCCTTCGCCCCAGTACTCCTTCATATACTGGCCATTGATACGCACCTTGTTGGTGGGGCTCTCGTCAAAACGAGCAAAGTAGCGGCCCAGCATCACAAAATCTGCGCCCATTGCCAGAGCCAGAGTAATATGATAGTCGTGAACGATGCCGCCGTCCGAGCAGATGGGCACATAGATGCCGGTCTCCTTGTAGTACTCGTCCCGAGCCTTTGCCACCTCGATGACCGCAGTAGCCTGGCCGCGGCCAATGCCCTTGGTCTCACGGGTGATGCAGATGGAACCGCCGCCGATGCCGATCTTCACGAAATCAGCGCCAGCCTCAGCCAGGAAGCGGAAGCCCTCGGCATCCACCACGTTGCCTGCGCCCACCTTTACGGTGTCGCCGTAATGCTCGCGGATCCATGCAATAGTGCGGCTCTGCCACTCAGAGAAGCCCTCGGAGGAGTCGATGCACAGTACATCCACGCCAGCCTCCACCAGAGCAGGCACACGCTGGGCATAGTCACGGGTGTTGATGCCGGCGCCCACAACGTAGCTCTTGTTGGCATCCAGCAGCTCGTTTGCATTTTCCTTGTGGGAATTGTAGTCCTTACGGAAGACGATATACTGCAGGTTGCCCTCATCGTCCACCAGGGGCAGGGTGTTGATCTTGTTGTCCCAGATGATATTGTTGCAGTCGTGCAGAGAGGTATTGACCGGAGCGGTGACCAGCTTCTCCAGCGGGGTCATGAAGGTAGTGACCAGAGCGTCGTCCGGAGTGTGGTTGATCCGGTAATCACGAGATGCCACAATGCCCAGCAGCTTGCCGTGGGGGGTGCCGTCTGCAGTGATGGCAATGGTGGAGTGGCCGGTGCGAGCCTTCAGATCCAGCACGTCGTGCAGGGTGGCAGTGGGGGCCAGGTTGGAGTCGGACACCACATAGCCGGCCTTGTAGGTCTTGACACGATGGACCATAGCGGCCTCATCCTCAATGCTCTGAGAGCCGTAAACAAAGGACACACCGCCCTGACGAGCCAGTGCAATGGCCAGCTTATCGCCGGAGACCGACTGCATGATGGCGCTGATCATGGGGATGTTCATCTCCAGGGGGCACTCTTCCTGACCCTTGCGATACTTAACAAGGGGGGTCTTGAGGCTGACCGCCGTGGGGACGTTCTCGGCAGAGGAGTAGCCGGGAACCAGCAGGTATTCGCCAAAAGTGCGGGAGGGTTCTTCATAAAAATATGCCATAGTCAAAGCTCCTTTTTTCTTTTTCTTCAAACAGCAGCCAGGGTTAACGACACTTTTTGTCCGTTTGTGTATGATTGCCTATACTATACCACAATCGACGGATAAATACAAAAGGTTCCGTGTCCAAAGTTTCCAAATACAGCCCGATGAAAACCATGCATTTTGTATAGAAAACCCCTTAAAGTCGGACTTTGTCCCCCGGCCTGGCAGATGCAAAAAAGCCCGTCCTGAAAAGGACGGGCTTTTTTGCACACGAAGCTGAGATGCCGCCTGTGCGGCGCCGGTCAGCAGCTGAGAAGGAGGTCAGCCGGAGGAGGACGACCATAGCGCCCAGCATCTCAATGAACAAGAAGAAAAAGATTTCACAGCGGAACGCATCCTTGCTGTAACTATATTGTAACTCTTTTGATATCAATTTGCAATAGGCATTCGCAAATTTTTTTGAACTTTTTCAAATTTCCGCCTGCAAGGGCTGGTCAATCCTCCAGCGGGCCTGTTTCCAGGTAGCATTCAAATGCGCTTTGCCCTTCATGACGGCCCAGCACATACCACCCCTCACCAGAGGGCGCCACAAACACCTCCATGCTCTGCCCCATCAGCAGCTGGCGGTGATATTTCAGGCAAGCAAAACGGACGGCTTCCTGCTGCAGCACCGCAAGCGGCAGCGCATCGCAAGCAATGTCCAGATAACAGGCGTTATTCAGATGGCCATTCTGATCGCACAGAGAGTAATCTGCCCGCCAGACCCCGGCACTGGTCAAAGGCTCTGCCTTATGGACGTGCAGCGGAAGCTCCGCCTCCACCTGCTGGTTCCAATAATGCTCCGGAGCCTGCCAACCCGGCTGACGCAGGATATGCTGGCTCTCTGTATCCACCAGGATCCACCGGGCATCCACCAGGGCTGCCAGCTGGCCGTCCTCCCCCCGCAGCTCGGTAATACGCTTGAGAGATCCCCGGCGGCTCTGCTCCGCAAAGGTGGTCAGGGTCATCTGCTCCCCCCGGCGGGGCACCCGCACAAACCGGAGCGCCTGTTTCCCCAACAGGAACACCGCTTTTTGCTGGGCAAAAAACACATCGTCCATGCCATAGGCACAGGCGTGATCGGTAGAGATCTGCTCAATGCAGCGCAGCAGCGCACTGGGTTTCATCCGACGGCGGAAATCCACCGCTGCATTCTGGATCTGGACCGGCTGACTGAACGAATATTTCTCCATGAATGGGTCACCTTTTTCTTTATAGGAATCTTTACAGGCACACCTGCCATTTTAGCTTACATCATTTGGGCGGAATTTGTCAAACACAAAAGATAGCCTTTCTATAAAAACAGACCAGCAGTCTGCGCCTGCCGGTCTGTCAAAATGCAATGCCCTATCCCCTGCCCCAAGCTGCAATGGTATCCAGCACAGAGAGATCCACCCGGTAGATCGAATCGTCCCCTGCGAGGGACAGATAGCACCCATCCGCCCCCAGCGCATAACAAAACACAAGGTCTCGCTCCGGTGTGCGGACCTTGAGCTGAACATCCGGTGTATCCAGCCCATATTCCGCAGGTTCGGCGCCGGTATACTGGCCTGCAGCATAGCTGGTCACAGCGGACAGCAGCCCCTGTACACGGTCTGGTTCCAACGTCTGCTGTCCGTCCAACTGCCATACGGCGGCATAGCCGCCCGCCGGGTCTGGCGTCTGGAGTTTTTGCAGCCGGTATCTTCTGCCATCGGACAAGGTGCAATCCAGCATCTCGATCTCCGAAGCGGTGATCCCTGCCGGCGAAAAGGGTTCAAAAAGCTGCTCCTTTGTTTTTGTAAAGGGAGCTGCCCGCCGAGCCGGAACAAGGCAAAGTGCCGCCTGCCCTTCCATTTGCAGATAGATCTGATCGGTGATGGTGTTTTGGGCACCGAACGCAAAGGCAAGGGTCTCCCCCTCAGTGGTGATGACCCGCAGGCGCACCAAGGGTTCTGCCAGCCCATAATCCTGCCCTGAAACGGGCTCCAGTCTTCGCTGTGGTTCCAGCCCCATCAGGGCAGTGAGCATCGCATTGCAGGCAGATGCATCCAGATGATAGGCCGGATCTTCCGCCAGCGTCCAGCTGCCCGCCTCATACTCCAGCGTCAGTGTCTGCCCCTGATAGGTATATTGGAGACAGCGCAGCGTCTGTGGCGTAACAGGACACACGGAGCCTTCGGCCTTTTCTGAACGGGCAGAGAGACCGGTCAGCCACCACAGCCCCACAGCAGCCAACAGCACACCAGCCAGCAGCATCAGCAAGGTCTTTTTGCGGCCCTCCATAGGCGTTTACCTTCTGCGGCGCAGCACCAGCACTGCACCGCCCGCTATCAATATAGCTGCCGGCAATACCAGCACGAACAGGATACCAAGCCCTGCGGTCAATCGCCCATCGATCTGAAGCGGCGCTGCTTCCAATGCCTTGGAGGGGATCAGCACTCCGCTGGTCTGCCCCGCCAGAGAGGAGGCACAGCCCTGCAAAAAAGCGGCGTTGCCGGGGGCGGTCTGATAAACAGCTTCGTCATCCATTCCCCCGCAGCCGATCCAGATCACCTCCGCATCGGTATCCTGCTGGCAGGCATATGCGGCCAGCGCAAAGGGGCCGTCTGCGTCCCCTTCCTCCCGATCGGTAGTCGTCATCTGGTAGCCCGCCGCTTTGCTGTATGCAGCGTCCGAAGTCAGCAAAAGAGCCTCCGAGATCACATCCTCACGGGGGTCCAGCCGGATGCCCTGCGCCAGCTCCAATAGCACCGGGCGGCTGGTATCCAGACCATCCAGAGCCGTAGTTTCCATCGCAGAGGCATAGTCTGGCAGCAGCGAACAGGGATAGCCATAGAGTGCATGATCCGCCTGTCCCTCTGCTATGATACCATCCACCCGAGATAGACCGAATTGCGCCAATAGTTCGTCCAGATTCGGGGTCTGGTAATACTCTCCGGTAAGCACCAGCAGCTTGCCGCCCTGGGCGAGGTACTCTTTCATCCGGCCCACTTCGTTTACCTTTTGGCCTGCACCGGCCAGATCGCTCTGCGGAACATTCAGGATCAGCAGGTCACAGTCCTCCGGCACCGTCCCAGACAGCAGGCTCAGCGTATCCAGAGCAAAGCCCTGTTTTTCCAGCGTAATGCTCAATGTTTCGGTCAGGGACTTTTCTCCATGGCCCGTAAGGACATAGGCATGGCGCTGCTCTCCGCTGGTCAGCCGGTAGAGCGCCGCCGTCAGATCGTTTTCTCCGTCAAACCGCAGGCTATATCCGCCGGTCGTGGCATAATCTGAATAGTCGTATTCATACAGCTCGGCTGCATCCAGCACCAGGCTGTCCTCTCCGGAAACCAGGATCAAACTTCCGGCAGAGGCATTTTCCGCCCCATACTGCGCAGCAAAAGTCGGGTACAGCGCCGGGTCTTTCAGCTGCCAGGTGATCTGTGGATTTTCCGCTGCACAGCGGTTCAGATAAGAGCGGATCAGGGTATCCTCGCTGCCGGTCTCGCAGAGATAATAAACCGTGACTTCCTGCGGAATCTCCCGGATCACCCGGAGGGACTCCGGGCTGAGCGAATAAAGCCCTGCCTCGGACAAGTCCAGCTGCGTATACGTTTCAGGGACCGCCCGCACCACCAAATTGATCAGCACCGCCAGGGCAAGCGCAGCAGCCCAGACCGCAGCTGTCCACGCCCCTTTTTGAGCAGAGGTCGTTTTTTTCATATACAGACGCCTCCTCTCTCAGTTCCAGCGGCGCCGGTCCAGCACCTGCACCGTAAAGAACAAGAACAAGGCCGACACGGTGAGATAATACACCACAGACGGCACCGAAAACACGCCATTGACAAAACTTTCAAAAGGCACGAACAGACACAGTGCTTCCAGCACAGCGCTGAATGCCTCGATCAGCCAGGCACTGCGGAACCAAAACAGTGCAGACAGTCCCAAACAGAGCACAGCAAAACTGATGCAGCCTGCCAGCAGACTTTTGCTCCGCAGACCCACACCCAAGCTGAACAGCGCCGCCAGCCCCGCAAAGACGACCAATGCTGCTGCGCTGCCTGCGCTGAACATGGAACGAAGCCCCGGCATCAGGTAGGCCAGCAGCAGAATGCCAAAGCAGCCGACCGCTGCAATGATCTGATTTTCGGTCAGGCTGGAACAGAACTCCCCTACCGCCAACGCCGCACAGCCCAAAAGAAAATAACACAGCAGCGCAGCCAGATTGGATGCCAGGGACGCACTGGAACCGCCCAGTGCCCGCAGGACCAGGATCATGCCCGCATCCGCCAGACAAGGCAGCGCAAAGACGGCACACATAGCCAGATATTTGCCCAGCACGATCTCCCACAGAGACACCGGACTGGTGAGCAGAAGCTGATCTGTGCGGCTGTGACGTTCCTCCGCCAGGCTGCGCATAGCCAGCACCGGCGCATATACCAACAGCACAAACAGCGAATTGTACAAAGTATAATACCCAAAGTCCGGCAGACCGTACCCCAGGTTCAGCGCCAGAAAATATAGCCCGGTAGCCCCCAGCAAAAATGCTGTAAGCACATAGCCGATCATGCCATGAAAATAGCTGCCTATCTCCCGCTTGAAGATCGTGGTCATTCTTCCTCCTCCATTCCAGTTGTTTCCGGCGGTGTGCCGGTCAGCTGCAAAAACACTTCTTCCAGGCTTTTATGCTGGGCAGACAGCTCCAGCACTGGGCAGCCAGCCTGTGCCAATGCCCGGGATACCTGTGCCCGGTGGTCGCCGTCTCCGCTGCAATGCACCAGGCAGCAGCTTTCGCCCTGCTGCTGTGAAAGAAGTTCCACCTGCTCCACCCCAGGCAGCGCCGCCAATGCCGCTTCCACCTCCGCACCTGTGCCCTGGGCTGTAACCCGCAGAGTGACCCCCGCAGACAGACGATTACTGAGTTGATCCGGTGTGCCGGATGCCACCAAATGCCCCCCTGAGAGGATCAGCACCTGACTGCACACAGCCTGCACCTCGCTGAGGATATGGCTGGAAAGCAGCACTGTGTGGTGACCAGCCAGCTCCCGGATCAGACGACGGATCTCGGTGACCTGTGCGGGGTCCAGACCAACGGTGGGTTCGTCCAGGATGATAAGCTGCGGTTTGCCCAGCAGAGCCTGTGCGATCCCCACACGCTGCCGGTACCCTTTAGAAAGATTCCGGATCAGCCGCGGCAGTACGGATTCCACGCCGGTGCGGCGGGCTGTGCGAAGGATCTGCGCAGCCCGATCTGCCTGCGGAACGTGTTTCAAGCGCGCTGCAAAGTCCAAATACTCCTGGACTGTCATCTCCGGATAAAGGGGCGGTTGTTCCGGCAGATAGCCGATACAGCTCTTAGCCCGAACATCCGGCAGCGGATACCCCGCCACCTGTACACTGCCGCTGGTAGGCGCCAGATAGCCTGTCAGGATATTCATAATCGTGGATTTGCCCGCGCCATTGGGGCCCAGCAGACCGCAGATCTGTCCCTGCTCCACCTGAAAGGACACATCCTCCACGGCCAGGCGGCTGCCATAGCGTTTTGTGAGGTGAGACACTTGGATCATGAGGCACACTCCTTTTATATAAATAGGGTCCCTGCCCGGCCTTGGCGATACCCAGGCACAAAGCGGATCATTTCACCCTGCAAATACCAAACCAGTGTAGTGAACAGATGTGTTCAAATTATGGCAGAGAGATGGATTTTTTCCTTCTGTGAGGCGGAGAGAAAAGCAAAAAAGCGCCGCTTCCCGAAGGAAACGGCGCTTGTACAGCTAAGCCACAGATTACTTGCGGCCAAAGCGCTTGTTGAAGCGCTCAACACGTCCGCCGGTGTCAACCAGCTTCTGCTTGCCCGTGTAGAACGGGTGGCACTTGGAGCAAACTTCGATGTGGATCTCAGGCTTGGTCGAGCGGGTCTGGATCACATTGCCGCACGCACAGGTGATGGTGCAGTCAACGTAGTTCGGGTGGATGCCCTGTTTCATTTCTTTTCACCTCAATTCTGGTTCTGACTTCTTGGGGCCATATTCTCATGTATGTGCCCATCACAACCTTCAATATCGGCTACCCCGTCGAGCGGCCTTGGAAACGATTGCCTTAATATTATAGCACAGATTTGAGAAATTGCAAGGGCTGTTTTTTACTTTTCCAGCAAACTTTTTTCATCCAATGCGCTGGCGCTTATCCAGGCGCATCTTGTCGGCAACAAATTTCCCTGTATTGGGATTCCAAAGCTGTCTTGGCTCCCTCTTCAATCGTAGGACTTAACCCTTTGAGTTCACAGTGTTCGAGGAACATTTCGATGTCTTTAGCCAGCATAAAATACCTCCTGTAAAACATACGTTCTGGAGAGACTGACCCAATAAACATCAAAAATTTGTTGGTTTTCACTCAAGTTATTTGTTGGTATGGAGCCATAATTCTATAATTATACACCAATGAATAGCTTTTGCAATTCCAAAGGTTCCAATTCACGCCATATAAACATACTAATTATCGCAACTTTTTCATCCAATGCGCTGGCGCTTATCCAGGCGCATCTTGTCAGCGATCATCGCTATAAACTCCGAATTCGTGGGTTTTCCCCGCAGGTTATGGATGGTGTAACCAAAATAGCTGTTCAGGGTGAAAATATCGTTTATTCGTTAATAATTGCACATCGCAAGCCCATATATCCAATAAACAACCACTTTACCATAGTAAAGGAAAAGACAATAAATTTCGGTGAAATTATCCTGTATTTGTAGGCATAGTCCCAAATGATTTATCATACTGTAAGTATACCGGTTTTTAGGCCAAAAAGCAACAGATGATCGAAAAATAAAAGCCCCTGCAATTTTCACTCCAGCCCTATTATCGGCTAGTATGATTGTTGCAGGGTCTTTTTCTATATGTTGTTTAATGAAGAATGTACGTAAATATCAATTCACATTCTTCCGGTGCTGCTCCCGCAAAGCCTTGAGCTGCTTATTCGCATCCAGAGCATCTTGGGTAAAAGCATTGTTCTTCCACCAAGCCACCAAAGATGCACCAACCGTCATACCCGTAGTGATAAAAGTCTCAAGTTCTGCATTTTCAATGGGGAGAATCGGGTGCCCAGTAGCACTCAAAATCTGGTTGGTCAGGGCAAGTCCCAGAAGTGCAGTACGCACAATCGTGCCAGTTTCAATTTTGTTTGCCATAAGTCATTTCCTTTCTTTATCAGTCATCTTCTTGGGCAGAGATCGTTTGTACCGGCAGCGCTCGCATGGCAGGCTCGATTTTACCGTGAACAAAGCCATCTCCACCAAGTTTTTCATAATCCGAAAAAAGCTCCCAGAACACATCGGCCTCCATGATGTTCCAGGCGCCCTTACCGGTGTAATAGCGGTACGCTTCCAGCAGCCGATCCCGCAGCTCATTGCGCTTTAATGTGCGCTGCTCCTCGTCCATCTTCTGCAGCCGCTGGGCAGTCTGCTGCTGGCTACTTCTCAGCTCGGCAATCTCGCCCCGCAGCTCATCCTGGATTTTCAGGCTCTGTGCTCTGTATTCGGGATACTTGTTAATGCTGTCCAACGCCTGAGCTAACTTCTCATCCCGCTCCTGTTCGGCGTCGTGCCTTTCCACGATATAGCTCTTGACTTTGCGATAGATCATTGCCGCAAAGCTGACAGCTAAGCCCAGCTCCACAACCTGCCAGAGCGTAACACCACCAAAAATCAGCTTAAATTCTTCTGCTCCTGTCACACGTCACCCTCCCCTCTCAAAAGCCATTCAGGCGTGCTCTGCGCATAATGGCCGGGTAGTCCTTGTACGACACATCGCAGTCCAGCCTTTTGCCGAACCCTGCAATATCAAGAGCGTTAGTGCTGCTGTACTGCCACAGACCGTTCTGCACGGCGCTGGTGTCCACTTTCGTGTAGGCCGCTTCCCACTTGTCAAACGCTTTCAGTTCGCTAAGATTCGTATAGCTCTGGAAGAAATCCCGACTACAGTATACAGCTGCATAGTAGCCAGCCTGCTCGAAAATATCCAGGACCGTCTTGATAATCGTCGTGTTATCAGCTTTCACCTGAGCCCGGCTGCGGCCAGAGCCGTCCCGGCCGGTGTTAAACGGCTCGTACTCTACATCAAAGTAGATCGGGTAGTCCCACTTATGCCCTCGCAGCTGGTCCACCACCTGTCTTGCAGTGGCCGCGGCGGCCTCAGCAGAGGTATCGTAGCTGTAAAAATATGCGCCCATAGGCACGCCGTTGGTCTCACATCCAGCGACATTTGCCGTCCACTGCTTGTCCAAGATCAGCCCGCCCTTGCCATGCCGTGCGCTGTACCCGACTCGCAGAATGGCAAAACCAGGGCCTGCGCCACCATTCACCCTGCGCAGCTCTCTGGCCGTGCTCGCCCAGTCGATTTTCCCCTGGTGATGGGATACATCAATGCCGTAGGTTTTCATACGTCCTCCATTTTGAAAAATCATTCGTATATGAATAAAACAACGCCGGACTCTAGTGCCGAGCCTGCACCGGGATCGTTGGTTTGACTTCTAAACTTATAGCCTCCAACTTCTCCAGCTTTATCAGCCATACCTGCCGTGTCCGCTCTTCCGTTTACGTTACCATGAAAATTACCATCCCATGGTGTAAAATAGCTACGAAAAACCCCTCCCGATGCAATCTGAAGCAAGCAGTTGGCATCGTTCTGCAAATTCAAGACTAGGCTTCCTTTATCTTGACCGGTCGTCTGGTAGTAGATTTCTGCGCCATTATTCGTCCCTTCCCAAGTAATCTTCTTGCCCCTCTCGGTATCTCCTACTTTGGGAAATCGGATGTTTCCATTTACCGTGCCACCGCTTTTGTCAAACTTTTTCCCAAGTGCATCGCCAACGGCTTTCGCATCTGCGGATGCGTTTTCCTTGCTTAATGTCGGATCTGTAATAAGGTTCAACGCACCTTCGCTGCCAACACTCATAGGACCAAACGCCATGTTTTTCTCCTCCTTCCTATCTGCAATTCATTAAAGACTCATTTTTATGCCTTGCCTACGATCTCGTCATACTCAGTCTGGGTGATGCAGCCTTTGCGGACATACAGGCGCAACATAGCCTCGCTGATACGGCCCTGCTTCCAGCGGTGCTCAAGAGTGTCGTACATCGGGCTCTTGCCGCTCGGGACCTGTGCAAAGCCAGCCATCGGCTCAGTTACATCGGGCATCTGAAGCACCACCAGGTCCTCCAAAGCATCTGCCATACGGGTCTGATCGCTGATAGTTTCCACAGGAGGGGTATCCTCGAATTTCTCAATGGCATCCAAATACTGCTGGTCCGTAACACAGCCTGCAAAATCACAGCCCTGACGGCGCATCTCGGCTACAAAATCGTCAAAGATAAAGGCAACACAGCCGTTAATAACACCGCCGCCAACAACCATCTTCGTCTTGCGACCCCAGGGGTAGCGGTTGAGCCACATTTCAGCAGTCAGTTCTTCGCCAATCGGAGTGAGTACAGAACTTTCATTGTCATAAATCGCATAACGTGCCATTTTGATTTCTCCTTTTTATTGAATAAACTTAAAATATTCGACGGAGGATACATAACTGGTGCCATTATATCCACCACCGACCAAAGCATAATCGCCAACATAAGCCATTGCGTGTTGATTTCTTTTTCCTGACAAACGGTATGGCGTAGTAAGAGTGAGTGAGCTGTCATAAACATAAAAACCAGTCGAATAATCCTGCAATCCAGAGCTAGAATCGTTAATATAGCCGCCTGACACAACAATATTCCCGCCCATCGAAACGCTGGCCGCACCAGAACCATTAACGCTTCGTGATATTGTCGTGTGCGTCAAGCTTTTATCGTAAACATCGGTAAGCAGAAAATATCCGCCCGCTGAACCGTACCCCCCTGTAAAAATAGCATAAGCTTCATTTGAACCTGGAGCCATAATACCTTTTGGTTCCGAAAGCGGGGTTCCCGTTGTTCTGGTCAATGAGGAGTCATAAATATCAACCGTACTGTAATAACTTCCGTTATACCCCCCTGCGAAGATTGCATAATTTCCAATCGATGCAGCTTTCAAGTCATATCGTGCAACACCAAGAGAAGATATACTCGTTTTGGTAAATGAAGAATTATAGGCATCAGCAGAGGATAACGGATACGATACAGGTTGGGGACCATTGACTCCCCCAGCGAAGATCATATAATTTCCGACAACAGCACCCGCCAAGTCACTTTTTGTCTCTCTTAAACGGGAAAGACTCGATTTTGTCAGGGAATTATCATAGGTATCAACATAGTCATCGTGTTTATAACCCATAAACACGCCTCTGTACCCGCCCGCAAAAACAGCACGTCCGTTAAAAGATAATGCAGTTCCACTTCCTTTTTCGATACTTAAACTAGAAATATTCTGCATTGTTAAAGACCGACTATATGCACGGGCACTCTTAACCTCAGAAAATGACGACCGGGGGTCCATTCCTCCCGCAAAAATCGCATAGTCCGGCGTGGACGCTGCCGAGATATTTTTTGTTCCAACGTAATTTAGTGCAGGAGCCTCGCCATGTTCAACGCATTCTGGATTCGCCAAATAAAACAATCTGGCTTTACCGTTTACGCCGACATATGCCTTGCGCACACGTCTAGCCTTTCCGTCGACACTAACATACTGTCTTCTCACACGTCTAGCCGCATCTCTTGTTTCAGAGCCGACTTGTACCTGCTGCATTTCTTTGACAGTATGCGTCACAGAAAAAGCTCGAAGAAAAACATCTTCACACATTGACGAACCCGTGTGGTTATATACTTCAATCGTCCGCCCTGCTTTTATAGTGCCACTCCAAGCTTTATTAATTGAAGAACTTGTGGCCGAGGCAATGACTGCGCCGTTCACTTTTACCCGGCATTCGCTATCGTAGTCAGGGTAGTCAGTATCATTCTCGTATCCACCATTATAATAAACCGTAAATGAGGCAGTCATATCCTTTTTTGCGACGAGAGTTGCTATTGTACTTGCAGTAGTGGTGCAATTTCCAAGATGAAATTCGCCGTCGTTCCAGTTTCCCTTATTGGTTGTAAAAAACTCGGCATTGTTTTGCGGGGTGACTTTTACGGTCTTAGATACCTCCACAGGACGCGTTTCGTAGATAGGAATTTGGGTGGATCGGCCAACATACATTCTCTTTGCCATATTCATTCACCTCATTCATAAACAAGATACAACGAGCCACTGGCAAGTGCGCTTTGACCGGCAACCAAATCTGTTGTGCTGATCTGCATGTTGACACCCACCGGACCAGCAGGTCCCTGTGGCCCCGTAGCACCTCTCGGACCCTGCGGACCTTGAGCGCCAGTAGCACCAGTCGCACCTCTCGGACCCTGCGGACCAGTAGCGCCTGTTTCACCCTTTGCCCCTGGAACGCCTTGTGGTCCTTGAGCGCCGGTGTCACCTTTAGGTCCCTGGATACCCTGTAAACCACGAGGCCCGGTATCACCCTTGTCACCCTTATCGCCCTTTTCGCCTTTAGCTCCTGGCAAACCTTGTGGCCCCTGAGCACCCATAGCTCCATCCTTACCGGGCAAACCCTGTGGGCCTTGTGGTCCAGTATCTCCCTTGTCTCCTTTGTCTCCCTTAAATGCACCCGTAGCCGCCATTTCTTCAAGCGCCGCCTTTGCTGCATTAGCGGCATTAGCTGCTGCGGCCTGTGCTTTTTTCACAGCTTCCTTAATTGCGTCGGGGATTTCATGAATACCTCCAACGTTTACAAGTCCCCATGCCATAAAATTATCCCTCCTTTGGTTTCTGTTCTCCTTGTGAAATCAAATATGAAGCGTTTAAAACTTCAGTTGGGGCGGTTTGTGCCCAAAGACTGATCTTGCCATTTTGTGTTGCACAGGTTTGGCACAAGCCACATTTAGCTGCGGCAGCGAGACTATTCGGAGACAAGGTAATGCTCACATAATCGTCTGATTTCACTTCTTTAACTGTAATATCGCAACGCAAAGGGTAATTTGGCCAGGCACTATCCGATACCCAACCCGTAGGGGGGATTGCGATTGATACAGAAGATATACGGTCGGCTTTAGCCCTTTCCATTTCTTGTATAGCATCCAGCGTGGTGGCGGATAATTCACTAATAAGCTTGGATGCACACACCTTTGCGCCCTGTGCAGTAAGTTTCAGGTGTTCTAAAAGTGCGATCACTCATCACGCCTCCTCTCACAAAAAAAGGGGAGACCATCACATGACAGTCCCCCACAACACGATTTAATAATTAAGCGCCGAAAACTTCATTCAACATAGCAGTCACATCCTCAGTGGATGCGATAGAGCCATGCACCACATCACTCGGCTCCTTGTAAACCTGAGTCTCAACGCCATTGATCTTGATGTTGCCATTGGTTGCGGACTTCTCCGCCCTGGTGGCGTTCGTCGCAATGCCGCTCAGCTTGGTGCCCTCGGCATCGGTCATCAGGCGCTTGCCAGCCTCAGCAGCCACAAAGTCAGCAGCCTTCTTGCCGCTGTCGGTCAGGTTGCCGCTGGCGTCCAGACCAGCAAAGTTGCCGTTTACAGCAGGTTTCACCTTGTCTGCCTTACCAGAAACATCAGTTGTCATGGGTTGCGGAACATACAGACCGTCAGCACGAACCTCCAGAGCGTTGTTTACCGCCTTGCTGATGTTGACCTTCACATCCACCTCGTACCCGGCAATGGTCACGGTGGTGGATGCGTCCTTACCGGAAACCTTCGCCTTGTAAGTATCAACCAGAGAAGCCATGCCCATAAAGGAGTAGGTGACGGAACCATCACTACCCTTTACAGCCAGCACCATGACCGGCTTGCCGTTCAGGCCGGGGTCCTCAGAGCCGGGGTAGGTCTCAAGCGACCAGGTAAACTGGGGAACAAAGGCGGTCTTGGCCTGGTCCAACACCATCTCCACCGGGAAATCGAACTCAAAGGCGGCAACGCCGGTCTTGTCGGTGCTGGTGAACAGCTTGACCTTGTTACCCTCCACCTTGCCGCTCTTGAATGCAGCATTAGCGGCAGCCTTAACGGGGGCCAGCTCAGTCTTCTTGGCAAAGTCAGAGACAATCTTCTCAGCCAAGGCCTTCAGGGACGCAAGTTTAGCCAGCTTATTAACATCGTATGCCATTGTGATTTACCTCCAAAATATAAAATTGTGTTACTTACCGAAAACTTCGGTGAGCATCTCGTTAACTTCAGGATCGGTCGCCACAGCCACCGCTGCCGCCCCAAGCGGAGCCAGGGTGCCTGCGGCATCTGCGATGGTGTAGCTGATCGCTTTACCGCCCGTCACTACGGACAGCACCTGCCCGATGTAGGCGGTGGGGGTGGACTTTGCGTATTCCTGTGCCGCATCCAAAGAAGGCCAGACACTGGTGGGGTCCAGGGCAAAAGCGTCCTGACGCTGCATAGCCAAAGGGAATTCCATCTTAGCATAAGTCTTTGTAGTATTATTTACAGCCATTGTTTATCCCTCCTTAACCCAGCGTGACCTTTAAGGTGGCGGCATTTTCATACGGAACAGCCGGCTCAAACACCCACACGTTATAGTCTTTGGGAGCATAATTATTCGCACCTTCGACGGAAACGGTAGACTTAACAAAGGTACCAGTAACGTCGGCGTTCATAGCGGTTTCATTGACGACCTTCTTTACACCCGCTTTGCCTGCGATACAAGCGATGCACACACGCTGAGTTCCAGCCGCTACATTAATGGTGATCGTCCCGGCCGCATACGCCTTGTTGCTCTTGGTCAGCCCACGGATATACGCAGTATCCAGAGCGGGCTTTTCTGCGGTGGCACCGTAGAAGTAGTTACGGTACGGGGTATAAGCGGCAGTCTCACGAGTCTTGGTACCCGCCTCGATAGCCACCACCGGCGCAGAGTCTGCGCCCAGGTTGTCCTTTGCGGTCACGCCCTTGCCATGGGTGGCGGTGACACGATACTTGAGGCTGGACACAGCGTTTTCGCCGCCTGCATCGCCGATGACAAAGCCTGCGCCGCCGTTATCGTCCGAGCCGCCGGACAGGGATGCAGCGTCCTGGCTTGCTACCTGCTCGGTGCCCTGGTCGGTGATACGCTCGACCTTCCAGTTGGTGGCGGTAACGCCGGTGGCCGGGCCGTACTGGTAGGAGCCAGCATTCAGCGTTGCGCCAGAGTAGGCCGCAGCAGTTACCTTAGTGCCCGCCTCCACTGCACCCGCACCGGTCAGGGTAAAGGCGCCCACAGAGGGCTGGGCCGTGATGGTGGGCTGGAGCCGCTTGCTGAAGATCTCGGTCAAGATATCAGCGACACTCTTGCCCTTAGTCTGGAAAGTAGCTGTACCATTCTGTGCCTTTATCTGGTTGCCAACCTGAGTGTAATTGCCAGCCATAATGATGTTTTCCCGCAGGATGACCTTATCAGCATCCACGCTGCCGGTCATAGCAGACCACTTGGAACCATCGTAGAAGTAAGCAGACTGCTCATAGGTGCTGCCCTCCACGGTAGTGGTCACCACAAACACATCGCCCTTTTTGGGCTTTGCATCCGGGTGCTGTGCAAAGTAGCCGGTAATCACGCTCTCATCCGAGGCGGTCAGATCCTCCTTGGTCGCCGTATAGACCGTGCCGCCCAGCCCGCCGGAGACGGCTTCCAGCTGCTCCTTGGTGGCATAGCCGGTCAGGTCCACGGTGGTGTCATCCAGCAGGACAACAGCCCCCTCGACCTTGGCGTAGATGTCGTAGTGCTTGGTCTTCGGGTTGAGGACCAGGTACAACACGTTCTCCTTGGCCGTGCCAGCATCGGGGACGGCCTCGACCTTCTCAAAGTGGGCGTGGCCGGTGGCGGCAATCGCCTTCAGCCACTCCGTCTGCGCCCGTTGGGTCGTAGATTTGAGCGCTTCGAGAGTTACAAATTTGTTGTTAGCCATATAAACCTCCCATTGTTTCTTTTATACTTCAAATATCCGTAGGGAAGATTTCATCCAGCATCTTTTCGATGTCAGTGCCAGATACGACCTCCTCCGACGAAATACCTGCCGACGCTGTAATTGTGCCGTCCACAGAAGCAGTGATACCAGAGCCGATTTTTACGCCGCCCAGCCGAGTCGCTGTTGCCACCGGCAACACATAACCACCACTGCTAACCACTCCAACCATGTTGCCAGGCGTCATCAGTAGTACCGTTGCCGCCAGGTCTTTCTTTGGCGGTAATTGTGCCCAGAAGCGAAGTGTACCAGCGCTGGCCTGTACAGCAGGACATAAACCAGCCGCACTGGCGGTCTCCAAATCTGTTTTATGAAGCGCCACACTTGGATACACTATCTCTGTTGCCCCTTCAACATTAACGTCGATCGTGTATCTCAACTCTGTGCTTTCATCGGATACTGGAGCTTGTGTCCAACCTGTTGACGGAATCACAATATCTGTGATCTGTGCCGATCCATTGGCAGCCGCTTGTATCATGGCGTTCACTTCACTCTGTGTCTGATACCCCTGGTCGTTCTCCACCTGCGAAACCTTTGTCGGCACCAAAATATCCACGGTCTTCGCTTCGTCTGCGGTCAAGGGTTCTCCGTTCACCTTCACCCCTTCCACCGCATTCGCCTGGTATCCGGCGTCGTTGATAAATTCGCTCACTCGGGTGGGGATGCTGATATGTACCCTCTTTCCTTCCCCGGTGGGCAGCGTCATACCATTCACCTGGACATGCTCGATCACATTTTCCTGGTAATGGGCGTCGTTCTCCAGTTGGGTCAGTTTCGTAGGCACCGGAATATCCACGGTCTTATTCGCACCAATATTCATCGGTGTTCCGTTTACCGTTATCTTTTCAATCAGATTTTTCTGTGCACCTGTACGCTCCAGCACCTGGACCCGTTCTGAGATATCTGCACTTATTCGTTTAAGCCCTTCTCCCAGCTTCTGCAGTTGAGAAAGGGTCGCCATGATCAATTCTCCTGCCATGTTATCCTTTCCGCCCTATCTCTCAAGGCTCCATTTTGATTTGCTTAAACCCCTTTAGAGATATTCACCCAAAATATCTTTCATTGCCTCTGCAAATTCTTTGTCGCTGGCCGCCCGGGTGGATACGCTACCTGCGCTGGTTACATTCATACCGTCTCCGATCATCACCAGACCCAGTTCGGTCCGGGTCGCAGGTTTGTTTACCGGGTCTTCCTTCTTGATCAGCGAGAGCATTACATCAATGTTGGATTCTGGTGGACGTACTGCATAAAAGCGTGCAAACCCATCAAAGGTCTCCACGACACTGGCCAGTCCTGCCGGTACCGCTGCTTCAAAGTTCTCCAGGCTCGTAGCAGCAATCGGGGTCATGGCTTCCAGACATCCCGGAACCTCTACGTCACAATAATATTGGTTTGGCCCTATAGCAGCTTCCAGCTGGTTCCATCCAGTCGTCGGCAGAGTCAAGTCAAACGAGGTGGTTCCAACCCCAAATAAGGTCAACACCAGCTGAATATCTTCTTCTGGAATCTTCCGGCTAAACAGACGAAGCGCCTGTGCCCGTGTTTCCACAGCGTTGGCCACACCTGCCAATGTCGCAGTTGCATAGCTTTCCAAACTTGTAGAGCAAAAAGGCGAGTACCGGTCACTCAGCTCTGCTACTGGTATATCGCAGTAGTAGCGGTATGGCCCTCTTGTCGGTTCCAAAGCCTTCCACTCGGTGTTCAGCGCCACCAGATTGTAGGTCTTGTAATATCCACCGCTGTACTCGTTTTTTGCATCCGCAATGGCGTCTTTCGCCTTATCAGAATATCTCTTTGCCTGAATCTCACTGTCTTTGGCCTTCTTCGCACTGGCGGCACTCTGCTCTGCACTTACAGCCGAAGCCGTTGCACTGGATGCGGAAGCGTCTGCACTGGCGTCAGATTTCTTTGCACTCTGCTCAGATGCGTTCGCACTGGCGGCAGATTCCTTTGCACTCTGCTCAGATGCGTTCGCACTGGCAGCCGCCTGGTCTTTCAGCTCTATCATCTGTTCAAGATACCGCTTTACAGTCGCCATCTGCTCTGTCATCCAGCGATAGACCCACTCGCCCATCTGTGCGATCCACTCCCGCACCTCACGCCCATATAGCGCTTCCCGTACGCCTTTCGCAATTTGCTGTATACTGAATGCCATTTTGAAATGTTCTCCTTATGTATTCAAATATCCAATCACGCCCCCAACCATTGCACGGATGTTCTCCGCCAATGCACTCGCTTTGTTCTGCTGGTCGGTCAGCTTCTTGGGCGGATTACCAAAGGTGAACTGCTTTCCTGCCGGGTCAGCCGGGTCGATGTCCACTTTCGTGCATACATACAATCCGTCTATCCCATGGGGCGTGGATATTATACGGGTTTTTTTCATATAGCGCAGCCGGTCGGTCTGCATCCCGATGTCTGCAAGGTCATAGGCAGTCACAGTCATGCTCATTTCGGATTCTTGCGGATGGTTCGCCAGTTCTTCTTTGGCCGCTTTCTCTAGGCTCTGTTGGGTCGCATTACCATCCACGTATAGCTGTCTTTTTATGGTTCCGTACTTCAGACAGGAATCTTTGTTAACCGCCGTACCCTTGATTCGGGTTACTGTGGTGCGCTTAAAAATCCACCATCCGCGTGTGGTTGTGTTGGTGCCCAAAGCACATACCTCGTTGCAAAAATCGCTTGGCAAGCCTTGCTCTATGTCCAGATCTAGCAGGTTTTTCCCGTATTCGACCGTCTGGTCCGTTTTATCGCCAATATCCAATTCATATCTCGCAACAATGCGGAAAAAGCCAGGATGCGCTTCGTCCTTCACGTACTTCACATAGAAATATCCGTCGTACTCATCCAAAAAATATTTCTGCAAAAAGCTCCATGCCGTCCCGATTTGCTGCCCATCGTCCGAGAGGTCCTTCTTTACAGCTCTCCGTACTGTAGGTGCCTCGTATTGCATCGGCTCTATCGGATTTACCATGTTTGCCCTATCCAGAATCGTGTAGTATAGACTGGGCGGCTTCCCTTCCCCACCATAGCTGCCGTCTGCTTCACAGGTCAGTAGATATTCCTTCGGGTCCAGTACCATGTCGCTTTCATCCAGCGCCCCAAGACATTCGGTGAAATACACCCGCATAGACCGGTCAAAAGTCAGGCTCTTCTCGGTCAAATATCCGACAAATAATATTGATTCGTCCTCTTCCACAAGAATATACGTTAGCCGCTCCACAAGGTCGTCCCTGTTCAAGTGGTATCGTTCATGCCATAACTCGTAAGGAATATCACACTCAAAGCTCCCGATTTGGTTTTTACTGAGCTGCAAGCTCTGGTTTGTGGCCCATGGCTGATCCTCGCCTCCTTCTATGGAGTCCCCGCGGGAATCATAAATGATGTAAGGCTCTGCAAAACAGATTCCGTACTCCTTTTCCACGAACCCCTTTTTCCATAAAGCCATGCTGATCTTATATCCCATTTTGAAGTTTCCTCCTCATAGGTATCCAGGCCGGTAGTTTGCCTGAATGTGCGCTTCACTTCCAGGCTCTTTTTCCAGCGTCAAGTAATAAATGTTTACCATACCTCCGCTGGTAGATGCAGCCGGTTTCAGCAGCAGTTCCGTTCGTCCTGGTGTTTTGGCTATTACCCCCTGTCCCAGCACCTCTCCTCCTTCGCCATTGTGGCGCAGCATGTACCGTACCGGAGTGTCCGTCAGGTTTTTCAGCGCTAAGATTGCTGGCTTGTCGGTCAATGGAAGCCGTATCGGCCGGACGCTGCGGTCTGCAGCAGGCAGGATCATGTCTCCAATCTTCTGCGGCGCAAGGTCTGTCTCGAAATTAAAGTCATCCCATAACCAGTCATCTTCCAAAGGCTTCACCAGATACTTGAATGGGTAAAAACGATATTGAAGCGTAAATTTTGTCTTCTTTCCAGAGCTTGTCGGCTCCGACCCCATCCATACCTTGCCCTTGTAGTAAAAAGTCGGCTCGTCGTCCAGTATCACCTTTACGTTGTCATGGCATTGCAGTGCCAATTTCTGTTTTATGTCCTGATACGCAGACCATATCCGGTTGTAGTCCAAGTCAGAGTAAAATATCCAGCTGCCTTCCCTCTCGTAAAATACAGGGTATCCTGTCACTGCGTGGGAAAGGTCGGCCTGTCCGTTCATTCCAGGAACATTAAGCGATATAACCTTCTCGGCCGGAGGCTGTACTACACATTTCTTTGCCGGAATCAGATGAAAATCTTTTGCCGAATGATATGCCCCTATCTGAATATCGTGCCCCGTTATTACCATAGCGCCCTCCTTTCCGTTTATTTCGGGTAATTCTTTGGCGGCACCAGGTCATATGCAATGGTCACCGTCATTCTTCCTGTATCGTCTGTGTCAAACTTACTCACCCAGCATCTGCCTCGGTATGTCTTGTTGTCCGGCATACTCACCTGTACCCTTCGTCCCTGCAGCATGCTCATCAGCTTGCGCATCTCTCCAGAAAATGTCCAGGGCCGTGTGTACCATCCAGGATAATTCGTAAGCGCTTTTTCCGAATATTCAAGATGGTACACACCCTGTCCATATTCACGGGAAATATCCACTCCCCCTACACAGCCGCTTGCTGCGCACTGATCCCAGGGGGAGCGGTTCTTTCCGTCGTGTACAAAATAAAAATCCCAGCTCCCGGTACTGTTCCGGTAAGTATGGGCTTCTGCGTATAATGCGTTCTCCAGCTTTCCATGATAAGCCGATACATCGTCAAACTGGGTCGCTTCTTCAAAGGGTGCAATAGTCAGCGGTCTCACAGGCACCAGGTTCAGGTCTACCGTCCATAGGATGCTCTCGGAGATCAGTTCTCCACGCAGATCCACACCTTGAAACATCAGTCCATGCCGTTGTATCTCTTTTATACCCTGTTCGGTAAATCCCTGCAGCATGTTTTGCCGCTCCTTTCCCCTTTATCGTTTGTGACGCTGCGCTATCTTACCAAGCCCCTCGTCCACGTCATTGATAATCCCACCTACGACTTTCTTTCCGTTCAGCGTCAGTTTCATCCGGCCAACCGCTTCCGATACGCCATCAATACGTCCCCCTAGGGTTTGGATGGCCTCTACAATATCTTTGTTCGACATTTCTCCCGGTTTCGGCTGGTCTTTCTGCCACATAGCTTCTCGCCGTGCCATATCGCGGCGGGTCATCATTTCTGCCAGCTGACTGGTCCGTCCCAGGTCAAACCCAATCTTCCGCACTCCGCCAGCCAGATTTTCTTCCATCCAGGTTGCGCCTGCCTGTGCACGAGATAGGTCTACAATGGGCTGTACAGTGGGCTGGTATTCCATGGATTCTCCTGTCGCCTTTGCAAGCCGCTGTGCGCAATCCCAGGCCGTGTCCAATGCAGCTTTCGATACTTCTTCCAAGCTCTGGTATACGCCTTTTCCTTCATTCAGGATGCCGTTTTCCAGGCCAAGCATCATGTACCTGCCCATTCCGGCGAACACCGTCGAGGGCGAGTGAATGCCAAAAATATTTTTGAACCCACTAATAATACCCTTGCCAATGCTCTTGATGCCGTTCCACAAACCACCGGCTACGCTCTTGACGCCGTTCCACAGCCCGCTCAGGATGTTTTTACCAACATCAATAGCGCCTTTCACAAAGCCCTTTGCGCCTTCCCAAAGCTTTCCAAAGGTCTTTCCCATCCAGTCTCCAAACTTGCCAAACCACTCTTTTACCTTATCCCAGTTAGCAATAACAAGACCGCCGCCTGCGGCCAAGGCTGCCACTGCTAAACCCACAGGCCCAGCTGCACCCAGACTTCCCGCAACGGAGCCCAACAATGTTGTGAGCTTTGCGCCAATTCCGCCTGCGGCTGCGGCCAGACTGCCCATCAGGCCTTTTGCACCGGCTGCAATCTTTGCAAACAGCCCTCCGCTGGAAGCAATTTGGGCCGCACCAGCCGCTGCGTTGCCTACTGCTCCTGCAATTGCGCCTGTGTTCTGTGCGATCTGACCAGTCTGCGCAGCCGCTCCGGCAAGTGCAGCTCCTCCACCAAATAGAGATTTGATCCATTTTCCGATTCCGCTGCCTTTGCTCAAAGCATTTACGGCATCCATCATGAGGCTTCCCAAGCCATCCATGACCTTTTTGCCAAACTCCGTGTTCATGAACCCAAGCACGGTATTCAGAGCGGACACCACTGCAGTGGCATAGTCTCCGCTCACAGCAGCAACGATGGTCTGGATAAAGCTGGCCGCCGTCTCTGCTGCGCCTTCGCTCATGGCAAGATTCAAAGCCATTGACAGATTTTGTACCGTTTGCGGCATATTCTTTTCAACCTGTTTCCATGCTCTGCTGAATCCATTTTGAATAGACTTCCAGTTCTTCGAGATGGTGTATCCCAGCTGCATCATGGCTTTCTTGCCCATATCGGTCATGTCGAAGGCATCTGCCAAGTTCTCTGCAAATCCCACTAGATTGTACTGTTCACCTTGCAGCTGTGCCAGTGCATCTAGTGCAGCATTACTGTTTTCGCCACTGTCTTTCACTACCTGATCGTACTTTTTCTGGTACTCCGTCAGGTTTTTCAAACTGTAGCGCATACTGCTCAGCGCCTTGCTCACACCTAAAATGGCGCTCATGGTCCCCTGCGTAGCAGCCTTTCGCGCTTCTTTGGAGCCTTGACCGTATTTCTCCACCGCTTCTTTGTAGGCATCCTCCCGACCGGACAGGTCTCCGTCTCCGTAGATCTTATCCAGCATCTGATGCCTATTCTGCAGGATTCTCGTTTCCTTTTCATACCGGGCAATCTGGTTGTCAAACTGATCAAGCTGCGCTTTCTCCAACTCGTTGATCAGTTCCTGCTGCCGCGTTTGCTCCTGTAAATATTTGCGGTAAGCTGTCTGAGTGTCTTGGTGTTCTTTCCCAAACGCTTCTTTCAGCTCGGTGTATTCCTTTTCAGCTACCGCTAATACTTTGGCCTGCGCATGGATCTTTTTGTTTACCAGTTCCATTTGCTTGTTGGACTGCTCGGTCACCGTAGCGCTGTCCTGATACATCGTTGCCCAAAGCTCATATTCGCTCTCTGCAGTCGATGTCTCATTCTCATATCGGGTCAGCAGATCTTTCCATACATCCTCGTATCTGCTCTGTTTCAGCTTTTCCAGCTCTGCCTGTTCATCCAACAAAGTGTTGTATGCTTCTCGGGTCTTGGTGTCGTTCTTTCCAGCTTTCTTGGTCAGTTCATCAAACTGCGCCTGTGCAATAGCCACTCGCTCTGTCTGCAGCTCGATCTTCTCTGCTGCGGTCTCGCTCCGCTTTGCCAGCAGTTCTTCGTCCGCTGCGGCGTCTCCATGTTGCAAATCCCAAAGCGCTGCTTCTTTTGTAAGCGCATCCTGCATGGCCTTGTTGGCTTTCAGCTCTGCGGTGTATTTCTCTGCAGCCGCTTCTGCAGCGGTCTTGCCTTTTCCGCCGCCACTTTGTCCTCCAGGAGCCTCTCCTGCATTCGCCAACGCATCGTCCACCTGTTTGCGTATCTCATCATATCCGCTCAAAAAGTTCTCATCCAATCCCAAAGCGTTTTTAAACTCGTTCCACGCATTGGTAAATCCATCCGAAATGCCATTTGAACCGCTTTCGCCAACATTTTTTCCAAGTTGATACAGCGGGCTCTCCATAGCAACCAGTCGTCTTTCGTACATCTGGCCGATCCGTCCTGTGGCTGCCAGCGGCAACGGTGCACCGTCCGCAATGCCTTCCGCCATCCCTGCCGGTACCATCATTGCCAATGCCCGCATCCTCCAGGAAGGCGAATGAATATCCAGATCCTTGCAGAACTGTTGGGGTACACTCTCTGCCAGCTGGCTGGTCGCTCTACGTACGGCATCTGCGGCACTGGCATCTGCAATACCTTCCGCCAGACCCATGGCAGCAAAATATCCTTTTTCATACATCACCTTACTGGGCGAATGCTCGTCAAAGGTTTTTGTAGTTGTGTCAATTACAGTCTGGGCATTGGCCTGGGCGGCATCTGCGGCTTCTTTTGCAGCTTCCTGGTCGCTCACGCCTTCAGCAAGCCCTTCTGTGGCTTTCTTCCCGCCTTGGAACAGCATCTGGTATAGTCCAGCCATAACGCTGTCGCCATTTTTCAGTTCGTCCATAAATGGTGCAAACGGATTCAACCATTGCAGCATTCCGCTTATCTTTTCTTTCAGCAGCCCAGGCAATTCCCCGGTTTTTGTATCAACCCATCCGGTAAATTTTCCCCACAGATCGTTCAGTGCGGGTTGTACTTTCTCCCATACATAGACGGTAAGACGAATTAGAGTATCAACAACTACGGTTCCTAAAATATAAAGAGCATCTCCAATAGCAGGTGCAGACAATACAATTGCTTCGCAAAGCGAAGAAATGATAATTGATATAGACGTCACTAAACTGGATGCAATTTCCGCCGTCCCCTTTATTATCCCCGCAATAAATTCAACAATCATCCATGCCGCCGCTTTAATAATATCGAGGAATACCTGGAAGTCTAACGATTGTAAAAGACTTAATCCGGAAGCCAGATTGCCTATAAACGCTGAGACAGAGGATAACGCCATCAATGCACCTAAACTTAGCGCCAGCGCACTAAGGGAGAAAGAAAGTGCAACGATTACAGGTGTCAAAGGCGAAAGTAAAAATGCCGCACCGCCAAGAACGGCAAAAGCGCCGCCGATTGTAAGTAGGGCCTTTCCTATAGCGGTTAGCTGCAGCCCTCCAAGTCCATAAAATGCTGGAATTAGCATATTAACTGCTGCGGCTAAAATCGTTAATGCTACTGCACTACCTAATGACCGTTTAACAACATTCAAGGCCACAGCAAACTCTAGTAATACTGCAGCTATTACGCCCAAACCAATTCCAATCTGTGCAGCATCCATTGTCCCGAATTTGGATATTGCATTCTGCAAAATCAGCATAGACGCTGCCAACAACACAAATCCAGTGCCTTTTCCAATCCCAAATTTGGCGCCGTTTACTTGCTTGGCAAATACGGTAATTGATGCCATCACTCCACCAAGAGCCATAATGCCTTTTACAAGTGATTTTACATTGAGACTTCCCAGTGTCTCTATCGCTGGTACCATCACCCGAATTCCTACGGCAAAGGCAATCAGTCCAGCACTCCCTTTTATAAATCGATTATTGCCTCTTGATAAAATAGTGGCTGCTGCAGACAACTCCAATAATACGGCGCCTAAAGCACTAACCGCTGGCAGCATTTTATCAATATCTATCGTCGAAATAACTTTTAGCGCCGAAGCAAGGATGAGCACCGCACTAGAAACAGCCATCATACCGATCGTGAGTATTGTAAATTTTAGTTGTTTCACTGTACCAGATAGCGAAGCAAACGTATACAATATCCCTATCACACCTGTCACAGCAGCTCCAAGCACTCCTACCGCTGCTAAAAGACGCTCCGGTTTCATCATCGCCAGCACAGCTAAAGAAGCTGCAATAAGTGCTACTGATTTCGCTATTGTGAAAAACACTTCGGATTTTTGTGTCTGCTTCCATACATCCACTGCGTCTCCAAGAGAAACGATGGTTTCTTTGACGCTATCAACAATGTCCTTTGCTCCAAATGCCGTCGCCTTTATACCATCAAAAAAGCTCTTAACTGAAGCCAAAAGTCCAACTCCTAGCCCTCCAGTAATAAACTCTTTCACCTTATCAACGTCCAACCCGTTAAAGGCGTTTTTTGCACCATCGGCAAAAGAAGCAAACACCAGATCTGCTTGTGAACCAAAAGCATATAATTTGGGCGCTATATAATCCACAAAATTCTGTACTTTATCACCAATGTTTATTAGCGGCCGCATAGACAAAACACTTTTTGATATAAAATCTCCAAAGTCCGCAGCTTTATCAAGCAGTGTTTTTGCCAAAGGAGCAGTGGCACTGGACAACGTAAACAGTGCCGAGGCAATATCAGTGATTCCGTTTTTTACAACCTTCAATACGCTGAACACGCCCTGAAAAACCATTTTGATTTTTTCGGCGGTCTCATCGCTGATAATCAGCTTCTTGGTCAGGTCATCCAACCGCTGCGCAAATGTATAGATCTGTTCTCCGCTGGATGGCGGAAATATCTCGTCAAATGCGCCTTTTACAGCCCCAGTTATCTTCGTGATCGCGGTCCATACATTTTCCAGACTCTGGATCAGATGCCCTCTTCCCGAGATCCGCCCCATTTTCTTGGCAAATTCGTCCAGGTCGATGGTTCCTTCTTCAATCTTTTGCCCCAGCTTGTCAAATGCCTGTATCTGCTTTTCCACTGCCTTCCGGTCATAACCCAGAGCGTTCAGTTCCGAATCACCCATGCTCTGCATCCGGTTCAGCTCCATCACAGTTGCTGCTATACTGTCCCGCAAAAGGTCAGCACTTACCTGACTTCCCTCCAATGCAGCGCCAAGGCTTCCCGCTTCCAGAAGAGCGTCTTCCGTCACAAGCCCCTTGGCCAGTGCCACATTCTCCAGCGTATAGGTAAAAAGCTCCGCACTTTCCCCCATTTCATTTTGCAGCTGTTTCAGCCCATTGGATAACCCTTGCGAAAGCCGTTCATTTCTATTTTCTGCAGATCGTTCAATTATTCCGCCCAGTGCATCGCTGATCTTTGTGTACAGCCGCTTGGCCTCTTCAAAGTCGCCTGCAATAATCTCCCAGGTCTGCGTCCATCCGGACTGGACGGCTTCTCCCAATGTGTCCTTCAGTTGGGTCAGCGTCTTCACCTGAGTGGCTGCGTTTCGGGCGGTTTCGCCCAGTTTCAGGATCGCCTCGGTCTGCTCTTCAGTGTATCCAATGGCCAGCAGTGCTTCCCGGTCCAGATCACCGGTAAACTTCTGCAGCGTCTCGGTCAGAATATCTGCGCTCAGCCAGCCATTCTTCAGTGTCTCTCGGAAACTTCCCTCCTTCGCCACCATTTCATCAATGGCAATACCATGCACCCGGGCAGTCTCCATCAGCGAATTCTGGAAGATCCGTCCACCCATTCCGGCATTTGTAACCGAGTTCCAGTCCTGCAGCTTCACCGTTCCGGATGCCAGCGCCTGGGACAGCTGGTACATAGCCGTGCTCACCTGCTGGGAGCTGGAACCAGAAATAGCGCCCAAGTTCGCAATACCCTTAATGGCTGCTACCGACTTATTCAGTCCCACGCCCGCTGCCGTAAAGGTACCGATGTTGCGAGTCATCTCGGTAAAATTGTAAATGGTCTGGTCAGCATATCGGTTCAGTTCATCCAGGGCTTTATTCACCTGGTTCAGGGTCGTCCCCTTGTCTGCGGTGTTCGCCAGGATCGTCTGCACCGAGTTGATCTGGGTCTCGTATTCCCCAAATCCTTTCATCATCCCGTCCAGAGTCAAACTCTTTACGATCTTCTCCCCTGCATTTACGACTCGGTTCGTAATGTTCACAAGGGCTGCTGTTGCCACAACGTTCAGTGCGGAAAAACGTTCCTCCAGCGTTTCAACGGAGCGTGCAATAACCCCCAGATCCACGTCCTTTGCCGCTTTGTCCAGCTTCTCAAAGCCTTTTTCTGCGCCTTTGAACCGCAGCTTTTCCATCAGCTTATCGATGGAGGCAACCGTCTTTCTTGTGTTCTTTTCAAAATTTGCGTTGTCAAACCGCATCTCAACAACGCGCTGGTCTACTTCCAGGCTCAATCCATCTTCACCTCGCTCCATGCCCGCTGGGCTATCTCCTCAAATATCGACCGCATTGCAGGGTTTATGTAATCTACTCCTTCCACATATCCCCCGTTCCGGGTTCCATGCCCGTATTGCAGGATCACCGCAATGGGGACCCCGTCCACAACATGTTCGTTTTCCCATACAATAACGGCCTGGTCTTTCCCAATCTTGGCCCGGTACTTCCAACTTTCTGCTGTTTTACCCGTATCCTTAGGCGTTGCCTCCCGCAGTGCCTGCACCCCTTTTTTCCCGTATTCCTCTAGTATCTCTCCCAACCGCAGCTCAGAGCACCGTCTCAAAAATCGACGTGTCCTATGCAGATCTCCTTTTTGCCGAAACACAATGATCTTTGGCATTTTCCCCTCTCACAAGCTCCATTTTGAAAAACCGCATACTATTGCTTAGCCTCGTGTACGCAGTTTCGCCTTTCGCTTTGCGTTAAGCGCCTGTCTTTGCGCAGTAGCCTCTCCCGGACTCATCTTCTTTGGTGGCATCTGGGATTCACTGCATACACGCAGCAACGTCATAAGCCGATTCAAATGCCACTGCTCACATTCTTTCGGCACCCCAAACTGAAACATCTGACAGTAGATTACTTCCACCGTCGTTTCTGTCCCCCTGCTGCGCAATTTGCGCGGGGACACCTTGCTGGTTCTTGGTTCGTTCGGTCTTGGCTCCCCTCGGAACCACGTGGCAGTCATTGGGTCGTCCATATATTCTGTAATAGCCTGCAGCTGTTTTTTCGTCAGCATAGCGTATACCCCGGGGTCAGTTTCGTCATTCAGGTTCATGCAGCGTATATAATCCAGCTGCTGCTCCATGGTCAGTTCCCCGCTGGCTGTAAAAAACGGCACATGCCATTTGCTTTCCCATTTAGCCAGGGCCAACAACGAGTGCTCCAACCGCAGCTCCGTCTCGTTTATATAAACAAATTCCTCTGTATTCGGGTCCCACAGCTGTCTTGACTCTATCTTCAATACCAGCATCTCTTTGTCCTCCCTGGCACATTTGCTAAAAAAAAGAGAATGTCTGTTTTACAGGCATTCTCCTAAAACAGCAGCACTTATTCGCAAAGCTGTTTTTCTTTTTTTTACTTAGCGGTTCTCACCTGCAGTCTGCAGCAAGGCCAGACCCGGCTGGGCAGGTTCTGCGGCTGTCGGCGTATCCAGATTTTTGGGGATCACGTTGTTAAAGAACTCTGCGGCGGCCTTGTCATCGGTCAGCAGTTCCATGTACAGATCGCTGAATGCCTGAGTGGACATAAAGTCCTCCAGAACACTCTGGTTTTTCACAAACTTGCGGCCGTCCGGGCTCAGTACACCATAGGCTTTGCAAATGGCAGTCTTAAAGATCTCCACCATAGCCTTCACGTCCTGCTTGTTCATGATCTTCTCGATCATTTCCTTATAACCGCCGTCGGTGGTCAGTTCCATCTCCATCAGCTCCGCTGCGGTCAGGTTAAAATAATAATCCTCCGTGCGCTTGGTGCCCCCAAAGTCTACGGTCTCCATGGTCTTCTTATACATCGTTTTTCTCCTTTCACTCCGGCTTCAACAGCCGCTCCATTTTGATTTTCTCAGTTCTTTATTCGCTGGCCTCATTGGTGGTGATCAGATTGATCAGCTCATCCGGGCTGGGCAGCGTGGCTTCGCCGCTCTCATTGCCCCACAGCTTGTCCTGAATAGCTTTCACCGTCTTTTCCTTCAGCTTGGAGCAATCAATCTCCATGTGGCAGGAGGGGCGGTGGCCGGTAACATTTACCGGGGAGGCCGAGCACTCCCAGCTAAAAGTAATAGCATCCGGGTTATCGTTGATGGAAGCATAATTCTTTTCCGAGGGCGATGCGGTGCAGTTCCATGCCAGGTGGATCTTCTGACCCACCTCGTCACTCACATCGTTGCCCTTGGTAGTCACCCAGCTAAAGCCAAACGGCTTACGCTTCTGCTGGCCAATGGTCACACCTGCTGCCACCTGTGCAGAACCATCGCAGGGTTCCCACTCCTCCGGGTAGGTGTAGGACTCGATGGTATAGCTGTACTCCTCCGCGCTGCGCAGAGACGCATACTTAATGTCGTCCGCATACAGCTTGGTCTCCTCTGCACCGGAGGGACTCTCAGTCACTGCCGTCAGGCCATTCCAAGCCGCACCATTCTCATAGCCGCCGTCCGGCTTCATCGGGTACAGCACGCCCATCTTCGTACCCATCTCATAAAACTTCTCACCAATTGCATCCCAAATCAGTCTTGCCATACTGTGCCTCCTTATGTGTACAGTGTAAAGGTTGTGTGGTATAGGTTGTCTGTAATAAAATGCCGGTCGTACCTGCACTTTCCCAGTACAGATACGGCCTGCACGATTTTTGAATCCGGGTCGGTATCTATCACGGTAACCGTGTAAAAAGAGTGTTGGATGTATACGCCGTCATTGGCATGACCGTTTTGTATGCGGCTCTGGGTATACACGATGCAGGGGTAACGCAGCTGGTATCCTGCAGGCGGCTGGTAATATAAATTCACCTGACCGCAGCTGTTTTTCAGCAATTCCCGCAAAAGCGCATCAATCCGCAGGCGTGCTTCCATTCCATATCCCTCCTAAGGTCAGGATCATTCTCGGATGCAGCACTTTCACCCCTGTCACCTTCCAACGCTGCCCCATAAAGGTCGCATACCGCATGGCATATAGGTTCGTCTGTGCAAACGGGTCGCCAAGAATACTCAGCTGGTTGCCAAGTGTAATATCTCCGTTGACCTGTCCACCATCTTCCATACGCCGTGCAAATTCCAGCACCTCTCCAAAGTAGCTTCGCTCGGTGATTTTCTCTGTGTATACGCTAGGTGCAGTTTCCACAGTCTGTGCAAACCCGATTTTTCCGCTCCATTTCATGGCCCATCCCCTCCATTTTGATTCGTATTACCGAACCGCAGCCTTTTGTTTTTACTCTGCCATGGTACAGGTGGTGGGAGTAGTGCCATCCGTCACTACCACGCCGGTGGGCAGCATGGCAACCGGCAGATAGGTTTTGGTACTGTCCTTCACCAGCAGACGGCCCAGATTAAAAGCCTTCTCTACGTCTGCCTTCTTTACCTGGGTCTTGTGACCCTCGTCCTCATACAGCTTCTTATCCGTGTGCAGGTAGGCAACATAGTTTGCCACATGCTGGTCATAGCCGGTCTCGTAATAAGGTTTCAGCATAGTTTACTCCTTTTTATATCAGGTAACATTGTACTCAATGGCCATTGCGCTGAAGGGCACTGTCAGAGCGCCGGAGCAGCGGGTCTCGATCAGATACTTCTGCTGATTGTAATCGATGTCGAAATCTTCAAACATATTCACAGCGCCGCCCTTATCTGCGCCTACGGTATAGTCTGCCAGATTCACCACAATGCCAAACAGCTCGCCGCCCTTGCTACCCTTCATGCCTGCCATTTGGGGCACCGTCACAATCTCCTTTACACGCATCGCCTGCGCAACTTCCGTCTCGTTCTTGTACAGACGATGACCAATCTTGTCCTCCAGTAACAGCATGTCGGTCAGATTGTCCTCGGTGGTAAACAGAGTGGGGTTACCGCTGCCTTTGTAATCCTTGCGAGCCTTCAGGCTTGCGTTCATGGCCGCTTTGATCTTAGTCACCGTGTCTGCGCTCGAGGCAACCGCCGCCTGAACTTTGATGGTATAGAAATCATCATCATTAACAATCGGACGGATGTTACCCTCGTTAATCTTGTCATCAGAAGCAGTATTGCGGCCGTCACCGATCAGGTATGCGCGAGCCAGCTCCTCGTTCAGCTTGGTGCGCATCTCCTTCTTCAGCCATGCAATCACATCAAAACTGTTAATATCTGCAATGTCGTCCCGGTCCATCTTCTGCTTCTTATAAACCGTGGTAGGGCTGGTAGAACGCTTCAGAAGACCAAATACCTGCTCCTTCTTAAAGTTTCCCTTAATGTAGCCCTTTGCTCGTGCATCCTCCTCGGTCAGGTCAGCCGACATACTCTTAATGCGGCTAAAAGGAATGTGGTGCACGCCATTCATCACCTTACCCACCCAGGTCTGGTCGTTGTCAATGATATGAGGCGGGGTATCCAGCACGTGGTCATCGGGAAACAGCCATTCGACGTCATCAATGCCATGCTGAATAAAGGCATCTTTCATGCTTCCGCAGCGTTTACCGTCTGCCATCGCAGCGTTCAGTTCGTCCATACTGTGCTTCAGTACGGGACCGTCGTTGTTCTCAAAGCAGTGGTGCATAGTTTCATCCTCCGTTTCCTTGTTATCATCCAAAGCAGCGCCAATAAGCGCATAAACAACATTCTTCTGTTCCTCCGTCAGGGTATCAAATACCTCCTTGACGGTCTTTTCATTGGTATCAGCCATTTTGCTTTCTCCTTTCTTATCCTTGTCGGTTTCGCTGGAATCATCCGAATGCTGCAGCGCTTCGTCTTCCAGCGGGTTATCGTCCGGGTCCAGCCCATGCTTCAGGCTCAAACCAGAATCGGTGTAAATATAGGCCTCGGAACTGTCTGTTTCGGTGCCATCTGCACTGTGCTTCACGACTTCATCGATTAGAGCACCGGGGTTACATCCGGCAATTACCAGACTCAGCTCCTTGATCATGCCGTGCATTACGGTTCGGCCTGCTTTCTGGACGCCGTTTGCAAAGATGGACATTGCATCAATATCGCCATTATCCACGCAGGCCTTGGCGGTCTGTCCGCTGGACGTATTGTTCAGCTTGACGTAAGCGTACACGCCTTCCTTGCGATTCTGCAGCAATGCGTGACCCAGCACATTGTCGGGGCTGGAATGATCATGGTTCCACACAACAGGAACTACCTGACCATCACATTCCTTAAACGCATTCGGCGCAATGGTCAGGCCATCAAAGCACTTCACGTTGGCTTTGGTCGCCCAACCAGAAAAGTCATAATCGAAATTGATTGCCATTTTGAATTTTTCACACTCCTTCCTGCTGATCTGCATAGTCGTAACCCTGCTCGTCAGCATAAGTTTCTTCGCCCTGTATGGGCACCCCCTCGTCAGCCGAGGCAATGTTACGGTTTGCAAGCCGGTCGGACTTCGGGTCCTTCGAGGGCTTCATACCAATCACCTGCCGGAACTCGTTCGGGGTCATGATCTCATTGCGGGTGAACTTATCTGCCATCTCTGCAATCATGCTCACCGGTGCCAGACGGAACGGATCACGGAAGAACATGATGCTCTGACCCTGCGTCCGGGCAGTCTTCGTCAGGAACTTCCTCTTGAACTCGTCTGCAATCGCCGATATGACTGGCTCAATGATGCGATTCATGTAATTGTTCATCGTTTTCTCGTCCGCGGTACCATTCAGGATCTCCTGTGTCACACCCAATTGACTGTATACCATGTTCGTCAGGTATTCGATGGATTTCAGAATGTTGTTTTCGAGACTGCGATTCAACTGCACGATTCGCTCAGTGCCGTCCGTATAGGCAATACCGTACTTGGAGCCGGAAAGCTGCTGTTCAATGTCAGCCCTGCGCTGTTCGGCCTGTTCCCTTCGCGCCGGACTCTTGATGACATAGGGCAGCTGAATGATCATGTCCAGCTTTCCGCTGCCAGCCTGTTCGTCCACCACATCCAGCAAAGCCAGTTTTCGCACCAGCTGCTGCATAGTGGAGTTCGGAGCATTCATGACTGCGTAAAACGGATTTTCAATCAAAGCCACCATCTTCTTCGGGAAGGTGATCTCCTCCTTCTGTCCAGTCAGCTCGTTGAACATCCGCACACGCACATGGTTCGGGTACCACTCCACAGGCACACCAACGCGCATGGAATAGATTTCATAGCTGTTGCTATAACGCGGGTCAAAGTTCGTTTTTTCTGGCACAACCGCTGCAACGCCCTCTTCCAGAAAGGTCATCACGATGTCCTGAATCAAGCCTCGGCCGGTCTGATCGGCATTGGCCTCAGTATTCAGGCAATAATTAAGGCCCGAATCAATAATCGAATCAAACCGATTATTTTCATCGAGCTTTACGTGGTTGATCGTAATGGATGCTGCATCCAGCGCAATGCGGTTATCGATGGCGTTGATGATGGTGCGCTCACTCCCACGGGAAAAGCGCATCCGGTCAGGGCGGTAACTGTAGCCGCCACCATAATATCTGCTTCCGGGAGGGTCCCGGTTGAGAAAGGCGTTCCAGGCGTGTTTCAGCCTGGAGCCAATGTTCATCTCCATTTTGAATTTTTCCTCCAAAAAGAAAAAGCACATCAGCTGTTAAGCCAATGCGCTTGCTGAACTCAAAACCTTTTTGCGTACTTCTCAAGTTTCTTTGCTATTCTTCGCTGGCCGTCATATTGCGAAGGAATATTCATTTTTGACTTTGGTGTCCATCCATTTTCATCCATTGGCCGCTTTTGCGATATATTTATTTACATAGCTCTTACCATGCGAGGCTCTCTTTTCTCGCTGGTATTTATCAATAGCATTGAGTTCCGAAAGAACACTATCCATATCTTTCTTCTTGCTATCGAGTTTTGTTTTTTCATTCTGAAGTTTTTTGATTTGATGATTGCGAATAGCTGTTGAAAGTCTTGAACTCCCAATCTTACTGGGGTGTTTTGCATAGCCTTGAAGTTCCCGAAGTTCAGCATCATTCTGCTTTTGGCGAGCCTCAATTTTATTACGACTGCTGCTGGCATTTGCCATCTGCTTACGCCGAATCATGCCAGAAATACCACCTTGTGGACGCACTTTACGTACTCCCCATTTCATGCCTTTTACGCCATAGTGGTAGAGTTCACAGGTTCCATCAGTCCACTGCCACATTGTTTATCCTCCTTAACTCAAATAATCGTTCATCTTGCGTTCCATGTAAGCGGAGCACTCGGAAACCGTCTTGTTGCCCAGCTTGGAAACGTAACCAATTGTGTTCGCTCCAACTTCTTTTGCAATTCGCTCTGCATTGTAGCGCATGTACAGCTTGTCCACGACCTTCGGATTGGTCTCTGTCACCGACTGCAAGCGGACAGAATCTGTATCAAACACGATCATCGGGCGCTTTGCATGATAGCTGGAATAATCCTTGTCGTTATAATCCAGCAACGCATTGTAACCTTTCTTGCTTAGTTCTGCATAGAAACGGCTCTGTGCCGCCACTTCCTGTGCATTATGATTCGTCAGAGAGAGGTTTAGAGCTTTATAGATGGCCACCTTTTCAGATGCAGTCAGCATAGCCGGGTCTTTCTTCAACGCATTCTCAGCCTGCTTAAAAAGCACCTGCTGAGTCGGTCTGCGCATCTTCTCTTTAGAATCCGCTATGGATGCTTCAAGATTCTGCTTGAACTCTTTCTCTTTCAGCAGTCTAGCCGTAATATCACTGGCGTTCTCATCAGAAGGCACCTTCAGCTTCTTTACTGTTTCCAGTTTCAGCTGATAGACCTTCATGCTGTTGGCTTTATCGCGTAAAGCGGTGGCCGTTGCTAAGTCAGCTTCGCTGCCGGAAGCGTTCGCCCGCTTTTCTGCCTGTTTAGCATCGTAGTTGGCTCGTGTCATCAGATTCTTTCCGAAGAGACCCATGTACTTGTCACTGTCGGCCTTCTTATAGGTGGCGTAGAACGCGAAATTCTCGAAGTCCTTGGAAGTCTGAATCCGAGAGAAAGTTGTGCCCTTCTTCAGGTATCCGTCAACATACTGCCGACCCGTCACCTGCGTGCGAGCAGTATTCACGCAGTCTTTTACTCGCATCTCCATTGTGGATGCCATGCGCTCCATTCGGCTTGCATTCTGACTTACACCATAGCGCTTCCGTCCTGCCGGGGTATACGTACCGTCAGCATACTGGTAACGCCTTACGCCCCACTTCTGGCCTTTGATGCCGTGGTGATACAATTCCATTTTGAATTACTCACCCCTTCAGCTCCTTAATGGCCAATGCAATACCGAGAGCCGAACTCGTAATGGCCAGAACACTTCCTGCAATCTCCAAAGTATCGCTGACGGCTTCCCGACCGGAATAAACCTTCTTCGTGTTGAACATATCATCGTACTGCTTTTCCAGCATGGCGCGATTGATTTGTTCCCGCATCTCCTGGTCGGTCATCTTGCTCAGATCCATCTTAGGCGTTCTGCGCGCCTGAATCCGCATGGACTTGTCATTCAGCGTTTTCAAGTTACCAGCCATCTGGTTGCCAGAATCGACCACACGTTTCACCCGCTCTCGATCTTCTTTGACCCAGCGATTCGGGTCATTAAGACTCTCTTCGGGCAGACGGTTATCTTTTTTCTTTTTGGCATTTGCAGCCACATCGGTCGTGTAGCGGAGTTTACCTGCATTAGTCAGACTACCATCAGCATTCTGATAACGCCTTACGCCCCATTTCATACCTTTGACACCCCAGTGCCAAATTTGGTTATTATAGTACAAGCTTCATCCTCCTTCTTTATAAGCATTGCAAACATCCCCCCCCCGTGTTATACTGGGCTATCCGCTTGTTTTATGTGTGGAGGAGGTCTGAAACTATGTCTGATTCTCAACTGCGTCCCGCAGATTTCAATTGCGAGATTTTACCTTGTGAAGTCCCTTATAATTTTGAGGATACTTCCCAGTTCCAAAAGCTTTCTTTTCCGGAAGAGGCTTGCGTACGGCTTAATTCTCTGCTTCAGCTTGCGCCTACAGTTGCCGCCGATGCTTTGTCAAAAACCTATGTGCTTCGTTTCCCGGAAGGTGTACAAGGTGTTCTCATGCACTTGAAACAAGGTGGCTTGAGCACTGTTATGGTCGGTGGAGATGGCCGTATTGTTGGTACTGCTTCTCTTATTGAGGCGGGTACAGAGATGGTCAATCTCATGAACATCTTCACTGTAGCATCTTTTGCAACCGGACAGTATTTCCTTGCCCATATCAGCACTGAACTTTCCGAAATTCGTAAGAGCATTGACGATGTACTGAAATTCCTGAACAATGACAAACGCTCTCAACTGATTGCAGAACTTACATTTGTAAAATACGCTGCATCCAACTTCTCTTCCATCATGCTCAGTGAATCCCAGCGCACTGCCACCCTGACTAACCTTCAGCATTCCAAAATTGCTGCTGTATCGAACATTGAGTTTTATACCACCCAGCTGGAAGATAAGATTGCTTCCAAAAAATCCGGCAAGCCTTCCGAGCAATGCGCAGCTGTTCTGCAGGCAAAACAGACGCTTGATCTCGCAATGCAACTCTATGTCATGAGCAGCGTTATGGAGGTCTACTATTCCCAGAACTGGAACAAACTCTATCTCGAAAACATTCACAACGATATGAAGCAAGTTCTTACCAGTTCCAAGAATCGTATGCTCCGTTCTCTGAGTGCATTTGGCACCACCATTCAGGATGCGCATAAAGATGTAAAGGTCATTGGCATGTCCATCCCCAAAGGCGGATACTCTGAGGTCGAAAGCGAACTCTTCAAAGCCATTGACGAGCTTTCTAACAAGACAGAACTTCCTCTGCTGGAACTCGCTGACGATGCTCTCCAAAGCCCCAAGAAAGAAACCAAACTATACATGACCAGTGATGGCGAAGTCTACCAAAAGGTCGTTTGATTTACTCAAACGCTTCTCGATTCAACTTCCACGCAATGTAGGCATCCATCATAGCAGCCACTGCATCGATTTTCTGGTCGGAACGGCGTTTCAATAGCTTGCGGTTGCCGTTCGTATCCTCCAAAGCAATACAGTTGCCCATGGCGAATTGCATAAGAGCTTCATCAAAGAGTAGTTTCCGCTGTTCGCTCAGCTTCTTCAGTTCACCCAACGGTACACTCTCGGTCTTTGCGCCCTGAATGACCTTCTCTACACCAAACGACGCATTCTCTGCACACCAGCGTTCTACAAAGTCCTTGGCATTATAAGGGTCATACCCAAAGCACCGGACATCATAGTCGTTCTGCTGAATGAAGCTATCGAGGTCATCATAGACCTGCATCATGTCAAGCACCGTGCCATCAAACACCTGTAGTGTTCCTTCCTGCATGAACTGGTCGTACTTCTGGCGCATGGCCTGTGGGAGCTTCGACAGTGTATAAGAGGTAATGTAATCTCTGGTTTTTACGCCAAAGAAGCCGTTCGCCATTGGGAACAGAAATGTAAACGCACAGAAGTCATCACCCTGCGACAAGTCTGCGCCGAGAGCACAAGGCATCTGCCAGTAATCTCGGTGGCGATGTGGCAGGGTTTCTTCATACGGAAAGAAGTAGGTATACCCCTCCATAGGAATGTTAAAGCGCTTGGCCAGAATGTCATTTCTGGAACCAGGCGCTTTTTCTGCACGTTCTACATCCAGCTGATAAGTTTCGTAGCTGACAGTCTGTCCTAGGTTCGGGTTTGCCTTCAGCCACATATCGGGGTTTGTAACTTCATCGATGGAATCCAACTTGTAGTACCAGATGGACACATGAGGGTTGATGTACTCCCCTTTCAGGATGTCCATTAACTCCATTTTGATTGTATCACCACAACCATTACGGACGGTTCCCTCTGAACTGGTCGCGACAATGAGATAGTCCTCGTTCTTCGATGCACCCTGTTCAAGCGCACTGATGGGATCTTCCCGAATGTCACAGCTCAACCACTCGTCAACAGTTGCTACACGGTCTCTTCGACCCTGCAGCTTATCAATGGTCATCGGGCGCACTTCCAACAGACTGTTCGTCAGAAAATTCTCGATGCCCTTCTTGGTCGATGCCAGTTTCACACGGTCTGCTTTTGCGCCGGTCGTGTTCTGTAAACTTCCTTCCGTCATGAACTTCAAAAGAGGTCCCTTCGACCGAGCCAGTGCTGTACGGATCGGTGAAAGGACCTCTTCTGCTTGCTTCATGGTTGGTGCTGTGGTGCATTGCTGGGTGGTCGATACATCCACGGTCAGAAAGTAGCTCTGAATGAATGCGTCGTACATGGTTTTGGCGGCACCGCGAGGAATGATAAGATACTGCTTCGTGATAAGCCGTTTCTTGATACGCTTTCGCTCATAGTGACCACCATGTCCTCCGGGATTGGGCACATAGATACTGCGGTCCACAAAGTAGTACCAGCCAAATATCTCTTCTGCCCAAAGCTTGAAGGAATCCAACAGTTTCAGGTCTCCGCCGTCAGTAAGGGTCAGTTCGTTCTCGCAGAACTTGACAAAACCTTCAACTGCTTTATCGTCATAGTAGATGCCTGGGTTTGCAATCAGGTCATCAATCCGGTTCATCTCCATGGAGACTTCTCGGCATACCGGAATTTCACCCCGAATCACAGCCTCTCGAAACCGGCCATAATAAATCGGCGTGGCCGTGTTTGACAGTGCCATCTTCTAGTCTCCTATTATAATAAGGTAAGCGCTTTACTCTTCCGGGTGGTCATGCTCCACATTCAGCCGCCACTCCATTTCGGATGCGGTGTTCTGCAGAGCCTCTTTGGTCACGCTGCTTTGCGGTACATCGAAACCCAGCAGCCGCACCTTGACTGCCACATAAGCTTTCACGGCTTCCACCTTCACCGGGTCAGCAATGAACTGATTCCATGTAGCACTTTTGTCGGAAATGAAAAACCCCTCTTTCGGGCCCACCCCCATCTGGGAAAGGATCATTAGCACAGTGTTGATGTACATGATGATGTCCGGGTCGAATGCCTCATAGTCTGCAGGCAGACCCAACAGCTTTTTTACAGAAGTGAGAATGCTGTCCATAGTTACTCCTTAGTCCGGGATACACTTGTTGTCCCACTTCTTGTAGGCATCCAGATAAGTCTCGCCCTTATCACCATTGTGGGTGAGCTCATAGTACATGCCGTCGGATATGGTGGTACTTACAAGCGCCTTCCAGTTCTGCAAGGTTTTGCTGAACCACACGATGAACACATCCTCCATTGTCAGCTTCTTACCGTCGGTCACGTCCACATGGGCGTTGAAATAGTCCACCACCAACTGCTTTGCACGGTTCATCATAGCTTCGTTATTCATGTCATTTCCTCCATGGGCAGGTATCGCCCGGTCTTCGTTCTGTGAATACTGGCTCCAGAATGCTGTCATCCCCATAATGGATAGCCTTGTGCGTCCGGTCGGATACGCAAATAACATTGTTGGGGTCAAGTAAGCACTCTCGGTGCTCCAGCACGTCTTCTTTTGTGATAGGATTTATATGGTGGATGATGATGCGTGGTCGGATAAGCTTTCCGTTTCGGACAACCCAGTCCGTAATCTCATGGTCAGGAACACCAAGGTCGCGTCCCATGTCTCGAACAATAATTTTGTCACGGAACATCCGCCACTCTCTAGACTGGTAAAAGTCTTGATTCAGATACCGGTCAAATCCAAATGTATCGTGCCCAACAGCACCATGCAGTTGCAAATAATGGAACCGGTCTTCAAAGGTCGCATACTGGCAGAGCTCAGTATATGTTCTCTGATTCATCGCCATCTTCCACCCCGCCGTATTCACGCATTGCCTTGATTGCCTCCTTGTAAAGAAGAGCATTATCCTTAGTTGCCTGAATAGCATCGGCTTTTGCATGAAGGAGGGTGTTCTCTGCTTCCAGCTTTTTCTTTTCCAGTTCTGACTTAACTGTAGCCAGTTTCAGAAAATGGGTCGTTTCAGCCGAAGATGCCGTTCCTTCACGCAATCGCTTCTCCACCAGATCCATTGCCAGGGAAATCATCTGGTTTTCTCGTACTTCTGGGGACAATGTTGGCCGCATGGGAGCCACGTCTTCAGAAGCAGCTTTCTTTGTCCTCATTTTTGTCATCCTTCTATTCTATTTTGATTTAGTTTATACTAGAATCTTGCCTGTTTCCCACACTTTTCAATGGCTTTTGTAAGAGTTTATGGGAGCCGGTTGTGGTGTCTTTCTAATCATTTGAAAGGAGAAGAAAAATGAACAAACGACAAATGGAGGTTGGTTGAAGAGAGCACCCTCCCATAAGCTCTTACAAAAACCACCGAGGCACAGTCTACACCCTGAAACCTCGGCAGTAGTTAAAACCCAATTCTCAATTTTCCCTCCGGGGAAAAATCAAAGACCGGCGCGATTTGGGGAGGGGGTGTATTTTTCAAGCACCCCCCTATACCCTTTTTATGCTGTTTGCTCTCCGGGAGCATCGTCTTCGATATCGAGTTTGAGCTTTTTGTAGATATTGAGCGGGTCATTGGTCACGATTTGGTCGATAGCCTGCTCAATTTCATACGCATTTTCCGCATCTGTGAGCTGGTCAGAGGTATAAGCCATCCGCATCAGCAGTCCAGACGAGTTATAACCCTTATCGGTGTCGAACCGATACCAGTCCTCAAACTGTTCATAAGGACTGTAAGGGTTGTCAACAGTGGTTAAAAAGCATCGAATCATAGTTCAAAGCCTTTCTTACTTGTTAAGATTGTCATAAATCGTTGATTCAGGGACGCCGCAAGCCTTTGCAATCTCTGCATAGCTATAGCCATTTGCCAACATTGCTTGTGCTTTGCCTAACTTAGCAGAAGACAACGTTGTGCTTGCTTTTGGCATTGCTCGTTTGATGATTTCATCCGACTTTGACGAGTTCAGAATCTTCATCAGCTTGGAATCAGAGATTGCACCAGCTTGAACTGCTTCCCATTCACGATCTGTGAACGTAATCTTTGTCCTGCTGCCGCTTGCGCCAACAGAATCACGTGCACGCTGCATCTCAACAGCGGCGATCTTCTTGATTTCTTTCTTGTCCTTCTTATAGTCCAAGCCCTGAGCCTGTACTTTGGCCTTTATATTTTCGTTTGCAATAATAGTAGCACGCCGTTCTTTCGGCTTATTGCCAATAACTGCATTGAGCTTGGCGTTAATAGACTCAACCTCGGCTCTATATTTTTCGGCAGCGTCAGGGCTTTTCTGGATGCCCTTCATATTTACCGCCTCTTTTCGCGCCTGATTAGCCAAAGCCTTCAGTTCATTTGAAAAATCGGCATAGTAATTTTCTTGGATGGTACCGGAGGACAGGTCTCGTGCGTTGGGGTACATGGAAATAAGGCTTACTTCCGTCATAGCTTGTACTCTCTTGCCCGTTTTGGGGTCAATAAAAGTACGCCCAGACTCCTTATATATTTTTTCGCCCGTCTCTTTATCGATTCGGGCACTTCCCTTGCGCTCAGGCACTCGAACGGTCTGTTTTCTTCTGGATAAGAGCGTGGATGCGCCGCCATATTTTTCAGTACCATCCTCTTGCACTCTGATCTGCCATTTTTGCTTCAGCTCCTGGATGCCATTTTCACGTTCAGAACGTTTATAGTCCAGCTTATGCTTTTCTGCATCAATAACGACCATGGAATGCTTGACGGCACGAGCAATATCGCCTTCGGGTGCGCCGCGAAGAGTCATATCAGTAATAAGATTGGAAATAATCCCCATCTCTTTCTGCTTTTCCTCTTTCTTCATGAGGCGCACACCATTGGGATTTCCTTCAGGCACAGCATATGCAATCTTAGGGTCGAAGTCCTTTAAATTCTTCAGAGCGGGGGTGGATTTAATATCGACTTTGCTTGACTTTGGAATTGCTACAACCGTGTCGCCATCAAAATCAGCACCCGACAAACGTTCTGCAACCTTTGCGTTAATGCCAATTGCATCTTGCACATTGCCGAGATTCCTGCGCCCGGACAAATTCTTATTATTGACCGTTACAATAGGAATCTCGAAGGTTCCTGCATGAGGAAAACGAACCAATGCCAACTGAGTGCCATCAGGATATGTAGGGCAATAGCATTCTCTTTCGCCGATTTTGGACAGTGGCAAAATAACCTTTGTCGCCTGACCTGGGAAAGAAGATGCTTTCAGGGTCATCGAGTTGCCCTCGCAAGTATCTGCGAAATCAAGCAACAGCTTTTTCCGAATCGTCGGATTGTCATACTGCATAACCTCGTCATATTCTGCCTTGCGGTCGGCAATAGTAAGATCCAATTGCTGTTTCAGAAGTTTGACCGGCTGTTTGGACAGAAACTGCGAAGAAAGGTTCTTTGCCATGGTGTCCCAATCGCCTTCTTCTTTCAGCTTATTGATGGGCGACAGATGTTCTTTTCCGTCCTCACCAATATAGGTGCTCTGACCATTTGCCTTGATAGATGCGCCGAAAGGATTATCGGGGTCATCTTTGATAGGCTTTAAGACCTTCATTTTCGGAGTGCCGGATTTCTTGTTGGTGTTAAACACCACATCATAACCTTCAGGAATATCGTCAGAATATACAGCCATGCCTTTCAGGTAATGACTGTCATCCACCATGATACGAACCTGCGCATAATGCGATTTTCCGAGGTTAAGGTCAGCAACACCTCTCCGAATCTCGATAACGCCATCCTTGTCCAGACCGCCTTCATCACCATAGCGAATACAAACACGGCCAGAACTCATGCTGCTGGGGCGCTGAAGCTTCTTGAACGTTTCGCCACCATCTTCAGAATGATACTCGCCAAGAGACTGGATTTCATTCTGATGCTGATATGCATATTTCTGGTCATATTCCGGCTTTGCCAGAACAGTGATGTTGGTCTGCTGGTTAATATTTGTTGGCTGACGAATGCCAACGCCATAACGCTGATATCCGTGCTCTGCCTCTAAAACAAATATAGCATCATCCAAATCACCTTCCGAAACGCCCAGAACCAGATTTGTACCTTCGGAAACATCGATCATGCCCTTCTTATCGACTTCCTTACGCAGGATCTCGGCAATTTCTTTGGTTCTAGTATATTTATCAGGCTTGACGTTCTTCAGCATCGAACGAACCGTGGATTCAGATAAGCCCATCTCACGACCGATTTCTGTGGGGCCAAGACCGTCCTGCGATAAAGCACGTGCACGGTCGTATTTGAGCTGCTGGCGTTCATGAATGGCTCTGCGCTGTGCCATACGAAACTCGGTAGCGCCCATCTTATATTCTTCGGGGAGAGAATCGTTAATGGTCTGGAGAATATCCTTCTCCTTCATGCCGCTCTTCTTCAGCTCCTCAACACGTGACAGAAAATCACCCGAGCGCTGATACGGATTCTCGCCAGAACCCCACGGATATCTGCCTGAGTGACGTTTGGTACCATAATGCTCCAGGATACTGTCTTCCGGTGCGATACCGAAATATCCTCGAATATCTCTCTCTACCGGATTCATGCTGTCGCTCCTAACTTCAGTTCAGTAATGATTTTGTTGAACTCGATAATTTTTCTAATGATAGGATCAATGTCCTCATAAGTCGGATTCACAATCCAAATATCATCGTTCTGGTAGATACGGTTTTCGATTTGAATATCGCGAGGCTTAACACCATACTCCAAGCAGAAAAGCGCATCATAGATGAAGAGCTGTTCCATGTGTGCCGGTACCAGACCGGTCTTCAAATCGTGGATGCGCAGGAAGTTGTTTGCAAAATGAATTGTATCGGCTGTGCCATAGCAGTTCTCGGAATAATAAAGAACCACTTCCGGGGTCATGCAAAAGCCGATTGCGTCGTTGACATAGGAGTTGAGCGTCTTCTTACTCCGAGGAAGCTTCTGTCCTAATGCAATGCTTTCTGCAGCATATGCATGAAGCCGTGTTCCTCTCTCCTTCGCCTGATAGTTTACAAAGGACTCTGCAATCCGGGCAGCATCATAATTGATCCAATGATACTTACTCGCCCCCAGAAAAGCGTGCTGGCCTTGCAGTCGTGAATGATCGTTCCAGTTCATCCAGTATCTCCTCCTTGTTCTCAGGATAAATAAAAGAGGCATAACTCATCTCGTTCATCTTGGCTACGTAGTAGTCTTGATTTGGACGATGCGATGCCTTCCCTGTCTTCTTTCCTTCGAGTGCTGCCCATCTATCTCGATATAAAACCAAGAGATCCGGAATCCCTTGAATTTCATTCGGGTCAAGATGAATGACCATGCAGCCGGGAAAGCGTTTCTTCAGGTCTTTCACCAATCCTGTTTTGAATTTGTTCTCTAACATACAAACCTCCAAAAATAAAAGAGGAACAGCATGTTTTACGCACACTGTTCCTCCCATAAAAGAGCAAGAAATTTACGCGGGGATATTTGGTAATATTCGTCAATCTTTTAGAAAGGGTAAAAATATAAGGACTGCCACAATCGTGACAATCCTCAAATTTTCACCTTACAGATACCAAGTAAAGGGAGCTTCCTCGTACATTTCAGGAGGACCTGCTCGCTTCTCTGCATTCGGATACATATATTCACCATAATCGTTTTTCAGGCCAGTCTCATCATCCCAATAAGGCATGGGCCAGTCAATGTCGGAAATATCATAGACCTTGCCACAGATAGGACAACGCCACTTTTCCTGATTTCGTACCTTTCTCATTCTGACGCCATTACATTCGCACCAGGGCTCTTTCACATGAAGTTCTGTATCGCCGTTGTAATAGCAGCGCACCAAATTATTTGCACTGTCCAACGTAGTCCACTCGTGATAGCCAAACTCATTCTCATACTGGGCCATAAACGGAATTTCACGCTTTTTCATAACTTTGCACCTCGTAACTCAATTATATAGTTT
>OJQU01000031.1_pt1 | contig 104539 bp, 150 predicted proteins | sample 1598981 | NCBI WGS metagenome assembly OJQU01 (sample SAMN03922514, study PRJEB24848) | human gut metagenome | isolation source: stool sample | host: Homo sapiens | place: Germany | collected 2010-02 | reverse complement strand
TTCTATAATATCTTTAACACCAGTATAACCACCGTCTAACACTTTTATTTCTTCCAAACCGCCAGAATCATTAAGATAATTTAATTTATCTCCAGCTTTTAATTCAGAAATAGCTTTAGACGTTCCGTCAAATAATCTAACTTGTGTATTTGGTAAATGACAAGCATTAAATTCTTGGTTAAATACCTTTTCGTCCATATCTCTTTTGGCCGCTTCTATTTCTTCTGGCGGAATAAAAGGAGAAGTCATTGTCGGAAATTGCCAAGAAGCCCATAAACCATTTTTTCTATTAACTGGTTTTTGTCCTTCTTGATAAACGTCATATAACCAGTTAAAACCTTTGGGAGTACCAATAATTAAAGCGCCACCTTGTTTATCTGACAAGGTAGGTCTTAAAACTGTTGTCCAAGTTTCTTTTTTAATGTCTTGTGCTTCATCAATTACCAAAAAGTGCAAACCTACACCACGGAGAGAATCCGGTTTATCGCAACCTTTTAATTCTATTCTTGAGCCGTTAACCAATTCAATAAACTGGATAGTTTCATTTGACTTTCTAATCCACTTTTTAGGGATTATTTCAATCAAATCAGGCCACATAATAGATTTACACATACCATAAGTTGGAGCTACATACCAAACTAAAGACTTTGCTCTGCTTGCGGCAGCTTGAACTAAAGATACGGCAGCTAACTTTGATTTTCCCCAGCGTCTACCAGCAACAATAACTTTAAAACGAGATTTAAAGTGCATAACTTCTTTTTGACCGGGATGTACATTAAAAACTAATCTATCTTTAGACATTTTCTTTCTCTAATTCCATTTTTAATTTTTCCAAATCAAATTCTTCTTCTTGCTGTTCTTCTAATTCAACGTTATTCTGAAATCTCGTTCTTTTATGAATTTCTTTCAGTTTTTCTTCGGTTAAGTCCTCAATAACCAAATTAGGAATTGAATCTTCTTCTTGATTTTCATCAATGTTAAGAGAACGCCACCTTTGTATCATAACGTTATTCAAACCAACAGAAGCGTCTTTCAAAGCTTTTATTCTCGCACTTATTTCTTCGACAATTTTCGGAGAATCATTGGTAATTAGCTTTTGAACCTCTTTACCTATTGCCATGCCGACCATTCTGGCCCAAAGCAGGGATTCGTTTTTACTGGTTTTTACATCTTTGGCGTATTTTTCTTTTTCTTGATTATATTCAGAATCAATCTTTTGTTTTACCCTTTCAACGATTTCTGCCCCAGAAATACCCTTTTGAGCTTTATTGGCTTTTAATATCTTAATAACTGTCGGAACAGAAATGCCAAATTTTTTTCCTAATTCTTCTTGAGTATAGTTACCACTTTCGTACATGGTAACCATTTCTACAATGTCTTGTTTTTTTAACTTAATCGGATTGTAATTATCATTTGCCATTTATAAATTCCTTATAATGCCCTGAAAGCGTCAGATAAAGGTTGATATAAAACCCTCAATCGTCCCCTTCTTTGCTCTCTACCAGCTTTGCGAATTAATTCTCTTTCAACCAAAAACCTCAAACTAAATTGAAGACTTTCCTTTGTGGTTGTATAATCTATTTTTTCTAAAATCTGGTCAATATCGCACAATGTACCGTCAATATTGCCTTTAATAATTACTCCTAAAAGGTTTTTTTGTTTCTCAGTTAATTTAGTTCTTTTCTGCATAGTTCCTCACAATTTCAAAGGTGTTCTTGTATCTTGATTATCAAAAGCCAATACGGGGATTTTATCTGGCAATTCTCTATCGTAATCCGGATTCTCATAAATTCCATATAATGGGCTGGCTAACACTAACTGCTGTAAATATTTTAATAAACGTTCTGGGCCAAATTTATATACTCGTTTGGCTTCTGCAAATCGGTGGTCACCTGTTTGTTCCATGGCAGAAGAACGTTCATAAAACTCTTTCATACGTTCTATTTTTTGCTCTTGCATTTCTGGAGATAAAGAACGAAATTCATTTAACATATCCACATAATTTGCGGGATTGCTTTTAAACTCCTTCTTGAAAAACTCCATTCCTTTGTCATAAAAATTGCTTCTCATTGGTTTTACAAATTTAAAACCAGCTTTGGTTGCAAACATATTATATTTACTCATTGAAGATTGAATTTCAATATATTTTATATTTTCCATTCTTGAAGCAATATTCTGAAAACGATAACCCAGCCCAATTCCTCTAAATCTTGTGTCCAAAACTAAACGAGAAATAATCCGCATATTTTTATTAATCCATTTAGCTCTCATTTGGTTAGTTATTCTACTATTTCCGCCAGAACCAAGCTTCGGAAAGATTAAATGTCTTTCTTTAAGCAATAATTTTGGAGAAGACATTACCAATACACCTATGGTTTCTCCATGCAAAGTTAATTTATAAAATTTTGGACCTACCGGTAATATATGGGCTTTATAATGGAGGTTTCTCAATAAATACCAATCTTCTATAGTACCCTTTTCAACCATTATATCTTTCATAATGGTAAATGTAGGTTTTGGATTCGGATTTCTCTTAATTACAAGCTCTTCCATTTATCATTACCTTATCTTGATACGTTTTATAAATCTCTAAATCTGGAGCTAATTCTTCTTTTAAGTCAGTGTGGGTTGTTGCAACTATTAATGTTTTACCTAATTTTCTTGCAACTTTTTGCATATTAAATGCTACTGCCTTGGCGGTAATTCTATCTAAAACAGCTCCAAATTCGTCAGCAACCCAAACATCGGCATCTTCTTCTATTAATTTTGCAAGTTGTAATCTATACCTTTGACCGTCAGATAATTCCCCCGGCTTTCTAATTAAGATATAAGCGTCATTTATTCCGGTTTTAGATAGCAAATCGATAGCTTCGTGCATACCCCTACCTACTTGGTCAATAACCGGCTCTGTGGGGCTAAAAACGACACTTTCGATGTTGGCAACTTTTTTACCCGTTTTTTGCATTTCCGAAGCTAGTTCTTTTAATAAAACCGACTTTCCAGAACCAGATTGCCCGTTAATATAAATTACATCACCGTCGTTTACATCAATTTGAATGTTATCATAAAGAACAAACTTCTTGTCATCTAAGCCCAAACCAAACGCTTCGGCAACTTCTATTACCCTATCTGTGCATTTTGTTTGAGTTTCAAAAGATTTATTAATCGTATAAATCATTTAAGCTCTCCGTTTTCGACTATTGTTCTAATAGCTCTGCAAAAAGATTCGTTCGGTTCAGCCCCATATTTAATGGTTGCCATATCAACAAACTTAGTAATATCGAAAGCACTATTTGCGTCTATTTCTTTGAATCCCAAAGCTTTAGTAATATTTATTGTATTACTTTCTGCTACTTTTTCTTGCGTTTCTTCATCATATTCATTCATTGCTTGTTCTATATTATCAACAAACTCGCCTTCAATATCTATGTTATCAATAGAAAAATTAAGTTCTCTTTCATCAAAACCCAAGCTTTTAAAGTCAAAGTCGTTAGATAATCTTTCAAGTTCTGCTTGCAAACCCTCAATATCATACTCAGATGAAGTAACTCTATTGTCTGACAAACGAGCTGCATCAGCCTCTTCTTTAGTTAAGTCGTCTCGAACAATAACCGGAACTCTATCTAAACCTAATTTTAAACAAGCTAATCGTCTACCATGCCCTTTAATTATCACATTGTCTTTGTCAACTACAATCGGCTGGTCAAAACCAAATTTTTTAATATTATTAGCCAATTTTTCAATTTGTTCGTCGTCATGAATTTTTACATTACTGTCATAGGGGATAATTTTATTAATCTCTACCATACGAACTGGAAAATTATCTTTGCTCATTAAACACCTCTAGTTGTATTTTTTAAATATTTTCTAATAAAAATTAATTAAAAAAAAGAATCAAGTAAAATCAATAAGATAACACATTGTAACAAAATGTTACCAAGAATCTTTTCCACTTTGGGCTTAAAAATGTGTTATATATAATATAATTCACTTCCGGAGGAAGGGAATCTCTTATATCTTTCAAACCTACTTTATTATTCTTCTTCATCATAATTTTGTTTTGTATTTTGTTGTTTGTACATTTCAAAGTAATCCGAATCATCTTTTTCTTCGTAAATAGATTCATTAAACAGAGAATTGTAAAAAGCTGCTTCGGAATTAATGATTGTTCCGGCGCGGCAATTATCAAATACGGGTTTATCTTTACTTGCCATAATTGTCTCCAAATAACAAAGCTAATAAAGCATTTCCGGCGTTAACTAAAGAATCGCCGTATTCTGTATTCAGCTCTTGTTCTTTATTTTTAATTTTGTTGTTTAAATCTTGTAAAAATTCTAAAGGAATCTTGAATTTTACAATCGCGTGGGTTTCCGGTAATTTTTGGACAAAATTATTTTCTGTTTCGTCTGAATCTTCAATTTCGGAATTTTCTTCAAAAGAGGGGATATTATCTAAATCAATTTCATCGGCTTTAAAGATTCCTTCAAAATCTTCCAAGGAATAAGGTAAAACTTCCAGTAATTCGTTCGGAGATTCTAAAGAATTAATTAATTCTTGTAATTCAACAAAGTCATCGGAACCATAACGACCATTATCTATTAAACCCATTTTCTTGGCTTTATCATCGGATATGTTACCAAGATTAATAATAGGGATTTCAGAGATTCCGTTACGAATAGCAGATTCAACTCGGTGTTCTCCGCCAATAATTTCTAATTCGTCATTAACTGTTCTACATAAAATTGGTTTAAATAAACCATATTCTTTTAATGATTTATCTAGTTTTTCTTCGTTTTCAATGGATACCTTGTTAGTATTCCATTGATTCTTTTTTAACTTTTTTGGGGAAATATAGGTAATACTTAACATTTTGCTTTACTTTTAGTTGATTTTGTGTTACAACTCCTTATATTAACAGATATAAGGGCCTGAATCAAGTGCTTATACAAATAGCTCACAATGCTGTAAATGCTAAACTTTTAACCGAAAATAAAGAACTAAAATATACCTTATCAGAGTTGCTTAGTTATCAAGTTTCTGGCTATGAAAATATGTCCAATTTTCAAAATGGAAATTGGGACGGTAGAAGCTCGTTCTTTAATTTTAAAAAATCAACCTTTCCGGCTGGTTTTGTACTTATGGTTAAAAGTAAATTTGAGCAAATGGGTCACCAAGTACAAATTATACGACCGAAAGTCCCCGAACCTATCGGCGACCCAGAAATGAAAGTCGATTCTTTTGGCAGAACGCCTGAATATGAATATCAATACGAATGCGTAGAAAGATTACTTAAACAACATCAAATGATTGCTCGGCTCGCTACAGGTGCCGGAAAAAGTCGTTGTGCAATGTTGGCAACCTCTCGGATTGGCAGAAAAACTTTATTTTTGACTACCAGAAAAAGCTTAATGTATCAAATGAAGAAACATTATGAAGAAATGGGTGCAGATGTCGGAGTTATTGGCGATTCTGTTATGAATGTCAAACCGTTTGTTAATGTGGGAATGGTTCAAACAATTGCGGCAAATTTAAAAAGTCGTACTATTCAGGAAGAAGTTGTCAGACTAAAAGAGCTGGAACATAATAAGTTTGAAAAATTAATTGCGGAAAAAGACAAAATTTTAACAAAACAATTAAAATTAGGTCATATCACATTACAAACAAAGTTTAAAATTTTATCTGATTTTAAGAAAGAATTAAATTCAAAGACCAAAGATTTAGCGGTTTTACAAAGGGCTGCAACTATTAACTGTAAAATAATGAACAGAAAAAAAGCAGAAATGGAAAAATTACTGTCTACTTTTGAGTTTGTTATTGCAGAAGAAGCCCACGAATCGGGTGGCAATGAATATTTTGAAGTAATGCAATATTGTACTAACGCCCATTATCGTTTAGCTTTAACTGCTACTCCTTTTATGAAAGATGACGAAGAAGCCAACATGAGACTTATGGCTTGTTCCGGCATTATCGGCATTGTAGTTACAGAAAAGGAGCTTATTGACAAAGGCATTTTAGCAAAACCGTATTTTATGTTTATTAACAATGCCAGACCTACCGGTGTTTTCCCTACAACGAATTATGTTAGTGCTTATGAAAAAGGAATAGTTAAAAACAATATTCGTAATGATGAAATCGTAAAATGGAGTAAATGGAGTACCGATAGAAATCTTCCTGTTTTAATTTTGGTTAATAGAACCGAACACGGAAATATTTTAAAGGACTTGATTCAAAAACAAGGCTTGAAATGTAACTTCATTTATGGTAAAGATGAAGATGAAGTACGCCAAGAAAATTTGAAAAAATTAGAATCGGGAGAGATAAACGTTTTAATTGGTACAAATATTCTTGATGTCGGTGTTGACGTTCCTTCAATTGGAATGGTTATTCTTGCGGCGGGCGGTAAAGCGGAAGTACAATTAAGGCAACGAATCGGAAGAGGATTAAGAAGAAAGAAAACCGGTAAAAACATTACCTACATCATAGATTTTCAGGATTCGTTTAATCAGCATTTATTAAAACACGCTAAAACAAGACAAGAAATAATTAAAAATACACCGGGATTTGCCGAAGGGATTGTTCCAACTTTTTGTTTTAATTGAGTGAAATTATGAAATTTAGACTTACTTCTGATATTCATGCTGATTTTTGGAAGAGTACACAAGATTTAAATTATATTCTTCCACCAATGCCGGAAGATAAAGACATCACTTTGGTTGTTGCTGGAGACATTGCAACAGCCAAGGATATTATTTTTCCTTTAAGATGTTTATCTAAACGATTTAAAAATGTGGTTTATTGTTTGGGTAATCATGATTATTATAATTCAACTATCAAAAAAACATTAGAATATAATAATCAAATCAAAAATGAGTTGCCGAATATACACCTGTTAGAAAAATCATCTGTAACGATTGACGGGATTACTTTTGCCGGCGGAACATTATGGACTGATTTCGGTTTGTTTAATACTCCGGCGGCATCTGGTCAGTTATCCGAATATTATATGAACGATTATCGTAAAATAAGACGTGATGATTATAACAAATTGCACGCCGTTGATACTCGGAGAATTTTTATTGAAACCACAAACTATTTAAAGACACTAAATAATACTGATAAATTAGTTATTGTAACTCACCATGCTCCTTCTGATAAATCAATCAGAATAGATTGGAAAACAAATTCAGCTAGTCCGGCTTATGCTTCTAATCTGGAAGAATTTATTAGAGATTTACAGCCAAAATATTGGCTGCATGGTCATTTACATACTTCTTGTAGATATAATATTGGCAATACAGAGATTATCTCTAATTGTTTTGGTTATATCAAACAAGAAGAAAATGGAATGTATGATAATAAATTAACTATTGACATTTAATTTTTTATTGTATATATTATATATGCTATCTCATTTTTTATTTGGTAGTTTATAAAATAACAGTTCGATGACGAATCGAACAAAAGTTTCTCGCTCCGGCCAAGAGCGGGAGAGGTGGCCGAAAGCAGGTTTCAAATTTTACTGTAAGGCAACTGATAGGACCAAGGGCCGACTGGCTGAGGTCTATGCTTTCTCGAAAAGCAACTATTAGGGTACGTCGAATAGGGTCGTGAAATCATGAACTAATTTGATAGGCGTTGAAGGTTAAAACCCAGTCCTTCCCTCATAGAGCAGCACAAAGCCGTTGAACAAGTGGCGTGCTGCTCTTTTTTATTGACTTTCCTATATTTTACCGCTAATTTGATTTAAATGTTAATTTTATGATATAATCATAAAGTTCAACTGAACATTGGATTAACAACTCTCGGAGTTTATTTGAGAAAATATATCTTGGCGTTGTTAGTTGCTATATTAGTATTGGTTGTTTCACCACACGAGATACGAGGTAGCACTACTAACTTCGATAGATTTTATAAATACAATGTCATAGAAGAAGTCATTGATACAAGGTTTCGCGAACGAGAGATATTAACTTTAGCGCTTAATATTTATCACGAAGCCAGAGGTTCAACCTATGAAGATAAAGTTGCGGTTGCCGAAGTAACAATGAATCGTGTAAGGTCTCCAAAATACCCAAATACTGTTTATGATGTAGTATATCAATACAAACAGTTCTCTTGGACGCTATTTAACAAGCGTACAGAGCCAAAAGAGTATTTAGCGTGGGTAGAGTGCCAAAAAATTGCTTTGGCTGTGTACGACCGAAAAAAGCCGATTATCGTCGATGAAAATGTTTTACATTATGTTCATAATAAAATAGTCGACAAAATAATCTGGGCTAGAAGCTTCAAAAACAGAAAAAGAATCGGCGCACACGTTTATTTATCTTGACACTTGTAATAAAATTTTGTATCTTAAACAACAAGAGGTGCAAAATGAGTGTAAAAATTTCTAGTTTATACGAATTAAAACATGAAATAGCCAAATTAGTTCGTATAATCAAAAGAAAAACTGGACAAGACGCTTTTAACGTCACAATTCAGAATCATCTTGTTGAGCTTACAAAATATATCCGAGAACGTGTAAAAAAGAATTTTAGAGTTAATCTTTACATCTATGATGATGAATATACTTTAAATTATTTTACCGATAATGTAAGATGGACTATCGGTGTATCGGAAGACGGAACAGTAAATTTCTGTTATATAGATGAGGATTTTCCTTTAAAAAAGGGAGTGTTTAAAGTAACAGAAATTTCGGAAGATTTTAATATTATTTTGAGCAGGTTAAATGATAAAATTTGATGTTATAAATAAAATTTTTTCTATCAAGTGCGACACTTGTGGAGAAGAAATAGAATTTGAAGCTGATAATTTTAAACAAGGAATAGCCTTGGCTAAAAAAGACAATTGGTTGATGAAAAATATAAATGGAGAAAATTGTTCTTTTTGTTGCTCAGAATGTAAAAAACGTTATATAGAAATGAATAGTTTCGTAGGATATTGATGAACACAATTAAATATTTTATAGTTGGACTTCTATTTTTTATAACTATGTCCCTGCTGGGCGCTTTTATTTATTTGTTTTGCAGTAATGTAATAGAAGTTTTTGTAGTTTGGTTTTGTGCCGTACTTTGTGCTAATTTTGCGGAATTAACTAGTTTCTATTATAGTAAAATAGGACTTATTAACATGAAAGTTGGAGATTATATATTATTAGCAAAAGATAGCCCCGAGGGTTCGCAAAGAATGGTCGGGGAAGTAGTTCGTTTTGCCAAAGGATTTTATGTTATTTCCGTAAATAAAAACATATTAAAATTAGACCCTAAAACCTTAGATGTTTTTGATAAAAATGGAGATGCTTATAGATTTTGTGGCATAACACAAGGACAATAATTATGAAAGTAACAGAGATGAAACAAAAGTTAAAACAAAATATTTCTTATAAAGATTTTTCCGAAGTAATGTCAAAGAAAACTTATTGTAAAATTGTTTACAATACAATTATTTTAAATCTTTTTGTGCTGTGGGATTGCATAAAAGTTTTATTTACTTGTTTGTTTAATTTAACTATTTTTCCGCTGTCTCATCGGTGGGTTTACAAAGATTTTAAACAAACAAAAGATTGGGACGATATTTACGAAAAATTATCAAAAAATCAATAACCGAATCGCCAATTTGTGATATAATCTCCGTATAGACATAGTTCTTGCGGAGATTATATTTTGCAAATTTGGACTGACGCAGGCTTTGACCCTAAAACTAAAAATGCCGGATTAGGTATTTTAATACGACAGCTCGTTCCAAATGGCGTAAAAGAAACTCGGATAAAACTAAAAGTAAAAGCCGAAGATAATAATCAGGCAGAGTTGTTAGCAATTTATCATGCTTTACAACATATTGAGGGAACGCCCCCAAAAGAACCCATTTTTATCATCACAGACAGCAAAATCGCTATAGATAGTATATTATGCCCGGAAACAAAACAAGACAAATATAGAGAGGTTTCAGAGCGAATAAGAGGTATGTTATACTGTGAAAATTGGAAAATATATCATAAAAAAGGTCATACTGGAAATAGAGACCGATATTCTTTAAGACAAGCCTTAACAGATAGATTAGCAAAGCAAGCTAGAGAATAATGGTGCGTCGGGAGTGAATCGAACACCCAATGTTTACCCAAAGGGAACGGATTTACAGTCCGTCGCTAAACCACCGTCTTAGCAGCCGACGCACAAATGGTACTCTCTGCAAGACTTGAACTTGCGACCAGACCGTTATGAGCGGCCTGCTCTAACCAACTGAGCTAAGAGAGTATATGCTAATTTTAATTTAATTTATCTCAATTCTAAATTAAATATGGCGTACCACGAGCTAAAAAATAATAGATTAATTGAGCTTTCTATAAAATTTGCGCGTTTTCCGTTAGCAACCTAATATGGTGGGCATATCGAGAATCGAACTCGAATGGAGATAACCCCGTCAGATTTTAAGTCTGATGCGTCTACCAGTTCCGCCATACGCCCAAATAAATGGGGGAGATTTATTTAATGTAGACATCTCCGAAAACTACAACTTCGCTCCTCGCTAAGCTAACATAGACATTTTCTATCCTACGACCAATTTTTCTTTGGTAAGAACCCTGTTGTCGTACAGTGGGGTTAAACGACGTGCCTTAAGTCGACCTCCGGCAAATGGTTTGGGTGCGGAATCAGGGAGTTGAACCCTGATGTTATCAGGTTATGGGCCTGATGTGTAATCCGTTTCACTCTTCCGCGTTGTTCTTAAAAATACTTATAAGCTGTTTTTCTTCATTTGTCAACATATTTTCTTCTAGGATTGTAACAATAATATGGCGTTGGTTATCATAAATCACAGGTAAAATCTTGCCATTATATTTTACAGCCCACCTATTGACACGATTTGTTTGTGGAGATAAGAAAATACAATTTTCTTTTTTCTGTTTAGAAATGAAATTAGAGATTTCTCTAATTTGATGTTCGTTTAAATCTAAGTCATATCTTTGTTTTGCTCTTTTAATCGAGTGATGTATTAAAGCATTTTTCTTATTTTTTAAACGTTTCATACAGACCTCCTTTGAAATTAAATGGTCGGGACAGCAGGACTCGAACCTGCGACATCCTGCTCCCAAAGCAGGCGCGCTACCAGACTGCGCTATGTCCCGAAAAGATTCGGATTATTTATGTACTCTCAACAAGCAAATAAATAATCCGAATCTTTGTTATAATTATATTTTTTAATAATTTTCTTCTTGTTTGGAATAATTTTTTTGAATGTATAGCTTATTATTAAATAATTCATAAGCCCCGACATCAAACGGTTTTATTTTCTTAGCTTTTTTCTTTTTCTTCATCTCATAATTTATCCCTTATAATAGTTTGGAGGGCTGTCCGGGTACTGCCCCCGGCTATTTGGTTTTGCAGACCAACCTATAACTTCTCTAGCAACAGCCCATAGCCGGATTTATTTTGATTACTTGCTTGTTCCGGCAACAAGCAGTTCTTTGGTAGAGAGGGTGGGACTCGAACCCCGAACCTATCGGTTAACAGCCGATTGCTCTAACCATTGAGCTAACGGAGAGTAACTTAACGATAATTAATATAACAAAGTAAATTTTATTTGTCAATTAATAAAACTGTATTTCCTATATAAATTCATTATTGACTATAATTTAAAATATGATATAAAGATAATGTAATTATGGTTATCTTACATTGTATGAACATATCGTTGTTTTTTATCCCAAGGTTGACTCCGTTTTGACCTATAATTCTATTATCCCGACTAAAGGGTAAAACCATAAAACAACGAGATTTACAACCTGTGGTTAATAATAGAAAACGGCGAAACCAAGGATTTTCCTTGGTTTTATTATTTTTAAATCTTGACTTTTTTATTATATATGATATATGAAAAAACATATTTTATTTTTAACAAGGTAATCAAAAATGCTTTCAAACATACTAACATTAACGGATTATTATAAAACGTTTCAAGATGAAAGGTTTCAAAGTTCTTTTTTAAAAGAAACTGACATTTTAGATTTAGTAAAAGATAGAGAACATTTTGATAAAGAAATGTGTTTACGGTTTGCCGAAAATTATAAGAAACATGAAGAAAAACAAAAGAAATTGAACAAAGAACTAAAAGAACATAATTTTGGGGAGTTATAATGTACTATTTCGTTTCTTATATAATAAAAATTGGTGCTAAACAACTTAACGGAAGATGTATTTTAAACGTTTCTCCTGAATTTAGTTTCAAAGATAAAAATGCTTTATCTGATATAGAAGATTGCATTTGTGAAGCTATAAACCCTAGAAAAGTTGACTGTAAAGTAATTTTAACTAATTTAACACCGCTTCCTCATATTGAAGATGACACACAATCAGAATTAAAAATCGACAAAATCAAAACTATAGATAATACTTTTGGTACTATATAGGAGATAAAAATGGCTGTATTAAAAGAAATGAAAGAATTAGTGGTTGGTTACCACAAAGATTTTAATTTAGATATAGATGAAGCCCCGCTTGCATTTTTAACTTATGATACTCATGACGCGGCAAGCAAGAAAAGAATAGATACAGTAAAAAATTGGTATGGCAGTAACAAGATGTGTAATTTAGATAATCCTCCTTTATCTGGATTTACATTTGTAGATGTGGTTTCAAGATACCGTACGAAAAATAAATTAATGAGAGTTTTTGACCCACGCGGTTTTATAGTAGAAGTTTCTATTGATATTTTATTAGAAATAATGCAATCTGCTACTATTAAAAATGGTATAATTCAAGAAAAATGTTTTTGGGCAAGAAAAGGAGCAGAAAATATTTTAATTCCTGAAAATACGCCTTTACATGAACAATATCTTAGTGAAACGGTTTATGCTAAAGCCGCTAATATTTCGACTAAAAATTTAAAAGTTGGTGGACTTTACATAAATAAAGACGGTAAAAAATATTTTTATTTAGGTAAATTAGTATTAAAAGTGGACGAAGAAAACACATCTTCTACTGCATTCACTAAATATTCTGATTTGGTAAAAAATAAATATGAGTTTTATGTTTTTGCCAATTTAAGTATAAATGCAGAAAACGTGGACACGAACTATTTAGTTGTTCAACACCCCACTATGAAGGAAGAAGATACAACTCAATTTAAAAACGAAATCTATTCTCAAATCGAAAAAACTTATAACGCATATGAAATAGCCAGACAAATAAATTTAAGAAATATGTGGCTTGCTTGGCGTGAAGAACAAGTACCATATCGACTTATATTTAATTGTCTTGATGCTAAAGTTTTTTATAAATATGAGTTGGTGGTAAATTGAATAAAAACATTTTTTATTTAGTAGGTTTTCCTGCGACCGGTAAAACTTTTTTTAGAAAGCATATGTTTTTAAGTGATAAATATTTTATTGTGTCTCCCGATGACATAATAGAAGATATGGCTAAAAAACAGAATATTACTTATAACGAAGCTTGGAAAACAGTTAATTTCCGAGACCTTTATAAGCAAATACAACAAAATGTAAATATTGCTGTTCAAGAAGGAAAACATATCGTTGTCGACATGACAAATCTAACGGTTAATGCCAGAAAAAGGTGGAAGGTACCTTATTTTTATAAAAGGTACGCTATTCGTTTTAATTATGACAAACACGCCGAAGCTTGTTTGAAACGAAGAAATAAAATTGGTAATAAGATTATTGATTTTTTTGCTTTAGAAAATATGAGAAAAACCAATTGTCCGATAAACAAATCTACAGAAAATTTTATAAGGGTTTTCAATGCCGACGAAATAAAAGCCGGTGATTGGGAGATTATACTCGATACATTGTTAATCGATGGAGATAAAACATGAAAAAATTCTGGACAATTCATAAAATAATGTTAATTATCTTGGTTACCATTTTAGTATTTTCTTAAATTATAACACAGCAAGGAAAAAATATGAAATTATACGTTACGGTAGAAAATTATAAATTAAAACATAAGGTCGGAAACGTCATTACTGACAACTCTGGCAAAATTTATTTTATGAACGGATTCGTTTCAAATAGTGTGTCCGAACTTCATGCTTATATGTTTGGGATTATGAGGGGATTATCTTTTATAAACAATCATTTAAACAAGAAAGAATCGGTTGAAATAAAAACTTTAGAGCCAGAATTATTAAGAAGCCGTACTATGCAAAGGGCTATAGCTTTAAATGAATATTTATCTCGGCAAAAAGATAAATTGTTTTTTAGTTCTTATAATTCGCAAAATGATAATTATTATTTTATGATTTGCAAACAACAGATGAAATTTATTCAGTCACATTTATTAAAAGGAAAAACTTATGAATAAAGTATTTGATTTAATCGAAAAAGAGCGAGTAAGACAAGAAAACGAAGTTTGTTTGATTGCTTCTGAAAATTATACTTCTAAAAATGTTATGAAAGCCATGGGTTCGATTTTAACCAACAAATATGCCGAAGGGTATCCTGAACATCGTTATTATGGTGGTTGTCGTTATATTGATGAAATTGAACAGTATGCAATTGATAAATGTGAAGAATTATTTAAATGTAATTGGGCAAATGTCCAACCTCATAGCGGTAGTCAAGCAAATCAAGCTGTTTATTTAGCCTTGTGCAAACCGGGCGATACTATTTTAGGTATGGACTTAAATGCAGGTGGTCATTTAACACATGGCTCAAAAGTTTCAGCTTCTGGAAAATTATATAATGCCGTATCTTATGGTTTGGATGAAAATGGTATTATTAATTATGAAGAAATTAAAGAGAAATTAATTCAATATCAACCAAGAATTTTAATTGTTGGTGCATCAGCATATTCAAGAATTATTGATTTTGAAAAAATTAGAAAAATTGTTGATGATTATAATAATCAATGGTTTATAAATGAAGGTATTCAGTATGATTATACTAATCCTAAACTTTCCGTTAGTTATAAAGATTGGAATTTTATAGACGAAGCTACAAAAGATGATTTTGAAAAAAATCATAAATGTTATCTTATGGTTGATATGGCTCATATTGCTGGATTAGTTGCGGCTGGTCTTCATCCTTCTCCTCTTCCTTATGCTGATGTTGTTACTTCAACAACACACAAAACTTTAAGAGGGCCTAGAGGTGGAATTATTCTTTCTAACAACGTAGAGCTTGGCAAACAAATTGATAAAGCAGTTTTTCCGGGTATTCAAGGTGGTCCATTAGAACACATTATTGCCGGTAAGGCGATTTGCTTTGAGGAAGCTTTAACCCCAGAGTTTAAGCAATATCAAAAACAAATTCTTAAAAACATTAAAGCAATGGAAGAAGTTTTTCGTAAAGCCGGTATTAAAATGATGTCTGATGGTTCCGATAATCATTTAATCTTGTTAGATTTAAAAGATAAAAACATTTCTGGCAAGTTTATAGAAGACCGTCTTTCTAATATTGGTATTGTTGTTAATAAAAATGCTATTAAAGATGACCCTAAGCCTAAATCTGAAACGTCTGGTATTCGTTTAGGAACTGCGGCAATTACAACAAGAGGTTTTAAAGAAGCAGAATGTGCGAAGATTGCTGCAATAATTGCCACTTTAATTAATGTTTGGGCGCAAGATGTTGGTTATTTAAATCAATTATATTGTGAATTATCTAAAGAAATTCAAGAAATGTGTCAAAATCATCCTATTTATGGAGAATAGCTTGTTTGACGAATTTGACGAAACAAGGCGTTTGTCATTAGATGAATTGCACAAAAGAGCTTATGAATCTATTGATAAATTTGATAACTTTAATTATGGTGAATTTGAAGATATGCCCAATAAACACGAAGATAATTTTAATTATGATTACGAAGACCCACCTCCGAAAAAGCAAGAAATTAATGCTAATTTAATGTTGAAATTAAAATCAATAAAAAGTAGATATTGATAATTTAAAAGTAGACATTGACAATCCTTAATTTTCAATATAATTTGAAACAAACATTATGAAAGATAATTTAATGAAGAAAACAAATATTGTCGAAAAATATACAAACAAAGTTTGTGATTATGGCTGGGTAGAAGATGATAACTTTGTTGGTACGATTTTGCCTAAAAAATCTATTGACGGGCAATCGTTAATGTGTGGTCAATATGTTAGAAATAAATTTGTTTCTGGTAAAATTGTATTTTATTCTACTTCTTGTTGTTTTCGAGTAAAAGTTATTGAATGTAGGTATAAAAAAGATTTATCTAGTATAGATTTCTTCTATCCAACTCCATTAGGAAGAGAAGAACAAACTAATTGGGAAATTTACGATAATAAAGAAGATTTATCTAGCTGGCTAAAATATTTTCCGTCTTATCATGATTCAAAACAGGTAGAGGAGAAAGATTAATGGGTGTTTCAAGAGAAGTATATGCTATTTATGGTTATAAAGGCAACTATGAAGATTTTGAAAGAAAAGAATGTTTAGATTATGAATCAGAAGAAGTTAAATCACGATATAAAAATATTGTTGATATAAAATATAAATCAGATAAAATCGGCGAACCAATACTTATTTCTGACGGCATGAGTGGAGAATATAGTTATTTTGGTATTTTAATATTTAAATCTGGTGATGACCGGTTTGATGATGATACCGATGTTAACTTTACGTTTGATGAAAGTGATATAAAACAAGCGAATATCACTTTAAATCTGGCAAACAAAAAATTTAATATAAATACCAACGGATTTGTTCCGACATTACACGTTTTTACTCATTATAGCTAACAAATTGTTAGAAAGGATATAAATTATGTTAATAAATTTAACAAACGCCGATATACAAGAAATAAGAGAAATGTGTAAAAAAATTGATGATTTATATAATTTTGTTTTTTGTAAATATTCATTAATGATGCCGAATGAAGAAACCGACAGGGAAATTGCTACAAAATGTTTTAATGATACAATACAGTTATATCAAAGTAGTGGGTATTTGAAAAACAAAATTGATGAATTATTAAATACGGAGAAATCTACTCAATTAGCTATTTGTGTTCAAACAGTTGAGAGATTAGAAAAGCAATTAGAAATTGCAATTTCTGGCTTAAAAAACATTAAAAATTATATTTGGGATGTAAGCCGAAATTTTAATTTAAATCATTTAGATAAAATCGTTTCACAAATATTAGAACAATTGGAGGATTAAATGTCATTTGAAGACGATTTAGAAAATCAATGCCAAGCTAGATTACTTAATGAATATTATCGGCAAGAATTTAAAGAATATATTGATGATGACGACGAAGTTCATTGGAAGCCCGTAGCTAAAAGACATAGTGAAGATTATAATAATGAAACCAGTTGTTTTCTTTCTTTAATAGAAAATATAAGACAAAAACAATTATAAGGTGTAATTATGAAGTTGGTCGCAGGACAAGTTTATGATTTTGTTGCAAAGTTTCCTCCTTTTTGTCAACATTCATTAATAATAACAAAAGTAACAAAATATAGTGTTTATTGTATATGGTCAGACGGTTCTTGTGGAGAAATATTTTTTGACGACTTTCATTTTAAATCTTTTTGTTCTCATCTAAAATTAAAAAAAGAATATAAAACTTGGAAAGAAGCTATACAGGAGTTTAACAATGAAAAAATACATTAGAGGTAAAAATTTTGTAGGTAACTATGAAATTCGCAAAGCAATAGAAAACGACCCTACACAACCTGTTAGAAAATGTTCTTCTAACATAGCAAAAATGAATGTTTTTGAATATGTTTATTACTTTTTCAAAGATTGGCAAGGATTCAGTTTTATTTGCAATTATTTTTGTGAAATTATAACCGAATTTGGTAATGGCTTATTAAAAGTTTTACAGAGCTTTGTAGCTTTAGCCATAATAATCTTTTTGCCTATTACTATTTTCATCAAGGCTTATATAGAAATCAAACGAGCTAAAAAGGAAATTAAAGATGACAGATTATGAAAAATATAATAAAGCTGAATTAATTGAACAGTGCCAATGTCTTGAAAATAACTATAACGTTATGAAAGAAAGATTTGAAAGAGTTAGTGATATAGCTAACGAAGAAGCCAATAAAATTGTAGACCTCCGTGCTTTATTAAGAGAATGTAAAGGCAGAGTCTTACTTTGTATGGAAATGACATCTATCGGTTATGAAGACGACGAAAAGTTATTAAAACGTATTAATGCCGCTCTCGGTGAAAGTGAAGAATAATGGTTAATGCTAGATTACATTTAATTTGTGGTAATTGTGGTAACGGTGATAATGATTTTTCCGCAGAATATGATGAAGGAGACGAGTTAACACCGCCAACAATTTTTGTTACTTGTTCAAATTGCGGAACAGTTCATGATTTGTCAGATAACGCAATTATCAAACCATTAAGGAACGAAGATGAAGAATAGGTATAAATTTAGAGTTTTTATTTAAATATAAGGACGATAAATACAAATATTATTCAGTACCTTACGATAGTTTTATCGGAGATTGTGAAATTATCGGCAATATTCACGAAAACCCCGAACTTTTGGAGTAAACTAATGTCAAAGAAGTACGGATTAACCAAACACGAACAGGCTTTGTTAACTAAAGCATTAAAATATCAAGAAAAAGCTGAGGCTGTCCATAGAGAATTTGCTGACAGTTTAGAAAATAGATTCTATAATTCTCAAACAATTAGTGAATTTGAAGAATATGATTTATGGACACTTAACTTAAGCGGAGATAGTTCTTTTGATGAAGAACAAGTACAAAAATTTTGGAATATAGTAAAACAAGAATGTAAAGATGACAAATAATAAAGAACTCCAAAAGCTTTATGGCTCTCCCCTATGTCCAGTATGTTTTGGGCAAAGCTTTGTTTGCGAACATTGCCCGTATAAAGAACAAGGGGAATATAATTTCAAAAGATATATGGACAAAATAACAACTGAATTTGCAGAAAAAATTATTAATAGCTGTAAAGAAGTGCTTGAAAGAGCATTAAAGGAGAAAAAATGAGTATTTGTCAAAATTGTATTCATTATGAAGCGCCGACAGACGATGATAAAAGAGAAAGTTGTTCATGTGCCGGAGAAAACGCTGCCTTTCAAATGGGATTAGTACCTTGTTGGGCCTTAACGGTTCTTATAGATAGTAAACAAATTGAAAAATGTGATTGTTTTGCTGAAAGAAAATAAAATGAATAATTTTGATAGAGCAGAAAAAGCTAAAGATTGCCGTTAAGGCTTTGAAAAAATATGCTAATAGAAAAAATTGGCAAGACATAGAACTTTATGATATGTATTACTTTGCTGCACAATTTAAATCGTGCGGCTATGAAATAGCTGAAAAGGCATTAAAGGAGATTGAAGAATGAGCTACAACGAAATTATTACCAAAGAATATGTTGCCACTTGCCCTCATTGTGGAAATACGGATTATAGAGATATTAATGAAATGCCTTGGGATGAAAACGAGCCAGAAGAAATAACTTGCGAAAAATGTAAAAAACATTTTATACTAACCCCGATTTATGATTTCAGGGGCTGGAGGTCAGAACCTGACGAGAACTATTATGATGAAGACGAAAATGTCTTTTAAAACAGAATCAAGGAATAGACACAAATGATTAAAGAGGGCTGCCAATGTTTCACCTGTCGGCACGGTGACGAACCAAGATTATGCAAAGCTTATTGTGACGGCTTCATAGAGGGTTGCGAGCAATTTTTAGCATGGGCTAAAGACAACAATATCCCAATGGGAAGCCTTTGCGATACTGATATTTCCGGCTTATATGCTCAAATTAAATGTAATTATGACGAAACCAGATGTTACGCAGCATATCTTCCAGATATTGAGGTAGACAATGATTAGAAAATTACTTTGTTGGTTAGGTTTACACAAATGGATTTATTCCGGTAATTGCTCAATAAACGATTGCCCTTTATATAAAAGCAGTGGCCCAACCGTTTGTGTTTGGCAAGACGGCGGCGGCAACATGAATTGGTGTAAAAACAAACAAAAATGCAAGTATTGCAACAAACCCAGAGTATAATTATTATAATGGTGACTAACAATGGCTAAAATTAACGAAAATTTCTTATTTAAGGTTTATTATAAGCCCCTGCAAGCAATTTATGATGTCATAAATTTAAATTGTTTAGTTCAAGACAATATTATTGTTCTAAACAACAAAACCCCTATGCAAGTAAAATGGTCAAATTGTGTCATTTTACGCCCCACCAGCAAGCGAGACAAGCGCAAGCGGCTACTATATGAGGGTGACATCGTAAAGCTTACCAGAGCGTCTGAAACGTCCGATAATTCGCAAGAATATATCGGTTATATCAAATGGTTTGAAGAATTTTCGTCACTGGGTGTCAAAACGTTCGGTCAAATCCCCACCGCCTTTGCTTTAGACGATTTAATTACCAAAATAGAATATATCGGTAATATTTACACTGACCAAGAAACCTATAAACTTATAAGAAATCGTAATAACTTCAAACACTTAATGAAAAGTTTAAAAGAAGCCGAAAACGACGAACTTATAGAACTTAGGGAGTATCTTGATGACTAAACACACATTAGGTAAAATTTACGAATTTAGTGTTGACGAATATTTTATAAATAAAACTGTTGGTATTTTAATCGGCGAAGACAACAGTTTAACTAATAAATACGAATTTATTCCAATATTACAAAGAAATACAGAATCACAATATGCCGATTATATCAGAGAAGTTTCATACTCTATTAGAGATTATTTATTTGGAGTAGAAACCAATGATTAAATATATAGAACACAAAAATTTAATCCCATGGCGCTATTATTACGTTCATAATGCGAAATTAAAAGAGAAAATCCGCAATGAAGATGTAGAAATTCTGCAATGGAACGGCACTAATTGGAATCTCAAGCTTGCTATTATCCCCGGCAAAACCTATCTGGCTATTGCAGAAGTTCCGCAAGTCGATTTAAGCTTATATGAAACCAATCCGCGCCATTACGGCAGTTTGCACTGTAACCATTGCGGCAAAGATGTCTTTAAAGAAATAGGCGATTACTTTATGCTTAAAGACGAAATATGGCAACAAGTTTGTAATAATAATTTTGTCAGCAAAACCCATGTATTATGCAAAAAATGCACAGAACATTATTTAGGCAGAGAATTAACCCTAGATGATTATAATGACGCCCCTGTAAATTCAGCTATCTTTCACCAAGACCTGATAAGAGCTAAATAATATAAGGAGTTCATAGATATAGACAATCCAAATATATAAGGAGGTCTGATATATCTACGATTTGAATATATGTATAAGAAAGCGAGATATACAGACAATTCCAGTCTATATATAAGGAAGTCCGGTATATAGGTGACTGGGGTGTATATATAAGGAAGTGAGGTGTATAGAGCGTTTGGATATATGTATAAGGAGGTCGGATATATGGGTGGTTTGGAGAATGGCAAGGGCCTGCGTGGTTTTCAAATTTTGTCTAAGACTTCGACAATTTAGACATAAAAACGAATCGACAACCCCAAACCCCGCCCCCGATTCGTTTATCGATTCGCAATTAATACAAGAAAAATAAAACACAAACACTTAATGTTAATATATAACTTAGGGTATATATAAAAGACTTAATAAAACTTTTAATAAACATTTCTACAACTCACAAAAAAGAATTAATAAAAAAGGGGCGGGCTTGTTATATACCCGCCCCCGGTTAACAACTATTTAGAATAAAAAAGCGGACTTTGAATAGTCATTTTGCTAATCAACTCAATAGCGAGGGGCTTAACTTTTACAACTTTTAGAGTGTTGTCCCAATCGCCAAGTTTAAAAATATCAAGTACAACACCGAGCATACTCGCGGCAGGGCTAGCGCCCCCGGTACGCCCGCCGGAATACGCGCTAAATGATAACTCTTTCTTAGCATACAACCCCGCGTTGATGCAAGCCCGTTTTAAATCAATCAGCGCCCCCGCAAGACAATTATAACGCCCCGTATAATTACCGGTTGCAATAGCATTAAGAATAATAACCGAACGTTGCAGAGCTTTCGCGTATGCTGTTAAGCGTAAGTCTTTGAAAATTTCGGGAGTCGCGTTTGCTTTTTGCAAAACTTCAAAACTTGCGTTGATAGCCCCGGCAAGGTTCAACCCCTCAATTTCTTTACGTTTCGCGGCGCTAAGCTTGTCACCCTCTGCGGCGATTCGGCGTGCAATGTACGCTTGAGAAGCGGCAATCATAGACTGTTTGTAGTTGTCGGCCGGGTTAACGTCTGCAACCGGAGCAGCGGCGGCAATCGTCTTTTTAGCGGCTTTTTTGCTAACTTTCTGATTTTTAACAGTTTTTTTGTTTTCGGATTTTTTCAAAATTTTTGTCATATTTACCTCGTTTCACAAAATGGTATTAAGTTTGAGTTTTGTAACATACCGCATCAACCGCGGTATGCTTAGAACGTATCACTTTTTTTGTATTTTGCAAGCCCGTTTTTTGATTTTTTTGATTTTTTTAAAAAAATTACGTTTTTTCAATAAGTTATTTTTACAAAAATTTTTTGTTGTTCTGTTTTTGTTCTGTTTTAATTTTTTAGAATCGCTTTTTATAATAGAACAAAACAAGAACGAATCCCGGAAAGATTCGCGAATCGAATCCGCTTTTTATCGATTCTGTTTGGCTGCGATTCGCTTTTGCGGGCTAAAGTGTAGAATCGGCAAAAATACGCTTTTTGATTGTTATACAAAAATTGTAGAATTTTCAAAAATTTGTCAAGTCTATTTTCAGCCTTATATATAAAGTCTTTTTTGAGCCTGTTATAAAATTTTCATTACCTAGCCTTTTAGATTTGAAGTCTATTTTCGGCCTGTTATAAAAATTTCGTAATTTAGGCTTTTGCACGAAAAACCAAAAAAGCCAAATCGAAATAAGTGGTTATTTTTTAAGCGTACAGAGGTTTTTTCTTTTTTCAGCTATGTTGTATCATTTTTTCAGAAAAAAACCTCTGTAAAGCTCTAAAATCGACTAGAAAAGCGATTATATGATGACACCATAACCAAATCTACAACATTTTGCTCTTCAATGGCTAAATCATCATCGGTTTTCTCAAAAATGGCTGTAGCATCATCATTAATTAACTCATAATTCTGTTTTAAGCGTTGCCGACGATATTTAGCTCTTTGGGCTTCAATAATCGGTCTAATTGCGTTTATATTATTCATTGTCTTTACTCCCTTTATTGGTTTAGTTCGTTTATGATTTAAATATAATTGATTCGTTTCTATATACAACCCGGTTCTAAATGGATATTAACCACTTGTTAATAACCTATATAGGATAAAGGCAAATAAAGCCGAAAAGCCTGTTTTGGTTATCCTGAATTGGGTAAACCGTTATCCTGATTTATACATACCTTTATCCTATATACTCCAATTATCCTGTATTATATAGACCGTTAAGCCTTATCCTGCTCATGTAGCAATAAAAAAACGGGGTTATTAGCCCCGTTGTTTAATTAATCATTTTCGCCGGCAATGTCTGAGCAACAAATAAGCGGCATTTCTAAAATTGACAAAATACCAATTATAGCGGGCAAATAACCCTCTTTTTTGTAATATTCGGTAAAAATACGGTATAAATCGGAAACTTCATAATTATAATTTTCTACACTTTCAGAATAACCCTCAATCAAAAAATCGCCGTCAACGTCAAAAGAAAAATCTTTATAATTCGGGTTGTTGCTAACAAAAGTTAATTCACCAACCCCCTCAAGACGGGCGCTGTAGTTTTCGTTAACAAATTTATACGTACTCAATTTCATGTTTTTATTTCCCTTTTTCAAAAATTAAAACTTTTCAGCGATAACGTTTAAGCCGTACCGCAATTTTGTTACAATTTCATCGGGTTCTTCGCAACCGTAACAAATGCCCGATTCTCGTACAATAGCTTTAAAATGCTCTTTAACTTCGTTATCATCGGTTTTAACAACAAAACCGTTATCACCGCAATAAGCCCCGCCGACAATTTTATTTTCATTTTTCAAATAATAACAATCGGCGCACCAATCATAATCGATATCGTCAATAACTAAACTTTTGATGTTCATTTGTTTAACTCCCTTTTTGTTAATTACATATATATAATTACACCTTCAAAACAGGCTTGTAAATACTTTTTAGAAGGCTAACTAACATTTTTCAAAAGGCTCAAAAGCTTGTAATACAACAAAATATAGGCTATACTTATACCGTTATAACAAGAAAGGATATATCTATGTCAAGAAAACTAGAAGATTTACAACCGGAATTTGCCAAGAAAATCAAGATTCTTGTAGCTAATTGTGCCTTAAGAGGTATTACCGTTGTTCCTTATTTAACCCTTAGAACACCAGAAGAACAAGCAAAACTCTGGAGAAAAGGCAGAAGAACAACAATTATTAAGACAAAAATCAGGGAATTAAGAAGCCTAGACTGTGATTACCTTGCTGACTGTTTGGAACAAGCAGGCCCACAAGAAGGCGAAGGCAAAGTAACCAATGCTTTACCGGGTCAATCTTGGCACCAATTCGGATTAGCCTGTGACCTCTATTGGGAGAAAACAAAAGGCAATGCTTGTTGGAACCATAACGAATTGAACGAAAATGGCTTAAATGGCTATAAGGTAATGCACGAGGAAGCCCACAAGCTTGGCTTAACGACAATTACCTTAGATAATGGCGGAAATGTCGATTGGCCGCATATTCAAGAACCCGAATCTGGTAAACCACCTTATTCCTTAAAAGAAATAAATGATATGCTTAAGGCTTAAACAAAGGGGCTAATAAAGCCCCTTTTTATTCGTCTCGGTAAAAATTCTTGTTTTTAGCCAAAATCTCTTTATAACCTTTTGTTTTTCCTTAATTTTTTAACATTAAATTTTAGCCTATTTTTTACAAATTTTCGTACATTTTTTCCTATAGGGAAACAACTCAAAATTTCAGCCTATTTTCCAAATTTTGTTAAAAATTGTCTTAAATTTAAGCCTAACTAATTGTTTTTCAAATATTTTTTGCCTAAATTTTATCATAAATAGCCACAAATTTGTTCATATTCTGAACAACGTCTTGCCAATCGCCCTCTAATTCCGTAGCTTCCTGACAAGCATAGAAACAACTACAAGCAAAATCTACAGCCATTAAAAATGCGTCATCTACTCCGGTATTATCTTGTTTAATAATAACTTCTTCAACAAGACCATATTCATCTATATAAAGAGAAAACCCCGGCTTGTCCTCGTTATGAAAATAACAATCAATAATCGGACTTATTTCTCCTCTTGCCGTAAAATGACTAATTCCGAACGTTTGCATAATAAACCCCCTCTGTTGTTAATGCCGACAGTATATAAGCACTTATAAGGCAGCACAACTCTTTTTATAAGGCAGAATAATATAATTCAGCTTAGTCTAAGCCTACTTATACTAAGTCAGCCTTTAGCCTGTTATAAACTAATCATTTTTCTGCCTATTATAAAATTTTCTTAACCTAGCCTCTAAATCAATCATTTTTGAGCCTTATTCTCTACACCAATAAGTTGAAAATTCTTTCCGAACTACTTATAGAGGTGTCATTTTCCTAGGGGGTCAGATATAAACTAAACCATTGATTTTCCACAATTTCAATTTTTAGGTGTAAAAATAACCGGTAAGTAATAAAACCTACCGGTCTTAGTGAATTAAATGCCCGCTATTTCAGGACGGTTTAAGGGAATCCTCATAAGAAATAGCGGAAGTAACGTGGCTTATAGGGGAATCTCCGCAACCATAAGCCAAGCATTATATGAAATATGAAAGATAAGTTTATGTATATAGCTATATAATGCTTGTTACATTATTATATATAGCATATATACAGAATAAATCAATCAAAAACTATAGGAATAAACAAAAACTTAAAAACTAAAGCCGGATTTTAGTCTATTTTCCACCACTTTCTAGTAAAATCAATAACTTAGCCATTTTTGAAAAAATTCCGAACCTTCCTGTCCATAAATTTCGGCGATTATCCTCAAATAAGTAAACCGTTATTATCCTGTATTATATAGACCGTTATCCATGGAATATAATATATAGGCAATTCATAACTTTATATAGGCTAAAAGCTGTCAAGCAAGAAATATAGGCGAAAACAAGGGAAATGTAGGCTAAAACGTTATTTGTAGGCTGAGAGAGGTTTTTGTAGGCGTTGGCTTTCCTTGAATATCTCCGCCATTTGTTTTCCTTAGAAATTTCAGAAAAAAGGTAAGAAAAACGCGCCAACTGATTTTTGTCTTTAAACTTCTTATATATTATCCAATTTATTGTTATTTACTGATTTTTGTTCTGAATCTCTTATATATATTTATTTAGTTTGTTTATTGTCTTATATATTATCCAATTTGTTATTATATATATTTACTTATTCTCTGTTTATGGTTTTGTCTTTTATTGTTTTATATCTGTTTGTTTATATATTCCGAACTTATTTATTATCCTGATTATGTTTGTTCTTTTATATGAAAGCCGACTAATTAAAGGTTTTATTTCTAATTAGTCGGCTTTGGTTAACACTTTTAATTTAGTGTTTGTTCGGTGTCTATATAAGTTTATATATCTTTATTTAATTAATTGCAAGTGTTTTTTATTCCCTAAATAACTATTTCCTGAATAATAATAACTAAAGAGGGTTTTTATTGTTTTTGTTCTGTAAGTATTTATTTTCCTTATTTTCGGAAAGATTGTTATTTATAATTTTGCTCCTTAGTTTCCGCTTTTATATATTCCGAATATTTTTGATTAATGTATTCTAAACTTTACATTAGCCTTTATAATGTCAAATATACTACACAATTAATGTTATATATTTTTTCCCTGAATACGGGATTAAGGGTAACATACTTTTTTAGGATTGTCAAAGATTCGTTTTTAAATTTATAGGATTTATTTTTCTATTTTCTGAATAGTTTTTCTTTTTTAGGTTATCTGTTATCCAAAAATCAATTTTAAACGGCAAAATTTTGTCTCTGAGGGGGTGAATCTATTTTTTTGGTATAGGGGTAGCTTGTTATAGTTTTTTGCTTTGTACGAGATTAAAATCGGCTTTAATTTGATTAACTTTTTCATTGAAAAGGTTTATTTGTCTAAGTTATTGATTTTCCATAATATTATTTAACTATGGTATTATAATACCGTTTTTGTTTTATAAAGGCGTTAGTTTTAAGAAAAAGGCTTGTTTACGAAATAATATAAACAAGCCTTTAGGTTTTATTTAAGAAAATTAACGGGGTTTAGGCGGTTAGCCCTTTTACATAAGCCAAAATTTCTAAGTTTCTGCCCGTTGATGAGGCCGAAAAGGGAACAAAGACGGGGTTTAGAACTAAGGCAGAATTATTGTCATACTGGCAAAACATAAGCAAGGATTGATTGGGGTCATTTAAAAGGCGGTATTTGCCCATTCTTTGTTTGCCGGTTTGGATTGGAATTTCTTGTGTGGTTAGATATTGGTCGCCTAAAAGCTGTTTTAGTTCTTTATCCAAATTAGTGTTCATTTTGTTACCTCCTGAATGTATAAACGAAGGTTAGGACTGATAATAAAACTGTGGTTGTCTTCGTCAATGGCTGTAAAATAGGTTTTTTCAACACAAGAGCCTGATTCTGTGTACCACCTGTCGATTGTCGTGCCGGTAACCTTAAAGGTTTTATTATTGATTAAGCCTTTATAGGTTTTGCCTATTTCTAGGTTTTTGGTGTGAAAAATTGGCAGTTCTGACATTGGTTTAAACTCCTAAATAACCATTTATTAATAATGTCCAAGCGTGTTTCCAGCTTTTAACCTTAAAATGACCGCAAGCCATTAAATCCTCTTTTTCGTAAAAATAACCAATCCAAAAAGAATTATTGTCTTTTTCTTCTTGTTGAAACTCTAAGCCTTTTTGTTCTGCTAACTTGGCAAACATTTGTTTCCAGTTATTCATTGGTTTGTGTCCTTATTTTTCCATATTTTAAAGGTTTCTGGGTTAATTGTGCTTATATAACTATCACAGTCGTTATAAATTTCATATTCGTCCGCAGGCACTGCAACTTTATTTTCAATCAATATATCAACGGTTAAGTGTTTGTATTCCAAGTAGTAATAACCTTTTCCGCAAGAACCTAAATGAAAGCCTTCTGGTAACTTTTTCGATTTAAATTCCTTAACTGTTTTGCCGCTGATTTCTTGAATAACAGGCTTAATAACCGCAATTTCCTCTTTTAGTTGCTCCTTGAAAGGGTCGATACCGTGTAAATGTTCCTGTATTTTTCTCAATACCATTTTGATAATATCGTTTTTATCGGCATTATTAGGAATTTCTAAGTCATCTCCCGCCATGTGACCACCGTCAGAATCATATATTCCATAGTAGTAATTTTGTCCAAAGAAATCAAAAACTTCGATAGTAACATTATCTGATTCTTCATTAAGGTAGGCCCAAATAGCGTAAACCCTTGAGCTTGTTCCTTTATGAAAAAATGTAATTTCAAACATTAACTTATTCTCCTTTTTAAATCAAAGTGTAAATCCATTCTTTGATTTTCTTTTCAGATTTCAAGCTGTATAGGTGATTAAGAGCGTTTTCCTTACCACCGGCATTTTCCCAAAAGAACGGATACCAAACGCCATTATTATCTAAGGTATTATATAAAATAGCTTGTTTTTCATTAAAAGTTAATTTTTTCATGTTATTATCCCCCTTTGTTGTTTATATATAAATATATAAACCCAGATTTATGGCGTTACAATATGTTTTAACAGGCTAGAAATAAACTGTGCAAGGAACGCCGTTCTTTGTGTCAAAGCCGCGGATTTCATGGCTTGTGTCTGTTGGGGCATAATCATAGCCATTAATTATAGCGTCTGCATAAATCGAAGCAGCCTCAAACTGATTGTTAATCCTTTTAAGCTTTAAGTGTCGGCAAGCGGCGTGATAAATGGCCGCAAAGTTTCTTTTGTTTAATTCGGTTTCGATTTCAAACCTTAAATTTTCAAATTCAGGCCCGTGCTTTTCTTCAATTTTGTAAATTTTGGCAAGTTTTATGCGTAATTTTTCAGATGATATTTTTCTCATTACTTTTCTCCTTACCAATTAACAATTCTTGGCATAATCAAGCATAAGCCTGTTACTTCTGAAAATTTGGAGTTTAGTTCGTCAAAATAAACTTCATCAAATTCGGTAACAACCTTGCCATTTTTGTCTAAAAACTGCATAGCATAAACATCTTTGCCTTGCTGATAAATGATTCGGCAATATTTATATTTTCTTGACATTTTGAAATCAAAGGCAATAGCCGGTTGTTTACAGCCTTGATATTCGAACTCAAAACGGATAATGTTTTGCGTGCCTAACATAGCTTTTAATACGCCTCGATGACCATAAGTTAATTGGTCAAGCATTGTATTGGCATAATATTCTAATTCTTCCTTTGTTACAGTCATTGTTTTTACTCCCTTTATTATTGTTTATAATCTATATATAACGCCGCATTTAAGGCAGTTCAATCATTTTTATAAGGCAAAAAAGCGACATTATAGGCAAAGGGAGAATAAACTATAATGTCGCTATCAACAGGCTATATGATTAATATAGCCTAACTTTTAACAGGAATATCAAATACCGGACGAACGTAGTTGTTATAGCCGTTCTTACCGCCGTAGCCCCTGTTACCGTCACTCATACGCAACCTCCACGCATAGAGACTTGAACCCTCGGTAGAGGACCAGTACCAGCTTTCTTTTAACTCCGGCAGGTTGGCTGCTTTCAACGCCGCATTGATTTTTTCTTTATTCAAATAAATGCCAGTTAATTCATCAATAGTCGGGCAACGACCGCCTTCGGCTTGGCAAAACTGTTGTGTTTCGTCAAAATTAAGCTTTTCCTCGCTCTCAACCGGCATAATAGCGATTTCGTGTGTGTCAGTAACATTGCACAATATGCCTGCAATTGTTTTAGTTTTGTCGATTTTCTCAGAATATGTTCCATCTGAATAGATGTAAGTTCCTGTTTTCATTTTTAATCCTTCTTTATTGTCTTAGGGTGTCTGAAAGTAAAATATCCTATTACTTCGTTATCGTCCCAAATATCATATTTGGAAGACATAATTAAATTGCCATTTTCTTCATAAATTGTTGAACAAAAATCGCCATAGTTATAATCGAAATAATCTTTTGTACGATTAAAACCATTAAGAATTTTACAAGCCTCATCAAAAGTTTTTCCTTTGATTAAATCTTCAACTTCTTTAATTTGCGTAATTAAACTTTTCGACATTTCTTTTCCTTCATATTTAAAGAGTATTTGCGTGCCATAAACTCAATTTAATTTCTTCTGGCGTAGTACGGTGGTCAAATACAGGCCGCTCATGAACGTTAGGATTACAACACATAACGTGCCTAATTCTGTGTTTTGTGTAGGATAAGCCGACTGTTTTATCTCCGTTGCTCATTACAACGAATTTATACCCTTTAACTTTCTTATCGAGTTCTTTTACTTTCCAGCAAAACTCTTCACGGAATTTGCCTTTAATAAAACGGAAATCTGGACAATGCTTATTTTTCTTATCAAGTGTTAATCCCCTGTTTTTAAGCCACCTTTTAAATTCCCATTTAGTTTTGCAGGCCCAAGTATTTGTACAATTGCTTTGAACGCAGAAATGATAGCCAAAATCAGTTCCGCGTTTATGATAGCTTACTGTTAAGTTACGATATTCAGATAAAAAATAACTCATTTTTTAATTCTCCCTTTGTTATTTTATATTTACAATGTAATATAAAATATTAGGCACTTCAAGCGTTATTAAATGGCTAGAGGTTTGGTGCCATTATATAGTATATCCTAAAACTTTTCTGACTTTCCGCACCAAACTTTTTGCATAAGACTTATCTTCACAAGGAAAAGAAATTTTACCAGCAAGAATATCCTTAATTCTAACGGCCTGACAAGCAATATCATCTAAAGCTCTATCCTCATTCGTATAATTCAAAATACCGGATAAATCTTTAATTTCAGGATGTGAGTCCTTAAACTCACGTGTTAATAAAATTGCCTTAGTTATGTCTTTGTCCACTTTTGTCAAAACTTTGTTAAGGCGATTAAGATATTGTTTCCTATTCATTCGGAACCTCCAAGCCAAGAGAGACTAAATGAGAATATTCTTCCTCAGCGTCTGCAACAGTTAAATAACGGTCATCTTTTAAGTCAAACGGCGGAATTGCCATAACTTCGGCTTTCGGATTAAATTCTTCCAATTTTTTAATTAATTCTGCAACTGTCATTTTTATTTCCTTTTATTCATTATTTCGTTATAAAGTTCGGCAAATTTAGGGTCCTTTAACGCTTTAGCCATCCATTTTAAATGCTCAATTCTTTGCTGTTGCGGAGTAGGCAAGATAGAGCCTTCAATATCTCTACCGGTCATAAATCGAGCCAATTCTAATGTATTTAAGAATTTATACGGCTGTTTTGGTGTTACATCATGATAAGCCACAGCGGTCAAACCTTGTTCCGTCATAAAATCAATATGAGGAACTTGAACCTTTTGCCCTTTTTCGTTTTCACAGATAAGGAAAATTCTTTTATTTTCTACCTTACCGATATAATGTGTAATAGATGACATTTTTATTTACTCCCTTTTTTGATTAACTTTATAGTTTATATATAAGCTAAGTATAAAGGAATAACAATCATTTATAATTGGCTATCAAGAAAAATAAATTGGCTTAACAATTAGTTTTTTCGCCACATTCCTTAATCTTTTTAGATACATAAACGTATTTATCCAAATTATCTAAATCAAGCGCGGCAAGGCTATTTATTAAACCTAATAATTCGCCCTTTCCGGCATATTCTAGCCCTTTGTTTTTCATTTTGCAGGTTTTGTTCATATAAAGCTTTTTCCAATACTCTGTAGCCCGTTTATCGCGGTATATATTGTTAATTTTAAATTTATTTAAAACTCGTTTTGCTAAATTATACTGCCACCACCAAAACCATTTGACATAAGTTTCTTTTTTGTCCAATTCATTATATTGGCCAATTAGCTCATAGATTTGTTGCAATAAAGCGCCTTTTCTTAATTGGTATTCTTTAACTTCTGATTGTTCGTCTCCTTTTAGCTCAGAATCCATTCGTTTTTTCCAATATTTCAAAACATTAACATCTGTCATTTTGAAACTCCTATTTCCAAAACGTTGTCATCTGGACTAATTTCTACAATACAGTTAAGCGGTGTATGGGCTATCCAAGTTGTGTTTAAATTCTTTGTTATATAAATAGTTCCACCAGAGCTATGTATATAACAATTTGTTTCGGCGTCCACACAAGCTGCAAAATATTGATTTTTGGACAAACCATATTGTATTCTTCTTCTATCCTCAAAATATTGTTTGTAATCTTCAAAATATTTGTCGCTCAGGTATTCAGCCTTACTTTCAAATTCTTTTAGTTGACGAATAAATTTCATATTTACCTCCTACAAAAATGTATAGCCATTCTGCAAAGTTTGACGGCAAAGTTTACAAATAAAGCCATGTTTAACAGACTGAAAGATTTTCTTTCTGCCGGTTTGCATAACAATAAACTCGTCTTCCTGACAGCAAGAGAATTGAGCTGGATTTTTCAGTTTAATTTTTGTACCAACTTGCAAAGCAACAGGCTTTACATATTCGGCTTTGTGTTTTCTGACTTCATCACGCCAACTTCTTGCTCCGTTGCTATCGGGCATATATTGTTTATTAGCCTCGAGAATATCCCAAACCTTTTTAGGAACATCATAATAAAATGGCTCCCAATTTTCGGTCATATCTTTATAGCCAACTTCTCTCAAGCCAAACGCGCTTTTAATTTTGCGAGTAGAAACAGGACAAACTAAAGCCCAGACTTCTTTAGCTTTTCCAATAACTCCGTCTTGTGGTATAGATTCCATAGCGGCATAATAAACATTTTTGTTAATACCAGAAGCCAACATTTTTGTTTTGAACTCTTTGCCTTCCCAACCAGCGAAAGTTCTATCCATAAAACCCTTAACGGTTTCGTTTGTTTGTGTAAATGTCCAACCCATTGTTTTTACTCCACATCTACGTTTTCAGGATAACCGTGACAATCAACATTATAATCCTCAATATTGTCGCACCCATTATCACAAACATTTCCGATTGTAGCACGAAAATTGGCTTTTACAATATCAATAGCCTCTTCTTCGTCTTCGGCCACAACATCTATTTCAGCATCAAAACAAAGTTGGCATTTAACTGAAATTTTTCTCATTACTTTTCTCCTTACTATCCGATATTATTCAAAAGCGTGTTAACCATATTGTTAAATCTGGCTTCTATATGACTGTAACACTCTTTAGCTCTCGGGCCAGATATTGTAAACCAAACTGTCGTCATCTTTGTTAAACTTAAAAATCCGACGCCAAAACTTTCTTGGTCATCTATGGTTACTGAGCAGCCAAATGATGACGCAACAGATTTTAAAAACTCTTTCGGTCTGTAATCACTAAACATTGTAATTTGAGCTGATATTTTAGGCATTGTTTTTCTCCCTTTAATGCTGTTTATATATCTCTTTGTTTGTTTATATAGATAAAGTAAACCCTTGACTATGGCGGGTCAAGGGTTTTTATAAGGCTTACAATTGCGGGGTAATGGCAGAACTCATTTTCTGTTCAATTTCCTTTAACCTATCTGCATAAGACGGGTCTTTTGGTTTTCTTGTGCCTAATTTATCGGCTTTAATTTCATAATACCGGCACAAAGAACGAAAGGCAGAAATAATTTCTTTAGAAACTACTTTATGAAACTTTCCTTCTTTATCGGTAAAATCCCAAATCTTTTCATATTCAGATAAGGAAATAACCCTGCTAAACGCAACTTCTGGCTCTTCGCAATCCTCTGAACCTTTGAACAACATATAACGTCCATTTTGAATATAACCGAATCTATCGCGGGTAATTTTAAGAACTATAGCGCCATTGTTATTGTCGCAAAATCCATGAATAATATCTTGAACATCCTGAACAGTATTAATCGGTGTTGTTTCCAAAACTTTTAGTCTTGCCGGTTCATCTTGCCACTCGTTGTTGATAAGAAAGGCATTAAACAAAATTTCAGGTGCCTGAATTTCAGAATTTTCATCATGGTCGCCATATTTATCTACGAAACCACAGCTATTTTTGGCTAAAATATAGCTCATGGCGTCTTTTAACATACCTTCGCCATAACCCCACTGGTCATGATACAAAAACACTTTACGCGCAATAAATTTATTGTCTTTATCGACAAGCGTTTCCTCAACAATTAAATTTGTTCTCTGTCCCATAATTTACCTCCTTTGGGCACTTATTTTTTCAAATTACATTATTAATATTGAATAAAATCAAAGGCTAGTCAATACTTTTTGATTGGCTAACATTTTTTGACTGGGCGTTCAGCCATTCATCATAGGAATTGCAACCTTCTTCCTCCCACCATGGCGCACCTTGTAATATTCTAACAATGTCATCTGAATCGCCATTGCTTACATCATATCGCTCATCCTGAATTGTTTTGCCATTTTTGAATGTATATTCGCCGTAATTATGGCCCCAATCTTCGTCAGCATAAATAACTTCAAATTCTAACTCAGGATATTTTTTAGATAAAGCTAAAATAACAGGCTTTGGTGTACTCCAAGCTGTGTTAAATATGATAACATTTCCTTCCGAAACATATTCATCGAAACTATAGGCATTCCATTTTGTGCCCCAATTAGCTATGGACCAATCATACCAATCAGCATAGCCATATTTTTTAATAAGTTCTTTAGCCTGTTTTTCATCTCGATTAGGCGATTGCGTATTTTTGATTTCTTCCGGCATAGGAATAATTTTATTAAAATCAATTCTCCGGTTGTTTTCTTTTGGATAATCTTTCCAAATGCCTTTAATAGCGCTAAGGCATTCTTTAATTTTGTTTTCGTCACCATAAATAGTTAATTTATTTGTAACATGATTTGGCATTATTGTTCTCCCTTTGTTGGTTAATCATTAAAAACATTATAAAAGTAAACCCGCTTTTAAGGCGGGTCAATAATTATTGCAAGGCTAAATGTAAATTTCGGGGCTGTTCTGGTTGTTTTTGTTGGCACTCACAAGAACATTCTCGGCTAGATATTTGTTCTTCCAAAGCTTTTATTTGTTTATGCGTTTTTATATCTGTAATAAGCGAACATAAAAACATCATTATTATCCAACCTATGAATAAAACTTCATTAAAATCTTTATTGTTCACTGTTAAGCTCCTTCAAAAAAGCTTTTCCTTCTTTACTGTCTTTGTATTGTTGCACAATCTCAAAAGCTTGCTTTGGCGTTAGCTCTGTGAGCCGTTTTAAGCCCCGTAGAACGCCGTCATCAACATTTATGTAGTAATGTACTACACCGTCGCCTTTAAGCTCTGTGGGGATAAAAACGCGACTTAAAACGAGCTTAGAATCTAATTTCAGGATAAGCATTATTTTTGACCTTTTGCAAAATTTCTGCATTGCTGGCTTTTGTTTCATCGACAATCCAAAAATTGCCGTCTGAAAAATACACAGCTTTGGTTAAATTTGTAGGCTCGTGGCTAAAATTTCCTCTCGCCCATTGTTCTATTGTTGTGCAATAGCCAAATTTGCTTTTGCTTATAGCTTTGGCAAATCTTCTGGCTAAATCACGATTAGGAACATTAACAATTATCCCCATGTGTTTTCTCCGCCTGTTTGAGATGTGAATAAATTGAATCTATGGCTTGTTCTGACATATTTTCAAGCAATTTGATATTTTGATAGCAAAAATTCTTTTTTGCTTCCAACATTCTTTTCCTTTTGTAATTCTGGTATCTTTCCTCATCATAAGGAACAATCATGTTTATTCTAACATAACTGCCTGATGAACCATATTCTCGATTTGTGGTTTTCAAATAACGTTTGTTGTTATCTAAAATCCACAATGTTTTGGTTTCGCCCTCAATACAAGCCGGTTTCATTTCCGATGACCATGTAGAATCGGATATAACCAAAACCTTATCGCCTACCTTAAAATCATTTTTCTTGAACATTATTAGTCCTCCAGATTGTTAATATAATCAACCAAATCCAATTGGCGAGAATTATCATCGACGTCTTGCCAAGAAAGATTAAATTTAGCAAGTAAGGCGTCATAATCAATAAAATCACAATCATAAATGCCATTCAAAGCATCGTAAATTAAATCATATTCCCAACTTACATTTTCCAACTCAATAAGATAGCCAAGCATAGTAGCAATCATATTATGTAAATAGCCAGAAGAAGTATCGGTAACTTGGGCATATTCTGCCAAAGCTTCCTCCTCAAGCTTGAAAACCTTTAGCCAATGGTCATAGTCATTATCAATAAAACTAATAAAGCCGGAACGACTAGACCAATCTTCCTTGATTTTCTCTCTTAGTTCTGGCTCCCATTTTTTCATAAGTTTAACAATTTTTTTCATACTTTGCTTATTAATGCCAGAAATTTTAACAATACATTTATCTGTACTATAATTGTAATATCTAGGCGATTCTATTTTTATAAATTTCACTTTAATTAAAGGCATTGTTTCAATATTAAACAAAACATCCTCAAATTTTTCAGCAAAATTTTTGCCAACAGCGTTTGTATAAGCCTCATTATCAAAGTAATCCCAACGATTATTTTCTATTTCTTTAAACAATACATTATAAGTATCATTATTTACTTTACCATGAAACAGCTCATAAAAATCATCCTCCCAGTTATCCAAATTAGTATCATAAACACTATTATAAAAACCCGGAAAGTGTGGTGCTTCCACTTCTACATTGTAAAAATTTGTAAACATTGTTTTAATCTCCCTTTGTTTGTTTAACTAATAATAAATTAGCTAAACAAACAAGGATTGTCAAAAGAATTTAATTGGCTAATAAAAATAACCTTGATAAGGACAGCTCGGAGCTTCCTCAGAACCGTCAAACTTGTTTGCGTTTTCTAGTTTTTCAACCAAAACAGGATAAACAAGCTTTTTCTTGGGTTTCTTAGGGTTTGCAGGATAAGCCATGTCAATACCGGCCTCTCTTAGTTTATTATTCTTGGTTTTGGCTCCGTTCATTTCAGCCAACAGCTCGTAATAATCTTTTCCGCCAAAAACTCCGTAGCCTTCATAATCGTCTTCTTGGTAGCTTTCTTTAGTTATAGGATTAACCATAAACACGGTAAATGTACCTCTTTTGGAAGATGAATTACTAATACTGCGATTAGTGTCTTGCGTTTTCCAGCTAAAGAATCCCATATTAATCCTCCATTAATTCATCAACTGTTTCGTCCATGATAGCATAACTGCCGACGTAATTGCCGTTTATATCTCGTAAGCCTTCATAAACTTTTTGCCCGTTTTGAATTTCAGTAACGACCTGATTTAAAACGTCAGATACCATGGCGGTATTTACCATTTCTTCTTCGCTTTGAAACGCATCATTATCCAAACTTATTGTAATTACTAAAGTTGTCATATTAACCTCCTTATTGTTAAGTTATACTTTTTTAATTTATATATAAATAAAAGCCCGAAAATCTTGGCTTGTCAACCGAAACTTTCAGGCTTGTATCTTTACTTTAGGTAGATTCTTTTGGCGTTAATTATGGTTTCCTCATAAATGGATTTTAAGTTATGCTCTTTTACAAAGCGAGTATAATCCTTCTCTTCTAGTGTTTTCAACTCTGTATATTGTTCATCGTTTTTATGTAATTTATAATAATTTCAGCCATACTAGCTAAAAATCTCCTATAATTATATCCACACATTCCGCCGCAACTACAACAAAATGCCTTATACATATAGATATAAGGCATTTTTACTTTTTTCTCAATAAAAATCTCAAGGATTTTCTAAAGATTCTATAGGATATTTAGCACAGATAAAATCCCAACTACAATAATTCCTTCTACTAAATTTTGGAACATCTTATTTCTTCTCGTACAAAAGGTTGAAAACTAAGGCCCGCTTTTTATTGCGGGCCTTGTTGTTAATTATTCTGTCTTTGCGGTGCTTTTCTTTTTGGCTTTTTTCGGCTCTTTAGATTCGCACTTACAACGGCATTTTTTCTGTTTCGGTTCCTGTTCTGTTTCTTCTTCCTCATCTTCGTCTTCTTCTGAGTGAGTAAAGAGATTGTTGAACAAGTTGGAAAGCAAATCCGCAGCCTCGGTAGCTTTAGTTGTCAAAAACATAAGAGATACCATTTTTTTAACTTCGGAAAGCTGGGCGGCAATACTTGCAATTAACAGGAGATTCAATGCTCCGAAAGCCGTCGCTGCCAAAGCAAAGTTACCGGTTACCGAGCCAATTATCGCAAAAGTAACCAGCGCTAAAAAGATAACAAGATTAATAGTTACATTCAAAATTTTGATTGTTTTTTTCATGATTTACCTTTCTGTTGTATTTTTCGTTTTCATATCTAAAAACAGAATAGAATATATATAAGAAAATCTGGATTGTCAATAAAAATAATTAAGGATATTTTAACAATTAAAAGCCTAGGATAAATAAAATTTAAGCCTAAAATGTCGCTATATATAAAGTCGTTTTTCAGCCTGTTATATAAAATTTATAACTTGGCCCTTAAAACGATTTTCTCCTTTCTTGTAAAATTTTATAGCTCGCCAAACCCTTGCTCTTGTAAAGATTTGTTAATTTTTAAAATTGGTTGTTTCGACGCATTGCCAACACGAGAATTGTGTTTATCCTGTTCATAAAAACATTTTTGCAGGGCTTCGATTATATAAAACGGCCAACGAAAATCATTAAACTTAATGTGTACTTTTAAAACATTATAAATATTACGATTTATTCGTTTAAAAATATCTTTTTCATTATCACTTAAATTATTAAAAAATGTTAGTGCAAAAGCTTCGGCAAATGTTTGTTGTATTCGTACGTCTTTGTCTAAAATAGTATAACGTGTAAAATTTTTTTGACAAATAAAATATTCATCAAAATTGGTAATAGTTCTTATTGTCCTATAATAGGGTTGATTTGACAAACCCATTTCTAACATATCAATTTTTGATTTAATTTTTTCTAAATATAAAACCCACTCATTTGGAATTAACATATCAATCATTTGTTTTGTTATCCTGAATTAAAGAAACCGTTATCCTGACACAGAAAGACCGTTATAACACGCCAAAACCAATAGCCATGTATTTTTCTTTTATTTCCTTTTTTCTCCGCTCTTTTTCCTGCTTTTGCGCATTTCTCTCTGCCAGCCAATTCTTATAAGTAGTGGTTGCGAAAAAGAATCGATTATATCTTAAAACAAAACCTTTAGTTAAAGCTCCTATACAAACTAAAAAAGCCATAGTTTGATTATCCACTAAAGGATATGTCGGTATGATAATCTTGCTATTTGTGTTTTCTGTTGTAAATCCAAGAAAATTTTTATCGTGTTTTAGATTCCATTCAGAAAGAACAACATTAAATAATTCACAAACAGAATTATATTTTGTTGACGGCAATTGTTTAGCTTTACCACGAGGGTTTTGTCTTTTCAACATAAAAGCATAATCTGAGCCAAGAATAGGTGTAGCTAGATTTAACTTTATTAAAAGCTTTCTTAGCATTGATTTAATATTACTTGAACAAATTTTTTTCAGATAATCCTGAGATATAATTCGAGTGTTTATATTACTTTTTAGAAGGTCTACTTCTTGATGAGAATATTGATATAATTTTATATCTCCATTTTCTTTTAAAAACGGACGTGCAAACCAGATGACTCTACGATTCTTTTTCTCTATATTCATATTATCCTCAAAATAAAACCCTATATAACAAAATGCTATATAGGGTTTCAGAGTAAAACAAAGTCAACATCAATATTATATCAGCATTTTATATTAAGCACAATATAAGTAATTCGATGGATTGTCAATAGCTATTTATTGTCTGCCTTTAGGTGTAAATGACAATGGCATACTCCGTCTCTTTCAATATCGGCTTTGCATAGTTCTGAACCGCAATATCTGTCTGAATTTGTTCCTTCGCAAGGGCAACGTCTCCATTCTTTTAAGCCAAACATCATATTTTTAGCTTTTGCGATTTTTTTCACGTTGTTTTCTTCTAATTTATATCCAGAATTAGCCGCGTCTTCACGAATATAAGATTCAATAATCTCTACTGGATTTGGTTCTTGCCAGCTTTTGCTTGGTTCGACTCCGGTAATCTTGAACAATGTAAGAATTAAATCTTTCATTCCTGTAAGATTGTTCATGCTTTTACACAGTGGAAAAGGGTGTCTTAGATTGGCAATATTGGCGTCAATATAATTATAGCAATCATCCTCAGTTAAGAAGAAGCCTTCAAGCTTTGCAACACCTTTATAATCGCAAGTATGAATTGCTTGCTCTTTGAACTCGTCAAAAGTAATGTTATTTTCTTGAATATACTTATTAACATCCTTGCCCAAAACTCTTTTTCCGGCAATCATATATTCTCTTTCGTCGCCTTCAAATTGAGGTACAGCCATTAATTCAGTCGTATCTACAACATAATAAGGAAACAAAACCCCCTTATTATCATCATTAATCATATTGCACAAATCCCGAAGCTTGTTATAATCTTCTGAATCTATTTCAATCATCATTTTAGTCATTATTATTATCCTGTTCTAAGTTGAAAAAACCTAATTCTAAGCCTTTAAAATAAGCTTTCATCATACAATCCACGTCATACAACGCAGCGTGCGCTTCATCTTCATTATATTCTACATCGGTAGCAAAACACAACTCACCTAATCGTGGAAGTTTACCGTCAACGGTAGCCCAACGGCCTTCTACCATAGTATCGAACCCGTTCTTTGTCGGAATTTCTTTTCCTATTAGGTTAAGTTCCCTAGAAAGCAAAGGCATATCAAACTCAAAGCCATTATGAGCAACTAATAAATCTGAACCTAATATATAATCATAGAAATCTTTTCCGACTTCTTTCCACAATCTACAATTTTTCAAATCAGCCAATGAAATATGATGTACTTCATAAGCTGATTTCGATACTTCACATAAAGGGTTTATTCGTTCGTTAAATTCGCTCAGAAGCTTAATCTCTTTTGTAAAGGGGTTATAATCGTATTGCTGTGCCGCTATTTCGATAATTTTACATTTTTTCGCGGTAAGAACGTCAGTAGATTCTATATCGAATCCGGTAATAATCATTTGTTGATTTCCTGATAAGCTAAATCATAAATTTTTACTGTTTCTTGGTCTATAAAACCAGCAACAATATTCCAAACAGATGTTAAAAGCCTTAAAGCTGTTTCTTTATTGATTGTATTAGTTGTATAGTCATTCAGAGTTTTCTCAATAAAGACACAAACCTTAACACTTAAAACATCTTGCTTGGAATAAACGTCATAAATACCCATTGTCTAACTATTATACACAATCGTATCTATTAAACCTTTTTTCAACAATTCTTTTGCATCTAATTCGCAAAAATCAGAAGCAATCATTTCGTCATATTCTTTTTCTTTCATCTTTGAGTTAGACAAATATAAATTTTTTAATTTAGCGCTTAATCTTTTATTATTAGCATACACCCTGTCAATTTCAGACGCAGTTGAAACATAACTATAGCCGCTAAAGTGATGAACCACACTAGCAGAATATGGCCCGCAAGTTCTATAACCTTTGTCGCCGAATGCCGCTAACAAACTGGCGCAACTATCAGCATATCCTCGAATATGTGTTTCAATTCTAAAACCAAGCCGCCGAAGTTCTTCTATTTGGTCTAACAGTGCAAACAAAATTTCAACATTCCCGCCATGAGATGTTATCCGGAAACGTAAAACCTTAATGGAATCAGAAAGGGTTACACTAGTCAACATCAAATCATCTAAGGCTGGTATAATATCGGTTAAAATTGAATCGTCAAGTTCTCCGTTAATATGTACGGTACCAGAAGATTTATCTACAAAATTCTTTTTTGGTGGTTGAAAAGGATAAATCATGTCCTCATTTGTCATATATTCTTTCTCCTAAACTAATTTCATAAACTTCCGGCAAGTTTAAATCATTGGCGTCCGTGGTTTTACGAATACCATTTATTTTAAACTTCAACTTATTTTGCTTGTTATAACCTCTTAAAAAGGTTACGGTTTTATAATTTCTTAAAAATAATTTGTTGGTATTATAATCTGTTATTTCCCTGTATTCTTTGGTTTTCTCGCCTTTGGCAATCTTGTCAAACCATTCATACTTTAATATGAAATTGAGATTATCGTTCTCTTGCTTTTTCTTCTTTTTCATACTGTACCTTTATACATCAAAAAACGGAAGTGTCAAGTAAAATTTGACACTTCCTATTGGCGAAATTATTTTCCTGTTGAGCCGAAACCTTTGTCGCCTCTTTCCGAATCAGTCAGTTCTGATTCGTCCATTACTACAAAACTAACATCTTCCGTTTTGCGAATAGCAACTTGACCGATTCGCTCACCACGTTGGATAATTTTTTTCATACCAGACGCATTATGGAGAGAAACACCAATTTCGCCTTTGTAATTAGAATCGATAGTTCCGATTTGTGTAAACAAACCTTTCTTTGTCATACCGGAACGTGGTCTAATTACAACTTCATATCCTTCCGGTATTTCTAATTTCACACCGGTTGGAATAACTTTTGTATCATTAACATCTAAAATAGTCAATTTTGCCGCATAAATATCAGCACAAGCGTCTCCTTTATGCGCAAATTGCCAAGTAGGGGCAACCATTTTGCCTTCTACTTCTATGTTTTCGGGGTAATTTTCTAATTTAACAAAACCTACTTTAATCATCGTTATTCTTCCATATATTACAGTTGTTTTCGGGGGATTCTATTCCTAAAAAAAGAACGTTCGTTATCATAACGTCATTTATGTCTTTATCATTTTTTTGTACAAGTTTCAAGACGTTATCTCTTAAATATTTTAAAGTTGCGACATCCAAAGATGAAAACGGGTGGTTAGGAACGTGAACAAACGAAGAATCATAGCCAATAATAATACCGTTTTTAATCTTTTGACATATAACATAATATATATAAGTGTCATTCGTCGTGGTCGTATTATTCTCGGGCTTTTTGGCTCGTTTTTCCTTTTCTTTATTAAAATCAATAACGGTCATTCTGTTTCTTTCGGCTGATAACAAGTTAAACCAAGGTCTCGCCACATTTTTACGCAACGATTTCTGTCTTCAAAAACTCCGACAACAACTTCGTAAGGTTTGATATATTCATCGTAAATTTCTTTCTTTACAATATCGTCTTTACGAAAATCATTTTCTTTTCTCATTAATAAATCATCATAAGGAATATCATACTTTGCGAGCCATTGTTTACACAATTCACGATAATTTTCCGGTCGTCCTGTCACTAATAGAATTTTGTAATCATTACTATATAAAATTTTACACAAGTCTATTACATTTTCGATAGGCTTGTCATTAATCATTTCTTCATAAAATGTTTTATAATCTTTAGGATAATTTGTGATATATTGTAAACGGTGGTCATTGTCTGCCAATGTTCCGTCTATATCAAATATATAAGCTTTTGTAAACATTATTTTCCTTTCGTTTATAAAGTACCAAAGTTTTCTAAATCAGCTTCTCTCCACATTTTTCTGATACGCCAATAGTCTTGCATATCGTCTTTAACACAACCATATTCGTTTACAATATGGTCATATTCACAATCTATAAGTAAAGGAGGAAACGGTTTTTGAATTATGTCCCTATCATGATAAGCCAAAATATGATATAATCTTTTATGAGTTGGCGCATAATGTACCCACTCTACTTCAATATTTTCTACTTGATATATTTCTTGAAAAGTAGAAAAATAATCCCCTTTTTGTAAATTTTCAATATTATGTATGTATATTCTGTGTTTCATGTCTTTATATATAATATACAAAATAAGGCTAGTCAAATAAAAAAACCGCCGTTTTAAGGCGGTTTTATAATTAAAGCTTGGACTTATGATAATATCTTAAATCAGCTTCTTTTTGTCTTTCTGAACTAAACGAAGATATTTTTTTTAAATAGCCAATAATACGACTCGCATAAGTAACGTTAACACTTCCGCATTTTGGACATTTTTGTAAAGTGTGTTTATCAATATAGCCACAATCTTCGCAACAGGTAATTTTGACATTGGTTGTCCAATAGTTGCATCCTGTTTTTGCCGCAGCTCGATAAAGCTTTTTATAGCCTTCTTTAGTCGGATATTCTTCCAAATTCAAATGAACGCTTGAACCACCGTCTAAATATTGTAAATTATCTTTACCATGAATAATAAACTTATCCAAAGGTGTAGTTTCTTCGTCTTCTACGGCATACATATAAGAATTATAACAATTACGTTTTGGATTAACAACATAACCGTCTTCTTTATCCCAGTTGTAGTTTTTTACTCCCAGATTTTCAGCCGGTACAAATTCTGTGTTAAACATAGTCTTATATTGTTGTCTGCCCTCTTGGTTAGCAAAATAAATAACCTTTAAGAACTCACTAGTAAAGTTTTTATATTCTTTGTTATTGCCAATTTCATAACCCATAAATTCTGCGGCTTCAACCAATCCATTTAAGCCAATTGTTAAGAATTGTTTAGACATATTGATATAGCCAGCGTCATAAACAGGCAACATTTTGTTTTTCAGATATTCTTCCAAATAAGCTTTGGTTGCCATTTGGAACTTATGCAACATCTTAATTTCTTCATTTAAACGAGATTTAATATATTCGTTCTTTTCTTCTTGTGTAAATTGCTGTTTTAATATTTTCAGGTCAGATACACAATCCTGAACGAATCTATTGGCATTTAAGGTAATAACATTTAAAGAACCAGTAGAAACCCCACCAGCTCCTAAAGAATAGGAGAAAGTATTATCTTGTAATTCGTTGCGGAGTCTACAGCAACTTGCTAAACTGTCAACTTCACTCGATTCGTATTTAAAGAAAGAGTTTCCGGCGGTATCTTGAGAAGCACACATATCTTCAAAATCTTCATCAACGGGAACGCCGTCTTTTGTTAAAATAGCAGCCGTAACTACCGGAAAGGTTAAAATAGCTTTGGTTCTTTCTTGATTAAACCAAGTCATAAAAAATTCTTGCAGTTTAGACAGAGTTTCATATTTTGGAGCCGAACAGTCAGGAAATCTAAATTCTCCAAACAGAGACTCGAAATAAGGCTTATCAAAAATAGAAATGTTCCAGAATACGCTTTGAAATCCTCTGGCAGAAGCAGGCTGATTCAAGGAATAAACTACCTGCTGAAAACAGTTAGCAATATAACCGGCGTGGGTTTGTAAATAATCGTCACCGAAATCTTTGCGAGCAAAATAGTCAAAATACATTAAAAATTCTACAGTCGCAACAGCACCGGCAAATTGAGAGCTGATAGCATAAACTAAATTGACAAAATTGCCACAATAAGAAACTAAATGCTCTGGTTTTTTAGATTCTCCGCCAAGGTCTTTCAAGCCATTAAGCAAGAACGGATACATCGAAATAGATACACAATATGGAAAAGCAATGTGAGATTCGTCGTGAACATAAATTAAATGATTTTCAATTTGTCTATTATATTCCTTGGCTAAATCTTCGCCAAATAACTCCTTGATTTTTTGTGAAACTAAATATCTTTTAATCTGCACATTAATATCTTTGTGCATTTCAGCCATTAAAGTAGCTACGTTTTTGCAACTAACATTGGCGTTAGAATCTACGGACGAACCGTCAGCTGCGTTATTTGCTTTCATATACTCATTAATAAATTGAGCTTTTTGTTCCAGTTGTTCCGGTGTTAATTTGACAATTACTTTTTTACTCATTTTTGTGTCCTAGATTGCATTATGAATCATATAGTGGTTCATAATTTCGTTTGTTTTCAAATTAATTAATTTTTGATTAGTTTTTGGGCTGTCTAAACCTCCCAAAGCTGCGATATATGGGCCTACCTTAATATAATCCAAGTTATCAATAATTTCTTTATCGACCTTTTCAAATGTTAAACCAGTATATAAACAAGTTTTATAATTCATGGATTTTGCTATCTGCAACTTATGAATTAAATCTTGTTTATCCCATTCTCCGCCGTAAAATAATACACAGGAAGCCAGATTTTTATATTCTTCCAAAGCTTTATAATAATATTCATCTGTAAGCTGTTTCTCTAACATAGACGAAACAGCAGTCTTCCAAGAACATCCCGGACATTTTAAAGGACATCCAGCTATACTAAAACTAATGCTGATTTCGTTTGGAACTTCTTGGAAAACTACTTGTTTACTATAAAACTTCAACATAGCATTTCTCCTTGAATGTTTAATAATAATACTAAGGAAAGAGGGATTCGGTCAACCCCTCTTTTACACATAAAAATAAATATATTACTTGACAACAGTTGCCAAGTTATTCTGAACCAGAACTTAAATAATACATCATAAGTTGTTGAAATTCCGGCGTTAATAACCCCGCAGTAACAATTGCTATCGAGTCGGCTTCATGTTCGCAATCTTTCATTACAACATCTTCGCCATGGAGTTTTCTAGTCCTAAAAATAACTTCTGGGTGGGTCTTTTGAACCCACGCAATAACGTCCTCTTTAGTGGCCGTATTACAGCCTACAGAAGCTTTTTTAGCTTGAATAGGGGTAACCCCGCAGACAGGACAATACGACGCTATAGAGCCTAATAATCCGGTTACAACACCGGCAGAGGTACAAGCCCTACTCGATTGACTGCCACAGGGTATTTCTCCTACACAAATTTGAATTTTGTTTTCTCCAATGATTTCTCTTAAAGCCTTGGCGAATTTTTTAGATTTGTTAAAGTCCTGAAAAGACTTTAACATTTTTGCGGGATAAACATCATCGTTTTTGATTAATTTTGTTTCCAAAACGGTCATATTCAAGTGAGGGTCTACTTCGCAAATACATAAACCAAGATTGTTTAGAGAGCAGTCAATTCCTAAAACTTTAATCTTCGTCATCTTCAACACCCTCGTTTAAAATATTCTTAACGAACTTTTGACTTCCATAATAAAATTTGGTTGCTTCTTCAAGTATATCAGAACGATTAAAAAATTTGTCAGCTTTTTCTTCTGTATCAAATTCAAGCTTTTGTTCAAGCATACCTAATTCAGTTGGAGCTTTAAAGACGACCAGCTCTTTATCATCATCAAATAAGCGCATAACCGCTACTTGTTGGTCTTCAATTTCAAAAACCTTAATCCATTCGTTAATTTTCGGTTTTTCGCAAGGCAATGTTGCGCCGTCATCTTTTATATCTTGGAAATTATCCATTTTGGTTCTCCTTTAAATTAATTAAAACATTCCAAAAGTTTCGGGTTTTGAATCATAACGATAAATTTTCTCATTGTTACGAATAACTTCTATTATACGTTGACCGCCAAAAAGTTTACCGGTTTTGGGGTTCATTTGTAAAACTCTAAATGGGCTTAATGGCTTGTTTTGTTCTGTAACAGCTACATTTAAACAATAATCACTTAAATCAAAATAAATTTTTCTTGCCAGAACAACCAAATTTGTTTGCATGGACGAAACCAAAACATCATTAACTTCTGGTACAAATTCTACTCTAGTAGGTAAAGTATATTCTTTAACTTCCATAATGTCTGTTTTATTTTCGGTCTCGTTTAAAAAATGGCCGTCATCTAAAAACGATGCAGAACATGAGTTCCTGTCTATAGGTAAAAACTTTTCACAATCAAAAACAAAATTGTTAGCCAAAGATAGATTGTGGCGGTATCTAATGTCTGGATTATATGTATAAGAAATAACCTTATAAATGTTTCCGCTACGCAAAACAACAAATTTATCTTTAATGTTTTTTCAGTCTATCATTATAATTCTCCGAAAGAGGTATCTTTTAATTGTTGAATTATTTTCTGTTGTCTTTTTTTAAATCTTAAAAATCTCATAGTAGAATTAAGCTTGCTTTTATATGATGATTTATTGGCGTCAAATGTATAGTCATAATACATTTCATAATCAAATTCTTCTTCCGGCTGTTTGCCTCCAACTTGATTCCATTTTTCTTTATTATAACGATATGTTGACGATTTCATTTAAAAAGCTCCAAAACTATCATCTTCTATTTTCAAACAATAATCCAACAAACAACTTTTTTTAGTAATTTCTACGATGTCTTTGGGATTTTCAGACAATGAGAAACAACCGTTTTGCTGATATTCTTCGACAAATTCTTGACCTAAATTAGTATATCCCATAACTATAAATGGAAATATACGGTCTTTATTATAACTTGTTATTTCGACATTAACCTCTGTGCCGTTTCTTAATAAGATAACATCTCCAACATTCAGCTTTGTTAAATCTACCATTGTCCAAATCCCTGCATAGCTAATTTGTTCTGCACAGTTTCTTTGTTGTCTAACAATGTTTGTATAATTAAGTTTAGAGCAATATCCAAAATTTCTGAATCATACACCTCTTGACAATTAATTGGGTATAAATCATACTTTATCAAAGTTGTGTTTAAATCAATAGGATTAACAGTAATAGTTCCTGATATTTTAATCTGCGGATGAAAGCCATATACATTCTTCACAACAATAGAATCAGCCGAAAATAAAGCTCGAATAACATAAATATATTCTGGAACTTTAAAAAGGTCTGGGCTTATATCGGCTTCTTGTAATAAATCTTTAACTTCTGGAAACTGCCAAAGCTGAAAAGTGTGTTCGCCATTATCTTTAATCAGCTCGTGTTCTTTTAATTGTCTAATAAATCTTACAAAAACATTTGAATACACATCACTCATTAATCGTACTCACACCTTGCTTTTTTGTTACAACGATATTTTGAGAAATCCAGTCTTTCAAATCGTTGTGAGAAATAATTAATACCGTGCCTTTTTCTTGTGTTTTTTCGTGTAAAACAGACATTAATAATTCTAATCCGGTTTCGTCTAAAGCGTTGTCTATTTCATCACCAATCCACAAGTCAAAGCTTTTCTTAGCTCTTGCCGAAGCTAGGTCTTGCAGAGCTAAAACACAAGCTAAATTTACTTTTCTTTTTTCTCCTCCAGATAATCCCTTATAATTGCTAGCTCCATATTTATTAATAACATTAATCTGAAACTTTTCTTTAACAACCCCACTTTTAGTTGTGTTAAGGGTGTTCCATTCTGCTGTTAAATTTCCACAGCTTAAAGTGCTAAGATATTTATTAGTTCTGCAATTCAAAAATGGTGTAATAACATCTAAAATATGCGCTCTAACCCCAGACGGAGAAAAAATAGCAATCAAGTTGTCATCAATCGTCATTTGCTTATAAATCTCTTTAGCGTTTTCTTTAGTGTCTATCAATTCTTGTTTTTTAGTATCTAACATAGAATTTATGGATTGTAAAGAAGCAATATTGGGATTAACACTGTTTTTCAAATTATCGATTTTTAACTTCTGTTGTTGCAAAAAGCTTTTCATTTCCGATAATTGGTTATATCTCTCGGATTTCTTTAATTTAATGGTGTTTAACCGCTGTAATTCCTGCGTTAAAGCGGAAGTATCTGGCAATTTGCTTTTAGCTTCATCTCGGATTTGTTTCTTTTCCTCGTAATCCTTATGTAACTTTCTTAAATCTAAATCGTCATCAACAATTTCTTGATTAAGCTTGTTAATTTCTAAATATAAGGAACTCACAGAGGTTTCGATGTCGGCTTCCGAGAAAGTACGCCCACAGGTAGGACATTTATCTTTTAAACCAGTTTGAATGGCCGCAATTTCTTCTTTCAGATGTTCTATGTCCATTTTTTTATCATTAATGACATTAGCCAACGAATCGCAAGCAAACAAAGCAGAATTGGCGGCTACTGTTTTCTGCTCGTAATCATCTCGTAATGATTGTGTCTTTTGTAATTCTTTAGACACTGCTTCTATTTGGCTGGTAACATCGTCCTGAAAGTCCATTTTGAACTTATCTATTTCTGCGGTAAATCTATTTACGGCGTCTGTTTGCTCTTGAGTTCTTAATTGTATTTCCAATTGACGGTTATCTTCCCATTGGTCTACTTTTGCTTGGGCCAATCTAACATTCATCTGTAAACTGTCAATCTCTTTTTCAATATCAGAAACCTTGAGAGTTAAGGCTGTAGAAGTAGCGGAATGTCCTGACTTCTGAATACGGGCTAATTCATAAGCGTTTTGTAATTCAGAAATTCCAGCAGCATTTTCAATCAATTCCTTGATTTGTTTGTCCGTTAAAGCCGGTAAATAAGGCATATTGTCTTGCCCGCAATAAACCGCCACTTTAAAGATGTTTTCGTTCATGCCAACCAATTTTTGAATTAAATCGTCATTTTCGGCATTTGTAGGTCTGGAAATATCAACCCCATTAACAACAACTTTAATGATATTTTTATTAACAGAGTGTTTTCTGTATCTAGTTATCTCATAAACATCGTCATTATCGGCTATTTTTACCGTCACAGAGCAGTCTTTGTTTATCTTATCGTTAACTACCTCATCGGCAGTAACTCCTCGTGCTGTAACCCCAAATAAACACCAGCAAAGGGCATCTACCAAAGTTGACTTACCAGCTCCGTTAGAATCGGTTGATTTATCATCTTCATTAACACCACTAATTAACACCAAGCCTCGATTATTTAAGTTTACATGAGCTTGTTTCATGGTTAAAAAGTTATTAATATCTAAATCATTAACAATCATTGTTTAATTCCTAAAAACCGATAAGCTTCGTCTATAGATATAATTCTAACACCTCTTTGTTTAGCCTTAGTTAATTTTGAAGAAGTTGCGTTAACATCTTTAGCAACTACTAAATTACAAGCGTTAGTAAGAGTAGAACAAATAAGAGCGCCTTGTTGAAGAAAAGCAGATTCTAATTTAGGACTTCTAAAGCCGGTAAACACAACCTTTATACTGTTTAGTCTGCCAGAAGAAGTTCTACCTGAACGGTATTTATTAAAATCAAGAGATATACCTGAAAATTCTGCGTCTCTTGCCACTCTTACAGCTTCTTTGATATTTTTTAAGATTTTTGTTGCTGTAATAAAATTAATTCCGGGCAACTTTGTTAAATCGTCAATAGTTAATTGTAGCCATTTATTAAAATCTGGTTCATAAGTTAAAACAGATTCGATAACTTTAGTGCCAATACCATGCCCGAAAACACCCAGACCAGCCAAATATTTTGCAGGGTCTACTGGTTGACCTTTCTGTAATGTTTTTGACAAACTCTTCCACAGCTTTTCACCATTTTTACCTAAAATTGCACGAATACTATATTCTCTTAACAACAAATCATCAACAGTTCGCAATCCTTCGGCCCATAGCTTACGAATATTTGCTTCGCCAGCTTGGTCAATCTTGAATAAAGCACAAAAATAACACAGTTGTTTAATGTCTTGTTCTTCATTAGTTGAAGTAGTTACTTTAGCGTCGACTCCATTAACTAGCTCATATTTATAATTAGTTGGTAATTCCGGCTCTACTTTTCTAACAACTTCTACAATATGAGGAATAACATCACCAGCACGTTTGATTTTTACAATGGCTCCTTTACCTACGCCATTATCTTTAATGAATTTATAATTGAAACCTGTGGCATGAGTAACTTCAACACCGCCCAATTCGATAGCTTCCAAATGTACTCTGGGTTTTAACAAGCCGGTCTTGCTTATACGCCATTCAACTTTCGTGACAACAGTTGTAGTATCAACTTCTTTGCCTGTTAATTTGAACTTTCTAAAACCTATTGGATTTCTATTAGTTTCGGAAATAGGAACATCCCATTCCGATTTAAAACTATCTACTCCAATAACAATGCCGTCACATTCATACTCGTTATATATTGATTTACACTCATTCACTAGCCCTTGTAAATAAGTATCAATTTTATCTTTTTCCAAGTGTATGTCGTCTCGAGATAAAACTGTTGGCTTCACAATGTGAAAATATTCTGCAAACGCTGACAATATATCCGAAGCAGGAAATTTTTCATTTTTGTCGCACCAAATTTTATAAGCTACAAAATGAACACTTTTCAAAAAAAGTTTACTTCTATCTTTGGCATTTACCTGTCCCGAAACAAGATTTCTGAGATTCTTGAAAGTTTTACCAGTATCTTCCTCAATGGCTTTTTTTAATGAGTCGCTCTTGCGTAAAATCAACTCTCCTCGAACATATATATCTTGTTCACCAGCTCTTATTGAACTTACAAAAGGAATATCCGCATCATATAATGTATTTGGAATATCGGCAATTTGTAAAGCCAAATCAAGTATATTTTGTCCGACAATACCATTACCTCGTGTATATGCCCCGACTAATTTGCCTTGACTATATTCTAATAAGAAACTAATCCCGTCTAGTTTAGGTGTAATTAACAAATCATTATCTGAATTTTGAAAAACAAAATCATGTACAAACGGAAAAGCTTCTCCTTCTTTAACCTCTTGTAAAGAAGGCAAAAATACCGGCAACTCTACTTTTCTGCTGTCATTATCTCTTACTGTAGCTCCAATTTCACAACCATACAGCTCCAACTTTTGTGCTTCACTCCGAATAAAATCATATAATTCATCGGTAACAAGAGGTGATTCCGAAGAAATATCAAAACCATACGAATTTAATAAATCAATATCCTCTTTTGTTAAGGAATAAAAATCGCCGGAATTGTAATAATAATCATTACATTTGTTGATTAACTGTTGTAATTTATTCATCTTTTTGTTGTCCCACGGTTTCTAAAATTTTCAAAGCAGCTTGTTTTGTTTCGTCAATATAATTAAATTTTTGTTTATCTATATATTTAAGCGTAACTTCTTGGCTTGTCAACTTGGAAGTTGCTAAAACCTCTTTACGAGCTGAAACTGTTTTGGGCGCAAACCTAATATCTAAATTCAAGGGTTTCAAAGCTTTCAATTCTTTTTCAACCTTTCTTTTGTCTTCTTCTGAAACGTTTTCTAACGTTACCCGCACAAAACTATTTTGAACTTCTTTAATAAAGACAGGGCTGTTGCTTATTTTTGTACTATTCAAATCTAAAAAATGAGGGGCTTTTGTTTCAATTTGCTGTACAAAGCCATTTTTGCCCAAATACAAAAAGCCCAATTTCTTGCCAGCGTCACCAAAGTTTTGCTGGGTTAAAGAGCCAATAGAATAAACCTTATCTTTATAACAGCCAAACTTGTGAATATGTCCAGCAAAAACATACTGACAATTTAATTCCATTAACTTTTCTGGGTCTAAACCTTTTGAAATATGTGGAACAAAACCGGTAATAGGTGCATGAATCATCACAATATCATTCGGTTTATAATATTTATTATCCCGAAATAACATCGCTTCTAACTCATCTAAGTCTTCTTTCCAGCTATAAGCCCACAAGCTAACGTTTGAATATGGCAATTCAAAACCCGCACTATCTTGTGTAATGACGTGGCATTGCGGGCTTTCTAAACTGTCGATAGCTGTGCGTAAACTTTCAGAATTAAGGTCTTCCGAATCGTGATTACCGGCAATCATATAGAACTCTAGACCCTTTTGTTCATATTCTCGCCACAGCTTTACGATTTGATTAAAAACACTAGGAGTTAAAGAACCCCTAGTGTGAACCAAATCACCAGCAAATAAAACGATTTTGTCTTTTGTTAAAGCGTAATCAAAAGCTTCTTTTGTTGCATTAATCGTATCTAAAAGACGACTATTTATTCCATTTTCAATTTTTGAACACGCCGCCCAGTTATGAAAATGAACGTCTGAAAAGATTACCGGCATTTATATTCTCCAAATGTCTGCATTTTTTATGCTATAATTAGCAAATGTTTGCAAAATTACATAGTTTTTATATTATATTAGCAAAAAGTTTGCATTTTGGAGTAGTTTTTAATCACTTAAACAATAAAGTTTAAGACTAATACCAATTCGTCCCCAAAAGCTATGTGTTAAGCGTTTATGTGCAAACCTCATAACTTTATAATATAAATCAGTTAATGTAGAATTGTTATAAATAATAACCTCTGGATTGTCAATCCCTTGCCAGCTTCTTTCCGACGAATGAACTTCGGAATTAATCCAATGAACTATTTCATCTGAATAAAAATTGCTACGCCGATAAAAACAATTACAACGATTTACAAATTCTGCTCTCCGCCACCACTTGGGTCTTTCTCCTCGTTCTACTCTCCAAAAGTGAACTTCGTAAGGACAATTCTTAAAAGCAAAGATTTCATTAGCATATCTGCAATCTGTAATTACAAATTTGGCGTGTTTTGATTTAGCAATTTGGCGCAAAACAGCGTCAACCCAGATGTCTTTATATAATTGGTCACGCAGTAATTCTGTTCCTACCTTTTGCAAAGCTTGTCTTGGAGAAAAACCATATTTAGGGTCTATTTTTTCTCTCCATTCTCGCTGTTCAGGAGTAGTTCCTTCCAATCCGTCTCTGGGCCAATCTAACAATGACGCCAAAGTATCTTTTAATAAATTGGCAAAAGCTAACTTCTTATAGCCAAATTTATTAATTAAAATTTTGGCAACTTCATCTTTACCAGAGCCTTTTAATCCGGTTAAAATAACAATTTTCTTTTTAGAAACCATAGCTAAGCAAAACCTCTTTTTCGGGATTAAACAATTTTCTTAATAAGGTTAAATTATACAAAGAACTTTCCAAATCTGTTTGATAAGTTACTGCATAAACCTTATCTTGTCGTGGCAAATCAAAAGAAAATCCTAAAGTGTCTAATTTAGATTGTATATATTGCTTTGTTCTGTCGTCAGCAATCAATTGTGTATATTTTTCTTTTAATCTGTGAAGCCAAATATTATGCAATTCTTCTAAGATATTAGCGTCGGAAGTATATCTAACCTGATAATATTCATAATTTTTCGCCAATTCACCATTTAAAATTGTTTTGCCTTTTTTAAGAAACAAATCCTGTCCGTCATCACCAATTTCAAAAGCTTCTATAGAGTTTTTGAATATTTCGTCAACACTAATATAACCTACCGCTCTGTAGTCTTCAAAGCTAAAAGGAAGCTTGTGTTTCTCCATCCATTTAATCAATTGATGAGATGTCTGTAACTTCGCAATTTCTTCGGCTTCTTGTTTATTCATAACAGAAACATAGTAATTATAACTCATAGTTATTTTCCTAAAAATTCGTTATACAAATCATCAAAAACCACCGGAATTTTATCGTGAAATTCTTTCAACACCATTTTCATAATTTGTTGGACGGACAGGTGAGCAGCTTTTGCACAACGCATTTTGAAAATATGTCTCCAAGCTCTAAGATTTGCTGTCATGCAAACTTCTGCGGCTGTAGAGTGTGGTAAAATCATTCTTAATTGGTCAGGTTTACAGCCAAGATTAGCCATTTCTTTATAGCTATCTTCGATGTTTTTCAAACAATTCTGCCAAACAATATATTCGTCAGTTCCTTCTTGAATATTTACTGGCTGAATGAATTTTATTTCACCCCCAAATTTACCTTTGTTATAATCACAAAATCTTGTGCTTTCAATTGAAAAGGCAGTTCCGGCTCTATGTCTGGTAATGTCTTTATAAACCCCTATATCACACAATAACTTTACAGAAATACTAAAATGCTCCAAAACAGATTCATGCCCTGATTTAATCAACATCGCAATCATTTTTTTATGCGATTCTTCGTTCTTGTTTTCGTAAGACTGGTAACAAGTTCTACCACAATTTTCGATATGTCTTAAAATCTGTTCGCCGTCAAGAGGGGTTAAAATTTGAACGCTTGGAGAGACTATTTTCATAACTGTTCCTTTCTGTTTATTGTTTGGTCTTTTGTAACATAAAATTTTAATTTTGTCAAAAGGAAAGCGGTGGCTATCCACCGCTTACTTCCTTTATTCTCTTTAATGCTATCTCAAAGGCTTCTTCCTCTATTTCTACTCCGATAAACTTTCGATTATTTTTAATCGCCGCAATTCCAGTTGAACCAGAACCCATAAATGGGTCTAAGATAACTTCATTTGGTTGTGACGAATTATTAACCATAACTTCCATTAATTCTACCGGCTTTTGATTTGGGTGAAGTTTGCTTCCAATAATATTCGGAAACTCTAAGCTTTGTTTCGTTCCGCAATTATTAAAATAAGGTGACCGTCCTTTATAAAACAGACCGATAAACTCTGTATTTTTCATTCCCCAGCGATTCGGTGTAGCATTATTCTTTTTCCAATATAAAGTATTGTGATATTTATAACCGTATTTCAAAGGTTTAGATAACATTTCCGGCAGGTTCTTGCTGTCTGCCATGAAATAAGTATGCGAATTTGGCATAACAGCACGATAACATAATGGAATATATTCGTCTGTTGTAATGTTACAAACACACAATTCGCCTTTATTGTCATATTCTCGATAACCTAAAATACCTTTAGGAGTATCTGGTCTTGTACTTCTACCGCCAGAGGTTAATTTGTATGGATTGTCAGTAATAATGCAATGAGCGCATTGCCCCAAACGGGGCAACACATCTCTCATATCGCCACAATAAAGCGTGGCATTTCCTACAACTTCCTTAATTATTTTCATTGGCATTATCCAGTTTGTCTAATTCTGCTTCCAGTTTGGCAAAAATAGTTTCGTCAGCAATTAAAGCTTTTTTAAGAGCTTCTTTACCTTGATATTTTTGACCGTCAAATTCAAACCAAGCACCAGCTCCAGAAATACCACCAATTTTGTTTTCAATACAGTAATCTATAGTTGACCCTACTGTATCAAAGCAACCCGTACCGTCGGCATTATATTTAAACAACCAAGAGCAGCTTCTAAAAGGAGCAGATTGTTTGTTTTTAATAACATTGGCTTCTACTAACTGCCCAATCTTAACAGATTTTTCAGTTAAAATAGTTCTTTTGCATTTAATTCTTGTGGTGAAATAGAAGTTTTTGGCTTTACCGCCAGAAGTTTTTTCTGATTCTCCGTACATAACGCCAACATTATCGCGCAACTGATTAATGAAAATAACAGTAATGTTGTAGTCATCAGCAGCTTGAACCAAACGAGGTAAAGCTACAGACAACATTGCCGGAATAGCCAAATTGTCTTTCATATTATTATCGACATTTTCTTTGTCAATAATGCTTCTGGGTATCATACAAGGGATGCTATCAAATACTGCTACAATCGGCGTATTTAAGGGAAAAAACAAGCTTCCGTCTGACCGTTTAGCTTCCCGTAAAGCTTTGGTATAATTAATACAAGCTTCAACCCCGTCTTCGCCTGTCGGAAACTTTTTATAAACAAATGTCTCGTCCAAAATTAAACCCTGTTTTTCTGCCAAGGAGAGGTCAAAAGAACGTTCATAGTCAAAATACATAGCTACGCCATTTTGCTTTTGTGCAGCTTTCATAATCTGTGTAGCAATGGCTGTTTTACCAGAAGACTCCCAGCCTGACAGCTCCATGATAATACCATTCTTAATTCCTTTACTGTAGTAACCAGAAATGGCTTTGTTTAACGGCTTAAAATTTGTATCTAAAAAATAGGTCGGATTATCTTCTTTTTTAGTCCAAAGATTCATCAATACTTTACATTTTTCATCAGTCATTCTAGTTTGCTCCAAAAAGGTTTTTGTAACTATTTAATTCCAATCTGATAGAAGAAAAGCCATGTTCAAAACAAAATTCTTCAAATCTATCAAAGTTTAATTCACCATTAATAATTTGTTTGTTGACCGGCTTAGGGCGCGAATCTGTATTTAATGCCATTAATTTAACATTCTCATAATATTTATCAATACCTTTATTTGTATTAAGCTTAAAATCTCTTAAATATTTTGGCATTGCATTGATTTCTTCTTCAACAAAATCACGCTCTAAAAAGCACTGAACCGTTCCATATACTTGAACTAAGTCTAAAGCTCTGGTTTCTCCAATACCACCGACGCCTTTAATATTATCCGATGTATCACCCATAAGACACTTCTTGTCTATAAAGCCTTGTATCGAATCGCAACCTGTAAAATCGACAAAATCTAAATAATTACATTTTCTGTCACGAATCGGGTCATACCACATTACACCGGGCTGTACCATTTGCAGCCAGTCTTTATCACCGGTAATTAATATTATTTTATTACCAGTAGCAGCTAATTTTGTGGCAAAGATATAACCTAAGTCGTCAGCTTCATAATTAGACACACAAACTTGTTTAATGCCGAGTAACTTTATAGCTTCTTTAATTGCCGGAATTTGTTTTTTGTATTCTATTTTCATCAATTCTGTTTTAGGGTCTTTTCTATTACCTTTATAATCAGAATATAATTGATAGCGCCAAGATTCTCCGTCCCATAATATAATCGGTTCGTAATCTTTAAACCGCTCTTTCAAACGCTTCAAGGTTTTAATAAAACCAAAAATCGCTTGTACTGGCTCATTATTATAAGTCAGTTTTGTCGATTGATGACTAGCAAAACCTATGGAATTGCCGTCAATAAGCATTACATTTGTCATGATTATCCTAAAAGAAAAGAAAGGGGGCTTTTACACCCCCTAATTAAATTAGAAGCTTAACAGGTTATTTAACTGTTCAGGACTAATTTCTTTAACGGGTTCTTCAACCACATTAGCATTGGCGGCACCAAAATCAGGAATTTGGTCATTAATTACTTGGCCCAAATCTTCTACAATCGGAGTTACCGGAGCAGCATTATTTACCGGATTAGCCATTGGAGCAGAAATCATCTGAACCGAAGCATTACCAGACGGCAAAGCGTTTAAGTTATCACCCAGATTAGAAGTCATAGAAGCCAAAGCTCTACCGTGTGCTTCATCGCTTTCAGCAACGAAATCATCTAAGTTTTTCAAGCTATTAGTAATTGTAGCAATTTCTTGAGTGTTGAAACGAATTGGCGTCATCATCAAAGAAGCCGAGTATTTGGTATTTTGTTTGCCGCTGCCAGACTTAACTACATTAATCGGGAAAATACAGTTCAAATCTACAGGGTCAGAAATGCCTTGAATGCTCAAACCATTCATAGCGTCAAAGATAGCCGTTGCTAATGTAATCGGAACTTCTAAAACTTTTACATCAGAAATGTCTTTTGCACGCCAAGCAACACCTTGTGCGGTCTGTACGTTTTCAACTTCCAAAACGTTAAACAGAACGCGACGATTAGTAGTCCACTGGGCAATCATTTCAGAGAAAATAGGGTCAGTGTTATATTTGCTTTTAGCAACTGCAATGGCATTACAAATATCGCAATGTCCGGTTTCAGCCATTGTACAAGCGCATACAGCTTGAACTTCATTAGCGCTGTTCTTAATCCAATGGCGATTGCAATCTTTCCAGAACTCTCCTTGGCCCTTCCAAGAAGGCAAAATAATGAAAAAGTTGTTACCGGCATTAGGTTTAATAGTTTCTTTCTTACCGGAGAGGGTAGCTTTTTTCTTGTTGATTAAATCAAAAATATTTGTCATGTTTTTTGGTCTTTCAGTTAAATGTTGATAAGTCGAAAAGTTATAAAATGTTCGTTTGTTTAAATGTTAAATTGTAGAATAATTATATAGCGAAGCTATACTTCTTTATACTATATTTAGAATTGTTTGTCAACGCCATTTTTCATTCTTTCCAAAATTGCTTTGCCTTTATTTTCAAACTCCAAATCAGGAGAAACAACAGACGGAGAAGAAACCGAAATGTTAGATTTCAATTCATCTCTTTGTCTCAAAGCCATTTGATAAAGCATATCACGTTTTTGTCTTAAAGCTTCCAGAAGATTTCTGTAATATTCTTCTTCGGCTTCTGCTCTATCTAATGTCATTTTTGCCATTTTCCATTTGGGTTCGTTTTTCAGGCGCTTTTCTTTATCCTTGTCGGTCAACTTCTTGCCCGATTCGGCTTCTGCCATATACATTTCATTTATTTGACCTTCCAAGGCACATAAAGAAACTTTAGCATTGGACGACGCTTTCATCTTTTCGCAATAAATATGTGCATAATACGCATATAATGCGGGCTGTTTCAAAATCGCATCCAAAAGATTTAATTCGTTAATTTGCATATCTTTCCGAATTTCTTCGGGCAAGACACACAATCTTTGTTCTAACGATTCTATCATTTTGTTTTCCTAATGTATCATTGTTGCTACTTTTTCAAAAACAGAATTAAGGTCTTTCTGTTTTTCCGGTCTGAAATAAATCATACCGGGATTCATTCCAATAATAAAGGTGGCGTCATATTCAGCGTCATAAAAGCTTTGACCTATAGCTTCGGACGGCTTCTTTACATCTTTAGCAAACTGACGTATAACGTCTGGCCCCATTAATACAATAATTTCTGGCTTTAATAATTGTAGCTCTCTTTGCAAAAGCGGAAGATTTAAAGCCAATTCTGGTGTTGTAATCTCCTTTTGCTCTTTAGGAGTCTTCATTAAACCAGTCCAGTAACCTTCTTCTTTAGTAATACCGGCAACGTTTAATGCGGTAGAAATGGCTTCAAACTGTCGTACATTTGCAAATTTTCCAGACGACAAGTCTGATTTATTTGGCCCGTCAAAAATAACTACATACCGAATTACTTTACCGCTATATGGGTGAACATATTTCTTGCCAAGCGGCTCCATTAAACTCTGCCCCATTTCGTTGTTTTTGTCAAGGGCTTTTTTAACATCTGTACCTGAAATCCTTTTGGTAGATTTCAAAGTCTTAATTACCAATTCTGGCAGCAACTCATATTGGTCTTTTAATCTGGTAATATCCGAACTAGGTTGCTGACCCGGAATGATGTTAGCAAAAGCACCGATTTTATTTAGTGATTCTCTGTGTCTTTTGTTGCACTTTCCTGTAACTCTTGCTTCAAAATCTTGATAAGAAGTAAATGAGCCGTCAGCACGAGCGTCTAAAATAGCTTTTACTGCTGTAGGGCCAACACCTTTCACACGGTTAAACGGAATCATAATCGTTTTGTCGTCAATAATAGTAAAGTTTTCTCCAGCTAAATTAATGTCTGGTGGCAAAACTTTAATACCATTAGAATCAGCATCTTTTACAATATTCTTTAGTTTTTCTTCCGGCAATACAGATAAAGTTGCGGCATAAAAAGCTGTAGGATAATGAGCTTTAATATACATACTTGCAAAAGAAAGTAACGTATATTCAACTGCATGGGACTTGTTAAATCCGTAGCCAGCAAACGCTTCGATTTTATTCCATAGGGCTTCTGCGTCAAATGGGTGCATATTAGAAATCTTTTGGCAACCTTCAATCCATTGTTGCTTCATGGAAGCCATTTTATCTTTATCTTTTTTACCCATTGCTTTACGCAGGAAGTCAGCTTCGGAAGCTGTAAAGCCAGCTAAATCCATTGACGCTTTCATTACCTGTTCTTGATATACAATAACGCCATAAGTTTCTTTTAAAGCTTCTTTTAAATTAGGGTGGTCATAATGTTCATCTTTTAGACCTTGCTTAATCGCTACATAGTCCTCTAACAGACCAGAATCCATAGGCCCCGGTCGATTGAGGGCGGTAGCAGCAACCAAATCTTCAAATCTTAAAGGTTCGTTTACTGCCAACCGCTTTAATAAAGCACCGGCAACTTCAAACTGAAATACACCAGATGTTTTACCCTCACCGAACAACTTTAATGTTTCTTTGTCGTCCAGAGGGATAGACAACAAATCAAGGTCTACATTAAAGTTATCTTTTACATATTGTTTTGCTAAGTTTAACACGTCCAAAGTAGTTAAACCTAAAAGGTCCATTTTAATAAGTCCCATTGATTCGACAACCAGCTTGTCCCAACAAACCACTTGGTTGCCACGACGATTCTCAACTGCCGCACGATTAATTAAAGGTTCGCCCGCAACAATTAATCCAGCGGCATGAACGCCATAAGCAGAAATACAGCCCTCTAATTGTAATGCTGTCTCCCAAACTTCTGGATATTTTGTTGCGAACAATTCAATTTCTGGCACAACAGCTACAGCTTGAGACAAAGAATAAGATACGCCATGCTCTGACGGAACTTTTGAAGAACAATTATATTCGTTAATCGGTAAACCGTAAACACGTCCACAAGCCCGAATAACACCAGAAGCGCCCAAAGTAATATAGTTTGAAATGGAAGCTACATTTTCTGAACCGTAATCTTGAATAATACGGGCAATTAATTCTTGTCTTTTAGACGAAGAAATATCCATATCAACATCGGGCAGGTCATGACGGCTTGGATTAATAAAACGCTCAAACATCAAGCCAAAACGAATCGGGTCGGTTTCTACAATGTCTAAAAGAAAAGCAATGAGACAACCCCCAGAACTACCACGCCCATAAGAACCACCCATTCCATTTTGTCTGGCCCAATCCAAAATATCTTTTACAAGCAAGAAATAATTAGAAAAATCTAATTTTTCAATAATATCAAGCTCATACTGTAACCGAGCGGCATATTTTGGCAACTCTGTAGGGTCAGGCATATAACCCAAAATTGGTTTTGTTAATTTATTCTTAAAGCCCTCTTTACATAATTTTTTCAATTTGTCAAACGGCTTTTCGTCCATTTGTGGTAAGCAAGGTGATTTTGCTTCCCATTTATAAGAAAACAATTTTTCAAATCCAAAAGCCGAAAACTTAACAGCTTCTACCAAAGGCGTAACATCAATATTGTAACGGCTCTTAATTCTATTCATCTGGTCTTTGCACATTTGAATATAATCAGTATAATCTTTAATATAAGCTGTATCATAAACCGGCTTGTTTAACCAAGGGGTATTAAACGTTACCGACTCACCTTTACTTGCAATTGCACTTAAAGCAATTAATGCTTTTTTGTTCTTCGGCTCTGAATACATACATAGGTCAGAATACATCAATTTTAAACCGTATTTTTCGGCGATACAGAGCGATTCTTTAGTTAAACGGTCAAATATAGGTGTGTTGAAAGGAATGCACTCTGCGACGATATTTTCGGCACCTATTTTGTTAACCAACATTTGTACCCGCTCGTCCAATAACCGAGTACCAACCTGACTATGTTGGTCTCCTAAAGAGATGATAACATCGGTGGTGATTTCATTTAATAAATGCTCAAAAGATAAACGAGGAACATAATAAAAGTTGTCATCGGCAAATGACATCGTAAGCAACTTGTAAGCAATTCTTAAACCTTCCTCATTTTTAAAGTACAGTTTCGGAAACCAAGCACGATTGTTTTGCTTTTTGTCTTTTACAGTTGCGTCTTCAACAATTCTTAAACGAACGCCACTAATTAAAGGAATATTTTCCTTAGCACAAGCCTGTGACGCTTCAATTAATGATGATAACGTCATCGTATCGCATAATGCAACTGCTGAATAATTTTTTTCTTTTGCTGTTTTGGCAATCTGCGTTACTTTTAACATCGATTCGCCAATAGAAAAATCACTTCGACAAAAACAAATACCAGTCATATTTAATCCAATTCTGCTTCGATTATATTTTCCATTTTATTATAGTTTTCTTCCGCCAGTTTCTGACATTCTCTTTGTACTTTGCATTTCTGGCAAGCTTCGCAATCTTTGTCATAACAAGAAAACATTCCAAAACACCCCAATTTACAAACTATTGTATCTATGTCTGGCATTTTTTAACTCCCTGATATATTTACGACCATTAGAAACAGTCCGAAAAACGTTTGGGTGATTTTTCTGTAAATATGTCAACATCAAAAGAACTTCGCTTTTCGTACTATGTCTGTTCCTATGACAATATAATCTCATTTTAAGCGGTTGGTCAAGACACATTTTTAAAATAAAATGCGCCTGTGGACTACAATTTTTTTTGACAAATTTCCGAAAATCATTTATTTCATCGTTAAATGGTTGTTCATATCCAAAATCTTCTATGTTTTCATTAAGAGAAGAAAAAGATATATTTTTCTTTCTGTAAGAATTTATTAACGAATGTTTAATAGAAGTATTAAGGTAACGATAAAAAAGCTTTTCATCACCATTAAATTTTTTACGGCATTTAAGCAATATAATATAAGCGAACGCATATAATTCTTTTTCGTCTTTGCCTATACGACCGCTTAAATGCCGTAAATATATAACGGTTTGCTTCGGAAATATTTTTAGTATTTCTTTATTCAATAATTTCTTTCGGAATATATTGTTCTAAAACCTTAATACTTGCCGCTTGCATTTCATCGTTCATGCGGTTAATATAAGCAAGCTTAAATGCCGCTCTAAAGTCACCCAGAGTCCAGCCGAGGTTAGCTACATTAACCAAAACACGAATTGACGGAGCGAATTGAACTTCTGGATTGCTGCCTTCTGCACTATCTCGCATAATTTTTGCGAATTTAATAATCGAATCCAACAAGCCCTTTTGAATTGAACCGTCGCTTAACGAACCAATCGGAGTTTTTTTCAAAATAATATCTTTTTCGATTTCTTCCGGTAAATAATTAACCTTATGAACGATACCAAATCTTTCGTAGTTTGCAACGTTCTGTAATCTTGTTCCTTGATAATTACCGGTATTATCACCCGCACCGTTTGTGTTACCAGTTGCAAAGAATCTAAACTGCGGGTGTGGGCGGATTACACGATTAGCCGCGTCTGCTTCCTTAATAATCAAGGGTTTACCTTCCAAAACGGACTGGTAAATTGACAAAACTGCCGGCTCTGCAAAATCGTATTCATCTGCACAATATACCATACCGTGCAACATAGCATAAGGAAGCGGCCCTAATTCAAAAACTGTTTCACCATTTTTGACAACCCATTGTCCAACCACATTGGATTCTTCCAAACCTACTGTATGCTGAACTCGCATAAACGGTCTGTGTGTTCTGGCACAAAACTGTTCAATCATTGATGTTTTACCAACACCAGAATTACCGTAAAGATATGTCGGGATTTTAGACACGAAGCCAACAATAACAATTCTCAAGTCGTCTGGGTTAAAACAATAGTTAGAATCGATTTCTGGAATAAAGTCAGGTTCGTAAACCCCGTCCCACTCTTTTTTGTCCGCTACTACGAAAGATGTCGGTTTAGAATAAACCGGAAGTTTTGAATTAACATCAAATAATTCACGAATAGTTTGCTCTTGATTTATCATTATTGCCCTCTTATAAAATGTTTTTGCTTAATTGCTGAATAATAATTTTGCTTAAATCTTCTGGATTGTCAAGCACAGAGTAATTGGAGTAATACTTTTTAACTGCCGAAGTCTGTATGCCAATACCATAGATTTCAAAACCGCTAGTTTCTTCTATGTTCTTTACAACGTCTCTTAAATGATTACATTCTTCGCCATTACAACCGCAGACATTAGGTTGACCATCAGACATAACAAACATCATTTTTCTTTCTTCGGGTCGATTAGCTAAGTTACTCAAAGCCAAAAGAATACTTTCTCCGTCATCATTGCAATTATAATAATTTGAATGACTTCTCCCATTGTAAAAATAACAGAATCTACCAACAATTTTAGGGGTTAACTTTTCATTAAACCTTTTGAAAATAGCATTTTTTACCGAAGTTCTTCTGCCGTAATCTCCTCCAAAACTATCACTTCCTGTACTGAAACCCTGAACTTCACAGGGAATGTTTAAATGCTCTAAAATACGAGCAAATAAATAAGCCGCGGATATAGCACGCTGGCCTCTTCCTCCGCTCATAGAGCCGGAACAGTCGATTAACAAAGTGATTGCTGTATTTAATTGTGTGTTTTCATAATTCTTTTTGAAGACCCTATCATCGTTTAGTCTTAATCTGAATAAGTTATTGTTGCACAACTTGCCAGAACGTACACCTTTAATAATCGACTTTTTGGTTTTGGCGGCAAATAACCGCAATAACTTTTGTTTCATACCTAAAATACTTACATTAGGAGTCATAGATTCAACGGTATAACTATTGTATTCAGACGGAACTTCCCAAAAACCGTCTTCCGAACGGTTAACGACAGAATAAACTTTATCGTTAAAATCTTTCAATATAATACATGGGCCAGAAGGTTTATTATCGCCACTAGCGTCCCCCCCGACACCTATTTTGTTTGTCTTATCGGAAGTGCCTTTCGCCCTGATTTCTTTGAAAGCGTCTGAATTTGCAATCGCTCGTGCCAAAGCTTGTGTTAACTTTTCTTCATCATCGCCACTAGCGTCCGATTCGTCTTCACTACTGCCACCACTGCCATTAGCATTGTTTTTGTCTTGTGATTCGTCGGATTTATTAGGTTTACCCGATTCATCATTCTTTTCTTGACCTTTTGATGAATCGTTTTTAGAGTTTTTATCAGATGAATCGGAACCGCCTGATTTCTTATCCGAATTGGCATTTTCTTTTTCATTAGATTTGTCTGTATCACCAGACTTACCAGTTTTCTGTTGCTGGTTTTGCGAATCTTTATTTGTACCTGAATTTTGAGGCAGTTTAGAAAAATTAAATCTTCTTTTTAGCTGTTTGTAAATTTTTACAGCCAATTCGTACGATTCTTGAGTGGAAGATACGTTTTTAAGTTCTTCCTCATATTTGTCTAAAAACTCTAATTCTTGCATTGGATAGCTCAATATTAATTGAGCGAACGTATTTTGCCCAGCTAAATAACGAATTTTCGGAATTAGCATAGCAAGCGCTTTTTCCTCTTTGCTTAAATTAGGATTAGCAATAGCTGCCATCGTATAATCTAATATATACTGCTGGCAATGTAAAAGATATTGTTTAGCTTCTAAGTAGTCAGAAGAAACAACTTTTTCAATATAAGCATCTTCAATAATATTAAAAATCTGTCCAACACCAGAAGATATATCAACCTTGTTTTTCCGAGTAATGGAAAAATCAGTATGATTTACATGACCTAATTCGTGGAACATAAAACCAAAAGTTAAGTCTAAATGCTTTTGTGTAATGTTATCGGGAAGTGACGGCAGATTAATTAAAACGGGTTTACCGTCAGCGTCAACAGATGTATAAGCACCGTCTCCTTTATAACGAACTTGAACCTTTGAATTAGATAAAATTCTAGTGATACGGGGAATAGCACTTACCCACTTAAAAATATTGCTTAACATATTTAATCCCTCTTATTAAAACTTTAAGCAATATAACAAAAATAAATTAAAAGTCAATATTATGACTATGGCTTTCCTTAGAAACTGCCGAAACCTTTTTTCTCTATTTCCTCAACTGTTTTTTGTTTTATCTTATCTTGTATTCTAATAGACATTCTTTTATTTAATAAATTTTTATAAGCTTCGTATAATGAAGCGAATTTAAATCTATTAATACCTAACGGAGATAAAAATTTAGATAATTCTGTAATTGTACTACAGCTTTTTGTTACAGCAACGGTATCTATTTTTTTACTTCTTGTTTTTCCGCTGTTTAACGCGAAAGAATCAAATTGAGACTTGCCCATTTCATCTATATAATGAAGCTGAACACAAGCAACTGTAGCGGTAGAATTTAAAAAAACTACAAATTTTATATCATTCATACGGATTTCCTTGTAATATCATTAAATTACTATATGGTTTTGCGTTTTTAATAGCGTCAATTACTTCAGTATAATAAACTTCATTAGGGTCTTTACCCGCTGGTAAAGTAGCTATCTTCAGATTAAAACCAAAAGTATTTAATTTTTGTGCCGCTTCTAAAGCATCGAGGTAGGCCATTGACTCACCATCCCACATAATAATTATCGTTCTTAGACCCTGTTTTTTTAAGCTTAGAAAACGAGATAATTGGTCATCAGCTCCTTGTAAGTTAATAGATAAATGCTTACCAAAAGAACCAACAACGCCAAAATCTTGTGACAAACCGCTTTTATCTAAAGCCATTTGTGTAGCTATAACATCAAAAACGCCTTCATTAACAATAATAGTATTATAACCGATAATGTTATTACCATTATATAAAAGCTTACCTGTTGAAGCCACCTGAGACGGAAATTGATATTTATTCGGGGCTAATCCGGTAATATCTCTGCCTTGAAATGTTACCAAGCTACCGTCCAAATCTCTAACCGGAATTATGATTCGTTTTTGAAATACTTGGACTTTCTCTCCGTTTTCGGTGTTAAAACGCCATTCTCCAGATTCGCAATATCGTAAATCAAACAATTGTGTATAATAATTGTCTATACCACGTCTTAACAAATATTCAAGATTATCTCCATTTGGCAAAGGTAAAGGTATATTAGCGGGCAAAATTAATCCGTCATTGGTAACGTTTTTAATCGGCTGTCTATAGATTTTCTTAGGAATCCAACCCAATTCTTTACAAACATTTTCGATAATTTCATAAACTACGCTATTGTTATCTGCTTGAGAAACAGCTTTAACGAATCCGAATTTATTAAATTTCTTTTGGCACGAACCCGAAAAGCAGTTACCCAAACCTGTATCAGCATTTATATATACTTTCCATTTAGATTGTCCACAAAACGGGCAAGTTCTAACATTTAATTGTGTTCCGCTAGAGCCATAAGTTTTCTTATATGATATTCCTTCTCTTTGCAGATAATATTCAATATCAAAATTTTCTAATAAATCTTCACTCATTTGTAGCCCATAGCTCTTAAACGACATTGTACACAATCAACGCCAATATGCCACGTTATCTTTTTACAAATACGACAATAACACATTATAACTTTTTTCTTACTCATGCGAGCAATAAAACAAGGACAACGCTTCTTATTAACATTTCCATTCTGGCAATTACCGCGACATAAGCACGGTAACGCTTGCACTGCTATTATTTCATTTTCTTCCATTAGCTTTTCGCCAAAACTTTAGTAATAAATTTACCTTTAGAAATGTCTCGTTTAATTTTTAATGTAATATCCATTTCTCCAGTTCTTGACGCCGCAAAGAACAAACGCGCTTCATTCAGCATTTTTTCTTCATCGGTACAGTTAATGGAGATAACAATATCGGCGGTTCTGATTTTACCCAAATCTTCTGCAACGTGTGTCATATCAGCGACTTTAGCTTTTACGCCCTCTCGGTTTGTCTGTGTTGCCGTTAATACTGCTAAATCATAATGTTGCCCGATAGCTCTTAAATCTTCGTAAATAGAGGTTAAACCGTCTCGTTTCTCACTAAAATTCATTTCTGGACGCATAATATCTGCATAATCAACAACCAGCAAATCATAATTAATATTTAAATCAGCCTGTCTTTTTTCAACCAATCTTCTAATATCAGAAGCCTTCATTTGACCAGTAGGAAATTCTTGAATATCTAAAATACCGGCTTTGCTCATAACTTGTTTCAAAACACTTTCGGTTGTTTGAATGTGCTGTAAATCTGCCGACAAGTCATTAATTTTTATATCAGCTAAGTTAGCGTCGCACCTTTCTGAAATAATATCTTTACTTACTTCCAAGCTAATATACAAAACATTGTAACCAGCCAAGGCAGCGTTTAGCCCAAAATTAACAAGACCCATAGTTTTACCGGTTTTAGGCCCGCCCATAATCAAAGACAGTTCTCTTTTACCCCAGCCTTTACTGCGCAAGCAATTATCTAATTCTGGAATGCCAGTGGTTATCCCTTGTTCCTTGGCTTTACCTAACAACAAGAGTCTTCTATTTTCCATACGCTCGTCTATACTTCCGAAATAACTATATGTTTCAAATTCAGAAGAAGCCCCAACCTGCAAAGCGTTCTTCATGGTTTTTTCAATATATGAAAAATCACCATTTTCTAATTTTGGAACACAATCAACAAAAGCTTTCTGTACTGCTTGGTGTTTAGCAAAAACAACGATGTCATCTATTAATTTTTCTTTCGCTACAAGCTTTTGCATAGTAAAAATTTGATTAAGCTTGTCTTTAACAATATCTTTTATGTCGTCACGGATAATCTTTTTATCCGACTTTTCTTTTAGCTCTTGAACCAATGATTTAATTTGAATGGCTTGCTTGTACTTTTTAAAATGTGCCAAGGCTATATCAACAATAATTCCGTTTGATACATTATCAAAATATTCCGGCTTTACCAACCCGTCTATTCTACGCATAAAATTTGTATCTGTAATGATGTTGTATGTTAATTCGTCTTGAATAGACTCTCCAAAGTTATAGGTATTCATTGTGTCTCCTTCTCGTTGATAGAGCTAATATAGCAAATTAATTTTGTTTTTCAAGAAATAAATTTACTGACGGCTTCAAAAAATCATATTGACAACTATTTAACCACATTTCTTTTATTTCTTCTACAAGATTCGGATTATAAAGGTGTGTAACTAAAGGTATGTGCTTCCATAAATGTTCTTTAATTAATATTTTATTGGCAAAAGAAATATATAATCCATAAGGGATTCCTATCTTGTCCGCTTCTATTCTGCCTTTAATAACGGCTTTGATTGTGTGTTTTGGATTCTTGTATAAATCTTCTGCTTTTACTCCTCTTTTAACTATTGCTTCTTGAAAATCTTCGTACCGACGATAGTATTCTTTGTATAGCCACTTATATTCTTCAAAGAAAATAATATTTGAATTAACTGGATGATAAAGCTGATAATCGGGCCACTTGGTTAAAAAAAGATTAGCTTCCTGAGAAACTTTAAAATCTTTCTTGGAAGCTAATCTTTCTAATTCATACCAATTCTTAATCAGTTTATTTGGACAATTGATGATGAACTCGTTCATTTTATTTGCCGATAATGTTTCATTATGTTTTGATTTTGTTCTAAATACCTGATAATCTCTAACCGGTTATTATATAATTTATTATATTCATTCTTTGGAACGCAAATATAGTTTTCAACTTTCTTATACTGCGGATATTCTAAAGAAATAGGTGCCGGTGGAGTTGGATGTACTGTTTCTACATCATTTAATAATAGATTTTTGTTCGAGCAGGACATCAAGATTATGCAAAGCATTAAGGTCATTATCTTTTTCATCTGGATAATCTTTCTTCTTTTGAGAATTGTATTTAATTGTTGCGTTATTATTAGCGTCATTTACAACATTAATTTCATTTGCTTGTTTATCAGCTTTGCTTAACTTTAATAAACAAATTTCTTTTTCCTGTTGTAACATTTCGATTCTTTTAGATTGTAAGCTCATTATACAAATCGAAATAACTAAACCGAAAAGTAAAATGCCAATAATTTTTGATTTCACCGGATTCATTATACAACAACTTTCAAAATAGTGGTATTAGAAGATGTTTTTTCTTTTGACTTAGAATGATACACTTGTAACAATTCATTAATTTTATAACCAATAATACCGTCTACGTTCTGCAAGTCAATAACAAAACCTAGGCGGTCTTTATTCTTTTTGAAAATCGTAGTGTTTAATGTTGCTCGTCCGTTAATATGTAATGCGTTAAAATTATAAGCATTATTACCAGTAAGACTCCCAGCACGCGAATAATTATAGCCAATACGACTACTGTGAATATGACCGGACAGAAAATAATCAATAGTAAGGCCCTCGTCAGAATATTTTGACTTAACCTGATTAATCGCTTTTTCCAAATCTTGAGAATATGTGTGACCATGCGTGGCATAAATATTTGTACCTTTGTATGTTAATAATATTTCTAAACCTTCGCCAAGGAAATCAATATCAGAATTAATAAAATAGCCTTTTAATAATTGATAAATTGTGTGGTCATAATTATCAGAAGCTATTTGTTTAGAAAAACCAATTTCCGGCAATCTTCTGGATTCGTTTCCCCAACAACTAACAATACTAATATGATATTTATTTGCAACCTCTGTGATAACCTGTTGTAATAATTGTACTGCACCGACAATAATAGAAGCTCGATTATCAACGTTAGCAACGATTTCGTCTAGTCTTCTGTCTGAATTTATTAAATCCCCCCCTAAGACGATTAAAACATCTTTGATTTTGTATAAATCAAAAACTTTCATAGATTCTAAAACATATTTTCTTAATCTTTGTCCGGCAACATCCCAATTATAAACATTATTGTCTAATTCGACTCCTTCGCCGAAATGAGTATCGCTAATATGTAAAATGCCAAAATCACCATTTTCGCTTTTAGCAATGTTCGGTATTTTAGATTTTGTGCAATATTCCACTTTTTCTAAAATAGCCAACGATAATTCTTCTATGGTATTATGATACCGCGCCGTTTCTCTCCAAGTTTTTCTTTCAATTCTGTTTATATCCTGAGTTTTCTGGTTTTTTCGGACAAGTGATTGTGTATATTCTAATAATTCTTCTTTGCTTAAATCGTCTTGAATAACATCGCCGTATCTATCTAAACAATATTTATCACACAATCTATAAAAGGCGCTTTTAGAAATACCCAAAGCCTTGGCTGCTAAAAATTTGTTTCCATATTGCTTAATTGCACTAGAAACTTCTTCTAACGTTAAACTCATTATTTTACTCCGAAGTTGAACTTAGGAGCTTTTATATACTATTAAAATCATATTGTCAATAAAAAATATGTCGCCGAAAATTAATCCGGCGACATCCTGTATTAACGTTTATTTCCTAAGGTTTCTATGTCGTTCGACTCTATTCTTAGCCCAACCTCCGAACATACTAAGTGAAGGTCCTAATTTCTCGCATAGCGCTCGGATAACCGCGATTACCTTGTTATTCATATTCCACTTAAAAATTCCGGCTAGTAAGTCTAAAATATTAAGCACCACACCCAGCACTAACCAAATAATGCCGAACCAAAATATTATATCTCCAAAAACCGGATATGTGTTGGCTAATTGCATAATCAACTCGAATAAAATTTCCCCTTCCATAGCACCCTCTATTCAACATAATGTTTCCTGTAACTTTGACCTTACATTATTGTATCATAGATGGAATAAACAGCTCAAGGAAAGATTAACTCCGACCAGACTCCATTAATTTTCCTTTTTTCATAGCCTTGTAATACAGGTAACTCTTGCCTTCTGGAGCGTCTTTATCATCAAGCCACAAGACCGATTCTTCTGCAACCTTAGTTGGGTCGCCACGATTCAGCATAAAGAAATCAGAATAAAACATATTCATTGTGTAAAACCAGTCATACATATTATAACGTTTAGTTTCAAAATCAATTCCTTTAGCTTCGGCAACAGCAGTTGTTTCATCTAAAGACCAATGAGCACCAACTGTGTTATCATCGTTTTTCATTTCAGCAACGGCTTTTTCCGCTGTATATTCGGTAAAATGTGGGCCATGAATAACCATTTCCAAATCACAATGTAATTCTTCAACTTCATCTGGCAAAACTTTTTCAGCTTTTTCAATAAAGTGTTCAATCTTTTTGGTAATATGTTTCATAATCTCCGGCTTGCTTTTATATTCAGCCGCATATTCCATTAATTCTTTAAACCAGCACATAATTGTACCCTTTCATAATAATTAAATTAAAATTTATTTTTGACCAAAAACACTAGAAACCGGCGCTTTATTCTTGCTTTCGTCTAGTCTTTTTAATACTTCGTTTAATTGTGCTTTAATGCTATCATTTTCTTTTTGTAAGTCGCGATACTTTGCATTAAGTTCGTCAGTCGCTTTTGTCGCCTGTTCAACTTTCAAAGCTTCGTTTTCTTTATAAATAGCCATAATCTTATCTCGATATGTTTTCAAAGCTTCTGCACCTTTGGGAACCTGAACAACCAATTCATCAATAATCTTTTTCTTTGTTTCTTCAAATTCTTTCAAAGCTGCTTTTCCAGATTCCGTAGTTAAAGCTATCTCTTGAGCTTTCACGAAATCCTCCTTTACTTCTTCTTTTATATCGGTCTGTAAAGCTTCATCAGCAGGATTTTTGGGGGTCATATTAGGAAATTTTTTAAACAGTTCTTTAGTTAAATCTTGCATATTTAACGGATTGGGAGCGGTTGGATTCATAACAAATTCATTTGCCATTTATAAATTCCTTACAATAATAAAAATAAAAGGGCGGCGTTAACCGCCCTTTGTTTAGTTAAGCAGTAGCTGTACTTGTCGAACCTGTAGTTGGTTTATAATGAGCAATTACAAAATTTTCCATTTGAGACAATAATTCAGCATTATTGGCTTTGGTTTTGTAAGTATTCAGCTCATTCATAATAGCTTCGTCATGGTAGCTACGAGCCTGTTCACGAGTTAACAGACCTTCCGCACGGATAACGTCAATAATCTGTCTTGTGTTAGAAGTATTATTGGCATTTACATCACAGAACTGTTGCTGTAAGTTGTAGTTCAATTTACAGAAATCATCCTGTAAAGCATGACCTAACAAGCAGAAGTTCTTATCAGAAGCGATAACGGAATCCTTAATCGCGTCTTTAATGATGTAAGCGTTTTCCTTAACAGCACAACCAACTTGGTCCATTTTGCTTTTCAGTTCGCAGCAGCAAGAACTAATTTCATTTTCAATGCCATTAGTTACTTGTAAGATTTGCGAGTTCAAACCGCCAAAGCCTTGACACAGGGCAGATTGAATTTGACGCAAATCGTCTTGAATTTGCTGTTGAGTAAATTTACCGTCGTTGATAGACTGAGCTACGGATTGAGCTAAAGAACGAATATTAGAAAGCTGAGAATTAATTTCGGCATTAGGAACTTGTTGGTTGTAACCGTCGAAGCCGAAACCACCTAACCATCTAAAGGCATACAGCCAGATTAAATACATTACCTTATGTTACAATATAACCGCTTCCGTTATATTTCTTTGGTTTTCACCAAAGGTCAAACTATATCTTATAAACTATTAGTTTATCTCTGCACTTCGATTCTGCTTAGAATCTACTCCTCTAGGGATAGTCGTTGAGCCTTATTCTTGCTTTCGTTTAGAATCTTGGCGGCTGATTGCCCAATCTTTATATTTTTCAAACATTCGCACTTATCTTTTCAAATTATGCTGTAGTATATAAAGCTCTAAGGGTTTTCCAGCAATTCACAGAGTTTTAAATCCGCTAATGAGAAATGAAAAATTATCTCGTCCAAACGAAACCACCAGCTGTTTTTGTTTTGCCTAGAATACATAAATTTATAGAACATCTATTAATTTTTGTAGCTTCTGAGGCGGCTATAGTAGTCTCGAATTTATTAATAACCGTGCCTTCTATTGTCTTTTGGTATATAAATCCTTTAAATACAGGCGATTCTATACCTTTCTTACCATACATAGGGTTATTACTTCCTTTGGAATTTTTATTAAGCACATTTATTTTATGCTTTTGATTTTCCAATGCTGTACACCATTCTAAATTTTCTACTTTGTTATTTTCTTTATTGCCGTCAATATGATTTACTTGTGGCAAATTTTCTGTATTTGGTAAAAAACTTTTAGCAACCAGCCTATGTACATAGAATTGCTTGATTGAATTATGAGAACATAAATTAACTGCTAAATAAGAATTTTTAGAAAAAGTTTTTACAATCCGTTCTTTAGCGTTCTTATATTGTCTCTTAATTCTTCCAAGGTTACTAACCGAGTATTCGGTGTCTTCGATTCGTTTCCATATTTCTATTACGTTCCCCATCTGAAACACCTTTTCATTAAGCATTAAGCTAACGGATTGTTGAAGCCATTGCAATAACCGTCTCTGTTATCGCCCATTTTGGCTAAAAGTAAATTCGGGTCAATTCCATCCATTGTAGGATACCTTTCAAAAATAATAATATAGTTACAATTATATTCGTCAACTCGCTTATCGAACTACAAAATCTCGATTACGGGACTAATAGCTTTCCGGTGCAAGTGGCTATCATTAGATATAAGTAAGCGCTAATTACATATATTATTGCTTATATCTAGCACCTTTTCCCTCGAGAAAATCCATGCGAATATTGATTTTGTCTATATCTTCTTTACACTTGGCAATATCAACTTCATTTACGTCAACTTTTATTGCCAAACTGTCAACTTTTTCTTCGATACGCTGTAGTATAGTCGCATAGTTTTCCACTTGGTTAGTAATTTTGGTTTGTTCTTGATGAATACCTTCCAACTCCGCGTTAGTTTTCTGTGTATAACCAATAAAGAAACCAAGAAATGATATGAGCAGCGGTAGTCCATAATTTTTAAAGTTTTTTAAACTAAAAGGATTCATACTTCGACTCGTATCATTTGTTCAAATTACAAATATATTATATCCGTCTTTTTATCCTAATGTCAATAGGCAAAAGCGGAGAGAAAAATGCAGGTGTGGATTTACTACACTTTCTCTCCGCTTTTTGGCATTTGTTGTAAGTACAAACTATAATAAATAGCACTAAAAGTCAAAACAAAATTGTAGGATATTTTTACAAAACAAATATTTTTATAAAAGCAATCCCAAATCCAAAAACGAATCCATACATCAACTCAGCTAAATTTTTGGGCTGACCAATCCATTCCGGCAATCGGTACATCTTCGGATTATTCTCAAATAAACGCCAAGCTAAGAAATAACAAGGTGCGGCCATACATCCAATAAGAACATAACCCCATGAAATAAACGCCAGTGGTAACATTGGGCAACCATATCTTAATATAGAATACCAAAAATCATAATAACCACTATATAATTGTAACTGATAAGGGATATTAAGTTTATTTAGAATCCAATTAATTCCTTTATAAACCCAATCTAGCGGATAACGATACCACCGATTATAATTCGATTCGTTTTGATTATGATTTCTTCCGGCGTCTAAAATACAACCAATTGCGCGCGACCAATGCTGAAACTGAATCCACACCGAATCGACAACAGCTATTAGAACACCTAACCACCCCTCTGTTATTAAAAACATCGGAATTAAAGCGCAAATCATAACAATACTTTGAAAGGTACGAGAACCAATAACCGGAATATTTTCACCCCAACCGCCATACCAACGACGTAATAAAGCCCATAACAAACCGTAACATATTGCATTAAACATTTAATTTCTCCATGATTTTATCTAGTTTTTCGTCCATAAGAGCTTGTTTTTCTTTAATCTCCCGAACGTCTGCAACCAAAGCCTCTAAATATTCATTATCTTGCTTTTGCAACTCCTTTAAAATATCTGTATTAGTAGCTTCGGTTACATTCATAACGAAGTTCGCCACCTGCAAAATGTTTGCGAGTCGCGCCAAAGATTCCCATTCATCTACCGGGATATTAGCTTCGTTATTCTCATCCATATTATCGTCTTTCTATAATATTATACCCTATATTGCTGAAATAAATAAAATTTTTCGCATAACTGATATTATGAATAGTTTATATCCCGTAGGAAGTGTATATATTGGTACTCAATCAACCTGCCCATTAACAGCTTTAATACCAAATAGTACATGGGAATTAATAGCCGCAGATAGAGTTTTACAGGGGTCAAGCGGCAGTCATGGCGCTGGTAGTACAGTTGAAGCAGGTGTGCCTGAAATTTACGGTACTGCAAGAGATGTTACTTCTAAATCGGACACTTCTCAAATTGCGACAGGAGCTTTTTACCCTGTACAAAATTCTGCTGGTGGTAGAGGCGGAACTTATAATGGAACTAATGGTTCTACTGGTTATTGGCGAACAGGATTCGCGGCGTCTCGTTGTTCCTCTGTTTACGGCAAATCATCTACTGTCCAACCACCCGCCTATGTTGTTAATATTTGGCGTAGGAGTACATAAACAAAAATAAAGGCATCCGTTCTGGACGCCTTTATTTCTTAGACTAGAATTTTTTAGTTGATAAGAAGCAAAAATATCTACTAAAAATCTCCTCGCAGGTGACCACCCCAAGCAGTTCTAGTACATAATAATATGACAAATTATTGTCTTCAATAAGTGTTCGAACAACTTATGATAATAAATTACTTTCAAATTTTAGGATAATCAAGCAAAATTTTTATTATTCCTAGGATTTTATTTTTTCTTTTTCTCAATAAATAAATTCAGATACAAATATAAACATAAGTGGTCAAAAATTAACCACAGAGAGGTTTTATGTCTCTCTGTGGTATATCCCTAGCTAAAATTAGCAAATTGCTCTGTAGAGCTAAAAAATAGGGCTTAATTACTTCTTTTTAGTTTTCTTGCATGTCATGGTCAGTTTTCTCCAAAAAATAAATTTATCTCATCTTGCTTCCAAGGTTTGATATTTTCAAAAATTTCTCCGTCTCTAATCTTCTCCCACTCGATTCTTGCTTGAGAGAAATCTCCGGATTCGATATATTTCTTTATATCCGAATCGCTCCAAGCGTCGTATAAATAATATATCAAACTCTTTAACGCTTCTTTCTGGTTATCATTCCAATTGCCCTCCGGAAGCTTTATTCTATCTAAATGAGCTTTTAATACTTTTTTAGCTTTATCTTCGGTAATTGTATCTCCTTTTTGTACAGGAGAACCGTCTTCATAATTATCTAACCAATAACCAATATGATACTTACCGCTGAAACAAGGTTTTGCTTCGGGATAAAACGGGGTATATTTTGTTATTAATTCAAGAGCTGTTGTCATTGATTTTCCCTTATATATTCTAATTTTGAATAGCCATTAACGTCAAAACGACCATAACCACCCCATATAGAATCAGCAGCAGAACCTCCGCACCAAGTAGCGTTCTTTCCACCATAACCGTTACTTTCTAATTCTACATCAAAATAATTATTAAATGTAGAACCCCGATTAACAGATATAGTACCACCACTACCGGCGCCACCTGACGCACCTGCTCCATAATTACATTGAATTAAGGTGTACCAAGTATTTGGGTTATCCCAACTGGCTACTTGTAAAATAGAAGCGGCTTGTTGTCCGCCCGTAATAATTCTTAAATAACATCGGGTATTAAAATACATCTTACCAATAAAACCCGCTGCTGACCCCGGGCCGTTGCAGCCGATGTAGCACCAGCAGGTCGTATTGCCGCCGCCAATTAACCAAATTTTATAAACACCGGGCATATAAATAGGTATAACATCTGAAGTTACCGTTGAAGCCGGATTCGCCATTTCATATACAGATTGCGAGGGAGTATAAGATTGCAGATTATAAACTAATTGGTTATTGTAATATACTTTTTTAATAGAATGAGCAACACCGGAAGATGTTGTAAATATCAATCCAGATGTTGCCCTATCTTTTATTTTTTGACCATTAAAATATATTGCCATGAACTTTATTCTTTAACAAAGTAAATAACACCAGATTCCATAGAAGACGGTACCGAATCGACCAATTTAAATTTATTATTAATAAAATTAGAATTTACGCTTTTTTGAGATACGTCAGTAACTGCAATGTTTGGTACATTTATTTGAGTTGTAAAAGTTTTAATACCAGAAGCCGATTCGTCCCCGGAGTTATGAAAGACAGTTTTATCTAATTCGTCTAAAGTATCTTCTAATCCGTCAATAATTTGGACGTTTATTTTATTATTTGCCATAATATTTCTCTATTTATTTAACTGATTACGCCAAGATTGTCTAAGATTATGTAATTGCTCGGGGTCATAAGGTAATGGTTGATTAGCCAAAAAGGCTTCTATATTTTTAAGAAGCTTATAATCTGTTTCGGCAAGTTTTTGTTTTAACTTGGCTTCTTTAATTTCTTTTTCGGAAACCGATTCGTTTTTATTTTTAATAAGACTCCAAGCATTTTTATTAAAAATAATATCGTAACCTTCCTTGGCTGCGGGAGGTTCTAATAAAGTTCCGTTTTCTGGAATAAGATATTCACCCGGTTTGGCAGCATTTTCATATAAAAATTCTGTACCGATGAGTTTATGAGAGGTCTTGTCATACAAATATACAATTTTGTCTGTCATTATTTTACCCTTTTGTTTTTTATATAGTATAACAAAACAGACAAAAGAAATCAATAAATACGAGAACCCCTGCATCTTCGCAATAACTAGGATAGCAGGGGTTGTAGAAATAAAGACACCAAAATAATACTTCTAAATTACAAAAGTGTCAACACTTATTTAATATTTTTTATTGGTGCCAAACTTGCCAATAATAATATTATAATTTAAGGTCATCAACATCATCTGTATCAGATGTTATCTTTATAGCATATAAATTTTAAAAGTCAACAAGTTTTTGATAAAAGTTTAGGATATATCGAAGCCGGTCTGCCAGATATTACTGGGTCAGCCACAACCACAACGATTTTCAACAATACTAGAAATCAGGACGGAACATCTGGCGCAATAACAACAACCCAAAATGGAACAATAGCCCTTTCAAGTGGCGGTGGTCAGCAAGGTTTATATTCGATGAGCTTTAAAGCAAGCAATTCTAACGGCATTTATGGCAAATCATCTACAGTTACTCCTTTAACAATAACAACAAGATATTTAATAAAATACTAATATTTTATAAGATACCGAACCGTTAAAGTAAGAGGCGTTACTGTATTACTTTTGCCATAAATCGAAGATACTCCCGAATTATTGCCAGAGATACTAAATTCGTTAGCAAAATTGAACCAACCGGAACCCCCACCAACACCATTATTGCCGCCACCTGATAAACTGGGGTCTTTATAACGATAACTAGTTAAGTGGGTATGAGTAATATCTGGCAGACCGGCTTCGATATATGTACCGACTGTTTGAGAACCCATTAAATACCGATTCGTCATATTTGGCAAGCCGAATGTAGTAGAACCGTCACCCGTGCCGTATTTAGTGCCGATAGCAGCAAACAATTTGGCATAGGTAGTTCTGGAAACGTTTTGACCATTGCAATCTAACCACCCAGAGGGTATAGTATTACCCATATAAGGCATAACCATTCCGGCTGGAAGGAATGTATTCATAATATCAGTTATGCGACTATTTGTCCAAACAGTTGTAGCGATATGATTAGTGTTGCTGTTTGCCGAAGGGGATGGAGCGTAAGCCACCATTGTTCCGTTTGGATAAATTTCAGTCCCTACTTGAGCATATTTTTCAACACCGTCAATAGTTCTGTTTGCTTGAATACGCACTCTGTGTCGCCCATCTGTATTCTTTTCAAATTCTAATGCAGCCCACCTTTTTCCATTTTTATCATTAGCGTTTACATTTTTATATAAATTTACAGTAGGATTTTCATTGAAATCAATTTCATTATGCTGTAAATATATATTTGAAATAAAATTCTTATTACCAGCAATAAATTGGTTTCCGGTTAAGCTAACTTTTGAATTTAATTGTTGCGCCAAGTCTTCTTGATTCTCTATATTGCCTTGAATAGCGCCCCAGTTTAATGTATCTCCTGCAACACCTAAAAACTCCCAGTGGTCGCTAAACCAATAGTATTCCTGAAATTGTCCGGCGTTAACATAACCAACCAAATAACAATCGCCGTCTAGGTTGTTTTCTGTCGGTAAATCATTAATAGTATCTACACGCCCTTTTACTTTAATAACCGTGCCGAGTCTGTCCAAAATGTCTTGGCATTGTTGCTGGCTTTGAGCTGCCTCAGAAGCCGAATTGGAAGAAGCTTCTGCCCAACTTTTAGAAGCTTCGGCATAAACACGACTCGAATGCTCATCTGCTTCTATTGCCTGAACTTCTTCATCTGTACCGGTTGACCAAGTTCTTGCCTTAGCAATTTCTACTTCTGCATTTGCATTAAAGTCATTTGTTTTGCTTGTAGCATTGTCATTAAAAGTTGTTGTTTTACTGGCCGCATTATTATCAAATGCTGTGGTTTTACTTGTGGCATTTGTATTAAAGTCGTTAGTCTTATTTGTAGCGTTAGTATTATATTCTTCTAATCCCTCGGCTCTTTCTGTGTCAAAGGTATTTTGAATTTTAGAAATCTGATTGGCGCCTTCTGCAATAACAAGACCAACCTGCTTTGTACCCTCCGCTGTTACACCCGCTTGAGCTTCATTAAAATCTAACGGCTCCGGATTCGGTAATTCTTGGTCGTTATCCCAAGACAAAACGCCATTCTCTACTTTAGGAACAAAAGTAGCTCCGTCACGACCTACAATTGTTTTTGAAAACCAACGCAATTCTAACTTTAAATTAGCAGGAATCGGGCTGACAAAAGTAACTCGTTTACCCATTTCTGTAATTTCATAGTTCTCGGTAGGAAGAATCGTGTGTTCTACTAAGACCATCATATCTTCCTTAGTTTCACAATTCTCGCCAACCAAATCAACATATAATGTTTCAGATGTAGGCGTTCCTAAGTCCATTAAATTTAATTTAGAAACATTAGCAACTTTTTGCCAAGTAGCATTAGAACCGTCTTCATTAATATCTACTAAGCCATAAAATTGTCTATCAGTTGTATTAAACCACATACAACCTAAATCATCAAAAGTAACGTCGGGAGGAGTAGGGCCAGAAAAATTCGTTTTTAACGAATCATCTCTGTCCAACAACATTTGTCTACTATCTTTAACCGCATCTTCGCCGAGAATATCAGGATATACTTGCATTATTTCATCTTCCTAATAGAACGAGTTATAATATGTTGTGGAGAACCGTCGCCCCCAGAGTTTCTAAATCTAAGCAGTTCGCCCCATAAACCACCATTAGAACCGACTACCTGCCAGCCAGACCAAGAACCGTCAGCAGGGATTTGTGTTGTCCAATTACCACCGCCGGAAGTAGCATTTGTTTCAGCTAAATAATTGGGGCTGGCGGGGTTCATTTTACCAACGCTTGTGTTTCCATATTTATTAAAGCAATTTCTTCTATCGGGCATACGGAAAGTCGAAGTTCCGTCTCCAGAAGAAAACTTGCCGTGTAAGTGGTCATTAATCCAAGAAACATCGGTAACAACCATACCGTAACTAGTAGCAAAATTCCAAGCTTCTGGATAATCCGAACGTTTTAATACCTGTCCGACTTCTTCAACCCAGCCAGAAGGAATAATGTCACCGTCCCAATCCATTCTAAAACCAATTGGGAAGCCTTCAAAGCCTTGCTTAATAGGAATCCAAACGCCGTCGCCTCGCAAAAAGTTACTTCTATTATTTATACCCGGAGCTGGCAATACGCCGGTAGTACCGTCATTTTGTTCCGTGGCACCTTTAAAGGTGGCATAAGAAGATGTGTTAACGTTAGACATATCTTTCTTAGCCAAGGTTGCAACAATATTGTCAATACCGGTTTTATCATAAGTTCCTACTTGTGAAGCCGTAACTTTGTGCGGATTAGAAACATTATTTAAGTGAGCATTAAATTGAGTTGTATCTACATTTACTTTATTCAAATCAGAAAGCAATACAAAGCCGTCTGTAGCTTCTTGAACATCTGGGTCAAAACATAAATAAAGTTTACCTTTACCGATGACTTTGCCTTCGTCATTTATTTCTGGCTGATAATAAAACTGGCCCTGAACGATGTCAGTCGGAAATTCATCGCCAGCAAAATTAGTTCGGTTGGACATATCGTTATTCATTAACGCTTCCAAACTATCAGACATAAAATCATCTTCTGTTAATATTCTATAAGCTTGTGTCATTTAATATCCTTCCGAAACCCACGATAAAGAACCTGATAATTTATTTCCTTGTTCATCAAGCAATCTAAATAAAAAGCCCTCTTTGGTAATGTTATCAATTTCTACTTTATGAGCAACTTCTGTGCCGCCAGATTGAACTCCGATAACTTTGGGCGGTTTAATATATTTTCTACTAAATTTTACCACACCATCGTTGCCAGAATCCACTAAGTTATCACCTCTATCGAAAACATCTGGCACATCAACAACCATTTTAAGTTTTTTCAGTCTTATTCTGTCCAAACCAACGCTTCGTAAAACCATACGAAACATAGCTGATTCAAATTCATAATAACCGGGAATATAGGTTGTAAACTTATCATAACCGATTGGCGCACCGCGTTTTAATTCTGCTTCAAAATCAACGGGGTTAGTAGGCAATTTAGAAATATATAAGTCAGAATATACACCATTTGCCTTACGAACCCAATCGTCCGAAATCTTCATTTCTTCGTTAAGCTTTTGTTTAATCTTTTTTGCAATGCTTGACGAAATATATCCAACTTCTTCAAATTCTCTGACGAAATGCGAAATTCTTTGATTGCGAGATTCAATCATAAAATTTTCATATTCGGTTTTAATAACCTTTTTAGCCAAATCTTGACTAATATTAAAGGTCTCAAATAATCTACGTCCGAGAATACGGTCAAATTCAGAATCGATAACTAACGAGTTTTCAACCAAAGCGTCATAATCAATATAATAAAAATCGTCCCATGGTTTACCACCATCGGCAGAATCCCACTCAAAGGTAGCCTCAAACCAATGTATTAAAGCCTTTTTATTATAATGAATTACTGCGCCCATTTTAAGCCATGGTAAAAGTAAAGTCTAACTCTAAACTATCTAACGCGCCTTTATTAATAACTTCAAAAGTTGTTCTGTCAATAAAAACATCTGCCGCGTTTTTAACACCGGCTTCTGTAATAGCTCCTGTAGCAACACCGGGCGCGAAATTGGTAGCAATCATAAAGCTTTTAGTATTAGCTGTATGCGAATATTCGGCGTCTTGTTGTGCAAGCTGACTTTCCAAGGCGACATCTGTACCAACTTGAGGAGTTGTACCAGTGCCAACCGCAATAATACTCATGTGAGCCGGTCTAGCAGGAGAACCAATAGCAGCAGCAATAAAGTCAAATCCGGTATTTAAGATGACGTTTTTAGAAACGGTTTGTTTACAAACACCATTCGGGCCAATTAATTTTGCGTGCATTACACCGGATAATTGAATTGTGTTTTTCATTATTTTCCTCTATCTAAGATTCATTTGATTAAAAGAGCCTAAAGGAGCTAACGATTTAGATTGAGATAAAATCTTTAAATCCTTTGAGAAACCCACCATTAAAATTCTGGTTGTAGCAGATTGACTAATACAAATTAAAATTGGTTCGTCTCTACTAAAGTCGGTATTTACTGTTAATGTCTCCTCGTTACTGTCTTCTAACGTGAAAGCTCTAGTAGTATCACTATAATATAAGTGCATTAAAGCTCCCGTTTCTGTATTAAGTAATTCAATATAACCAGAAGAAACCAACAATCTTGGCCGTACCCAGAATTTGACGGAAAAGATTTCTGGAATGTTTATATTATAGCCTAACGAGCCTTGGTCGTCAACAACAATTCCTTCTCTAAACCGACCATTACTATATCGGTATGTTATAGCTTCAATAGGTTGTGTACCCATTACTTCTCCGTCTGGAGAAAAATAAAACGGAAAAGATTCTAATACATCTGCGGGTAAACTTGTGCTTGGTAATGCCATTTGACGTTCAATTTGAACATTATCAAGAGAAGCTTTTACAACCCACGGAGATTGAGCTTCATAAGAGTTCCACCTATTATGAAAATCTTTCCATTTAGGAGAATAAGCAATAGCGTCAACTTCATCTTCCGAAATAATACGAGAATATAATTCTTCTCCTATATCTACATACCAGTTATATTCGCCATATTTTGTATTTTCTCGAACAATCAAATCATCATTAATTAAGTCCATGTTTAATCTTGGATGAGGGAATCCATCTCCAGATTCGTCATAAGTAACAATGATATTCTTAGTTTGGTGTTCAATCGCCATTGGTGAGGTATAAACAGCATTTGCCGAGAAAACCCCAAATTGGTCAATAGACTTTATCCAAAACTTACGATTATAATAACCGTTAATAGGAACGGAATGAGAATAACCAGCAACATCGGCAACAATTGTGCCAGAACCCCAAGATTCGCCTTCTTTAATACGGAACTTAACAACCGTCTCATCTAAATTATTCCATTTCAAAACGATAAAGTCATTGTTTTGAACCGACATAAAATCAATCGGGTCAAGAGGCGGGTCTAAAGTAATAGTAGCGTATGCTGGGGCTTCCGATTCGTTTCCGAAAGCGTCTTTGGCTTTAACCATAAAATTCTTAGTACCGGCTTCTGTATATTGAATTGTATAACGGTTATTAGAAATATTTTCATCAATAAGCGTTCCAGATACCCATTCCGTACCGGATTTAATGATATAACCAACGACGTCTGCCTCATTAACAACATCCCAAGCCAACATTAAACCCTGACTTGTTTTGCGAATTTCAAAGTTTTTAGGTGTTGCCGGAGCTTTATTCTTTCCTAAGACTGTGTAAGATATAATCGGAGAAGCATTAAAATCAGCGCGACGACCTGCGCCGTCGTAAGCAACGACTTTAACTTGGATAGTATCTCCGTCATTGAGGTTTTGGATTCTGTACGTCGATGTACCGTTTTGTGCTTCGCCGATTTTTTCAAAAGGTAACTCCTCTGTTTTTCTGATATATATATCTGCACCAAAATATGTATTAAGTAAAGCTGTGTCCCAGCTAATTATTACATCTGTTGTAAATGAAGAACCGTTTTTAATTAATTCTTCTGTAGCCGACAAGTTATAAACTGGCTCTATTCTTGTCGAAATATCCGAGATAATTGGGTCATTGCCCTCGTAATTGTCATAATCATAAAAGGCGTCTGAATATTCTTGACCGGTAATTTTAATTTGTTCTGTATTTAAACCGGACATTGAAGTAATGGCGAACTTCTTTTGGTATCTATCTTTATATCCAAACAGCCAATTAGAAAATGTTTTCGGTTCCCATTTTAAGGGATTTCGTAAAACAATGGTAGAAAGCTCTTTATAAGCGTCTGTAACGACTTCTGCTTCTTCTAGTACATCTGTGTCCCAAAGCTCAATATTGCTCCCTGCGGCTAAATTTTCGGCACTAGAAACGATAATTTCAGTAAAGGGAGAACCCGGAATAATTTGAATGATTTCTATATCTTTATCATCACAAATTAAACGTCTGGCTTTTTCTGTAAATTTACCCGGAATAAATACTGATTTTCCTACCACGCTTTGAATAATGGTGTCTAACCGTTTAACTGCGTCGTGATGAATTAAAACCATATATTCTTGGTCGTCCTTCATCGTAACAGTACGGTCTAAGTTTAAAGTTTCAACAGTGCTATTTGGTTTTAATTTACCGCCATAACCCCATTGCGGAACATCATGCTGAACAATAATTACATCGCCAACACTACAACCAACAGATTCAATAGGAGCCGCAAACTCAACTGATTGCTGTAAATATTTATTTCGTAAAGATAAACGTTTACATTCCATTCTTGCTTGAGCTTCTTTTGTAATTCCCATAATAGTAGTAGAAATTTCTTTTAATTCTTTTTGCGAAGAAACACTTTCAGAATCTACAATTTTTATACTAGTCTGTTTATAATTATCATCTTTGTTATAATAAGTTAAAGTTAATGAATTAGCTCTATCTGCTAATCCCGACCAACTAGTGCTTAAACTATCTTTAACAATATTAGAATTATTAAATAAATATACCGCCTCTCTTGGTTTATCAATAGCTAAAGAAAATTTAGTTCCGCAAATTACTAAACTTGCGTGTCCAACCATTAACACACTTTTTAATACATCCCAAAGATTAGAATTGGTGGAAAAATATCCATTAAATTCAATATCATTTTCTTCACAATATTCAGCCCATTCTATAAACTTAGGCATATCAATTCGAGAAACGTCTATCGAACCACCATATCTTTCGTTAGTTAACAAATCAACAGCAATCCAAGCTGGGTTTGCGGTCCATTTTGTTTCTAATAAAGTTCCGTCATAATCATAATGTCCACATTTAATACCTTTTACATCTGCCGTAATATTTGGTGTTGAACTTAATTGTCCGTCTAATCTGACTTTTACACCCATTAAAGCAGTATAATTATATTGAATATCATCTAATATAATTTCATTGAGATTTGTCCAAATAGCTTCTGTATAAGAAGTATGCGTAAATTTACCTATAACTTGTTGCGTTGGAGCTTTAGCCGTGGTTCTTCTAATTCTAACATCATAATAATCCATTTTTAAACGGCCAGAAGAAATAGTTCTTCTAATCGGATTAGTAGAAAAACCCGTTAAGGTTATATTGTTTCCGTTTTGAGAAACAAAAGATTCTGGTGTTGCAGTATTATTTGTAACTTTAATATCCCAAGCAGAATAATTATAAGTATAGCCAGAAGGTAAAAATGTTAAATTATAAATACCGCTAGAATATTTATCATACTTGCATAATAAATCTGGAGCAGGAACAGGATATTCAACGCCGGTAGGAGAAACGGCTACAAAGCTTTTTTTCATTGCTTCGATAAAGTTTTGAATAGCACCTTCTGTTTTATATTGTTCCATTGGAACATAAATATATATTTGTTTTAAAGTTTCACCGTCATAAACAGTATCGAAATCTTTATAGATAACGCCATGAAAAGCGTAAATATGTTCTACACCATATTCATCAACAAAAACAAATTGGTCACCGTCATTTATTTCAATAATGTTTTTAATATAGCCAGAAACTGTTGAACCAAGTCTTTTCCACCCATTATCATCTTCGGAAGTAGATTTATATTCAACTTGAAATGTTACAGTGCCACCTGCCGAGCTGCCATTACCAGATTCGCTAACGTATGAATAATATAAACCATAAGGAAAAGTAATGTCGATAGAAAACTTATCTAATTTATTAGTTGTCCGCATATACAACCAATCGGTTGTAATTTCTACACCTTTATACTCCGAAACATAGGTATCATCAAACCAAGGTATGATTTCTTGATTTGGCACACCATATCTTTTTTCAATTTCGATATTTGAAAACTGATTTAACGGCTGCTCATTAACTAAAATGTTTTCTATAGCTTCGACTTCGCCCTCACTCAAAGCCTGTAAGATATAAAAATCTTGTGTGTCACCAACATTTTCTGTTCTGAGTTGTATGCAATTGCCCGCAATTCTATATTCGCCATAACACAAAGCAACAGGAATACCTTCTTTTGCAACAGTTTTGGCTCCATCAACACCGTAGGTATCTTCAAACGAATCAGCTTTTTTATTTCCTAAATCTGGTCTATTCCAAATAAGAGACGAAGCTGTCGTATAAATTCCCGCTGTCATCATACCTAATTTGAAACCAGCCAAGGCACCAGCAGGGTTAAACCCAGATGCAACAAAACCGACAACCGTTGCTACCACCACTATTAAAGCAGCGTAAATCATTCTAAAGGTTTGTTTACCAGAACTATTTCTTCCGCCACCCAAAAGATTTGGAGATACAATTAACATAGTATCTGGTAATGGTTTTATTTTTTTACTTTCTTCTATAGTAATTGCTTTAGCGTTATAAATAATTACCCAATCGTAATCTTCGGGTAAATCATACAGATAATCATATAATGTTTTATCATTATCCCAAATTAATTTTCCAACTTTTCTTGAAACGTATGGCTCTAAAGGATTGTGAATTACAACAACATCTATATAACGTTCTTTTACTTCTAAAACATTACTCATAATCGTAAGCGCCTAAAATGTTATTCTTCCAATAATCTATACGTTCTATTATAACACTATCGGCTCTATCCCAACAATGAATAAATTGCAATTCATTTAGAATAAATCCTATGTGACAACCAAATCTCCCCATTCTTAAAACTATCAAGCAATGAGGTTTAATATATATATCTCCAAAAGCATTTCGTATAACTCTTGTAGATTCTTCTTTTGTTATTTTATGCCAGCGAGTATCAGCTTTACCAGCTTCCAAATTAACTTTTTTGGCTATTTCAGCAAAATCTGGATTACTATAATATTCTGGAATTTCTTTACCGTGCCGACGGTACATTTCCTTTACTAATCCATAACAATCGTAATAATCCGGGCCTCTTCCACCAAGTTTATAATGTTTGTCTAATAAGTCTCTAAAGTCTATCATGATTGAGGAATCCCCGGAAAACCACCGTAATTTTTAGTGTTATTATGCGCTCTGCAACCATTAGAACCTGACAAAGTATAATCACAAGTTTCTAAATCGCCTTTATAGCCACAATGTTCGCTTTTATAAAGCCAACTACACACCTCTCTATAACAATAACGTCTCGGACACCTTTTATCTAATGGATTCTCGGCTCCTAAAGTAACGTTAATAGCATAATTTGAATTAGAAGTATATAAAATTTCAAATTCTTCTGAAACTTCCGGCGGCTGGTCTAAAGCTCCGGTATTAACGAAAATTACTCTTACTTTAAAACCTGTAGCTCCTTTATATTCTTGAATTGCCGCTTCTACCGCTCTGGTAGCGTCATAAAAAGTTAAAGATAAAGTCGGAGCTTCATCTGCCGTTTTTTTTACTTCTAACTCAAAAGATGTAGCTAAATAAGTATGACCTTGATATTCAATATTTTCTTTATTGTTCACAAAATATAAAGTTTCTATAAATTGGCGAGTACGAGGGTCTGTAACATCTATTTCGATAAGATTTAAAAATGGTTTATTTGAAAATAATTTATTCTTTTCAATTACAGAACCAACACTAAGAAAATTAGCCATTGCTATACCTCTTTAATTGTTATAGAACCGCTATCCCAGCGAATCGTTTTACCAGCCCCTTTATACGTCCAAGTAATTTGAGACTTAAATCTTACCAATACTTCTTCCTTAGAAGTTGGGTCTGTCCAATAGAAAGCATCAGAGCCACCCATAACATCGTCCCAAAATTTATCTAACTCTTTTTTCTGGTCTTGGTGCATATTAGTAAAACCAATGGTCCAAGTTCTTTTAGGTGTAGAAGTGTAACGTGGTCTAGTATATTCGTAACCACCCTCTGTTTGTAATTCAATAGCTGGATTATCTTTTACTTCTGTAAATTTAGCCGAATCTTGTAATTCTTGTAAAGGCATTGTTAAAGTGGCCATTATCTCATTGCTCCTGTCATTCCGTCTCTAAAAGAACCGGGTTGATTCATATTCTTCAAAACAACGTCTAAAATCATTTTTTCACCATCGAAACGTGGTTGACTTTGTTGTGCCGTAACTTGTTCTTGTGTATTATTAATTACATTTACTGTTACGTTAGCTTTAGAGTTCCCCATAGCTTTCATTTGTTCTTTGGTAAATACTCCTTCGCCCTTTTGTAGTATAGTCGGAACTTCATCAGATTTCAAGCCCGCAACACCCCCGTCATGATATTTTGTTGCTCCAGCAAACATTTCTGGCGTTACCATTCTGGTCATTCCTTCTTTACCAACTATTCCGCCAGTATGATTCATCATGGCACCAAATATTTTATCGTAATCTTCTAAGCTATCAAACGTAGCATTTGCAACAGAATTTTGACTAAAACCCATATCAGAAAAAGCACCTTCAATTCCGCCACTAGTTCCATTAGTAAACATACTTCCTAAACTATCAAAAAGACTAAATATACCACTTCCAGTATTTCCAGATACGGTTCCTCCTTGTCCGGATTCGTTCATACCTAATGCGGACATAGCAGCTTTAGCAAGAGTTGCTTTAATGGTTATTTTAGTTAACTCTTGAATAATAGAATTAGCGAAGTTTTTAAAATTGAACTCTCCAGTTTGAGTGAAGTCGTATATAGCATCGGCTAAATCTTCAAATGTATTACTCCAGACATCATCTATTTGACGACCATAATTATTCCACTCTTCCATGGTTTCTTGTAAAGCTGTTTTGTGTTTATCCCACCAATTAGCTTCTTCCAAAGCTCTTTGTTCCGCAATAAGCTTATCGGCTCTTAATTTTTCTTCCGCAGTTAATCTGTCGTAATGCAATTCTTTCTTGGCGTTAGATACAACCAGTTTTAAATAATCATCAAGATTATCCGTTTTTGAAGCTTGTAAGTTAGCCCAGCCCTGTTCGATTTCATTAGTCATTCTATCTAATTCAATCAAACCTTCGGTGTGTTCTTTAACAGCAACTGTTTTCTCTATAGTAGCTTTTAATTCTTCTCGTTTAGCTTCTGTCAATTTAGCTGTCTTAGCATATAACTGACCATATAAAGCTACTTCTGCACTAGTAAGGTCGACTCCTTCTGCTTGTAACTTTTGAGACAATTCTAATTGAGTTGCATAATTTGTAGCAGTTTCAATAATTTTGTCTTCTGCTTTAGCTTGTAATTTAGAATTAAATGCACTTTTCTGTCTTTCTTCATTTAATTTAGCTAATCTATCAGTAAGCTTTCCTGTTTCTTTGGTTAATATTTCATAAATTTCAGCTTCGTTTTTGCCAGCTTTTTTTGCATTTTCTACAATAACCCTTGCTTGTTCTTCTGCCTGAGCTTTATAATAAGCCCTCATTTCTGGAGTATCTGCAATAAATTTGTTCTTCTCCGACGCAGCCAACATTTTGGTATATGTTGAAACAAATGTTTTTTGTATTGCTTCTAATTTAGTTTTAGATTCGATAATTCTTAAATCTATTTTATCTAATGCTATATTAGTTTCTTCTACCAAAGTAGTAAAAAGATTTCCAATAGCAATTACAAAATTGTTTCTTAATTTTTCTAGCAAATTGCTATTCGCAATAGCATCTTGCGCTTCTAAAATACTAAATTTAATATCATATAATTTTAAATTATATTCATCTAACAAAGCGCTTCTTTTTCTTGCTCTTTCAATAGAGTCTTCCTCTTTATCAATTGCTTGACTTTGTTCGGCATACCAAGCTTTTAAGGTATCTCTAGCTTTGTTTACATCTTCTACTATGTCTTTATAATATTTAGTGTTTTTACTTGCTTCTATTGCCTTTTGTTCTCTTTGCAAATCAATCATTTGTTGCAAAAGAGGGATTCTAGCTTTTAATTCGTCGTTTTCTTTTTGTAACTGCCAAAGCTCTTGATAACCCTTTGTGTCATTAATACCAATCGCACCAAGAGCTTTTATTCTATTTTGTAAACCGTTAATTTTTATTAAATTAGATTCTAATTGCTCGGTAACATTATCTAACTCATCTTTAGCGGTTTCATAAGTAGATTTATTATATTCAGAAATTCCGGGCTTACCAGCTTCTATAAGCTGATTCATTTCTTTTAATTCTTTATTTAATTGTTCGATAGCAGCACGTTGTTTTTCTGTTTTAATTGTCCAAGCTTCCCAAGCCACTATTAAACCGGAAATAGCTGTTATTAATACACCTATCGGATTGGCAGCAACAACAGTCCACAAACCTGTTAGTGCTTTTTTTATAATAGCTGTTGATGTAGCGAAAACATTGGCGGCAGCAGAATACTCTACACCCATAAGAGTTGCTACTTCTTTACCGGATTTATAGGTTTCTTTAAAATAAGAAAGAAAACCTTTTAAACCTTTAGAAACAACCACGCCACCTGCCGTTGCTTCAACCAATTTAAAACCGCTAGCTATTTTCAGAAATAAATTTTTAGTAACAACAATATTAAATATCCAAGCAATTTCTTTGCCTAAACTAGCTACAAACCCAATTAAAGGAGACATGGCGTTTAAAATAACATTTAATGTAGCAGCAATGCTTTTCCCAGCTTCTAAAGCTTCTGGAGAATCTAAAAACTCAATAAGTGATTTTATTCTTTCTTTAATATTGTCAATTAAACCCGATTTTTCTGCCGCTTTGTTAACAAATAAAGTAAATTCTGTTCTTAATTTAGAAATTAAACCGCTTGCCGTTTCCATCATACTTTGAGCGGCACCACCATATAAGCGAGAAAACTCTCCAAGCATTAATGCTATGGCAGATTTACTTTCTACAACACCTTTAGAAATTAAATTAGTTAATTGTCCAACCGACATACCAGCGGCGTCAGCCATTGCTTTCATAGCAGTTGGAACAGCTTCACCTAACTGTTGGCGTAATTCTTCCATAGAAACAACGCCTTTACCCATCATCTGTTGAATAGCAACACCGGCACGTTCTAATTCCTGTCCGCTACCACCGAAAGCCGCAACTGCGTCAACTAAAGCATTTAAAGAACCGTTAGCTGGTTGAAGCCCTACTGTTTCAAATTTAATAAAAGCATTTTGTAATTCAGAAATAGCAAATGGAGCATTTTTAGATAAATTTAATAAATACTCCATTTTCTCGTTAACTTCTTGCAAACGAGCAATGGGTTCTGTCTGCGAAGACAAACCCTCCATTAATTTTCTTAAACGTTCAAATTGAGAAGATACACCAAGAATACTACCATAAATATCGGTAGTAACCATTTTTAAGTTAAGAAAAGCAGCTCTTGCCTGACCAATTACAATCATCCAATCTCTAAGATGAGTAACCATGCCTTTAGTTGATTTCTCAACTTTAGTCTGTTGTTTATACAGCTTAGACATAGCGTCTGTTTGCTTTTTCGTAGCCGTAACAGAAGCTCTGAGCAACTGATTCATTTCTGAAAATTGAGTGTTTAACTGGTCAAAACCCTTTGCCACAGCTTGAGCATTGGATTCAAACATAATTGCAACATCAGCTTTAGAAAAACCACCAGTCTTAGCCATATCTTATTTTCCTTAACTTCTCTAAACCTTTGCGGTCTAAGGTTTCTTGTCTTGTATCATATACAATTGGATGTCCAAATGCTTTCTGCGCATTTGAAACGAATTTATCAACTTGCTCTTTAGAGGCTCCAAAACTAGGAACAGATAAGGTATGTAAATCTTCCGAAGCTCTTATTCTATCTATTTGTTTATACAAAGCCCAGAAAGACTTTAATGGCATTGCGATAACGTCTTGAAAACTCATACGGTAGAATCGAATAAAATTTCCTAATATATATGCAAAATCTACCGTATGAATGACGCTACCGCCATTTAGTTTCCCATTTCAGTCTCAACTTCTTTCGTGTCCTCGTCGGCTTCTTGTACAAATTTAGCCAGAGCCATTAACTGCGGAATCGTCATTTTTTCAATATCTTCATCCGGCATATCAACGCATTGTTTGATAGTCGAAACTGTTAATTCGTAAATATCAGACGGATTAACGTCTTCTCCCAATTCCTCAAACTTTTGTCTCTTATTAAGAATTTCGATATAAGCGCCGACACCTAAAGGTCTAATATCGTATGTCTTGCCTTCGTATTGAAACTGTTTTTGAGCTTTAGTGGTAAATTCATCCAGATTAATAAATTTTGACATTGTGTTTCCTCTGTTTGTTAAAAGTTGGGGGCGATGACCGCCCCCTAATTAAATTAGAGAGAAGTCCCCTCTTCCTCGATAGGCGCACCTACATAGAAAAGAACATCTTTTCCGTTAATTTTCTTCGGATAGCCTTTAAATTCAGTCGGATATGTACGTTCTTGGTCCATCATGTAGGAATAGTTCATACCACCAGCAACACCGGCAGCCGGAATGACGAAATCGTCAGAATAATCGTCATCAGCATTGGCAATCGGGTGCAGTCTTAGCTGTTTAGCAGACTTCAACAAAGAAGCGCCAACGGCATTAGTAACTTCTACACGTTCAGCGCCATTTGCACCGCCAGCTAAATTCGGAGAAACTGTTAAACCTGTAGAATTTGTAGCCATTGTAAATTTATTACCTGCTTCACCGGTTGTTTTATAAGTAACAACAATTTTCGATTCAACAGATTCGTCAATAGCATATTCGGCAACAGCAACTTTCGGCTCATTAGAAGCGCTAAGTTTTACTTGAATAGCCGCAGCAGTAGCATTAGCGTCTAAACCAATAGCAATATCGTTATCTAACGAAGCGCTATTTTTGAACGTATAAGTAACACCGTTAATTGTTAAAGTTTCGTCTTCGGTCGGATTAGTATTAACAGCGATTTCACCAGAAGCAGCAACAGCGCCGTCATTAACTAAAGAAGCTCCCGGCATGATACGTTCCAGATTTTCCTTTGTTGTTTCAGCCAAAGGAGCGGAAACAGTAACAGTACGACCAGTAATGTATTCGTCGATTGGAGCTTCACCGAACTGGTCTACAGTAACTTCATAAGTAGAAGTTTCTACGGTAACTTCAACGCCGCCTTTAGTATAACCAAGGTCTACTCCATCATAAGTAATCTTACAAGGCCCTAATTTTACGTTTTCCGTATTAGATTGTTGTATTTCAGACATTTATTTTAACCTCTTGCAAAAGATTCGTTATCTACATAATTTAGGGCAAAATTTATGCTCCCCTCTAACATATTACCTTCCATTCTAGCATAGATTTGTGGCAATCGTTTAGCATAACATTGATTAACCCAAATATTATCGACTTGTTTACTCTGTTCTATTGTCAATGTTTCCATTATATTATACGCTATTTGCCTAGTCGTTTCAAACTTTTTATTGCGGACAATAACCTGAAAACCAGAGTCGTTATAATACTTAGGAAGTTGTGGGTCTACTGTATTTCCATAAGTTTGTTCCAGAATTAAAATTCCTTCGTTTCCTTCCGGCATTGTATTAACAAATATGGTTTTACCAATCTTTCCATATTTATTTTCTTCTAATATTTTGGCAATAGTTTCTATTTTAAACATTTTCAAAAGTCTTTCGTATTTTTCTTTTAGTAGCGTCTCGCACTAATTCTATACACTCCTCTTCTTTATCATTAGCTGCGCGCTCTAAAAATTTTCTACCAACTATATGACCATTGGCTTTTTCTTTTTTAATAGATTCTGGCCCTAAATTATAAACTGATTCGTGCATAGCCACACCATAATCATAACCGTCTGTTGGGTTAATGGCATTAAAAGTTACGGTATATATAGCAACATCGGGTGCAGAAGAAACTTCATTAACTTTATGAGAAGCTTCCAATTCACCAGTTAAAACAGGAGCGTTTTCTTCCGATTCTTTTTTGACTATTTCCGCTGCTTCTTTAGTTGCTGCTTTAATTGTCGGATTAATAACTTGTTTTGTAGCTCTTAACCTAACTACCAAATTCTTTAATCCCGTAACTTTTAAGGTCATAAAATTACTCCATCACATTCATAATGGTCTAATTTGCCATAAATGTTTAATCGAGGGTGCTTTTTTATAATAGTAATTGTATATCCCCAGATTTCGACCTTATCACCCTTTTCAACCTTACAGTTTGACTTAAACAAGATTTTAGCGTCTACGGTGTCGTCTATAGCATGACTTTTAGAAGCGGCAATATCGCTTCGTACAGTCGTTTTTTCATCTGCTCCGATAAGTTTCACTATGGCACACCGAGTTAGCTCTCCACGGCCGAATTTTGGCTCCCCAAAGGCATTATAACCAGTGTTTTTATATAACAAACAAGTTGTATTCGGAATAAAAGCCATTTAGTCCTCCACATAAGCCAAACTTCTAACGTTTGGATGAAAAATTTTATCTTTCAAATCTGTTTTGATATAATCAGATATTAAGAAACGTTTATATGTTTCGCCTAATTCATTAAGTGTATAAGCCCAAGTTTTGCCATTATTATAAGCGCCAAACAATTTCATATCATTATAAAAATCAATTAATACTTTTCTTATATCTTTTCTAAATTTTTCAACTAATGAAATTTTTCTTTGGGCGGCGTCTGTAATTGTATTGTGAGAATATTTTAACAACCGCAATACTTTGGCTGATTTAGAACCAAGAACCATGCTTTTGGCATTATGAATATGTTTTGCCAATAAAAGATTTATATTTTCAGATATTTTCGCATTAAGTTTTGCTGAATAAATAGAAAAGATTTTTTCTGCCGATTCATTTGATTGCCAATTATTCTCAATAGCTTCATTAGTTATTTTAGCTAAAAAATCATTATTAACCAACGAATATTCAGCAATAATTTTTTTCGCTTCTTCGCGCGATTTCATAACGTCAGATAAATTATATATTTTATCTTTTTCAAGATTAGATTTGACATCAAATAAATTAACCAAAGCTTCAAATTGTTTAGTAATTTGTTTTACTTCCGAATCTATATCTAAAATGTTCATGATGACCTTGCTATTCTCATTTTTCTAACAACATAACCGCTTAAAATATCCATAACATCAGAAGATAAATAACTAACGTATGTATTACCGGTTTTAAACATCTGTGACGTTTCGCCGATAGTATAAGAAAGAATGTTATTACGTTTCATTTCTTCTGCGGCATTATAACCACTTACAGAATTGGCTTCTACTACCTGCGCTCTTTTAATGGCATCAACAAATGCGGGGTCTAAAGCCTCAAATTCTTCAACAGTTAAAGAATTAAGATTAGAAATTTCAACGGTATCTTCACAAGTCTCACCCGGAATGATAAAGTTTAATTTACCTATTTTTTTATAAGCCGTGATTAATGCCGATATTTTATCTTCGGTTGGAACAAGCTCCCAATCTTGTAAACCAGAAATTTTTGCGGCTGTTAATTGCGCTTCGCCATAAGTTTGATAAGAATTAACCATAGGTGTTAATTCTACAGTACCCACAAGCAAATACTCAATAAATACAATAGAGGTTGAATTTGAATCTGTAATGTTCAAAATCACCCGTCTATAATCTAAATCTTTGTTTTCTTCGATGTTGTTATATTGAGCTTCTATTTTCCAAGATAAAACGTTTTCTTCTACAGGTTCGTTATTATCTTCATTTTCGGCTTGTGTAGTTTCTTCTGGCGGCGTAGGTTCTTCACCATATAAAACCCCCGATGTTAGATTTTCTCCCTTAGCGTTTACTAACTGCCAAGTTACTTTGGTAACATCGGTATAACCATTTTCTTCCAAGTTATAGGTTAAAACGCAATCTGTTCCAGCCGCAAATTTTTCCATTTTAATCCTCTATATCTGTCTCATCTTCATAATGAGGTATAATCTTCGATTGTTTTGTTCTTTCTTGTCTGTCTAAGATTTTATAAATCAAAGAAGAAATACTGTTGGATGTAACACCAAATTGAACAGCAATATCTCTCAAGCCACTAATACCTTTTTCGTCAGCAATCTTCTCTAATTCTTCTTTAGTGTAGATTTTGACTTTGGGAGTTTCTGCTTTAGCTTCTTTCGGCTTAATAAAATCTAAGGGTCTCTTATTTCTTTCTTTTTCCAGTTCTTTGATTTCTTCTACTGTCAAGGGGCGAGATTGTTGTCTATATGGCGATTCCATATTCTTTATACTAATAATTTTATCACATTCAGAGGCGTCACTACCATCTAAAAATTTAGCCCCTACAATACTAGCAATTCGATTCGCTTCAATAGGGTCAACATCTGTCTCAGATACACCATTAACCCAATTAATAGAACCCAATTGACCAGTAAAATTAACAAATTGTTTTCCGATAAGTTTAAGTTTCATTTCGTACTCCATAATAAATAATAGGATTATGCGTTTCCACATAATCCTATTATACACTTTTTTCCTATAAAATCAAGGATTAGATAGCGACGTTTTTCATCATCGCCAAAGCGTGAGTAGCTTTCAGAGCAGTACCAACGTACCATTTAACACGGGTACGAGTAGCGTCTTTATTCTGAACTGTACCGATTTCCTCAACTACGATACCGGCGTTATCACCGCCATAAATACCGTGAACACCGTTGACTTCATTAAAGCGAGCAGCATAAATGTTAGCACATTTTACGCTTTCAACTTCGTATTCAGGAATGAAATCGTTACGCAGAATAGGAACGCCATTGTGGGTTAACATCGGACGACCAAATTCTTCCAACATTAAATCAACCGCTGTGTTACCACCGGCAGCACGCATTAAAGTACGGAAAGCGCGGATATGCTCGCCACGCATGATTAAGCAATCAGCGCCCAGCGGAATCTTATCCAGCAATTCGTCCAATAATGTTAATGTTAAGGAAGTAGAATTTGTTCCGTCACCAGCAGTTAAAACTTGCTCGGCAACACACAGTTTTTCTAAACCGTCAAATTGTTTAGAGTTGCTGCTGGAGTTACCAGTAATCAAGGTTTTCTTGAACTGACGAGCCAAGCCTTTAGCTTTTTCCAGAATCTGAATAGCTTTCTGGTTGTTGGTATCACCCATAGTTGTTTGTAAAAATTTATCTACGTCAACGTCACCAGCGATGATTTTTAATGTCGTGGTAACTTCATCAAACGTAGCCGCGCCTTCCGTGATAGTTTCATTCGGGTCTACGAACGGAGCTTCACTAATAGTTTTCTCACGGTTATAGACATAAGCCTTTCCGTTGACTCTCATAAACGGGAAAATGGCAAAAAGGTCATCACGGTCGATGATTTCCTCAATAACGCCAGCTTCCAGCATATTGTTAGACAACTTTTCAGCTTCTACTTTCAGTAATGGCATTTAAATACTCCTACTATATAGTTAGTTGTTTTTTCTATATAATTATAGCACATCACGAAAGCGCTATGCTATAATTATTTTTCATTATTTAATCCTTGAAGAATCTTTTCATAAGTTGACATTTTCTGCTTTAATGCTTCACCGTTTCCGGTAACATTTACATTAGAGCCAGCGCCAACATGAGCTTTAGATTTCAACAAAGTATTTTTGTCTGGGTCTTGACCAACAATTTTCTCGATAGCTTTATCAAATTCTAAATTGTTGCCATTAGCGTCGACAAGTCGAACTCTATTACTAGAGCCTTTAGGAGAATTATAAGCTACAAGCTCTCCGTTCTCCACTTCAAAATAAGAACCATATAAAACTTTTGTTTTATTTGGAGATAAAACCAAATTTTCACGAATATACTTTGATTCCTCAAATTTATTATTCATAAATAAAGTTTCACGTTCCTTTTTGTTGTTTTCTAATTCCTCTTTTAAAGCAGTAATCTGGTCATTCAAACCTTTAATAACTTTGTCGTTTTCTTCGACCATTTGCTTTTTAAGAGCTTCCCAATTATTTTCTTTCTCTAATTTTTCTTTTTCAGCAGCAGCGGCAGCCTCTTCGGCAGCTTTCTTTTCATTCAATAAACGTTTGGCTTCGGAAGCGTCAATTCCTTCATATTCTTTCAACTTTTCCTTTTTAGCCATAACTTCTTTTAATAAATCGGCTTTCTCTTTTTTTAATTTTTCAACTTCTTCATTTACAGAAGTGTTTTCATTATTTTTGTCTGTTTCTTTGGTCTTTTCTTTGTCTTTATCGTCCAAAGCCTGTTTAATTTTATCTACCGGAGCTGTAATCTGGGGTTCACCACCATTGTTATCCGAATTATCATTATCAGTAACAACTTCTACTTCTTCCGTAACTTCGACATCGTTACCATTTTCATCTTTAACAATTTTAGTGATAGTTTTTTTTGTCATTTTATTTTACCTTTCTCTTGGCTAATCTTTGTTGCACCGCAACTAATCTTTGTTGACTTTGTATAAAAATCGCCAGTTATCTTAGACGATGTTTATATCATATCCTATAATATAGAAGAAAATCAACTATTTTTGTCTGTTTTATCCGTTACCTGCCCTTGTCTTGAACCTGTAGCGGTTTTTTCTACTTTTTCGGCAGCAGATTCGTTTTTATCTTTCGCCGATTTGGTCATAAGATTTCGTACATTATTACCTTCACTTCTACTCATCGTTTCGGTAATTTCTACAACGTCTTGCGGCCAATTTTTAAGACTGCTCTCCATTTTCTTAATTAAATCTTCTTTCAATTGAGGGAACAACTTATTAATTACGACTTTCATTTGTTCTCTGCGTACATCAAAAGGAGCGTCTAATAAAGTTAATTGAGAAGCAATTTCAAATTCATCGTATAATCCTTTAACATCAAAGTCTTCGGAATATAACACATATTTTTTATCCATTAATTCATTTTCTTTTCCATGCCACTTAGCAACTAAATGAACTATTTTGTTTTCGGCATCTTCTAAATTTCTTGCTTTGCAAGCCAATAAAGTATTAATTTTTTCAAAATCATACGCCTTGGCAACGCCAGAACTATTATCAATACCAACCGAATTATCTTGTTTTGTTCTTTCTCCGGCCATGCCAATACTGTTATATATTTCTCCGATAATTTTGTTAATAACATCTAACAAAACTTGAGCTTGTTTCGGGTCAGGAGAAATATATTCCGGCTTCATGCCAGCCGTTCCGTCGAAAGTAAATACCGATTTAGTACCCATTTCGACAATTTTATTATACCCGTCTTCTCCCTCCGGCAAGGCTTGAGAAGGAACAATCAACTGGCTAAATGTTTGGTCTTGAATAATAACATCTAAGTTTGATAAATAATTGGCAACAGCTCTGTCTAAATAAGCAATATCAGAAATTAAAGGAGTTGAACTATAGATGTCATCGCTTTGAGTTCCGTCTACCGGAATAACCGGAACAACGCCCAAATTATGTATTCCAGATGTTATTTTTGCAGCACCCAAAGCGCCGTTTCCAGTAGTTACATCTCCAGAAAACTCTATTAAATGCCACTCTTTTCTAGTCCATAATCTAAATCTTTTAATGATTTTTCCGTCAAAATTAAACGGGTCTGAATCGTTTCTAAACGGTTCATAAATTAAAATCCAATTTAATTCGCCAAATTCATCATAACTTAAATCTAAAACGTGCTGCGGCTTAACAATATAAGCATAAGTTTTGAAATCTTGATTTTTTTCATCTTCAACATTAACGATAGCGCCATTAGCTTTTGAATCAACCACAACATAAATTCTTCCAAAAATAGAAGTATTTCTGTCAATAGATTTAGCTAATCCATCAATGTTTCTGCCATAGATTGTCGTATTTTTCCAGAAATCTTGAATAAATTCCGGTGCGTCATCGCTTCTTACAACGTTAGTTTTAAAAATATATTTAGTTACAGCGTCCACAACTTCTTTGGTGTGATTAAAACGATAAGCACGTTTAATCCTCGCCTGATAGCTTTTCGGGCCTTCTTTAGTATATTTAAAAATGTTGTGTTCAAACCATTTAGGGCCACCTTTGTAAGTAGATTCATAAAAATCTGCTCTTTCTTTTAACTCATTGTAAAAGGGGTGTCGTCTTGCAACTAAAGCATTATAATCTAATGGCATATAAAATCTCCTAATTGCCTATATTATACAACAAGCTAAATCGACATTGCAATATGTATATTTGAGCGAACAGGGTTAGTATATTCAATACAATAGCCAATAGCATCAGTAATGTGTTCTTTGTTCTGAGTCTTATCTACTTCTTTAGAATTTTCTTTATAGAGAGTTTGCTCAAAACTATCAATTAAATGCTTGCAATTATCATTAATAAACAATCTAACCGTACTATCTGCGCTTTTAAGCATTTTATTAACGGCATTAATTCTGTCTTGAACCGCTGGGTGTTTCTTCCGAAAATAGATTTTCTTAAATCCCTTTTGCCGTAAAATATCTATATCTGTTTCTCCTCGTGAAGAATTTCTATAATTAGCAGCAGGGTCTGGAAATATACTAATCTGATTCATATATCGCCAATAGCGTCTTTCTATTTCGTCTGCCATTTCTGTTGTTGAAGAATTATGTAAAACGATTTCATCAACCGCCCATAGCTCTCCATTATATTGCGGTTGCAAAATTACCGCCGTCATAGGAGTTACGTTGAAGTCCATTCCAACAAAGATGGGTTTATTTGGAACAAATTTATACATAGAGCCAGTATGTATTCTTCTATCAAATGGAAAATATACTCTACCGGTCATCGTCTCGAAACAATTATAATTCAATAAACCAGAATCTAACACATAACTAGAATCGGAGCTGCTAACCTTAATATTATAAACTGCTTGTTGTGGTTTTAATTCTTTTTTTACTACAACTAATTTTAAAATTTGCTTTTCTTGATTCCAGCGATTAGCCAACCATTCTTGATATGACGGAAAATCGTGACCAGAATTTATGATTCCTTTATTTTTGTGAGTTCTAATTAAATTATAAACTACTTGCCGACTGATATTATATTTACTAACCAAATCAACGACTTTTGTACCAGACAAATATTCTAATACTATTTTTTGTCTTTGTATCGCTTTTTGTTTATAGCATTTATAATAATGCATTGCTAACCAAGCTTTAACTGATTTTTGGCAAGCGTATGTATATCCAACTTTTTCAAAAAAGTCTACCGAACTCTCTAAAGAAGTGGCGGAATATAAATTCGCTGTTTCATAACCGTTATTATTCTTTATATCTATAGTTGCTTTTACACCTAAACTTTGTAGCATTTCTTGCAATTGATTAAAGAATTTACGACCTGAAAAACCTTGCTTTTTGCACATAATCATTTTTATTGTATGATTAGTTTTACTTTTTGCATTAAATTTAGGAGAATCACCCTCTGCACCAAATAAAGCTGATATATATGCTTTCTTTATTTGATTAGAGCCGTATAATATCCATTCCGGCACCATAAATTCTTGGCTTGTTTTTGGACCAAACGGAGTTCCAAGTTTTACCAATTCTTGACTATCATAATGCGAAAACTGAATTTGGTAACCGTCTTTTCTTACTCCGTTGTTTTTCTTAATGGTAATCGAAGCATTGGGACAAAAACCACAGCTTTTTAAATCAGCCAAAATTCTTTCCATATCTTCTTTAACATTACTGTAAACAGCTCCTTGATAATATACCGAACCATTTTGTCTTTCTCTCTTGGTTATATTTCCGTCACCTGTTATATAACCAACTAAAGCCGCCAGTTTTTCTTCTTTTGTACTAAAATTATTAATTAAAAGTGTATATTCTAAACAATCTACATCTTTTAATTGAACTTGCCCTAATTCGGTGTTTTTTACCTTATGGTTATAACTTGCAGAAAAAGTTTCTCCATTCTCCAAAGTAACTTCTATAATATCTTTAACACCAGTATAACCACCGTCTAACACTTTTATTTCTTCC